>Ga0210384_10008760_pt1 | contig 10518 bp, 8 predicted proteins | sample IncBWH2MmetaG_FD_160574 | JGI IMG/M metagenome (GOLD analysis project Ga0210384, IMG submission 160574) | Forest soil microbial communities from Barre Woods Harvard Forest LTER site, Petersham, Massachusetts, United States - Inc-BW-H-2-M | ecosystem: Environmental > Terrestrial > Soil >...
CTTATGGCATGTTGTGTTTCTTGGTGGTTCAGTGTCTGCGAAAGACGTCACGGGTTAAGGCCCTCGCGTGGGTGTTCTCCGTATACGGTTTCACGGTCGCGCTGTTCGCATTGATGCAGGGCATCGCCCCCAATGGCAGATTGTACTGGCTCAGGACCGCGCAATCGGGCGGTTGGATCTACGGCCCGTATGTGAACCACAATCACTACGCCGGACTAATGGAGATGCTGACGCCGATTCCTCTCGTCATTTCGTTCACGGGTGGCGTTCGGGGCCCACGCAAGCTTCTGGCTATCCTGGCGGCTGCGGTGATGGCGAGCACGATTTTTCTCTCGGGATCACGAGGCGGCATGATTGCTTTCGCTGCGCAGATGGCTCTGCTCGTTACTTTCCTGATCAAACAACGACAGAACTGGAAAGCGACCTTCGCATTAGGTTCATTCCTGATCATTGCGTTGGGACTATTGGCTTGGCTCGGTGGCGGCGAGTTAGCAGACCGTGTGGCCAGCATTCACAGCGCAACCCAAACCGAGCTATCTGGAGCCACGCGCTTGAACATGGATCGCGATGCACTGAAAATGTTCGCGAAGAAGCCGGTCCTCGGATGGGGCTTGGGTGTATTCGGTGAAATCTATCCGCAGTTCAGCAGCTATTCGAGCAATCTTCCCGTGGGCATGGCCCATAACGACTACTTGCAAGTGCTGGCCGAAATGGGATTGCTTGGATTTGCGACAGCCCTTTGGTTCCTGCTGCGGTTGTTTCGTTCCGCGCTAAAGAAGCTGAAACATTGGCCACCCGACACGAACACCGCCGTGACTCTGGCTGCCATGTTAGGCGTAAGCGGAATTCTGGTTCACAGTTTCGTGGATTTCAATTTGCAGATTCCCGCCAATGCGGCGCTGTTTTACATGCTATGCGTGGTGGCTGCGATGGAGCCACGTTTTGATCAGCACCGCCGTCCTCACCGCCGCCATCGCACGCTCGAGGAATCATCGAATGAGCTATTCATCTCCGCTACGGCTTCCAGGTGCTGACAAATGGCTTGGAGGACGTGCACAACAGCAGGCAAATTACGACTCCTCCTCCGATCACCCCACCAGCGAGAACATAGGGATCGGTCAATATGCCGCCGTTCGTGGGGAACGGGGCGCCTGCGGGCTTTCGCTTCTTCTTTTTGCAGTTCCCGGAATCGTCGCCGGCAACCTGATCACCAGGGGACATGGTGGTGGAGTCCTTCCCGCAATTGACGTTCACGTCCCCCTTGCCAGCCACGACCTGAACCGTGTCGCTCGTTTCTACGACTTCGAATTCGGTCCATGTATTCGATACCGGAGTCACGGTAACCTGTCTGGCAAGCGCAACCATGCCGTGAGAAGTGGCCACATTGACGCCGCCGTGCTGAAGCGACACCGCGTTCCTCTCAAACCTCACCAGGGAATCCTGCAGGACGGTTACGCCGGAACCGGGGGCATCGAGAGTCGCCAGCGACTCCTGCTGGGTCTGAATTAGGTCACCTGGGAAAACCGCAGAGGATACTGGAAGGAGCCTGCCGTTGAGCAAGACCGTACCCTTGCCTCTGCCGTAGAGGACGGCTGCGCCCGAAGCAGCATCCGCCGCCACCAGGGCCGCGGGTGTGATCGCGATCATCATCCAGCAAACAACGTCTCGGATCATGAACACACGTATTCCACAAGCTCTTCGCCGTGATCCTAGCCTTGGGGCCAGCCTCCGTCAATTGCCTTCTCTGGTCCGTACCCCGCGAGCCCATTGGTCGAACGGTTAGCGCCAGCGATCAACCAATTCCCACCAGATCAGCTTCACGCATTCACCCAGGTTGGTTTTGGCCCACTCCCGATGCCGCCACCATTGCACGCCGAACTCGCCGGCATTGAAAGCAGATGCAACGCTGTAATCCGCCGGCAAGACCCGGCTAAAGATGCTAAGTGCCCGCCGGGTGTGGAAATCGGACGTGACCAGCAGAATTCGGCGCGCGCTGATGCCTTGAAGGCAGCGGGCTACATCTTGAGTTTCATCCCTGGTAGAGTGTCCGTAAACTGGGCAAATCGTAATCGACCCAGCCTGCGGCAGCCCTTCGACATACTTCCGGGCAAGTTCCGTCTGGTCCCACTGATAAATCTTTGTCCCAGCCGGAACATCGAGTATCAACTGCGAAGCGTAACTCTGAGCCAGCAACTCCAGGCCACGCGCTGGGCGCCGGTCCGTTTCTCCGGCGAGAACAACTATGACGTCCGACTTGCGCGGTTGGTTCACAACCAGAAATCGCCCGGAAGTCGCAGCTAACGCAACCATGAGCAATCCTCCCACGATGAAGACGAATCTGATCTTGGCCATGGATTAAATTTCCGGTGCTCTGGAGTCCCGCCGCCCTGATGCAGTTCACGAGCCGCTGAGTAATTGAGACTACGCGAAAATCACCGGGCTCGCATGCCAAGTCTTCTCGGCGCGCTCTGCGGCGGTTCTCATTGAACTCCGCGATTTAAGACCTTGTCTTTGCCGGAACTTCACAAGACCTTAGAACGCAGAGACCACTGAGAACGGCCCGCAGAGTACGCCTAGATAGCAAATCGTTGCCGAGTGCTCCTCAAGTTTGCTGAAATTGATCCGCCAAGACCCGACCCTTCGGCGACGCAAGGGCTGGTCTGCAACATGCTAAAATCCAGACTGACTCACCCTTTTAATTATGACTATTGAATCCATGCCTGCCGCTTTGTTTTCCGAACTGAAGAATAAGATTGAGCAGAAACAGGCGCGCGTTGCCGTCATTGGGTTGGGCTATGTGGGCCTGCCTCTGGCTCTGCTTTACACCGAGCAGCAATTTCCCGTCACCGGATTCGACATCGACGCCCGCAAGGTCTCCACGCTGGATCAGGGCGGCAGTTACATTTATCGCATTCCCGCCGCCGACATTCAGGCAGCGAAAAAACGTGGTTTCAGCGCCACCGCCGAATACTCGCGTCTGACCGAGATGGACGCTATCATCATTTGTGTCCCCACCCCGCTGAACGAATATCACGAACCCGACCTGAGTTACATCACCGACACGGCAAAATCCATCGCCCCCCATCTACGCGCTGGACATCTGGTGATCCTCGAGAGCACGACATACCCCGGTACGACGGAAGAAGTGTTGATTCCGATTCTAGAGAAAGGCAATCGCCACGGGCTGAAGGCTTCGCGTGGTGATGCTGCCAACGGACAGGAATTCTATGTCGCGTTCTCTCCCGAGCGGGAAGATCCCGGAAATACAACCGTAGCGCGGCGTGACATTCCGAAAGTGGTCGGCGGACTGAATACAAAAGCGTCGGACCTTTCCGCAGCCTTGTATGGTGCGATCTTCAATCGCGTGGTTCGCGTCTCTTCGCCAGCGGCCGCGGAGATGACAAAGTTGCTGGAAAACATTTATCGCTGCGTCAATATTGCGCTGGTGAACGAGTTGAAGCTGTTGTCGCTGCGCATGGGAATCAACATTTGGGAGGTGATTGACGCGGCGGCAACCAAGCCTTTTGGGTTTCAGCCGTTTTATCCGGGGCCCGGATTGGGCGGCCATTGCATTCCGGTCGATCCGTTTTATCTTTCCTGGAAAGCGAAAGAATGGGATTTCCGTACGCGATTCATTGAGTTGGCCGGTGAAATCAATACCAACATGCCGTACCACGTGCTGGAATCTGTCGGCAAAGCCCTCAACCGGCAAAAGAAGGCGTTGAATGGTGCCAAGGTTCTGGTGCTCGGCCTTGCCTATAAGAAAGATATCGACGATCTGCGCGAATCTCCTTCGCTGACAATTATTGAGTTGCTGCAAAAAGACGGCGCTCAGGTCAGCTATAACGACCCTTACTTCCCGACCGTCGGTAAAGGGCGTAAGTACAACCTGCAGATGAAATGCGCGCCGCTGGAGAATCTCGGTCAGTACGATTGCGTGCTCATCGTTACTGATCACTCCGACTATGACTACGCGGGCATTGTCCGCGAGTCGCAAATGGTGGTGGATACAAGGAACGCAACGCGAGGCATCAACAGCCCCAAAATCATTCACTGCTGACGAGAGCCTGCAATTTTTGCGAAATTGGTTCCAGAGGTGTCGTCGGGCCGACGAAGTGAACCTTCCTGAGTGAAAACCGGCTTCGAATTCAGTTCGTGATGGAACTGGCGACCGATGAAAATACGTTGTTGGCGTTCGCCCCGATCAAACGGATGGTGCCCACAACAATCACCAACACCACCGCAAGCATGACCGCGTATTCGGCGACGTCCTGTCCTCGGTCATCAGACCAGAGGTGATGTAAAAATCCTGCCACGGGCTCCTCCTTACTCCGCCAGTCCAGCACTCGCTCACGCGAGCGAGAGGAAACGCTCCTAACCTGGTTGATAGTCGGCAGAGATACCCCGCTATCACTTGTTCTGCAAATGTTAATGATGGGGTGACCGCTGGACAATAGCTCTTCGGTGTCAGCCTATGGCACAAAAGTGCCATACGATCAGGCGATCGGCTTGAGCGGCAGAGATTGGTTGACCGCAAAGAGGGCGAGTTCCAGGCGGGTGGAAACCCCCAGCTTGTCGAAGATGTTGCTCAGGTGGTGTTTCACCGTGTCCTCGCTGATTTTGAAGTATTCCGCGGTCTCCTTATTGGAGTAGCCGGCAACCACGGCTGAAACAATCTCCAACTCGCGAGGTGTAAGTCCGAATTTCTTCTGCCGGGCTTCCTCTCCGGAGGACTGCACCAGGGTTCTGAGGTACTGCACCAGGTTGGAGACGCTCTCGCGTCCGACCCAGTATTCTCCCGCCATGACGGTGTGAATGGCTTTCAGAAGAAGCTGGGTGGCAGAGTCTTTCAGCACCACTCCACGAGCCCCGAGTTGCAGAGCCTCGACAATCTGATTTTTCTCGGCGGCCGCAGTCAGCAAGATCACCCGAACCGCATTGGAGCCGGAAGGGGTACTCATTTCCCGCAGGGCCTCCAACCCAGGATGGCGAGGCATAGCCAGGTCCAGAAGCAGGATGTCGGGTTTGAGCTGGCGGGCAAGTTTGACGGCCTCGGCGCCGTCACACGCTTCCCCGATCACTTTCAGATCGGGCTCGGTTTCCAAAAGCCGCCGCAAGCCATCCCGGAAAATCGGATGGTCATCGGCGATTACGATACGAGTCGGCAACGGTCGTCTGTTATCCATAGGTTGCTTCCCGGCGTTGCGGGACGGTAATTTCCAAACGTGATCCCTGACCTGGCTTTGATTCTACCGTGAGTTCGCCTTCAATTAAACGGACACGTTCCTTAATGACCAGAGGGCCTTTCCCGAGGGCATCGAGTTCGGTTTGAGAGAGACGCCCGGTGAAGGGGAAACCGCGGCCGTTGTCTTCGATCAGGACGTGCCAAACGCCATTGCGCGACCCCAGCCGCACCAGCACCTGCCGGGCCTGGCTGTGCTTGCGGACGTTGACCAGCGCCTCTTGCACAATGCGCGCCAACTCCCGGCATACCGGTTGCGGCATGTTAAGTTTTTCCAGATCGGAAACGAATCGTGCGGTGATCCCCGTTTCGCGCTGGAACCTTTCGACTGTGTCAGACAGCAATCCCAGAAGCTTTTTGGAATCCACATCCAGAGTTTTCATTTGCTGCATCAGTTCCCGCAATTTGAGAACTTCTTCGCGCAACAAGCCCTGGATCCTGCCCAGTTCCTCGGTCACCACTTCGGGTTTGGCAGTGGATTGACGTCGAAGCACATCGACCTGCATCTCGACGGCGATGAGCGACTGGACCGCCCCGTCGTGCAACTCGCGCGCGAAACGCGCCCGCTCCAGCGCTCCTGCACGCAGTCGCAAACGCCGCAACAGGAGCACGTTGTACACCGCGGGTCCAACCTGGCGCACTAACTCCTGCAAAAAACGCAACTCCTCTTCAGTGTCGCCGGTTAAGGAGGGATCCAGCAGGAAGATTCGTCCCGACCATTCGCGTCCAAAGACAAACCACACCGTCATCAAACTTCGGAACTCATGCTTACGCGCGAGCTGGCCCAGGAAGTCCTGAGTAAGATCTCGAACTCTACTGCCTTCCTCGCTTAATCCCAAGAGGGAGAATTCTCCAGCACCCCGGCTGCCGCTTCGTCGCGCATAGCAGGTCGCAGCCTGCGACTCATACAGGTAGACCTCGCGGTCGGTCGCGGATGGCTCAAGCCAACGAAAGGAAGCGTGGCCCTCGATACGGCGCATTTCACCGACAAACACGCGATAGTTACTGGTTTCCTGGGAGGCGATGACCAGTTGCTTTGCCCCATACATGGAGAGCAATTCAACCGCAATCTCCTGGATAGTTCCCGTAAGCCCGGCCTCGACTCTTGCTTTCCCCAGCGTCCTGGCGATCACCGCCTTTTCGGCGCGCAGTTGCTTCTGCTGTTCGGCCAGATATCCGAGTAGAAAACCCAAGACCAGCAGATAGACGGAGCGCATGAACAGGTGCTTGGGCTCGAAATCGGTGGTGTTCACCTGCAAGACCGGCAAGTGCAGCTTAAGGTGCAATAGCAAGCCATTCACCCAGTCGACAACGTTCAGATGAAGCAAGCTGAAGCTTTCAATCCAGAGCAACAGGACCGCCGCGACCGCGGTTCCCACGGTTTCCCATAAGCCCCACCGGTAGGCAGCGCCCGCAAGAACGAAAACAAAGAACAGAAAGAAGGGGTTGTTCTGCCCAGTAGCAAAAAGTGAAATGAGACCTGGCCAAACCACATCCGCGCTGTGAACCAGCAAGCGGAAATTTGGCGTCGACTCCTGCCGCCTACGCAGGAAAAGTATGATGAATACGCCCTGGATAATGTAGAAGGCGAGGAGGCCGTACGCCCACAGAGAATAACGAACCTCCGCTGGATCCATCCAGATCGCTACCAGCGAGGCTAATGCCAGGGAAACCCGGGCGGTGGCCAGCCACCGCTCAATCCGGCGTATTTCGCCGGGACTCATGGGGGCCCGAAGTCTCCACAGGAATCGATCTCTTAGTGCGCGGAATGACAATCTCGTCCCACCGTCGAATGGAATGTTGTCACGGATATTATTTGGTAATACCTCAATAGAGCAAGCGAAAGTTCGTTCAATCATTACTAACGCCAATATTTCAAAGAAGTTAGACCGAAACAATCTGCCTGGGGAATATAGGCGAGGTCCCCTGCTGGTTACTTGAGTAACTTTCGCTCTGGTGTATTGTGCCTAAGAATCAGGAACGGATGAACATGTCAGCACGCTCGAAGCTATGGATCGCGGCCGCTGCGGGATTGGTGTGCGCGCAAGCGATAGCTTCGCTATTTCTGCATCAAGGCTTTGCCCTCACTGCTCTGAGCGACATTGTGCAGTTCATCCTGCTTCTTGCGGGGACGGTTGCCCTCTTGCCCAACGTTCTCGCGACCCGGGGCCGCATCCGTTTGTTCTGGGCCCTGATGATGCTGGGGATGGCGTTCTGGCTGTCTTACCAGGCCTTATGGACTTATTTCGAAGTGCTCATGCGCAGGGACGTTCCCAACCCATTCGTTGGAGACGTAGTGCTGTTCCTTCATCTTGTTCCTATGACCGCCGCGCTGGCGCTACAGCCGCATGTGCAACAGGAAAATCGCACCACCCGGCTGGGTACGCTTGATTTTGCTCTGTTGCTGGTCTGGTGGCTGTATCTTTACTTGTTCGCTGTGATTCCCTGGCAGTATGTGCATGCGTACGAGCCCAGTTACGATCAGAACCTTAACGTCCTCTACCTTACGGAAAAAATAGTCTTCCTGGCTGGCGTCGGTATGCTCTGGTCACGGAGCGAGGGTTCCTGGAGATTCATTTACGCCAACTGGTTTGGCGCGGGGCTCACCTACTCGTTGGGTTCCTATGTCGCAAACTGGGCCATCGAGCGAAAGATATATTACTCCGGCAGCCTGTATGACCTGCCCTTAGCCGTTTCAATGGCCTGGGTCGCGGCGATTGGGGTCTTGGCGCTCCATTCTTCCGCAAAGCAGCAGCCCGCTCGCGCTTCTGGAAATTACGGAGTGTGGGTGGCGAGGCTGGGCATGACTGCTATTTTCTCGCTCCCCTTGTTCGCCTTGTGGTCTTTGTTCGATGGAGGAATTCCGCAACGGGTACGCACCTTCCGGTTGGTACTGACGCTCGCGAGCATGTTAGTCATGGGGACACTCGTGTTTTTCAAACAGCATCTGCTGGACCGCGAACTCCTGCGCTTGTTGAATGCTTCGCAAGAATCGTTTGACAACCTCAGACGAGTGCAGGCCCAGTTGGTGCAGTCGGAAAAACTGGCATCCCTTGGCCAACTGGTGGGTGGCGCCGCGCACGAATTGAACAATCCACTGGCGGCCATGCTTGGGTACTCGGATTTGCTCGCGGCTACGCAGCTCAGCGGTGAGCAACGAACGCTCATGCAAAAAATTGAGCAGCAGGTACGCCGCACTCGGACCCTGGTTTCCAGTCTGCTTAGTTTTGCCAAACAAGTTCCCGCCGAGAAGACTCTGGTGGACATCAATGCCCTGGTACAGACTGCGGTGAAGCTCTGCTTGCCGCAAGCGCGTGGCCCCAATGTTCAAGTGCACACCAACTTTGCCGGCGAACTGCCGCGAGTTCTTGGCGATTCGAATCAACTCTTGCAGGTGTGCCTGCACATTACCAACAATGCGCTGCATGCGCTGGCGGAAACCGGAGGTGCGCTTACGGTGAGTTCACGACTTCAGGATACGTCGGTAGTGCTCGAGTTCTCGGATACTGGGCCGGGCATGCAGGAACCGGACCGTGTCTTTGATCCTTTCTACACCACGCGGCCAGTTGGTCAGGGACCAGGGTTAGGGCTCAGCGTCTGTTACGGCATCATCCAAGAACACAACGGAAAGATCGCAGGTCACAATCGCCCGGAGGGCGGAGCGACATTTCGCATTGAACTTCCGGCAGTGTTGGATTCGGCGCGCGCTGCCAGCTCATCTTCGCGGATTCAGGAGTCACCCGAATCAGTTTCCGAAGCGAAGGCGGCGGCCAGCCGCTGAGGGCCGCAGGTTGCGGATGTTCGCCTGCGATGCTACAAGACGGTTTTCCGTTGTGTACCTTCGGGTCCTTTGTGGGTGATGAAGTGAAAAGGCTCGAACCACAAAGGACACGAAGGTACACAAAGGATTTATCCGAATTTGACTAAGGCGCCGCCAGTTCCACAGTCCGCTTCAACTGGCCGCAGGCAGCGTAGATATCGCGTCCTCGCGGACGGCGGACAAACGTGGGTATGCCGGCAGCGATCAGTATTCTCTGAAACTGCGCCACCCGATCTTGAACCGGAGTTTGAAACGCGATCCCAGGACCAGGGTTCAAGGCGATCAGATTCACTTTCGCCCGTATTCCACGAATCAGTTCTCCGAGTTCGCGGGCGCTTTCCGCCGAATCATTCACTCCGTCAAGAAGAACATATTCGAAAGTCAGCTTTTCCCGGTTCCGCAGAGGAAAATCACGGGCAGCGGCAACCAGTTTCTCCAGATTCCATTTGCGATTGATGGGCATCAGCCGGCTTCGCAATTCGTCGTTGGGCGCGTTTAGCGATATGGCTAGTTTCGGCCGCACCGTCTCGGCGCCGAGATCATAGATGCGGGGCACGATTCCTGCGGTGGAGACGGTCATGCGGGATTCCGGGATTCCGACCCCTTCCGCCAAAAGACCGACCGCTCGCATGAAGTTCTCATAGTTCAAGAACGGCTCGCCCATGCCCATGAAGACAATGTTCACGCGTTCTTGCGGCGGGGAGACAGCCTGGTCATTGAGTACGGCACAGACCTGCCCCACGATCTCGCCGGCCGTCAGGTTACGCTTTACTCCGAGCAGCGCGGTCAGGCAAAACTGACAATCCACTGCGCAACCGACTTGGCTGGAGACACAGATGGTTGCGCGATCCCAGGTACGTCCCGCGACTTTTTCGATTTCGCTGCCTGCCTCGCTTCCGTCTCCGGCTTCGCCGTCGTCGCCATCCGGCATCCAGACTGTTTCTACACTTTGCCCGTCAGCGAAGCCGATGAGGTACCGAACCGTGCCGTCGCAGGACACAAACTTCTTTTCGATCGTCGGCACACCCAGGGATAATCCCCTTTTCGCGAAGCTCTGCCGAAACTCCAGGGGAAGCGTGGAGATCTGCTCGGCAGATCCGACCCGCTGGCGGTAAAGGGCCTCAAATAGTTGCTGCCCCCGGTAGGAAGGTTGGCCCGACGAAATCCGTGAGTTCGCGAAGAGTGAGTCCCAAAAGCACCGTTTGTGTCTCTGTAGCCATAGATCGCGCGCGCTTTGATCAGCTCTCTATGATTGTAGAGGAGAAGTGAAAAACCGACTCGCCGCCGTCGCGTGGTTCGGTGGATGTCTTGTAACAACCTGATTCTACATGGGTAATCGTGTTTTAGCACAGGTCCCCCGGGTGTGTAACAATAGTGAGAGGCCCGCCCAGTCCTGCATGCGGAGCTGTCGAGAACAAAGCTATGGTTGAAGAAGTACGCAATATCCAGCGCGAAT
>Ga0210384_10008761_pt1 | contig 10516 bp, 9 predicted proteins | sample IncBWH2MmetaG_FD_160574 | JGI IMG/M metagenome (GOLD analysis project Ga0210384, IMG submission 160574) | Forest soil microbial communities from Barre Woods Harvard Forest LTER site, Petersham, Massachusetts, United States - Inc-BW-H-2-M | ecosystem: Environmental > Terrestrial > Soil >...
TTCGCCCCGCTCGCCAAACGCGAGGACGCTCGGTTCTCGAATTCGCCGGCCTGGACGAAGATGTCGGCCATCGGATTGTCATGCCCGCCCGTAATGATCATCGTATTGCCGGGATCGACGACTTCGCGATTGGTGAGGGGTCTCGTGTCATAGTTTTTTAAAATGGTAAGGAGCTCGTCGCGGTCGCTTGTGAAATCGCACAATACATAGAGGGAATGGCGAAGGCCGTAGATCGCAACGCGGTCCTGCGGCGAGAGCTGTTTGATGAAGGCGGCCAGGTGATTCTTTGCATTTTGAAGCGCCAGATCCTCGACCCAGTATGGCGAATGCTCGTACTTCGATTGGGCCACCGAACTGTAAAGCGTATTGAGGTTATCGAGGAGAACGATGGTAACGCTGCGCGGAACGACCGCCCCGTAGTGCGGTAGGTCGGAGAAGGTGTTTGGTGGCAGGGGCCGCTCGGGCGGTTGTTGAGCCGCGAGGGCGGCATCGGTAGAGAAAATGCTGATGGTCTGCGGCTTGCCGCGGTCGAGGACGCTGAAATCATTCTTAGTTAGATTGCTGACCGGGCGATTTTTGTCGCGAACGATAACGCCAATCTGGACCAAGCGAGTAGAGACCCGAATCTGTTGGGACTGCGGCGGATTCTGCGATGCCAAAGAGAGCGGCACCAGCAGCCATGCAACCACAGTTGAAATGCGGGCCACGAGTGCGTCTGGAGCGAACCTCATAACATTCACCTAGCAGCATTATCGTACCTGTTGAGTCAAAGAACCAAACCGCTGAAGGGCCTTGGGGCTCGAAGGAAGCACAGCTCAGCGTGGTTACTTGCACAGGGATTTTATTATTCTACGCCTCCGAACCTCCAGTCCCTGGAAACGCCGTAATTCGTGGAAATGCAAATTGCATTCGTGTCCGCCACCAAACTATGGCCATGTTTCAAATCGGTCTAGATTCGCTCAGAGCCTGACTATCGGATTCACGTGATCCGGTAATCCGAATTGCCACGCACTAGCACATAATGGCAAATCGAGAATCAGTTCGCGGAGTATCCCAGACACACTTCTAAATCGCTGGACGGTGCCGTCGCGGTACCGCTCAGTGGGCGGCACGAACGCCGTTCATATCCAGCACAAAGGCCGTTTGATCTTCGGTGAGGACGAGAAGGCGCTGTCCATCCCGCGAAAAATGCGTATAGACAATCGGGTCAGAAAAGGTTTGGTTATCAAGTTTGGTTCCTGTACTTAGATCATAGATGGTGAGCTGTCGGGAATCGGTACCCAGAGCAAGCAGATTCGTCTTCGCAGTTGCTGACGGCCGGATACCGACGAGCTTCGCTTTCAATTGTCCGTCGAGCATCGAATAAACATAAACCCGCACGGCGTCTCTCGAAAAGATAATTGCATCACCGCTAGAAAAAATTGCGTCGAAATCCGCAGGGCCGTTACCGCTTTGCACCAGCACGCCGCCCACCGATTTTCCACTTTGGGCGTCCAATGCCTCAAGAAACGAATCGTGGTCGGTGAGTTTCGCTCTTTTCAGCAAGTCCTTGGCAACCGCGCCGTGCTTGGCAGCTCCCCTAGCCCCGGCGCCATTTGCTTTCCAACTCAAAACAAGACGATCGCCTTGTGGATCCGCGAAAGGAATCGGTGGGAGACCAGTAAAGGATCGGCTCCAGAGTTCTTTTCCGGTTGCGGGATCGAGCGCGCGCAATCGAAAGGGAATACCAATCACCTGCGACAACGATAGGCTCCCCTGGGAAGGCAGACCGCCGGCTAGCGGCGAGAATAAGCTCTCACCTGCCTGGGGCATCAACATGCCGCGCCCCGCATTGCCCTCGAAGGAATACTCGAAAAGCACTGGGCCCCCGGACCGAAGGAGATCCTCGCCTCCTGTCCACGCAGGCGAGGTCTTGGCAGTACGGAGGTCCAGACGTAGCATCGCCTGCGGCCCGATTGCAAAGGTGGCTTCGTCGTTTTTGGTCTCCGCGAATACCGCGCCACCCGCCTCGACGCGGTCAATCGAGTAGGCAGGTGGCGGAGTTGGACCCCGTCGATGGCCCTGTATTAGGAAGAATGCCGTCGCTGGATCCTCAAAATTGGCCGTAGAAAATTGTGGAAGATCCGAGGTGCGCTGCCCATTCTCGATTTCAAACAGAGCGCCCGCTCCGTCCACCGCGATAGCGAGTTTGTCGAAACCAGGAGCAACCATGGCGCTGCGTAAAAGAGGCAACCCCTCCAAGGGCAAAAGAACAGACGCAAACGGTTCGCGCGCTGGCGGGCGGTAGAGGAACAGGCCCCCTTTGTCCGTCGCCAAGGCAAGCTCGCCGCCGCGCACGTCGACCGCAATGTTTTCAGGTGTTTCGAGCTGTCGGTTTCCTTCTAGATCGAAGACGCGGGCACCTTGCATCCCTGAAACGTAGAGAAGAGCATAACGGGAGTCTGTGGCCAGGCCAGCGGAAGCGGCCCTAAAATTTGGGCTCGAGAGAAGGCTTCCGTCAGTTATCGACCGCATGGAGGGCTCGCCAGGATTTCCGACGGGAATCAAAAGTACGCGCGCCGCGTTCTGGATAGCAACCGTGCCGCTCAGGTGTTTCTGAATCGCGGCCGGGAGATTTGTTTTTCTCCGCGCCGCTAAGTCCACGCGAATTGCGTCCCGTGCATCGCCTGCAATGAGCGTGCTGCCGTCTGGGGAAAATGTCATAGGCAGCCCATAGATCGCTCGATTCGCGAGCGGCTTCATATCGGTGGCGTATGTGAACCCAAACGGTCCCGCGAACGGGCTATGGATATCGAGACGTATGGGAACGACGGTCAAGTGAGGGTCCACTAGCTGGATCATGTCCGAGAAAATCCACTGACCAGTCGATAATTTCAGGACGCCAAGACTGAAATTCGGCCGATAGCAGGCGAGCAGCTCTGCGTCCGGGGAAACTTGGGCATCCACACATCCATCGGGTATTGGGAGCTGTTTACTCTCGAGGAGTTGCTTACCGCGAACCGCCCACCGTTGGTAAGACAGAGCCAAGGAAACCACAACGATGCTCTGTGAATCTCCAGAAAATCTTGCCGCATAGCTATTCGGCGCATCGATGTACCCGAGCACTTTGAGCGGCTCCCGCGACAGAACAAAAATGCCGGATGGATCTTGGAACAACAAGTACCGCCCATCCGGGCTGTACCTCAACGTCGCACTCGCGCTGCGCAAAGGCGGAATGAGTCGTTGTCGGGAGAGAACCCCATGCAGTCTTTCCGGCGGTTTCTCCGTCTGTTGTAACGCGCCCCACTCCTGACCGGAACACCTTGCGCTCAAACAAACTGCTGCAATCGTACAAAAGCAGGAAACTCGGATCGTTGATAACCAGATTTCAGAGCGCCGGTTCATAAGAACTAACGGGATGCCGATCTCGAGCAGCGATAAATTCCCTACTAGCTGACAAAGTCTTTTCAGCTGGGATGATACGCCTGCGAAAGCTGCCAACAAAGACAATCGGCAGCCAATCCGCGATCACCAACCAAAAGTAGCGGCGGGTAGATCTGCGCGACGCCATTGGAATCACTTGGTTAATTTCGGGCTATCCTTAACCCGCCGGCGCGGTTCGCGAATCGTAGCACTCGTACCTCGGTCAAGCTTAAATCGCGTCGAATCTATATAGCGTCTCGCCGACTCTAGATGTGCGAGCTGCAGTGAGCGAATGCCCGATCCAATTCTGGTTGCAAGGGGGAGCGCGTGACCGTTAACTCGCGTCTCAGCCTCTTTCTTCTCGTCCCTTTGCTGTGAATGCCCCAAATTTCCGCTGGCCAGAATCCTTCGGCGGCCCGCCCCGCCTTGCCGCATTAGAGTTTCGAGTTCCCTGAGAAAGCCTTCCATCCTTCTGGAAGATATTTCATCGATTGCTTTCTTCACTTCTTCGTACGTCTTTCCGACTTTCCTTGTGCGGTCGTGGCTGAATTCTCCCGGCAACAGCTTACTTATCATTTCTGTCGACGATCAATGATGGTAAACGCGGTAGGTGAAAACCCGATTCGCCTCCATCCCCACCGCCAAAACCCTTGACACTTTGTCCGTACTATTGTACTAGTACAGCATGCTGCTGCACATCAATACGTCCTCGGGCCTTCCGGTTTACCTGCAGATCGAGGGGCAGGTAAAGCAGGCAATCGCCGCCGGAGCGCTCACGCAGGACCAGGCGCTGCTCTCCGTACGCAGGTTGGCCGCCGAGCTGCGTGTGAATCCCAACACCGTGGCAAAGGCCTATCAGAACCTGGAACGCGATGGGGTGGTCCGCACGGTGCCGGGTGGTGGGACCTACGTGGCAGACAGCAACCCGGGACTCTTGAAATCCGAAAAGCTGCGCCGGCTGCGTCCTGTCGCGCACCAACTGGCGGTGGAGAGCTTTCAGTTGCGCCTGCCGGCAGGTGATGTTGTGAAGCTCTTGGAAAGTGAACTGGATGGTCTGGGAGAAAAGCGATGAACGATCTGGCGATTCACACTCTGGGTCTTGCGAAGTTTTTCGGGAACACCCACGCCGTCGATGGCCTGGATCTAAGGGTCCCGCGCGGGTCAGTCTACGGGTTTCTGGGGCGCAACGGCGCAGGCAAAACAACCACCGTCAAGACCCTTCTGGGTTTGCTGCGTCCCACAGCCGGGTCCGCTCATGTTTTGGGCTACGACATCCGCCGCGATCTAATCGCGATCCTCGAGCGCACCGGTTTCGTCCCCGAAAACAAGACGCTCTTCGATTCGCTCACGCCTGCACAACTGGTTCGCTTTAACAGGGGATACTTCCCCAATTGGTCCGATAAGCTTGCGGCGCGCTATGCGGAACTCTTCGAGATCCCAATGCACGTGCGCTTCGGCAAGCTCTCGCTGGGAAACAAAACCAAAGTATGCCACCTGCTGGCGCTTTGCCAGGGTGCCGAGCTGCTGATCCTCGATGAGCCGAGCGTGGGGCTCGACCCGGTGATAACGGATCTATTTCTTCGAGTGCTCGTAGAAGATCATGTGAGCGAAGGGCGGACAGTCTTCCTCTCATCGCATCAACTCGCCGAAGTCGAACGCATCGCCGACTGGGTCGGGATCATCGAGAACGGGAAGATTCTGCTGGAAACGCGCCTTGAAGACATCCGCCAAAACTATAGGCTCATTCGTGCCGCCGCCGAGACTGCGCGCTCCGTCTCCTCGCCTCTCCTGGTCGCGGCAAAGAGACTAGAGAACTTCTGGAGTTACCTGGTGGCACGCGATGCCGAGGACTTTGCGGCCATGTTGCGAGCCAAGGGTATGACGATCCTAGAAATCCTGCCGGTCAGCTTGGGAGAAGTTTTCCTAGGCCTCACGCGAAAGGAGGTGCCATGTATCTCTGGAAAACCTGGCACGATTCCCGCACCCGTATAGTGGTCTACATTCTTGCGGCGCTTAGCATGGGCCTGTTGTTCGGGTTGGAGGTGGTGACTTGGGCGAACTGGCACACTCTCGGGCTGATGCTAGATCGCCCAATCTACAGAAACAATTGGGATTTCTATGGGGACCTTACCTTCGACGTGCTTCGTTGGCGGGTGATTGGTTATGGCCAGGTCGCGGCGCTGCTAGCTGGTCTGAGCTTAGGCGCTAGCGGTGTGGGGCGGGAATATGGCGCGGGAACGATGCACTTTGTTCTGACCCGGCCCCGCGCGAGAAGGAGCTTTGTTTTCACCGACTGGATGACGGGCTTGACGGCTATGGTCATTGTTGTGGGCGCCCTCGCTTACGGCGTGCTTCCATTCCTTTGGCTGGCCCACGCGCAAGCCCCGGGAAACATCCTGATCGGCCTGCCAGGCTTGTGGGCTCTGGGGGCCGCAATCTTTGGTCTTGCGAGTTTCACCACGCTGGTGGCGGGCAATGCACCCAAGGGTCTAGTCCTGAGCGTGGCGGGAGTCTTGACGTACTTTTTTCTGCCGACTGCTTTGTACGAGTGGTGGCACATGGATACTTTGATCAAAGCCCAGGACTGGACGCTACAAATCCTGTCGCGCAACTCATATCACTTCCATTGGAGCGTGACGGCATTCTGGCTTGCCGTGGCGGCGAGCTTTCTGGGAGTGTCCTCGCTCTGGATTAGGTTTCGCGAGGTGTAAGCCGCCTCTCGCTGTCCTGCAGCCTGTGCTCGGAAAGGAGATCCTTGTGTTCTTTGGAAACTGCTGGTTAAGGAATCGATTACGGCTGGCGGCTTATCTCGTGCTGGGCAGCGCATTGATTCTGCTCGGGACGTTGCCGGTAACCATGAAGTCCGTGGATGGCCATTGGGTATGGATGCACCCGAAGACCGTCGAAGCAGCCGTGGCGGCTTGGAATGACGGCGTCGAGCATACCGCAGCCGTTATGATGTTCCTTCTGCTGTTTGCCGCCGCCGACCTCGGGTCGTTGGGGCTGGGAGAATCGGCCGCCCGCAAGGAATACCATTTCTTGATCACGCGGCCACGCCCACGCCAGCATTTCGTTTGGACCGCGTGGCTGACCGGACTCGCGCAACTTGGCTTCCTGGCATTGATTCCGTTGGCTGTTGCCCTGCTGACTCTGTACGTCCTGACTTCTGGGCTCTACCCCGACCGGTTGTGGCTGCTGTGCGTGGGAACGTTGATCTTGGCCGCGCTCGTCTTCAGCATGACGTTTGCGATGGCGCTTGCGACGGAAAGCAGCCGGAATGGCTTCGAGGTGGTCTTCTCTCTTCTGATAGTTTACTACGTCGCAAGATTGCTCGTCGGCAGCGGCCGCGGCATGTTGTTCTGGTTCTTTTCATTACAGCAGTCCCCGGACACCTACGCCATGGGCGCTTACGATTGGTTCCTAACAGAGCAGCGGGTCCACTACTTTGTGCCCCTGCTGATGATCGCCGCGACCGCCGTCCTGCCCTTCCTTGCGCAACTCAGGTTCGAGAGAAAGGACCTCTAATTTCGGAAGGGTTAGCCCGCGGCGCCCAAGCTAGGATGGTGGGGTGGTCCCTTTTTCGCGTGCGTATACGCATACTCCCGCGCTCGTTGACGGGATAGGGGATAGGAGAAATCGAAACTGCCCTCTTTTGAGACGGTCGAGAAGTGTCTAGCTCAAAGTTCTCCACCGTGCACCATCCCCTTGTTATCCACGCCATGTTTACCTTATTCTCGAACCGCCCAACAGGAGCCTCGTACCCTTGTCACCATTTCTCAGACCAATCCCCCTCACATTCCTAATCCTTGTCACGCCCTTCATGATTTCCGCCCAAGATTCCTCAGCCGCAAATGCGTCACCCGCCGCATACCCCGTCTCGCCCGACGGCCTCAAGCTCCTCATCCGCGACGTCTTCACCGCGATGAAATCCAAGGACGATCAAAAGGTCTCCTCCTACTTCTCCAGCATGACTTTTCCTGAACACACCGCCTGGTTCACAAAAACCTTTGGACCCACCGAAGGCGCTCGCATGGACGCAAAGTACGCCGATCTTCTGCCCGGCATGCCGGAGAACCTCAAAAGAATCTTTGAATATGCAGGAAAGGACGATCGCACCAGTCCGGAAGTCAGCGTCGTAGAAAAATCCGGCCCCGCCTCGGGCCTGGGACGCGCCGTCGTCGACGCGATGCTCGCACCCATTCCCCTTTACATCGCCAGTGGCAGCAATCCCAAACAACAATTCGGCGCAGCCATCGGCGACTTCTTCTACGTCGACGGCGCCTTCCGCTTCATGCCTACGCAAGTCCTGCAGGCGCTTAGCACCGCACCGCCTCTTCGCGTTCGTATCGGCGGTAACACCCAAGAAACAAAGCTTGTTCACAAGGTCGACCCGATCTATCCCGCAACGAAGACTCAAGGTTCGGTTCTACTTCACGTAGTCCTCGCGGCGAACGGCAGAGTCAGTGAAATTACAGTAGTTAATGGCGACCCAGTTCTCGCCAAAGCCGCGATGGACGCCGTCCGCCAATGGCGCTACCAGCCCACTACGCTCGACAGCCAGCCCGTCGAAGTAGACACAATAATCCGAATCGAATTTAAGCGCTAACTTATCGGGCGAAACAGCCCTCTCCAACGAGTTATCGCAAGTGAGGCGAGCGCTCATTGCCACGACTTTGCAGCCTCTTGAATTCAACTTCGCGGCTGTCTCAAAACGTGCGGCAGGTCACCAAGTCCTTCAGGCCATTGTCGAGATGTCTAGTTTTGAAGGGTGCAGTACAAGTCTTTTACTCTTTAACTTGCTATTTGAAAGGAGCTGCGATTTCTGTTTGAATAGCCCAACGGGGAGCCATCATGAAAATGTACAATATCGCAGGCTATTTGATTATTTTTTCCTACATGCTGGCTTGTATGTATTTCGCCCCAACTCATTTGGGGCCTTGGATAGGAATGTTGATCGGCGGGGTTTATTTTATCTTTTGTTGGTTTCTGGCCGGGTTGTACTTGGCCGACGTGCTTCACATGGGAATCGCTCATCGAGCGCTCGACTACAAGGAGTGGTTCATAAAAGCCGTGACCGTTGTTAATAACGTCTTCGGAATCTATGTAGGCCCGATCGCCTGGGTCAATCGTCACCGATTGCATCACAAGAATTCCGACCATGATGGAGATCCCAACAAACTTTTCGGCGATGGTTTTTGGCGAACAATGTATCGCTGCATGATGCCGTACAAATGCAACGAGAATTTGGCCGGCGACCAGATTCTGAAGTCCCGCACTTTTCGCGTTGCAGAGAACCCCATTTTTGCAATCCTCGCGCAAGCCTTCAGTTTTTTTCTCTTGTGGAAGTTAGTTGGATCCCTGAAGTTTACGCTGGTGATGTGGGTGGGAATACGAATTTTTGCGCTGTGGGTGAATATGATTCAAAACTATTGGACCCACACTCGAGACTTTGGTTACCGGCGGTATCACGATGAAGAGGACAATGCCATGAACATTGGCGAGTGGCTACCAGTAACGGCGACCTTCAGCGCTTGCCTGCAGAACAATCATCACCACTATCCAGGCGTTTTGCGGCTAAGCCATGACAATTCCGAATACGACTTTGGATTCTTGACTGTGAAAGTTATGAAACAGATTGGCTTGGTGAAAGCGACCGCGACGGGTGCGCAGTTACCCAAGGACGTTCCTTTGGACGCGCTAGACTTTTAGCGCGCTCTTTTTCTTTCGCAGAAACGGTTCAATGGTTTGGCCAACAAAGTCAGGCGAAATGTCTTCGCCAGCCAGGCCGTATTGTTCCGGCCATGTCTCCGGAAAGTGGTACGTTCCAAAAAGCTTATCAATCCACGGGAAATGGATCGCAAAGTTCTTGTCGATGGCCTCTTTTTGGGAAGTATGGTGCCAATGATGATATCTGGGCATGACCAAAAACCTCTCAAGCCATTTCGCGTTGGGACCGAAATTGCAATGAGTCCAGGTTGCGTGAAGAGTGACAAACACCAAATACCACAAGATGATCGATTGCGAAAATCCAAGCATGAGAGGAACAAGGATAAATCCGCGAACAAGCGTGTCGTCCACAAAGTGGGAGCGCGAGCCGGCGATCCAATCAAGCGCCTTCGAAGAATGGTGAACGGCATGAAAACGCCACAGAAAAGGCACTTTATGTAAAGCCAGATGAATAAAATATTCAGCGACGTCTGCAACCACGACGGCTACACAAAATTGCAACAGCCAGGGCATGCGAGCGATCAATCCCTGAAGAGCCGGAACACCCAAATATTTAGTCGCCTGCGTCGCGGGCAATAGAACCAGAAACGACAAAATCTGAATCGGAAGATGGGTGGACATGAAATAAACCATATCCTGGATCCACCCATTTCTGAATGTTCCTTGTTCTGGGTACTGTGGCCAGATTCTTTCGAGTGGCACGTAGATAAGCGCCATCAACAACAAATCGAGCAAAAACCAGTCCATGCCAATGGTCATGCCACTTAGTGGGCTCCCATTAACCTTTGCGCTCGAACCGCCCCAAGCTGTTGCAGCGATGGCGAGCAGCATTCCCGTCAACGCCAGATTCTTTTTCTTGCGCAGCAGAGAAGAGATCACTCCAAACACAACTGCCGCGACGATGAGGAATTGGATTAAGAGGCGAATCGCGTGCAACGAGTAAAACGGACGGAATTCAGCGGAGGTTAGGAACTGGGGAAAATGCAGGCAGAGAACGCCGCCGAACGCGAGAAATCCAAAAAAGACAGAGAGTATCCCACTCCACCAGCCCGTTCCCAAGCCAGTAGACTCGGCATCGCCAAAGAATTCGTTGATTTTTTGCTCGATCACGATGTGTCCTAGTCTACGTTCTGATGGAGCAGCGAGCAACGCATTTGCCGGGACACGCATGCAATAGAGTTACTGCATTTTTAAGACGCGCGGGAGTTGAGTAGAGAGACCCCCAATCGATTCCCTCAAAAGTGTCTTCTTTCTTGACGAAATGAATATGGCACTAGTGGACTGTAACAGCTGAAACGGTAGTATGGTGGTGTTCATGGAGAACACCATCGTACTGACGGACGCGGAACGTATGGAACTTAACCAGCGAGCGGCGAGCCGCAGCGGG
>Ga0210384_10008764_pt1 | contig 10513 bp, 9 predicted proteins | sample IncBWH2MmetaG_FD_160574 | JGI IMG/M metagenome (GOLD analysis project Ga0210384, IMG submission 160574) | Forest soil microbial communities from Barre Woods Harvard Forest LTER site, Petersham, Massachusetts, United States - Inc-BW-H-2-M | ecosystem: Environmental > Terrestrial > Soil >...
GGCCGAGGCGCCGTTGAGCGGACGGAGGAAGGTGCGCACCAGATGGTGCTCGACCTCCGCCTCGAGCAGCCCGAGCGCGCTGAACACGCCGGGCGCGGGCGGGACGAGGACGGCGCCGATCTCGAGCGAGCGCGCCATCTCGGTGGCGAACAGCGGGCCGTTGCCGCCGAAGGCGACCAGCACGAACTCGCGCGGGTCGCGCCCGCGCTCGATGGTGACCGCGCGCACCGCCCGCGCCATCCGCGCGCAGCCGAGCAGGTAGACGCCGTGCGCCGCCTCCAGCAGCGGCAGGCCGAGCGGGGTGGCCACCTGCTCGGCGACCGCGACGCGCGCGCGACCGGCGTCGAGCCGGAGCCCGCTCGGGAGCTGCTCGGGATGGAGATAGCCCAGCACCACGTTGGCGTCGGTGAGGGTGGCCTCGCGGCCGCCCTGCGCGTAGCACGCGGGGCCGGGATTGGCCCCGGCGCTGCGCGGGCCCACGTGGAGCTGATGCGCGCCGTCCACCACGACGATGCTGCCGCCGCCCGCGCCGACCTCGGCGATGTCGATGGCGGGCACGCGCAGGAGAAAGCCGGTGCCGCGGTTGAGCCGGCTGCCCTGCGAGATGACGCCGCCGATCTCGAACTCGCCGGTGCGCTTGATCTCGTAGCCCTCGATCACCGAGGCCTTGGCGGTGGTGCCGCCCATGTCGATGCTGATGGCGTTCGGCTGGCCGATCTGCCGAGCCAGGGTCGCGGTGGCGATGACGCCGGCCGCGGGGCCCGACTCGATGACGTGCACCGGGCGCTGCCGCCCCGCGCCGGCGGTCATCACCCCGCCGTTGGACTGCATGACGAGCACGGGGGCCCGGAGACCGAGCCCGGTCAGGTCGCGCTCGAGGCTCTCGAGGTAGCGGCTCATCACCGGCATCACGTAGGCGTTGGTGACCGCGGTGCTGGTACGCTCGAACTCGCGCATCTCGGGGAGGATCTCGCACGAGAGCGTCAGCGCCAGGCCCGGTGCGCGCGCGCGCACCAGGCGCCCCACCGCCTCCTCGTGGGCCGGGTTGGCGTAGGCGTGGAGCAGGCACACCGCGATGGACTCGACGCCCTCGCTCACCAGGAAGTCGATCGCACGCGTCACGCTCTCCGGGTCGAGCGGGACCAGCTCCTCGCCCTGGTGGTTCAGGCGCTCGACGACCTCGCGCCGCCAGCGCCGCGGCACGAGCGGCGCGGGGCGCTCGAACCGCAGATCGTAGAGCCGGGCCAGCCGCAGCCGCCCGATCTCGAGCAGGTCCCGGAAGCCGGCGGTGGTGAGCAGCCCGGTCCGGGCGCCCCGGCGCTCCAGGATGGCGTTCGTCGCCACCGTCGTCCCGTGGATCACCTCCGCGACCTCCTCCGGCCCCCGCCCGGCCGCGGCCAGGAGCGCGCGCGTGCCCTCGACGATCGCCTCGGCGTAGTTGCCGGTGGAGGAGAGGACCTTTCGGGTGAGGCTCTTGCCGTCGGGCCCGACCAGCACCAGGTCGGTGAAGGTGCCGCCCACGTCCACGCCGAGTCGATAGCTCATCCCGAGCTCCTCAGTCCCGCCAGGCCCCGAGGCAGGAAGATGACGAAGACCATGATCACGAGGCCGATCGCGATCAGATTGTAGACCACGCCCGCGAAGCGCAGCCCCTCGCTGAGCCCGAAGAGGAGGATCGCCCCCAGCACCGGCCCCCAGAGCGTGCCGAGCCCGCCGAAGACCGCCATGCCGATCACGAGCGAGGTGGTGGCCGCGGAGGCGATGACCGGGCTCACCAGGTTGATGTAGTAGGCGTAGAGCGCGCCGGCCAGGCCGGCGCCCGCCGAGCTCACCGCGAAGGCCAGCAGCTTCCACCCGGTGGTGTTGATGCCGAGATGCGCGGCCAGGATCTCGTCCTCTCGAATCGCCCGGAAGGCCTGGCCCGCCCGCGTCCGCTCGCAGAGCCAGAGCATCGCCGCCACCGCCACCGCGGCCACGGCGAGCGTGATCAGGTAGATCGCCTGGCGCTGGGCAATGGGAGCCGCGGGCAGGCCGGGAAAGCTCCGGAAGTCGTGGATGCCGAAGGGGCCCCCGGTGAGCGCGAGCCAGTTCTGCGCGACGAGCCGGACGATCTCGGCGAGCCCGAGCGTCACGAGGGCCAGGTAGTGACCCCGCAGCCGGAGCGCCGGAAAGCCCGCCAGCAGCCCGACGAGGCCGGCGAGCAGCGCGCCCGCGAGCAGCCCGAGCCACGGCGAGAGATCGACGTGCTTGGTGGCGGTCGCCGCGGTGTAGGCGCCGAGCGCGAAGAAGCCGGCGTGGCCGAACGAGACCTGGCCGGTGTAGCCGCTCAGCAGATCCCAGCTCGCGGCCAGCAGCGCCCACACCACCGCCTGGGTGGCCAGCGTGAGCACGAACGGATGGGGAAGCAGCGCGGGCAGGGTCGCGGCGATCGCGCCCAGCGCGAGCAGCCCGAGACGTCGTGCGCTCATCGCGAGAGCGCCCGGCCGAGTAACCCCTGGGGCCGGATCAGCAGCACGACGATCATCACCACGAACGCGATCAGGTTCTGCCACTGGGACGGGATCAGCATCACCGAGAAGGCCTCGGCGAGGCTGATCACGAAGCTCGCGAGCAGCGCGCCGGCCAGGTTGCCCATGCCGCCCAGGATCGTGATCGCGAAGGCCTTGATCGTGAGCGGGAAGCCCACCGCGGGGTAGACGTTGAAGAGCGGCGCCATCAGCGCGCCGCCCACGCCGGCGAGCGCCGCGCCCAGCCCCAGGGTGAGGGCGAAGATGCGCGGCAGGTTGATGCCCATGGCCTGCGCGGCGTCGGGGTTCTGGGCCACCGCGCGCACCGCGAGCCCGAGCCGGTGCAGGCGGAGGAAGACGAAGAGCCCGAGCAGCAGGACCATCGCGACGCCCAGGACGAGCAGCCGCTGATAGGACACCGCGGTGACGCCCAGGTCCAGGATCCCACGCACGTAGGGCGGCACTTGCAGATAGTCGCCGCCCGCGGTGGCGAGCAGGCTCGACTGGAGAAACGTCGAGAGCCCGAGCGTCAACACGAGGTAGAGCGGGCCCGCCGGCCGCCGGCCGAGCCTGCGCTTGAGCGGGGCGATCAGCACCGGATAGACGGCCACGCCCAGCAGGAACGCGCCGAGCGCCGCGCCCACGATCCCCACGCCGGGCGGCAGGTGCAGGAGCACGATCGCACCGACCGCCAGGTAGCCGCCCACCGCGAAGAACTCGCCGTGGGCCACGTTGATCACGTCGAGCACGCCGAAGATGAGGCTCAGGCCGACCGCGAAGAGCGCGTAGAGGCCGCCGAGCACGACGCCCTGGATCGCGAACTCGAGCAGCGTGTCCAGCATGATCAGGCCGCGTCCTCGCCGAGGTAGAGCCGGCGGATGCGGTCGGAGCCGCGCAGGTCGGCCGGGGTGCCGCCGAAGGCGTTGCGGCCGAGATCGAGCACGAAGACCAGGTGGGCGACCGCGAGGATCGCCTCGACGTTCTGCTCGACGATCAGGAGGGCGAGGCCGCCCCGGTGGAGCTCGGCCACCGTCTCGTACACCCGGTCGATGTAGCGCGGGGCCAGCGCGGCGGAGGGCTCGTCGAGCAGCAGCACGCGCGGGCGCGTCATCAGCGCGCGCGCCAGGGCCAGGAGCCGCTGCTCGCCGCCGGAGAGGCTGCCCGCGAGCTGGCGCCGGCGATCGCCGAAGAGCGGGAATCGGGCGAGCACCTCGTCGGCGGCCGCGCGCACCGCGCGGCGCCCGGGCAGCGTGTGGCCGCCCACCACGAGATTGTCGTGCACGGTCATGTCCGGGAAGAGCCCGCCGTCCTGGGCCACGTAGGCCAGGCCGGTCCGCATGGTCTGATCGGGACGGAGCCCGCCGATCGCGCGGCCGTCGAGCCGCACGCGGCCGGCGGTGGGGCGGAGGTACCCGAAGATCGTCTTGAGCAGGGTGGACTTGCCGGCGCCGTTGGGGCCGATGACGCCGCCGATCTGGCCGGCCGCGAGCGCGAGCGAGACGCCCTGCAGGATCTCGATCGGGCCGTAGCCCGCGCGGACGTCCTCGACCGAGAGCAGCATCAGGCGGCGCCGGCCGGGCGCGCGCGGCCGAGCAGGGCCGCCAGCACCCGCGGATCCGCGCGCACCGCGTCGGGCGGCCCCTCGGCGATCTTCTCGCCGTGGTCCATCACCACGACCTTGTCGCAGAGCCCCATCACGAACGGCATGTCGTGCTCGACGATGAAGAAGGTGCGACCCTCGGCGCGCAGGGCCCGCACCGTCTCGCCGATCTGACGGCGGATCACCGGATGCACGCCGGCCAGCGGCTCGTCGAGCAGCAGGAGATCCGGCTCCACCACCAGGTTCATGGCCAGCTCGAGCAGGCGCTGCTGGCCGATCGAGAGCCGGCCGGCCAGCGTGTCGACGTGCGCGGCGAGCCCGAGCCGCTCGAGCCAGCGCCGGCCGGCCGGCTCCCGCCCGGTGAGGCCGCGCCCCATCGCGGCGATGGCGAGGTTCTCGCGCACCGGCAGCTCGCGGAAGACCTTCACCGCCTGGAAGGTGCGCGCGATGCCCCGACGCGCGATGCGGTGCGTGGGCAGCCCGTCGATGCGCTCGCCCTCGTGGAAGACCGCGCCGCTGTCCGGCCGCAGGAGATTGGTGATCAGGTTGAACAGCGTGCTCTTGCCCGAGCCGTTCGGCCCGATCAGGCCGACCACCGTGCCGGTCTCCACCTCGAACGAGCAGCCCGCGACGGCCCGGAGGCCGCCGAAGCTCCGGGTCAGCTCGTGCAGCCGCAGCTTCGGCGGCCGCGCTACTTCTTTTCCCATGCGTACGGGGGCAGGGGAACGAACTTGCCACCCGCGGCGGCCGCCACCGACGCGGGATAGATCGGGACCTTCTTGCCCGCCTGGATCTGGACCACCACGGTCTGGATGGGCATGCGGTGCCCTTCGCCGATCGCGGTGAAGCGGCGGATGCCCCACGCGGTGTGGAAGGGCCCGCCCTCGAGCGCGATCCGGATCTTCTCGGGGTCGAGGCCGCCCGCCGCGCGGATCGCCTCGAGCGCCACCAGGGTGGCGTCGTGGGACTGGACCGCGAAGTTGGTGGGCTCGATACCGGTCTTCTTCTGGTACGCGGCCACCATCGGCTCGGACACCTCCGAGTATTTGGCCGGCCACCACCGATTGTTCACGATGGCCCCGTCCATCACCTTCGCGTGCTGGTCGATGAAGTTCTGGGCCGCGACGGTGGCCCCCATGTGCGCCAGGACCGCGGGGACCTTCAGCTCGAACCACTGGTTGAAGAGCACCGGCCCGCTCGAGCCGTAGATCTCGCCGATGATGGCCTGCGCCCCCGAGCGCTTCAGCTTGACGAACTGCGGGGTGAGATCGGTGACGCCGCGGTCCACGAACTCGTCGGCCACCACCTCCACGCCCTGGGTGTTGGCGCCGAACCACTCGCGGGTGATGCGCGAGAAGTCACGGCCGGCGTCGGTGTTCTCGTTGAGCAGGGCGATCTTCTTCGGTTTCACCGTCTCGGCCACCGCGGCCGCCACCGAGCGGGCGATGTCGTTGGCGGTCGGGCTCAGCTGGAACGCGAAGCCCATCTTGCCCTGGCTGATCTTCTCCCCGATCTTCAACGAGGCGGAGCAGCAGGTGATGATCGGGGTGGAGGTCTTCTGGAACTCGTCCATCACCCGGATGAAGACGTCGCTGCTGAGAAAGCCGGTGCCGACGTGGATCTTGTCCACCGTGAGCGCCCGGGTCACCACGTTGAGCCCCACGTCGCCCTTGCCCTCGTCGTCGTACCAGATCAGGCGGACGCGGTGGGGCTTGCCGGCCAGGGTCAGGCCCTGGGCCTGGACGCGCTCCAGCGCCACCTCGGCTCCGGCCTTGATCTGGGCGCCCACGTCGGCGCTGATGCCGGACAGCGGCGCGAAGACGCCGATCCGGATCTCGGCGGGGTCCTGGGCGCGCACCGCGGTGACCGCGACCGCCGCGAGCAGCGCCACTCCGACGGTGATCCGGCCGAGCGTGGCCGTGAGCTGTCCCATGTGTCTCCCTCCCGGTGAGCGTTGAGGATGAGGCGTGTGCACGGCTCGGTAGCGGACGCGACGCAGCCTTCGTCTAACACAGGACCGACGAGGCGGTCAATGCTATCCTGACGATCCGTTGGCGACGTCTCATCCTGGGAGAGCGAGCGTATGAGCGAGACGGCGGGGGCGATGTATCGGGTGGTCTGGCCGCGAGGGGCGCGGACGGTGCAGGCCGCCGACGTGGCGCCGCGCCTCTCGACGCTCGACGGCAAGGTCGTCGGGCAGCTCTGGGACGACCTCTTCCGCGGCGACGAGATCTTCCCGATCCTGGAGGAAGAGCTCGCGCGCCGGTTCCCGGGCGTGCGCTTCGTCCGCTACGACACCTTCGGCTCCACCCACGGCCGCCACGAGCAGCGCGTGCTCGCCGAGCTGCCCGAGATGCTGAAGCGCCACGAGGTGGACGCGGTCATCTCGGGGATGGCCTGCTGAGGGAGCTGCACGCCCGCCGTGCTGCGGGCCAGCGCCGTCGCCGAGCGAGCCGGGGTGCCGACCGCGTCGCTCGTGTGCGAGGGCTTTCTCGGGCAGGCCGCCACCACCTCCACCGGGCTCGGGCTTCCGGGTCTGCCCACCGCGCTCGTGCCCGGCCACGTCGACGTGCAGACCGCCGAGGAGCTGCGGCGCAACGTGGTCGCGGTGACGGTGGACGCGGTGATCCGCAACCTGACGGTGGCGCCCGCGCGGGCGGGCGGCGCGGTCGTCGAGCCCGCCGCCGCCGACATCGTCTTCGAGGGCACCTTCGACGACGTCAACCGCTTCTTCTACGAGAACGACTGGAGCGACGGGCTGCCGATCGTGCCGCCCACGCCCGCGCGCGTGGCCGAGTTCCTGCGCTTCACCGACCGGCCCGGCGAGACCGAGCTGGGCGTGCTGCTGCCCGACAAGCGCCGCGCCACCGTGTGGAACGTGGCGGTCAACGGGGTGATGGCCGGTTGCCGGCCCGAGTACATGCCGATCCTGGTGGCCCTGGTGGAGGCGATGGCCGACCCGCGCTACGGCGTCGAGCACAGCGGCAACACCCCGGGCGCCGAGACGCTGATCATCCTGAACGGGCCCCTGATCAAGGAGCTGGGCTTCAACTACGAGCAGGGCGCGATGCGCGACGGCGTCCAGGCCAACACGAGCATCGGACGCTTCTGGCGTCTCTACCTGCGCAACGTCGCCGGCTTCCTGCACCACCGCACCGACAAGGGCACCTTCGGCAACACCTGGCGCGTGGTGCTCGCCGAGAACGAGGACGCGCTGCGACGCATCGGCTGGACCACCATCGCGGAGGACGAGAGCGTGCCGGGGGGCAGCGCGGTCACGATCTCGCGCTACACCGGCGGGGGCGTCATCGCCTCGGTCTTCGGAAACGCGCCGGGTCAGATGCTGCCCTATCTGGCCGACGCCCTCGTCGGCAAGGTCGGCTGGGAGCTGCTCTTCACGGTAGGCATGGGCGTGGGGAGCCAGCGCCCGCTGCTGATCCTGAGCCCGATCCTGGCCGAGACGCTGGCCAAGGGTGGGCTCGACAAGGCCGCGCTCAAGCAGCGGCTCTTCGAGCTGGCCCGCATTCCCGCCGCCAAGTTCGAGAAGTACGTCGGCGAGTGGACCAACTTCGTGCCCGGCCGCCCGTCGCTCACCGGCCTGGTGAAGTCGGGGCAGATCCCGCCGGTCTTTGCCGAGTCCGACGATCCGGAGCGGCTCGTGCCGATCGTGTGTCGCGCGGAGGATTTCATGGTGGCGGTGAGCGGCGACCCGCTGCGGACCAACGCCTACGCCTTCGCCCACAACGGGATCCTGGGCTATCCCACCACGAAGCCGGTGCGCCTGCCCGCCGACTGGGCGCGCCTCCTCCGGGAGGCGCGCAGCCGCTGAGCGATGACCACCGCGGCGGCCGTTCCTCACGTGGTGCCGTCTCTGTACGTTGAGTGTGCGGTCGAGGGCGCCAACGAAGCAGATGGACCTTTTCCGGCCGCCTGATAGTGGAGTCGCTCTGGGTGCTGCTGCCGGCGGGACAGCGCGCCTCGGGCGAGTGGATCGACGACACGCTGCGGCTGCGTGCCGATGAGAAGGGGCTGCTCGCGCGCACTCCGCTGGCCGGAGAATTCCCCCGCCAGCGCGTCGAGCTGATCCGGGACGCCGATCCGGGGGCCGAGGTCAACCGTCTCTACCGGGCGCGCGGCTGGACCGACGGGCTTCCCATCGTGCCGCCGACGCTCGGGCGGGTGGACGAGATGCTCGCCGGCGGTCCGCTCGAGCGGCACGTCGTCCTGGGCGAAGTCGAGCCGCTCGGCGGGGTGGCGAGCGTGGAGAGGGTCGCGGTCAACGCGGTGATGGCCGGCTGCGAGCCGGCGCACTTCCCGGTGGTGCTGGCCGCGGTGCAGGCCCTGCTCGACCCCGCGTTCAACCTGCGCGGCGTGCAGACCACCGACGAGAACGTGGCCCCGCTGCTGATCGTGAGCGGGCCGATCGCCGCGCGCGTCGGCGTCAACGCGGGCTGGGGCGCGCTCGGGCCCGGCTGGCCGGCCAACGCGGCCATCGGACGGACGGTGCGCCTGGTCATGAACAACCTGGGCGGCGGCTGGCCCGGCGCGGTCTCCTTCGCGGGTCTGGGGCAGCCGGCGCGCTACACCCTCTGCCTGGCCGAGCGCGAGGACACCCCGTGGCCGCCGCTGCACGTGGAGGCCGGCTACCGGCCCGAGCAGAGCACGGTGACGGTGCTGCGCGCCGAGACGGTGATCAACGTCACCGGCGGTCTCGACGAGGTGGCGAGCGTGATGGGCTCGGCCGCGTCGCTCTTCGGCATCCTCCACAGCGGCAAGGCGGGCGTGATCCTCTCGCCGTTCACCGCGCGCCGGCTGGCCGAGGAGGGATGGACGCGCGCGGACGTGCGTCGCGAGCTCCACGGGCGCGGCCGGCTCGACGCCCGAACGTGGCGCCGGTCGTGGATCCACGCGACGGTGCGCGCGACCGATTGGCCCGCGTGGGCGGTGGCGGCGGCCGAGTCCGGGTCGATCCCGGCGGTGCGCGAGCCGGACGATATCGTGCTGGTCGTGGCCGGCGCGGATCTGGCCATCGCCCAGCACGCCTACTGCCCGTCGTGGGGCCATCCGCCCTGCCGGATCACGCGGGAGATCGTGCTGCCCACCGACCGGGTGACCGTTCGATGACCGGCCCCTTCGTGCCCGGCCCGGCGCTGCGGATCGAGGGCGCCCCCGGCGGCCCGCTCGCCGGCCTGACGTTCGCGGCCAAGGATCTCTTCGACGTCGCCGGGCACCCGACCGGCGGCGGCAACCCGGATTGGGCGCGCGCGCATCCGATCCCGACGCGCCACGCCTGGGCCGTGCAGCGGCTGCTCGACGCCGGCGCGACCCTGATCGGCAAGACCATCACCGACGAGGTCTCGCTCGGGATCCTCGGCGAGAATCCCTTCGACGGCACGCCGCTCAATCCGCGGGCGCCCCAGCACGTGCCGGGCGGCTCCTCGTCGGGCTCGGCCTCCGCGGTGGCCCAGGGCCTGTGCGACGCCGCGCTCGGCACCGACACCGGCGGCTCGGTGCGCGTGCCGGCGAGCTTCTGCGGGCTCCATGGCATCCGTCCGACCCACGGCCGCCTCGACCTCGGCGGGATGATGACGCAGGCGCCCAGCTCCGACACCACCGGCTGGTTCGCGCGTGACGCGGGCACGTTCGCCCGGATCTCCGCCGCGCTGCTGGGCGAGCCGATCCCGTCCGCGCTGGCCACGCGGCTCCCCATGCGTCTAGTCGTCGCGGTGGACGCGTTCGGCTTCGCGGATGCCGAGACGGCCGCCGCGCTCCAGCCGATGGTGCGCCGGCTGTCGGCGCTGGTCCCGGACGTGCGTGAGGATCTGCTCGCGCCGTCCGGGCTGTCGGTCTGGGCGCGAGCCCAGCGCACGCTCCAGTCCGCCGAGGCCTGGGCCACGTTCCGGGGCTGGCTCGATCGCGACAACCCGCGGCTGGCCTGGAGCGTTGCGCGCAACCTGGCGTCGGCGGACGCCATCTCCGAATCCGACCGCCAGTGGGCCGCCCTGATGCGCGCCGAGGCGCGCGCCCGCGTCGCCTGGCTCTTGCCGCCGGGCACCATCCTCTGCCTGCCGACGACGCCATTTCCCGCGCCCCGCAAGGGCCTGCCGCTCGCGACGCTCGACCCGCTACGCGGGCGCATCACCTGCCTGTGCGCGCACGGGGGCCTGACCGGCGTGCCCCAGGTGAATCTCCCGGGCGCCGAGGTGGACGGGCGGCCCGTGGGGTTGTCCATTCTCGCCGCGCGCGGCCGCGACGCCGCCCTCGTGGCGGTCGCCATGGCCATGGAGGCCAGCCGATGATCGACGCGACCCCCGACCTGACCGCCAACTTGCCGGACGTCGTGGCCGAGGTGCGGGCCCTGTTCGAGCGCTACGAGCAAGCCCTGATTGAGAAGAACGTGGACGTG
>Ga0210384_10008765_pt1 | contig 10513 bp, 12 predicted proteins | sample IncBWH2MmetaG_FD_160574 | JGI IMG/M metagenome (GOLD analysis project Ga0210384, IMG submission 160574) | Forest soil microbial communities from Barre Woods Harvard Forest LTER site, Petersham, Massachusetts, United States - Inc-BW-H-2-M | ecosystem: Environmental > Terrestrial > Soil >...
ATTGCTGAAGTAGTACTTTGAAGTATGCCTGCCCGCCGCAACTAGCCTTACCTCGCTGGTTTCTAACCGCAGCTACAGAGTGGGCTTGGTCCTCGCTGCCTTTGGATGAAATGTTGCAACGTACTAGAGAACCGAGAGGGTGACTTCCCTCGTGCCGTAAATGTCCGCCGGTCGTTGAGGCCTTAGCCCCTAAGGTCCGGTCTGAGCTTCACACCGGTTGCGCCGCAACACAATTACGTAGAATACTTTCACTCCATGACGATGCCGACGGCAGAGTCTCAAAGCATTCCCGAGAACAAAAACGCTCCCTGCTCCCCGTTGTTCGCTCCACCACGCCTCCAACGATCCGCACCCTACATTGTTTTTTCCATCGTTGTGCTGATTCCGTGCTACTGGCATCGCTATATTCAAGCCGGCGATTTAGGCAGCCACGTCTACAACGCCTGGCTGGCGCAATTGGTGGAACAGGGCAAAGCTCCCGGAGTTTACATGGTCTGGCAGTGGCAAAACGTGTTGTTCGACCTGATGCTTTCTTATTTTGCGAAGATCGTGGGCCTGGCGGCAGCTGAGAAGCTGGCGGTTTCCGTGTGCGTTCTGGTTTTCTTTTGGGGTGCGTTCGCGTTTCTTGCGGCAGTGACGAAGCAGAAGCCGTGGTACCTCACGCCAGGCATCGCCATGCTGGCCTACGGCTACGTTTTTCACATGGGCTTTATGAACTATTACCTTTCGATCGGATTGGCCTGCATCGGTCTGGCGCTGCTCTGGCCCTTGCAACGAAAGGGGATTGTGGCGGCCGTAGTGTTGGCGCCGTTCATTTTGCTGGCGCACCCGCTGGGATTCTTGTGGTTTCTGTCCGTTACTGTCTATCGCACGCTTTGGTTGAAGCTGCCGGGTTGGTGGAAGTTCGCGCCATTGCTCGCGGCGCTGTTCTGCGTGATCACCGCACATTTTGTTGTGTTGAAGGGTTCAGATTGGGACAACGATTGGCCCGATCCGCCAAAAATCCAATGGAACGGCGCCGATCAGCTGTTTGTATTCGACGACCGATATTTTTATCTCTCGCTTGGTGTGCTCGTGTTTGCTGCAATGATCGCCATCGCCGCCGCATGGCGCGCCGGGCGTCGCGCGGACTATTGGAAACGGCGGCGAATCATTCTGGAGTTGTACGTCGTGTGCCTAGCGGCAAGCCTGCTGTTGCCCGAAAATCTCCGTACGGACCCGAGCGGCGGCTGGATCGGAGCATTGGTCACACGCCTGACGCTGATCAGCGCGATTGTCGGCTTATGCTGGCTCGCCTGGCAGCCCCCAAAAAAGTGGCATCTATTGGGATTCGCCGCGTGCGCAGTGGCATTCTTCGGCTTTCTATTTCAGGACGGCGCGTTCCTGAATCGCATGGAAGAAAGTGCGCAGCGAATTACCTCGCAGCTTCCACCAGGTACGCGCGTGCTCGCCACCATTTTTGCGCCGGATGAATACCGCGCCCAATTTCTGCACATTGCGGATCGCGCCTGCGTCGGCAGATGTTTTCTATATTCCGACTACGAGCCGCCCACGAAGCAGTTCCGTTTACGCGTGCGCGAAGGCAGCTCGATCGTAAACTCGGTTGTCGACGAAAACGGCGACATGGAGGCAGGCGCCTACGAAGTGAAGGAAAAAGATCTGCCGCTGAAAGAAATCTATCAGTGCGACGAAGACGATTTAACTAAACTCTGCATCCGCGATCTCGCAGCAGGCGAGAAAAATGGCCGCCTGGGCTACCACCCCGACCTGAATCCAATGCTCCCAACGTCGAAATAGAAGCTGTCCGGTCGCGAGGCCATCCAATTCAACTGCGAGAATTGCGCGACACCCAGATCAGAGCGCCGCGTAAACCACTTTCACGAAAACCTCGCCGTTGAACATACCCTTGCCCCAGTCGGCGTCGAGGTCAGCCAAAGGCTTAGCGGCCGTAGCTTCATCCGCGGATTTTCCTTCAGCCTTCAATTTCTTCACGCGATCGCGCGCGGTAACCAGCATGGTGCGAAACTTCGTGAGGTCCGCCTTGTTGCCCAACGGTCCATGGCCCGGAACGATCTTGGTGTTGTTGTCGGCCAGCGGCAGAATTTTGTCTGCGGCGGCAATCATGCCGTCGATCTTGCCGCCGGTGCTGGAGTCGATAAACGGGTAAAAGCCGTTGAAAAACGTATCGCCCATGTGAATCACATTGGCCTTCTGGAAATGGATGTAGATATCGGTATCGGTATGCGCGGGCGGAAAATATTGCAGCATCAGGGTTTCGCCGTTGGCCTGCAGCTTTTGGCTGGAGCTGAACGTCTGTTGCGGCAAAGCGTCGGCGGGCGATGGCGGAACATGCATGCCGAAAATCGCTAAGTCGTGTGGCTCCGCCATGCGCGTTTTGGTGTTTTCGTGGGCCAGCACCGTCGCGCCTGCGGCGTGAAGATTGGCGTTATTGTCGGTGTGATCGAAGTGCCAGTGCGTGTCGATCACCGTCTTCAGCGGCGCGTTGCCCAGCCCATCGAGCGCTTCTTTCAAGTGCGGCCAAGCCGGCAGAAGAAACGTGTCGACCACGAACTTGCCGTCTGGCCCGTTCAACACGACAACATTCCCTCCAGGCCCGGAAAGCAACGTCAGGTTCTCCGCCAGCGGCTGCGATTGAATTGGCGCACCGCCCATTTGTGCGCGCATGGCGGCGAGATGGTCGGCTGGAGCCGCAGCCTGCTGCCCAAGCAGAGGAACACCAGCGGTCAAAAGACTCGCTGGAAAAAGCTGCGCTAGAAACGCCGTTCCCGCAAACGCCGCGGAATTTCGCAGCATCTCGCGGCGTGTCGTTTGTGTCTGTAGAAATTTCGAGTGCATCATGATTGTTCCGCCTTTCGCTTGGGACTGTGCGCGCCGTTATATTTCTTCCGAACTGATTCGTCGTAACGCCCGCTGGTCCGCGGGACAGTAGTCTTCCGCAAAATCATCTTATGAACGGCCGCCCGCTAGCAACAACCTATGATGACAGCGGTGGAAAACTACTCGCATTCGCACCAATGGCCCGGCGCAGAGCCGTCCACTCCCACGGCCATCGGGGGAGACATATTGGCTCTTGTGCTAGGCCAATTCCTGCTAGAATGAAGGCAAGGTGAGAGACAATGCTTCCATTGCATCTTCAGCCCGAAAGTCACATTCCCCTGTACATTCAGCTTCGCGATCAGTTGCGCTCCCTTGTGCACGCAGGTGACCTGCGTCCCGGCGACCGCATTCCCGCCAGCCGCGAACTGGCCAACAACCTTGGCGTCCATCGCACCACGGTAGCCAATGCCTATGCCGAGTTGGAGTCCGAAGGATTGATCCAGGGACACGTGGGCCGGGGCACGTTTATCCGCGGCAACGGCAATGGCCTGAGCTACGCGCCTCCTCCTCCCGCTCTGCCCATGACAAACGGCTCCAATGCTCTGCGCTGGGAACTGCTGTTTGCCGATGAACGCAGCGAAGAAATCCTCAGCCGTCTTACCGCCGAAGCGCCAGAGAACACCCTCTCCTTTGTGATCTCGCGCCCTGACGAAAGATTTTTCCCCATTGAAGAATTGCAGACTTGCACCCAAACAGTTCTTCGCCGCGAGGGTGCGGACATTCTGAATTTGGGCGCGTCGGATGGCTACGGCCCGCTGAAGGCTGCGTTGCTCGACTTGCTGCGCAGCGAGGGAATCCCTGCGAAACAGGAAACCCTGCTGATTACCGATGGTTGCCAGCAAGCCCTGGACCTGATCGCCAAAGCCTTTGTGCGCGCGGGCGATACCGTGATTCTCGAAAACCCCACATATCCGGGCGCGTCGGGAGTCTTTCAATCTGTGCGTGCGCGTTGCCTGGGCGTTCCGGTGCAAACGCACGCGGAGCCGGGCGTTCCGATGGGCATCGATCTCGATGTGCTGGAAACGACGTTGTCGCAGAATCGCGTGAAGCTCCTGGTGCTCACGCCGGACTTCCAGAATCCTACCGGTGTTTCCATGCCGCTCGACTCGCGCCGCCGCGTGCTCGAACTCGCGGGTCGCTACCAGGTGCCGGTGGTCGAGGACCACATTTATTCGCGCCTGAACGTTCGCGAAGAAAAAATCCCATCGCTGAAGCAATTGGACCGCTCGAATCTGGTGATTCATATCGACAGCTTTGCCAAGGTGGCTTTTCCTGGATTGCGCGTGGGCTGGATCGTCGCGCCTGCTGCGGCGATTGAGCGGCTGCGCATCGTGAAGCAGATGAGCGACCTGCATACCGACCAGCTCGCGCAGGCCACGCTGGCGGAATTCTTAAAGCGCGGCCTATTCCACAAGCACCTTACGCGCATGCGCAAACTCTATCGCGAGCGGCTGCTCGCGCTGGACGAATCGCTGCGCAGGCTGATGCCCGAAGGCACACGCTGGACCCGGCCCGAAGGCGGAATGTGTTTGTGGCTGGAGTTGCCGCCGGGTTTCGATGCCAGTGAATTGATGATCCACGCAAAAGAGCGCGGCGTGATGTTTGCTCCGGGCCGTTATTTTTATGTTCAGACGCCGCTGCCCAATACCTTGCGTCTCGGTTTCGCCAGCCTGGACGAAAAGCAAATCACCAGGGGCGTAGCGATATTGGCGGAGTTGCTGCGCGTGGAAATGCGCAAGCGCCAGCGGGGGACACGTCGCGCCGAACGCGCCCACGTAGCGCTAGTCTAGCTTCTTGTAGGAGCGGCTTTAGGCCGCCCTCTTGGGTTTCTCTAGGTTTGTGGGTTTTTCCAGTCTGTGCAGCGACCGCCTTCTGAGGCGGGCGCAGTTTGAGGATAGAAGAAAACGTGGCCGCAACGCTTAAGCTCGATCCCAAAGACACCAACCACTGCTTCGGCTGTGGCGCAGCGAATGACGCCGGCATGAAGCTAGTGTTCGAACTGGACCTGGAGCAGCGTCGCATCCGCGGAAGATTTATTTTGGGGATGAATTATGCGGGTGGCGGAGGCTTCGCCCACGGCGGAATTATCGCCGTGGTCCTGGACGAGGCTATGGGCAAGCTCTCCAAACTGGACGACGAGCGCGCGGTAACGGCAGAGTTAAACGTCGAATTCCGAAAGCCCGTCCCGGTAGACCGCGAAATCGTCGTGGAAGGCTGGCAGAGCGAGGCCAAAAGCCGAAACCGCTTTCGCGCAGCAGAGATTCGCGACCTAGATGGAAATCTTTTGGCGCGCGGAAAAGGCCGCTTTGTGGTGATCAGCGAAGAACACTTCGCGAAAGCCACCGAGATGCCGGCAAAACAAGTTTCGTGAATTTGGAATTACGAATTTGGAATTGCGAACAGGAGATTGAACATGGACAGCAAGAAAGTAAACGGCAGCGGCAATGGCGTGAAGGGCTCCAACGAATGGCGTGTGAAAGTGGGCCTCGCGGAAATGCTAAAGGGCGGCGTCATCATGGACGTCACCACCGCTGAGCAGGCGCGTATCGCGGAAAAAGCGGGCGCCTGCGCGGTGATGGCGCTGGAGCGCGTGCCTTCCGATATTCGCAAAGAGGGCGGCGTGGCCCGCATGGCCAACATCAAGGTGATCCGCGAAATCATGAAGACGGTCACCATTCCGGTGATGGCCAAGGTGCGCATCGGCCATTTTGCCGAAGCCGAGGTCTTACAGGCGCTGGAAGTGGACTTCATCGATGAAAGCGAAGTGCTGACGCCCGCCGACGAAGAAAATCACATCTGGAAGCACGATTATCGCGTGCCGTTCGTTTGTGGTGCGCGCAATCTCGGCGAAGCCTGTCGCCGCATCGCCGAAGGCGCAGCCATGATTCGCACCAAGGGCGAAGCGGGTTCTGGCAACGTGGTAGAAGCGGTCCGCCACATGCGCACAATAGTCAGCCAGATGCGCGCGCTCACCACCATGCGCGACGACGAACTGATGCGCCAGGCGAAGGAATTGGGAGCGCCGCTAGATTTGATTCGTCAAATCGCCAAGACCGGCAAATTGCCGGTTCCGAACTTCTCGGCGGGCGGAATCGCCACGCCTGCGGACGCGGCGCTGGTGCGCAAGTTGGGCGCCGAAGCGGTGTTCGTCGGCTCCGGGATTTTCAAGAGCAGCGACCCGGACGCGCGCGCCAAGGCCATCGTGAAGGCCACCACCCACTTCGAGGATCCCAAGGCAGTGCTCGAAGCCTCCGAAGAACTAGGTGAAGCCATGCCCGGCCTGGATGTTCGCCAAATGGAAGCCAAAGATCTGCTTTCAACCCGCGGCTGGTAAATTTGCAGGCGTGGCCGGGGCTTGTAACGGCCGCCTTCCGAGGCGGGCGCCTTATTCGGAGAAGGGAATCGTGAAGATCGGCATTCTCGCAGTCCAGGGAGATTTCGAAGCGCACGCCGCCCGTTTGCGTGAACTTGGTGCGGAACCCGTGGAAGTCCGCACCGTGGCACAACTGCAGGAATGTGCTGGACTGATCCTTCCGGGCGGGGAAAGCACCACGCAACTGCAATTCCTCGAAGAGGAAGGGCTGTTGGATGCCATCCGCAGATTCGCCGCAAACGGCGGAGCGATTTTCGGCACCTGCGCCGGCGCGATTCTTCTCGCCAAACATGTGAAAAATCCCGAGCAGAAATCTCTCGGCCTCATCGATATCACCGTTCTGCGCAACGGCTACGGCAGGCAGCTCGCCAGCGATGTATTTCTTGGTTCCACTACGCTGAAGAACGGTTCCCTGGAGATGGTTTTCATCCGCGCTCCGATCATCGAATCCGCCGGCCGTGGGGTCGAGGTGCTCGCCACATACGACCATCACCCAACGCTGGTCCAGAGCGGAAATATTCTCGCCGGCACATTCCACCCGGAGCTAACCGACGATCCGACCGTACACAAACAGTTCCTCTCGATGGCGGCCGTACCGGTGGTACACTCCGTCAAAGCGTGACCGTAGCGTCGGCGTCCGCCGGCGCTTTTCGCCGCGTACGCCCGAGCTGACAACGCCGGCCGGAGCCAGCGCTAGCAAAGCATCGGCGAAGCCAACTTAGCGCAACGGTGACTCGCGTTTGCCCGGACCGGTCTCCGACATGGCAAAGAAACAGAAAGTTCGCGTGCTCTTCATCTGCGTGGGGAACGCGTGCCGCAGTCCGATGGCCGAAGCTATCGCCAGACGCGACGCCAGCGATGTCATTGAGCCCGCAAGCGTAGGACTTTTCCCACTAGGTCACATTCCCTTGATCACCAACGCCGTGCTCCTACAGAACGGCTATCCCGTCGACGGGCTCCGCTCCAAGGGAATCACCCGGGAATTGTGGGAGAACACCGATTTGTTCGTTAACCTGAGTGGCGAGACAATAGAAATGCCTTTCCCAGACGCTTCCGATTTGGAAGTCTGGGACATCGCCGATCCGTTCGGTACCGACGCGGTCTTTTACGAGCGGATTCTCAAGGAACTTCGTGAACGTGTGACTGCGCTTGCCGCGCGATTGCGCCAGCGAAGCGATCGCGGACGAAACACCAGTTGCTCGTAAAATTCCGGGAGCCAGCTTGCCTCGAGAAAAAACCAGCGTTTCGAAGGAAGACTACCTCAAAGCCATTTGGGAGATGCTCGAGGAAAACCACGTGCCCATCAGCGCGCGGCTGGCCGAAGAATTGGAAGTCACTCCGCCGGCGGTCACCGCGGCCGTAAAGCGCATGGCGCGCGACGGCAACGTCAAAGTCGAACGTGGCGGACGGATTCTACTCACCGCCAAAGGCCGCAAAACCGCGCAAAATCTGATGCTGCGCCACCAGCTTGCGGAAATGCTGCTCACCGAAGTGATCGGCCTTCCCTGGGCAAAAGCGCACGCCGAAGCCGAGCGCATGGAGCATGCGATCTCCCCGGAAGTCGAAAGCCTCTTGATGAAACGTTTCGGCGATCGCAAGACCTGCCCGCACGGCGTGCCTGTCAATGGCGGCGTTGCCAAGCTCCGGAAAAGCGGCGGAGTGCTGCTTTCGCAATTGCAACCGAAGGATCGCGCGGAAATCCTTTGCGTGTACGAAAAGGACGAAGGCTTCCTCGAATTCCTCCAGGGATTGCAATTGTTCCCCGGCGCGAAGTTGGAGATTTTGCGGCGCGAGTACGACGAAACCATGACCGTGCGCGTCGCCGGCCGCACCACGCATCTTGGCAAACCGGCCACCTCGCGAATCTGGGTACGTCCACTCGCCACCGCTGCTGCCAGGAAGCCTTTCGCCGCGCTTGCAAACTCCGGGAAATCTGTCTAACGTAGCGGCACACAAATCAGGTCTCGGGGCCGTCGGTCAGGTCTTCAGCTCAACCTCATTCGCTCACATTCTTTACCGACCCTGTCAGTGAACCCGAATCGCGCAATACGGAGGGTCCATGCCGGTGCAAACGGAGAAATCTTCTAAAGCTTTTTCACGACATCATTGGCTGCTGTACGTCGCGCTTGCATTTTTTGGAGGCCTGCTCACGTTCGTAGGCGCGCGCGCTCAACAAAAAGCCAGCGATGACGCCACGTTCCGCAAATTGATTGACGGCTACTGCGCGGCCTGGAGCAGCGGCAACGTCACGAACGCGGCGAAATACTACGCCAAGGACGATGGCCTGGTTTTCTACGACGTCACGCCGTTTTCGTACAGCGGTTGGAAGGAATATGCGACCGGAGTACAGAAGGCCATCTTCGAAAACGCCGCAAGCGCTTCGTTGACCGCCGGCAAGCAGTTGAAGGTGACGCGCCGCGGAAACATTGCCTGGACTAGTGTCCCCATGCATTTTTCCGAAAAAACCAAAGACGGCAAGAGCATCGAACTGGAAATTCGTTACACTGGCATTTGGGAGAAACGCAGCAAGAGCTGGGTGCTCGTGCACGAGCATCTTTCCGCGCCGCTTAGCTAGTGCCATTAGCGCGCGGTAGTTGCATTCCGCGACCTGCAGCTTCTCCGCCAGTTTCATGTTTGCTCTGATCGAATACTACTGGATCTCCGCGCGTGGCTACCGGCTTTGCCCCTGGAAAAGTCCCTACCTACAATGGCGCTTCGAAACGTTTCTAGGCAAAGAAGCGTTTCCCTTGGACGCCAGAAAATTTCTGCAACTTAGTTGGAAATACCGCGTGGAACTTCGGAGATTCGCGGCCTGGGCGGCCGAACGCCGGCGCATCCAAAAGGAACGCGAATCCGCGATCGGCAGCGGCGAATAGTTCAGTTAAGGTGAAACGTCCAGTAACCCGGACCAACGCGCATCGAGTGGTGCCACTGCAGCGGAAACGCCCACCACACCAGCGAACCTAGCACTGCCTGCCCCGCGGCAAGCGGCAGAATGTTTCGCTCCTTCAGAAAAAGCCAGGCCATCACGCCGCCGGCGATGGCCGTGAGCGGCACCAGCACCGGATTCGGCCAGTGCAGCAATCCAAAAATAAATCCCGCTACCAACGCCACGGCCACAGGATTTTGGAATGCCACCATCAACCGGTTGCTCACCATCGAATTCAGCCCGATTTGTTGAATCACGCAAAACAGGAAGTAGCCAAAGAAGCGCCGGGGCTCCAGCACATGCGCGGGCGGCCGCTGCTGCATGCCCAGAAAATATCCCGCAACGCACACCGCGATGCATGCAGACACAAAAACGTAGAGGAGGTTGCCAGCGGCGGGCCAGAAATTATCGACGCGCCAACCGAGCGTCGCCAGGCTGTCGCCGCGCACCAGCACGCTGGCCACCAGGAAAATCGCGATCACGCACCAGGAGTAGCGCGACAGTGTTTGCAATCGCCAGATGTACAGGCCGATCAGGGCGCAGAACGCCAGGGCCTCCAGCAACAGCCCGCGGCGATGCGCATTCCAAGCCACACTTAATTCTCCGAGCCGGGGGCTCCTTCGTCGCCATGACGCAATTCCACCAGCGTCAGTACGCTTGAAAAAAGCTGCTCGATCTCGGCTTCGGTTACCTGATTTGGTTCGAGGAAAACACTCAGGTCAAAATCCGGGAAGCCGCGGTTGGTGATGCGCGCAGGCAGAAGCGCGCGAAGATGTTTCGCGGGAATTTCGCCGGCCGCGCAAATTTCCTCAAAAACAACGCGATGCAATGGATCTGCGAACACCGAAGGGTCCAGCAACGCCGCCAAATCCACGCGCGTTGCAGGTTGAATCAGATTTGAACACAATAGTCGTAGGGCCTTTTGTTCCAGTTCCATGAGCACCGCGAGCGGCGATTTAACTGTTTGAAGCATTCCGCACATCGAACTATCTTAACAGTAGATGTGCGCGAGCCCGCGGCCGTTACAGAGCCGGGGAGAAATAACAATTTATGCCCGAAAAACACAAGGTTCTCATACTTGGCGGCGGCTTTGGCGGACTGGTTGCCTCGCAAGCGCTGAAGCGAGCCGACGCCGAAGTCACTCTGCTGGACAAGCGCAATTTCCATTTATTCCAGCCGCTGCTCTATCAGGTGGCCACCGGTTCGCTTTCGCCGGGAGAAATTGCCGCGCCTCTTCGCTCGGTGCTCAGCCGTCAGAAAAATACCCAGGTCCTTCTAGGTGAAGCTGTTGATCTCGACCCAGCGAGCCGGAT
>Ga0210384_10008766_pt1 | contig 10513 bp, 9 predicted proteins | sample IncBWH2MmetaG_FD_160574 | JGI IMG/M metagenome (GOLD analysis project Ga0210384, IMG submission 160574) | Forest soil microbial communities from Barre Woods Harvard Forest LTER site, Petersham, Massachusetts, United States - Inc-BW-H-2-M | ecosystem: Environmental > Terrestrial > Soil >...
CACCAAGGGGCTCCACGATCTCGGTAACGGCTGCTTTGCCTATCTTCAGCCTGACGGCAGCTGGGGATGGAGCAATGCCGGCCTGATCGTCGATGGCGACCAGGCCCTGCTGGTCGACACGCTGTTCGACCTCAAGCTGACCGGCGAGATGCTGGGGCAGATGCGGGCCGCCGTGCCGGCGGCCAAGTCGATCGGTCGCCTGGTCAACACCCATGCCAACGGCGACCACACCTTCGGCAACCAGCTTCTAGCGGGCGCCGAGATCATCGCCTCGCGCGCCTGCGCCGAGGAGATGAAGGAGCGGCCGGCCGAGGAGCTGGCGGCCATGCAGCGCAACTGGCGCCAGCTCGGCGAAGCCGGCGCCTTCCTCCATGAAGTGATGGGCAGCAAGTTCAAATGGGACCACGTCAAGAACACGCCGCCGACGCGGGTCTTCGAGGACGAGCTGAAGCTCAAAGTCGGCGACAAGGAGGTGCTGCTCAAGAATGTCGGGCCGGCGCATACGCGGGGCGACGTCCTGGTGCACGTGCCGCAGGACCGCACCGTCTTCACCGGCGACATCCTGTTCGTCGAGGGCCACCCCGTGCTGTGGGCCGGCCCGGTCGACAACTGGGTGGCCGCCTGCGACCGCATCCTCGCCTGGGACGTCGAGACCGTGGTGCCGGGCCACGGCCCCATCACCGACAAGCGCGGCGTGCAGGCGATGAAGGACTACCTCCTCTACGTCAAGCAAGAGGCGCGCAAGCGCTTCGATGCCGGCATGCCGGTCGCGGCCGCCGCGCGCGACATCGCGCTCGACCGCTTCGCCGGCTGGGGCGATCCCGAGCGCATCGTGGTCAACGTCGCCTCGCTCTACCGCGAGTTCGGGGCAACGGAGCCGCTCAACGTTCTGCAGCTGTTTGGCGAGATGGGTCGTTTTCACGCCGAGCTGAAAGCCAGGGCGGCCTCACACGGTCGCGGCCATCAGCACGCGCATTGAGTCCGATGGCGACCAAATTCCTCGTCGATGGCCCGGCCCGGGCGGAATGCACGATCCTGCTGGCGCACGGCGCCGGCGGCCCGATGGATACCCCGACGATGACGGCTGCCGCGAAGGCGTTGGCGGAAGTGGGCTTCCGCGTCGCGCGCTTCGAATTCGAGTACATGGCCGCCCGCCGCCACTCGGTCGTCCGCAAGCCCCCACCCCGCGCCGAAAAGCTCGGTCCGGAATACCTCGCCGCGATCGACGCGCTCAAAGCCAAAGGCCCGCTGATCATCGGCGGTAAGTCGATGGGCGGGCGGATCGCCAGCATGATCGCCGACGATCTTCATGCCGCCGGCCGCATCGCCGGCCTGTTGTGCCTCGGCTATCCCTTCCACCCGCCCGGCAGGCCCGAGCAGCTGCGAACCGCTCATCTTGTGAAGCTGAAGACACCGGCTCTCATCGTGCAGGGAACGCGCGACCCCTTCGGCAGCCGCGCGGAGGTTTCGACTTACGCGCTGTCTAAAACCATAAAAATCCTCTGGCTGGAGGATGGCGATCACGACCTGAAGCCGCGCAAGAGCATATCGGGCTTTTCGGCGGCCGATCATCTCGAGACTGCCGCGCGGGCTGCCGCTGCCTGGGCGGGGAGAATCGCAGCATAGGCTCGACCCTTCGGGTTCGTCGTCGGCGATCGTCAGAAGGCCTCCACGACGCGGGCAACGCTTGGAGCGCCAACGGGAAATTCGACCCTCAGGATCAAATGGAAGACCGTCGGATCCCAGGGATCCGGGTAGGTGCCGTTGGTAGGCGTCAGAAAGACGCGCAGTCAAAATTTTGCAACGTTCCTCACGCCCGCCCGATCGTCCATCACCGATTGTTCTACTATTGAGATATGCAAGTCTGGCGCGTAGAGTATCGAGACTCGCAATCACGCAGCGATTCGTTCGGGACGATGCGATCTCAAGGGGGGCGGACCATGGCCAAATTACTGTTCGATCACTTTGTCGTTCTCATGCTTGAGAACCGGTCCTTCGACCATTTGTTCGGCTATCTCGGCATCGGCGACGGGCTGAAGGGCGGCGCGATCAACTATCTGAAGCCCGGCGACAAGACCAGCCCGGCATTCTCCTCGCGCGAGGGCGGCGACTACACCGCGATCGGCCAAGGACCCTCGCACAGCCTCAAGGAAACCAACATGCAGCTGTTCGGCGTCACCAAGCCGACGCCTGCCGTCGCCGCCCAAACGCCGCCGCTCAACGGCTTCGTCGCGTCGTTCCGCACGGCGCTGCAGTACGACCTCAAGCGCGCGCCCACGAACAGCGAATTGCAGCAGGCGATGAACTGCTTCGATCCAGTGCAGCTCCCGGTGCTGTCGACCTTGGCGAAGAACTTCGTGCTGTGCGACCGCTGGTTCGCCGACGTGCCGGGCCCGACCATGCCCAATCGCGCCTTCATGCATGCGGCCACGTCGCAGGGCTACACCTACAACGCCAACTGGAAGCCGGACTTCACCTGCAAGACGCTGTACGACCGCATCAATGCCAAGCCGAACCTGTCGTGGCGCAGCTACTATCATGACCAGGACGACATCGTCGAGCTCTACCCCTACCTCAAGAAGGATGCGACCAACCACGTGCTGTTCGGCGCCAACTTCGTGGGCGACGTCGCCGGCGACAGCCTGCCGACCTACTCCTTCATCACGCCGGCATTTCTCGGATCGGCGCAGCAACCGGTGAACAGCATGCACGCCCCCGCCGATGTGCGACCGGCCGAGAAGCTGGTGGCCGACGTCTACGGCGCCCTGCGCGCGAACCCCGATGTCTGGAAGAAGACGTTGCTCATCGTCCTGTTCGACGAGCACGGCGGCTACTACGACCACGTGCCGCCGCCCGCGACGGTGTCGCCGGACGGCATCGCCGGACGCACCGACCAGAGCTTCCTGGTGCCCTTCGACTTCAAGCGGCTGGGCCTCCGGGTGCCCGCGATCCTGGTCTCGCCCTGGTTCGAGCCGGCCGTCGACTCGACCGTCTACAGCCATTCGACGATCGTCGGCTCGGTCATCGAAGCCCTGAATTTGCCCGGCGGCTTCCTGACCCAGCGTGACGCCAAGGCCAACAAGCTCACCAAGCAGTACCTGGTCGACAACGGCAAGCACAGCTGGCGGACGACGACGCCCGACCTTTCCGTGCCGCCGCAGCCCGACAATCTGGATGCGATGCAGCGCGAGCTTCTCAACGGATCGGTCAATCTCGATCCCCATCCCAGCCAACGCAACACGCTGCGCACCAAGGACATCCAGGACCCGGCGCAGGCCACGGCGTTCATGCGCACGCAGATTTCCAAGCACCTCGAGCACTATTTCGCCTCGAAGGGCAAACCGGCCTTGGCGGCCAAGCTCTCGACCGAAGATCAGTTCCCGTCGATAACGATCAGCCCGTCGCGCATTTCGGAGCTGGCGAAGTCCCCGAAGCGGCGCGCCCAGGGACGGCGACCGTAAAGAACCATCGACCCCTCGTGGCGCGCCCGGCAATGCGTGCGGGTCGCGACGGAACGCGGCTGGGTCGTGCTGGCATCCGACACCAGTCACTACTACGAGCATATGGAGACCGGCCGGGTCTTCCCGACGGCGTTCCATGTCGGCGAGATGGTCGAAGGCTACGATAGGCTGCGCGCCTTGGCCGAATCGCCGCAGCACATCATTCCAGGCCACGATCCCCTGGTGATGGCGCGCTATCCGGCGCCCTCGAAGGCGCTCGAGGGCATGGTCGCCAGGCACGATGTGCCGCCGGTCGCGTAGCCGACGATCGCCGACGCCATCGGCGGCCTACGTCATCGGCGGGCAGGTCCGCCGCTCGTCGCCGGGAATCGCGATCGGGGTCGCCTTCATCTGCTCGAAATCGAGCTTGTGCCAGTCGGCCACCATTTTCTTGACCTGATCGAGCTGGGCCGTCGTCAGCTTCGGCTCGATCGCGCCGCGGACCTGCGAATTGTCGTATTCGCGATCGCGCGCCCCGAGACGCAACCAGAAATCCGCCTGGATCAGGTCGGGCTCGATGACATTGCCGCGACTGTCAGAATTGCGGCGGCTGCGCATCAGGGCGAGTTCGTAGTGCGCCAGCGAATCGCCCATCAGGGCCGCGCGCATACGCCAGCAATAGCTCTGCACGATATCGCGCTTGAAAGTCTGCTCGGGGATCCGCCCGGTCTCCAGGAGCTTGCGCATGTCCATCAGCGGCTCGTTCTCCCACAGGCCGGCCAGCGTCGCCATCGCCCGGACGTTGCCGTGGCCGGCGGCGATCCCATACCACTTCATGCCTTCTTCATGGTCCGCCGCCAGCCCATTGGTGCCGATGAGGTAGAGATCGGCGATCTGGTATTCTATGTCGCCGCCCTTGCCCCGCCCGGCGGCCTTGAGCAGCAGCGCGATGCCGGCCTTCGGGTCCTGCGCCGTGCCGCGGCCGCGGATCATCATCGGCGCCAGCACCCGCATCGACTCGATGTCGCCCGAGTCCGCCTGCCTCTTCAGGATCGTCGCGGCCTTGGTCTCGTCGATCTCGATGTTCTCGCCATTCTGCAGCTTGTTCTCGACGTAGCTCACGGCCAGCGGTGCGCCGGCCTCCGCCGCTTTCACGACCCATGCCATGCCGGCCATGCGATCCGTCGGCACGCCCGAACCATTGATCAGGTTCAAGCCGAGCAGGAACTGGTTGTCGCGCTGGCCGGCGATGGCGCGCTTCAGCGTGTCGTAATTCACGGCGCTGAGCGGACACAGCGACTGCAGCACGCATATGTACTTCAAGTTGCCGAGCGTCTTTTCCGCGTCGGCCGGCCCCAGGCCGGAATCGGCCCGCGCCGCGCCGGCCGAAGCAAGCAAGGCGGCAACCGCCATATGCAAGATGCGCGTGAGCTTGCCCGACATGAGTTCCCCGCTGAACCTGCCGATGGCATAAATCGTAGCATCTCGCGCGCAGACCGTCACGGCAAGCGGATGGTCTCGCCGACGTTGCCGCACAACGCGAAAGGATCACGACCATGGGCAAGCTGAGCGGCAAGGTGGCGCTCGTCACCGGCGGGGCGAGCGGGATCGGGCGGGCGATCGTGGGCGCGCTGGCGGCTGAAGGCGCCGATATCGGCATCGTCGATCGCAACGCCGCCGACGCCCGGACGGCGGCCGAGGAGACGGCCCGGCTGGGCGTGCGCGCCCTCGCCGCCCCTGCCGACGTCGGCGACGAGGTCGAGATGGCCGGGGCCTTCGGCGCCGTCACGGCCGCGCTGGGCGATGTCGACATCCTGTGCAACAACGCCGGCATAGACACGATCAGCTTCCTCGACGACATGCCGATCGCCCTGTGGGACGAGATGATGCGGGTCAATCTGCGCAGCGTGTTCCTCGGCACCCGCCTGGTCCTGCCGGCCATGCGGCGCAAGAAGTGGGGACGCATCATCAACACCGCCTCCCAGCTGGGCCACAAGGGCGCGCCGCAGATGGTCCATTATTGCGCCGCCAAGGCGGGCGTCATCGGCTTTACCCGGGCGCTCGCCTACGAGGTCGCGCGCGACGGCATCACGGTGAACGCGATCTGTCCCGGCCCGATCGACACGCCGCTGGCGCAAGCCATCCCGCAGGCCTGGCGCGACGCCAAGCGGGCCGAGCTGGCGATCGGCCGGTTCGGCAATGTCGAGGAGGTCGCCCCGACCGTCGTCCTGCTCGCCTCGGACGCGGGCTCGTACTATGTCGGTGCCACCCTGAACATGAACGGCGGCGACTACATGATCTGAGCGCGCCAGGAAGTCGCCGCAGAACGCGCGGACAGGAGAACGGGATGACGAGCTACGACGCGATCATCATCGGGACCGGACAGGCCGGACCGTCGCTCGCGCGGCGGCTGGCGGGCGCGGGCATGAAAGTCGCGATCGTCGAGCGCGATCGCTTTGGCGGCACCTGCGTCAACACCGGATGCACGCCCACCAAGACCCTGGTCGCCAGCGCCTACGCCGTGCACATGGCGCGGCGCGGCGCCGACTACGGGTTCAGTACCGGTGGTGCGGTTACAGTCGACATGAAGCGCGTCAAGGCGCGCAAGGACGACGTCGTCGGTTTGTCCAACCGCGGCGTCGAGCGCTCGATGACGACCCTCGAGAACGGCCGCGTCTACCGCGGCCACGCACGCTTCGCCTCGCCGCGCGAGGTCGCGGTCGGCACGGAAATCCTGAGTGCCGACCGGATCTTCATCAATGTCGGCGGCCGCGCCGCGGTGCCCGAGATCGCCGGCCTGGACCGCGTCAACTATCTCACCAACAGCTCGATGGTGGACCTCGATTTCCTGCCGCGGCATCTGCTGGTGGTGGGCGGCAGTTACATCGGACTCGAGTTCGGCCAGATGTATCGCCGCTTCGGCAGCGACGTCACGATCGCGGAGATGGGACCGCGCCTCATCGTGCGCGAGGACGAGGATGTTTCGCAGGCGGTTGGGGCGTTCCTCGCCCGCGAGGGCGTCGATCTCCGCCTGAACGCGAAATGCATCAGCGTCTCGCAACGGGACGGCGAGATCGTCATGGGGCTCGATTGCGAGCAGGGGCCTCCCGAGGTCAGAGGGTCCCACCTGCTCGTGGCGACGGGACGGCGACCCAACACGGACGATCTGGGACTCGACCGCGCCGGGATAAGGCGGGATGCGCGCGGTTACATCGAGGTCGATGACGAGCTCAGGACCAATGTGCCCGGCATCTGGGCGCTGGGCGATTGCAACGGGCGTGGCGCCTTCACCCATACGTCCTACAACGACTACGAGATCGTGGCGGCTAATCTCGTCGACGGCGATCGGCGGCGCGTCAGCGATCGCATCGTCGCCTATGCGCTCTATACCGACCCGCCTCTCGGCCGGGCTGGGATGACGGAGGCGGAGGTCCGACGGAGCGGCCGTCCAGCGCTTGTCGGCAAGATCGCCATGGAGGATGTCTCGCGCGCCTTCGAGAAGGGCGAGACCGTCGGTTTCATGAAGGTGCTCGTCGACGCGGAGACGAAGCAGATCCTCGGTGCGTCGTTCCTGGGCACGAGCGGTGACGAAGCGATCCATTGCGTGCTCGACACCATGTACGCCAAGGCGCCCTACACGGTCTTGCAGCGCGCCGTGCATATCCATCCCACGGTCGCCGAGTTCATTCCGACGATCCTCGGCGATCTCGCACCGCTGGCCAATCAAGGCACCTAGACCGGCCGCCTGCCCGATCATTCAACCGACTGGTTGACAATTCAGGGCCACGTGCTTATATTCAACCACATGGTTGAATTACAGGCACCTCAGCTGGATTCGGTCTTTCATGCCTTGGGCGACGCCACGCGCCGGCAAATGCTGCGCGACCTCAGCCGCGGCGAGCGAACGGTCGGCCAGCTGGCGCAGCCTTTCGCAATCTCGCTGGCGGCCGCCTCGAAGCACATCAAGGCGCTGGAGAGCGCCGGACTGATCCGTCGCGAGGTGCGCGGCCGCACCCATCTCTGCCGCCTCGACCCCGGCCCGCTCGCCAGCGCCCACCAGTGGCTGGGCTTCTACGAGCGCTTCTGGACCGACCGTCTGGATGTGCTCGAACGGCTCCTCCGCGACGAGGACGCCGCCAAATCCCCGACCCGCAAAGGAGACGACCGATGACCGACCTCGCGACCCGGGACGCCTACGGCGTGCTGACCGAGCCCACCACCTTGAAGCTCCAGCGGCTGATGCCCGGCCCCATCGAGCGTATCTGGGCGTATCTCACGGAGAGCGAGCTGCGCCGCAAATGGCTGGCGGCGGGCCAGATGGAGATGAAGGTCGGCGCATCCTTCGAGCTGGTCTGGCGCAACGACGAGCTGACCAACCCGCCCGGCCAGCGGCCGCCCGGCTTCGGCGAGGAGCACCGCAGGCAGAGCCGGATCACCGCGCTCGATCCGCCCCGCAAGCTTGTCATCACCTGGGGCGACAGCGGCGAGGTTTCCATCGAGCTGGAGCCCAAGGGCGACCAGGTGCTGCTCACCCTGATCCATCGCCGCCTGCCCGACCGCACCACCATGCTGATGGTCGGCGCCGGCTGGCACATGCACCTCGACATCCTGGTCGCCCGCGCGTCGGGCCAGGAGCCCCCTCCCTTCTGGGACGGCTGGAGCCGCCTGCGGACGGAATACGACCGGCGTCTGCCGGCGTGACGGTACCGACGGGCCGGGCGGCGCGCACGATCGCTCAGCGCGCCGGCACGCCGGCGTTGCGCTCGAGCAGCGCCGCCCATTGCCGGAGCCTGGCGGCCGGCACCAGCGGGAAGCCGCCATAGTCCTGGTAGAGCTCGATCGAGCTCGCGCCGTAGGCAACGCCCATCCGGATCGTGCCGTCGAAGTCCTTGGGCGTCGTCCGCCAGGTCTGGAATTCGATCTCCGGGCCGAGCTGTTTCATCGTGGCGTAGATCCGGTAAAGCGGCCCCGGCAGGTCGGTGTCAAGATCGTGGTTGTCGAACACGCAGCGCCGTCCGATCGTCCGGCGGCAGCCGCGCATCAGGCCTTCGGTGAAAGCCTGGTCGCCGTTGCCCTGCCCGAACGCGGTGCGCAGGGGATTGACCGACAGCACCAGCCGCGATTGCTGCCAGGGAGCGTAGTCGGCAACGGCGTGCGCGAGGCAATCCCTGTAGGCGGCGTCGGTGAAGCCCGCGGCGCGCAGCGGCGTCAGCACGCCCTCCTGCATCGGCACGACGAACGGCTCGGCCGTGTACGACATGCATGCGGTGACCGCCACCTCCCGGATCAGCGGCCGCCGGTCGAAGCGCGCGGCCAGCTGCTGCTGCAGCTGGGCCCACGCCTGCCGATAGGGCGGACTCCAGAAACGGCCGACGCTGCGCGGCTTCTCGTTGAAGATCGTCTCGATCGGCGGACCGCCCAGCGCCTTCGCCCAGTCCGGCGCCTCGAAGCCGCCCCATACCCTGAGCTTGACCGCCAGCGGCTTGTCGGGATTTCTGTCGTTGTAGGCGCGGACCTCGCCGAGCGCCCGGTCGATGACGTTGTTGGGACCGATTTCCGAGTCAGGCGTGGGCTGCAACTGTTTCCAACTGGCGATCACGACCAGCCCGCCGAAGATGCCGGGCTTGGCATCGAGTGGCTCCAGCGTATTGACCGGATCGCCGCCGTAGCCGACGAAGCGATAGGCGCCCATCGAGACCAGCCCGCGGATCGGCGGCTTGATGTCTTGGGCGCGTGCCGGCTCCGCCAGCAGCAAGAGCAGCCCGGCGCAGGCGATCGCCCGTCGGCAGAGGGCAAGCAGGCGCGCGCTTCCACGGCGAGTCATTCGGGCCGACACTAGCACGTCCGCTCTCGCCCACTATCCGCTGCCAGGGTCGACCACCTTTCAGCGGAGAGACCGCCGCCGTATCATTCGCCTCCAACCCCGGGAGGCCCTCCGTGCTCACCGTCACGCGCGACATGATCCTGCCCACCACCGTCACCGGCTCCTACCCGCGCCCGCTGTGGTTCGACCGCAGCCTGGCCGGGCGGTCGTTCAAGTCGGCGCTGGGCGATTCGCTGTTCCGCGAGCAGTATCTCGACGCGGTTGCCAGCATCATCGCCGAGCAGGAAGCTGCCGGGCTCGACATCGTGACCGACGGCGACAGCCGTTTCGATCTCACCGTGGGCGGCAAGTCGTGGTTCTTCTACCCCATCGAACGGCTGGGCGGCATCGACGGCCACCGCGACACCTCGCGCGGCTGGATGTCGCGCCACGGCCTGCGCCCCGGCAAGATCCTGTGGGAGGTACAGGAGGCCTACCAGCCCGGCGTGGTGCGCAAGAAGCTCTCGCGCGGCCCGCTGGAATACACCGAGCTCTGGAAAGTGGCGCAGCGCCTGACCGACCGGCCGCTCAAGTTCGGCGCCATCTGCGCGCCGGCGCTCGCCTCGATGCTGTGGAACGAGTTCTACGCCGACGACAAGGCGATGATCCTCGATCTCTGCGACATCATGAACGCCGAGTTCCGCGAGCTGGCCGATGCCGGCTGCCCGCTGATCCAGGTCGAGGAGCCGCCGCACCACAGCCGCGCCCTGCAGGAGGGCACCACCGATGCCGATCTCGAATTCCAGACCGAGGCCTTCAACCGACAGCTCGCCGGCGTCAACGCCGAGATCTGGGTGCATACCTGCTGGGGCAATCCCAACCAGCAGCGCGTGCACTGGAAGGTGCCGAGTTACGAGCGCGCCCTGCCCCATCTGCTGCGCCTCACCTGCGATGTCCTGACCATCGAATGCGCCAGCTCGGACGGCCAGGACCTGCCGCTCTTCAAGCACGTCAAGACCGACAAGAAGATCGCCATCGGCGTGGTCAACCATTGCAACACGGTGGTCGAACCGGCCGAGCACGTGGCGGCGCTGATCCGCAAGGCGCTGCAATACATCCCCCAGGAGCAGCTGGTCATCAGCACCGATTGCGGCTTCGGCCGCGAGGGCCTGTCGCGGCGCATCGCCTTCTACAAGTGCGTCGCCCTGGTCGAGGGCACCAACATCGTCCGCCGCGAGCTCGGCCTGCCCGAAGCGCGCGTGCGGGCGGC
>Ga0210384_10008767_pt1 | contig 10513 bp, 9 predicted proteins | sample IncBWH2MmetaG_FD_160574 | JGI IMG/M metagenome (GOLD analysis project Ga0210384, IMG submission 160574) | Forest soil microbial communities from Barre Woods Harvard Forest LTER site, Petersham, Massachusetts, United States - Inc-BW-H-2-M | ecosystem: Environmental > Terrestrial > Soil >...
TCGGCCGACGCGCCGTTGTCGCCGATGATGTAGTACACGAGCGTGTCGTCGAGGATCTGGTATGTCTTCAGTGCGTCCAGCAGGCGGCCCACATGGTGATCGGCGTACGCGAGGAAACCTGCGTACACTTCCATCTGCCGACGCAACACTGGTTTGAGGGCCTCTGGCATTTCGTCCCACGCCGGGATCTCTTTGTGCCGTTCGGTGAGCTTGGCGTCCGCGGGAATGACTCCCAGCTTCTTCTGACGCGCGAACGTCTCTTCGCGCAGTTTGTCCCAACCGCCGTCGAATTTGCCCTTGTACTTGTCTGCCCATTCTTTCGGCACGTGGTGCGGAGCATGCGTCGCACCGGGCGCGAAGTAAACAAAGAAAGGCTTGTCGGGAATGAGTGCCTTCTGTTGACCGATCCAGCCAATCGCCTTGTCGGTCATGTCCTCCATGAGGTGGTAACCCTCTTCCGGTGTTTTCTTGACCTCAATCGGAGTCGTGCCTTCGTACAGCGACGGGTACCACTGGTGAGCCTCGCCCCCAATGAAGCCGTAGAAGTACTCGAAGCCGCCGCCGCCCGTTGGCCAAGCGTCGAACGGACCTGCCGGGCTGGTCTGCCAGACTGGTACCTCGTGGCACTTACCGAACTGCGCGGTCGCGTAACCGTTCAGCTTGAGCGTTTTTGCGAGGGGCGACGCCGTCTTGGGCAATATCGAGCAATAGCCAGGTGCACCAGTCGCGATCTCCGTGATGCCGCCCATCCCGACGGAGTGGTGATTGCGGCCAGTAAGGAGTGCCTGACGCGTCGGCGAACACAGCGCGGTGGTATGGAAACGGGTGTACTTTAGCCCCGCGGATGCAAGTTTCTCAGCATTCGGCGTCTGACAGGGGCCGCCAAAGGCGCTCGATGCACCGAACCCCACATCGTCAATCAGGATGATCAGAACGTTAGGAGCGCCCTTCGGCGGCCGCAGTTGTTCGATCGGAGCATATTTCGTGTCCGGGTCTTTCGCGTCGTAGGTGATCAGCCCAGTTCGTGGTTTCGAAGGGATTGGAAGTGCGGTGCGGGAAATCGAATCGTTGACGCTCATGCAATTGCCTCCATTCAACTTGAGTGTGCTGCTGCACCGCCATCGCGGCGCGAAAGAGATCCTCTGCAGTCTTGTCGGGCAGTCCTGCTCTCTTCCTCGAAACACCCACGCTGAGCAGAGTATTGGTGAGTCCAGGTGAGGGAAACTGGCAGAATTGACAGGCGCACAACTGGGTCGTAAAAACCTCGGCAGGAGAAAAAATTCAACCCTATCAGTTCTGATAATTGGGTCGACAAAATCCCTCAAGGTTCAGGATCGCAGGTGTTTCGGGAGAACCTTGTATATGGGACAGAAGTCACGAAAGACCTCCCGCTGTTCATAACCGAGGCGCAAGACCATATTTCTTCGCAACTCGAGGTCGACTTGAAGGTCCCAGCCGAGACTGTAAGGAATCCGCAGGTGGCCATCGCTGGTATCGATTTGGTGAGAAAAGATCTTCGGATCGCTTACGACGGTGCTGCCATCTGCGGCATAGCGTGTGATGGTCTGTGCGGGGAAATCGCGGAACGCTGCCACGTTTAGGGGAATCTTGTTTGATCAATTTCTGGATGAGTTGTCTCTCGAAGGTTCTTTCGAAGGGCTGGAGCGGGTACTTGCTGGTAGTTCTGACAGTGGCATTGTGTGGCGTCATGGTCGACTATCTTGTCCACCAATGTGAAGGATTGGCTGCTGATCTGTTTCTCAGGCTTCGCATTGTTGCTGATCAGAACGCGGTAGGACCGCTTTTTTGGGTGAAATCGATCACGGCCTAAGTTTGAAGAAAGCTGATGTGCAAGAGAAATAAACGGGCGGACATTCGCCCGAATTCAACGATTGGGAAAAGAGAGGCAGCTATGCACCGAAAAACGATTGTAGTAAGTCTGATGGCATTGTTCTTTCTGGCATCGGTATCTGCTTTTGGTGCTAGTGGCGCCAAAGCCGAAGTCAAAGGAATGATCATTGCCCGAGCCGGAGAAACGTTTGTGGTGAAGACGGTGGACGGAAACGTTACCGTTGTTCTCACCGATGATTCGACAACGAAAGATGACAAGGGTCTCTTTGGGCTAGAAAAGCAACAGATGTCCAATGTGGTGCTCATACCCGGACTGAAGGTGGACGTGGATGGAACTTCCGACGATCAGGGCCGGGTTGTAGCGAAAACCATCACCCTCGATGGCGATGACCTGGAAACGGCCGAGTTGATCCAGGCCGGCTTGCATCCTACGGCAGAACAAGTCGCGACGAACATGCAGGCTATCGAAGCCAACCAGAGTGATATCGCGGCTAACAAGGTGCAGCTCGCGGCTCATAAGGAAAACATCGGAACCAACCAGCAGAATATTGCGGGTAACAAACAGCAGATTGAACAGAACATAAAGAACATTGAGGAGAACACGAATCGCTTCTCCGCGTTGACTGAATATGATGTGAAGGGCGAAGCAACCGTTAAATTTAATGTTGGCAAGTCCGACATCTCGCCGGAGGACCAGGAACAGCTGAAGCAGCTGGCGCAAACCGCCACTGGCCTGAAGGGATACATCGTCGAGGTTACGGGCTATGCTGACTCGACCGGCAGCGCCGCGATCAACACGAAACTCAGCGAGGACCGTGCTAAAGCGGTGGTCACCTATTTGTTCCAGCAAGGTAATGTCCCAATTCGGCACATCGTGGCGCCGGGCGCGATGGGCGAATACGGCGCGGTGGCACCGAATGAGACCAAGGCAGGTCGGGCCGAGAACCGTCGGGTTGAAGTCAAGGTCCTGGTCAACAAGGGCATCGCCGGAAGCTAGGGACATCCCTCCAGAAGAAGTCGGCGAATTTCGTGCTCACGCGCTGTGTTCTCCCCGAAGGCAGCGCGTGGGTCGCTCACACTCCTCCACCAGGACAACTCCCTCATTTCATCCGACGCCGGGAAGGCCGACTCAATTGACCCGCGAAAACTTTGACCCCGGAGAGCTTACTGACCGACGGCCTACCGGCCGACTGACGAAACTTACGCGAAATTGCTGGACAACGTCAGCGGGAATTCGGCTGAATTGCACACTGACATCCTCGTTCTTATGCCGAGCCGGGGGCTCCATTTGCGACCAAGAAGAATATGAATGCCTGGCAAAATGTACTGCGGGAATTGGACAAGCTGAAGGCATCACTGGTAGCTGCCGTATCGATTAGCGGCCCCCCAACCCTAGAATTACGGAGTCTTCGATGCAGGCTGCTGAAAGCTGCCGCCGAGGGCTAGATGCAGATTGATCCGGTTCGTCAAGCGTTCCTGCTCGACGCCGATCAAAACCGCACGGCCACTCAGCAGGCGGCCTTGGAGCTGCAGCAGCACGCTGAGTAAATCCGTTGCCTTCCAGAAGCCTAGTGTAGGAAGCTTGTAATTGCAGATCCGCAACTTCCTGGGGACGTCTGCCCAAGAAAACGGGCGGCCTTACCTTTCGCCCCTCGAACTGCCCTTCGTGGAAGAGTCTTGCTCCTGGAAGGGTGGCCATCGCTACCGCAACAGCTCGTTGTTTTTCCGATGAAAATGCTGCTGCGGCGCGAGGCTCATCGTGATTCTCAATAAAACGAAGGAGTCTCTGCTGGTAGGCAAGATCAGCACACAAGTGAAGGCGAACGCTCTCTGCGTTGTTGTGTTCAAGCCGATCATAAAGTGTCTTGTCGTAACACATGTCGAATCCGTGCTGGTGAAGCTCCGACTCCAGGCCCCAATAGGCTTCGGCAATGAAGAGGAAGCCGGGATGCGATTTCTTGATGGCTGGGATTACATCAACCCAGTACTCGCTTGCCGGCCGTTGACCCACGCGTGTGCTCCAGGTGCGCTCGAAGATCGTATTCAGCAAAAACAGCGCCATATCGCAGCGAATACCGTCACACTGACCGGCGATAGTTGAGATGGTTTCAATCACCGCTTGGCGAAGCCCTGGCTGAAAAGCATTCAGTTGCAGCACGTCTGGCCATGCGGGGAAATGAGGATCCCGTCCGCAGGCAAAGACATTTCCTTTCACATCAATGAAGGATGCCGGGTTCCTCCTGGCATCGTCAACGTTCCCCTGAACGAAATACTCAGGGTGCTCGATAACCGAAGCGTGGTCCGGAGCCACATGGTTGGGCACGAAAATCCAAGACCAGATTCATACCTCGCCTCGCGAGTTCTCGCCGGGCTATGGCGAGACCACTAGGACCACCCAGGTGTTGATCAACCACATAGCGTCGCCCGCAATAAGGAGAACCCACGTTGTCGCTGGAACGAAAATCAGGCAGAGCTCGGTGAAAATCCTCCAATAGGGTGTTGTTTGGATTCGCGATGGCGATACCAACAGGGACTGCGCTCCCAGACTCCCATCAGACACACAGCATCGAAGCCATGTTTGGCGACAGCATCCCCTCCGCCGAAGGTACCGAACTCAAGTCAACGTCTTTTCCATACTCCAGTGTCAGGTCACAAAGCCAGACCCAGGTATTGATCTCGTAAAGCGTGGGTGATCGTGTCCAAGTGGACATGGTTCTCGCTTCTCTTTCTCTTTCCTTCACTACCCCGTCACTTCAGACCATATGTCCAGCTGAGTCCCGAGCTAGTGCCATAGTCACTCCCAGAAAAGGTCGGTGGAGGCCGGCTATCCCAGTTGCCGTAGAACGATAAATTCCACGACAGGTTGCGGAAGAGTTTGACGTAATAGGACGCACTCGCATCGAAACGGACGCGGCCGGGCTCAGAAAGGGCCGGCAAAAGCTTGGCGGTTGCGCTCAGATTCGTTTTGCTAAACCTGAAGAGCCGCACATCCGCGAGGATCAGGGCTGAGGCAACGTTTTGCGAGCCCAAGGGTACGACCGACGGTTGATACTGTGTCTGTTGCCATGCGCCGCCGCCGAGGACCGAGATGGTGGCCCGGTTTGTATTCTTGAAATACCGTCCGATACCGGCGCCGAGGGTGCTTTGAAAATTGATTCCTTGTTCCGAGCTTTGCAGGAACGTCCCGATGCCGGAGTAGAACCAATTGTTCCAGGGCAGCAAGCGGAGGGCACTGAGATCAAGTGAGTTCCGAGTGGATGCATTGGCGCCGGAACTGGAGGAAAGGGTCGAACTGAGGTTGGCCTTTGCGTTCCAGCGTTCCCGAAAGTATATGGTCTCCGAGCCCAGGTTGTACTGGGTTGATTGATTGCCCTTGGAATAGATAATTCCCCAGGCTATCTCGCCGCTGAATCGCTGCCAGAAATTCTCGGATGTCTGCACCATCTGAACAATTTCCGATCGTTCGACCACTGCTTCTTTCTCTGGAGTCTCCAGCACCTGAAGCTTCACGGGTCGATTGTCAGCGGTTTCCGGGCTGGTAAGCGACCCCGAGTACATCGAACCGTCCTGAGTTTTCACGAGGAACAACTGCTTACTTTCCAGACGGGCCACTTTCGACCAATCCACCGAGGCGGTGCCGTCGATGTAGTCGAAGCTGACGTACAGCACACCCCCGTCAAGTCCTTTGATCTGGCAGGTCATGCGATCGCCGTTCTTCATGACGATCACGTCGGACTTGTCTCGTGCGAAGAGAGGCGCCGCCAGAAGAAGGGCGGAGCTAAGGATGAGGGCTCGACTCCGCATTGCGGCTCCTGTGCTTCACGCCGACTTGTCGGATGCCGTGGGTGCGGCCCACTCGGCGTGTCGTCGGGAGTTTGTCAATCTGTTCAAGGTCAGTCGACTCAGCCGATCCGGTAAATATGCGGCAATCGTCCAATCTGTGGTGGCTTATCCGAGTCACGTTCAAGTTCGACCTCTAGCTTTCTGAATTGAGGCCGTCAGGTCCATCACCTCTTCGCGCCGTCGAGAAAGTTTCTGTCACCGTTGAAGGCGCTGCCTACTGGCAAAGTTAACAGCCTGTAGCGATGCCCGGCAGCGGTCAGCGACGGATTCCGGTGCGTGCGAATGAACGCAAGGAATTCCTTGAGACCGAGACACCCTCTGTCAATTCTGACAGTTTTTGGCTGGCCAAATTAGATATATAAAAAACGTCATCCACTGTAGTTTTCAGGATCAAGAATGAAATGTCGTTTTCCTTTTTCATTGCTCACGAGTTCCGTAAAACGACGTGAAAAGGACTTTCTTTCTTGGATGTGAGGGTCGTTCGAGCCAGGCACGCGGCTCGCACCGAAGAACAGATAAACGGGAGAAGACAACATGAAATCGCGTACGAGTACATTGTTCGTCTTGATTACGTCAATGTTTGGATTCTTGGCTAGCGGGCGAGCTCAGCAAGCGCAACCCGCGCCGGCCGCGCCCGCGGCGGCCGCCCCCGCTGCCCCCGCCTTAACCCCAAACCCCGAATGGATCCATCAGACGCTTAAGGTCTTTGTGTACCCGGCGAAAGGGCAAGCACCGGAGCAGCAGAAGAAAGATGAGACGGAATGTTACACCTGGGCCAGGGGCCAGACAGGAATTGACCCCACGGGACCAGCTACGGCTCCGGCAGCGACTCCGGAGAAAGTGGACAACCCGGCCAACGGTGCTCGGGCGGCGGGTGCTGCTCGTGGTGCTGCCGGCGGCGCGGTGATTGGCGCCATTGCGGGTGACGCGGGGAAGGGCGCGGCGATCGGCGCCACTGCAGGAACCATGCGAGGTGGGGCTCAGAAACGGAGAGGAAAGCAGGCTGCCGAACAGCAGCAAAAACAGGGTGAAGCCCAAGCTAAACAACAGGCGGCAGCGACCGACGCACAGAAAATGGACACCTTCAAGAAGGCTTATTCTGCTTGCGTGCAAGGTCGCGGGTACACCGCCCAGTAGCAGCTCGGCGTCGGTGATGAGTTGAACATAGCTGTGTTTGAGCGCTGTAGATTGTTCTGCCCGTCTTGTGAACGTCGATGACGCTTCCAGGCGGATGGCGCTCCGATTGACAGCACCGTAATCGGGCTTACGCCGAGCACTCACATATCGTGTAGCGGAGAAGAGACAAATATTTGATGTGAGAGTGCGGCCTTCACAGCCAATCCGAGGTCAATGTTCATACGGGACTTGATTACGTAGCCCCTGCCACCCGCGCCGATTGCAGCACTCACAAAATCGGGGTCTTCATGCACTGTAAGGAATACGATTTCACCCATGTAGCCTTGTTCACGCAGTTGCTGGGCAATCTCGATGCCGCTGTGCTGGCCCATTGAGATGTCAAGGACTATGAGATCGGGTCGCAGTTTCTTCACTTCCGCACAAACGCAATTTCCGTCGCCCAGCTTGCCGATGACCTGGTACTCGGTCTGGAGCATGGCACCAACGCGATCCAGGATAACCGCGTTATCATCCACCACCAGAACGCGCACGTGTGTCAATTGGGTACCTCGCGGCATTACAAAGTTTCGAATTGCCGTCACTTCAGAATGCTTTGGCAACGGGTTGTGATGCTTCTGAGCAAATCGCCGGTCGACTTTTTTCGCTCGTACGATACATTGCTCACTTCTGCTTGCCTACTGTCAACACTAACGGTATTGAGACGTACTACCTGGCCTGCTGATTCCGACAACTCGCAAGCGCCCGTCGAGCATATTGTGAGACCCGATCGGCGGAATGACAGCCGTGGACTTTCATCGCCAAGGAGTAGTCCACTACGGAAGTCTAGTTCTTGATGTTTTGTCTTTACTACTGGCAGTTGTAGCAGTTATCGATTGAAACTATTTACGAACCGCAACAAGATCCTCTGTGCTGGTAATTCTGACAGTTGGCGTTCTCTGCCGGCGTTCGTAGCATCCACGCTGCAGAAGAAGCTACGCGCGATAGAGTTTCAATCAGGTTGCAGGCGGTCTCAAGCGCATCACTATGCACAACTTTCAAATAAGCTTCGGGGACGAGCAGGTTTCAGAGCTGCCGTTTTAGGGTGACTTGAAGCTGAGAGTTGAGGCGGGGGAAGTGATGTGCGTGATTACCCGTGGTAGTCCTGAATCTAAAAAAGAGGAATGGGAAAAATGAGAATATTCTTGGTAGCTGTACTCTCTCTTGTTGTGTTTTCCAATATCTCTGCGGCACAAAGCAATCAACCGAGCATCGACTCCTCCATCGAGTCGCTCCGCGCGGACCTGAGGGCGGACAAGGTAGCCATCATCACTGAGGCCATGCGTTTCAACGATTCGGACAGCAAGGTATTTTGGCCGGTATACCGGAAATATGAAGCCGATGAGGTTAAGGTCAATGATCAGCGAGTGGCTCTGATTAAGTCTTACGCCGACAAATTCACCACTATGACCGACGCCGACGCAAAAACCATGATCGATCAAAGTCTCGACTTCGAATCGCGACGCGCAGACATTAAGAAGAAGTACGCAAAAGAATTCCAAAAGGCGGGACTTTCATCTTTGACCATTGCCAAGTTCCTGCAGCTCGAGCATCGTCTGGATCTTTTGGTGGACCTGAAAATAGCTTCTGAGCTGCCATCCTTGTTGATCAAACCAACCGGTCAGCCCTCTGCCAACCAATAGAAATTCAACGTTGTTGTTCAGCCAACCACGTTGATGAGGATGAAGCATTAGATGAAGCATTACAGGTAGAGTCAAACACATTGAAACGTTATTACGCGAAGACTGACATAAGGTGAGCGGAATGGTAGCATTCGCTGGGCGAAGGGAGGCGGGGAATGAGTCCGAACAAGCGTCCGCGAGTTCTGATCGCCGATGATCATACTTTCGTGGCGGAAGCATGCGCGAAGATCCTGGAACCAGAGTTTGAAGTGGTAGGTATCGTCGCGGACGGACAGGCTCTCCTAGCAACCGTTCCAGAGCTTAAGCCGGACATCATCGTTCTTGATGTTGGCATGCCGTTACTGAATGGATTGGAAGCCGGCAGGCGCATCAAGAGCTTGGTTCGTCCCGTCAAAATTGTGTACCTGACAATGAACAACGATGTCGGCATTGCCGCCGAGGCATTCAGGTTTGGCGCTTCCGGATACCTGCTGAAGACCTCAGCCACGGCAGAACTCGTAACCGCTGTGCGCGAAGTGCTCAAGGGCAAGTTGTACGTATCTCCACTGATCACCAGGGATCCGGACACGTTTTTTCTCGAAATCCGAGTCTCGCACATCGGCCAGGAAAAACTCACGAATCGGCAGCGGGAAGTCCTTCAATTGTTGGCGGAAGGAAGGTCGATGAAAGAAGTTGCCTACATCCTCAAGCTGACTCCTCGGACGGTGGCCTTTCACAAGTACAAGATCATGGCCGTTTTACGAATAACAACGAACGCCGACCTGGTGCAGTATGCCATCCGGGAGCACGTCATTTCTCCGCGCGTATAGCGGCCTGAAAATCTTTGCGAATTGTGACCAATCGATTGGGATCCGAACCCCGCCTTCTGGCGTGACCAGTGCTGCTCTGGTTGCCGCCATTTTCTGCCTTCCAACTCGTACCAGCCTAGTCAGGGCCACTGTCACTACTGACAGTTCTCATCCGTGCAAAGGTCAATTACCGTCCACTCGACTCCTGGAGTGGGGTCTGGCTGAAACTGCGAGGTTGCTGGCGGACCTAAGTTTCGCACGACTACTCGAATCGTCAACAGTTTAGCAAGCAACTACTTGAAGATGCAGAACAAGACCTTGAGGCCGATCGAGCACTGGTTACTGGTACTCGGCATGTTTCTGCTGGCGGTGTACGCGGGGGCAATGCTACACCGCTCAGTCTCATCGCGGTTTGCCCTTTGGCAATTTCAAAGAGCACAAGCCGCAGCGCCGCAGGCCGGCTCTTCGACCTCGGTGAAGTCACAGGGCGAGGATGGGGTTGACTTTGGTCTTTGGTCGGAGAAACGAATTAAAGGATACAGAGAAAGTCTGTCGCTCAAGAAGGATCTCCCGGTGGCGGTGCTTCGGATCGAAAAGCTGGGGATCGAGGTTCCCGTCTTCGATGGGACTGACGATGTGACGCTAAACCGGGGCGTTGGGCGAATCATCGGCACGGACAAGCCGGGAGTGCCAGGCAACATTGGAATTGCCGGGCACAGGGACGGTTTTTTTCGCGGACTCAAGGACATCTCGGTCGGAGATCAGGTCGATCTAGTGATGACAACAACAAGGGCCGCTTATGTCGTGGACGAGATTGAAATCGTCAGCCCAGCTGACGTTCACGTACTACAACGTCGAGGCGTGCCTTCTCTGACTCTGGTCACTTGTTACCCATTCTATTTTGTCGGGGATGCGCCTCAGCGGTTCATCGTCCATGCTTCCATTGCATCTGGTCCGCTGATTGTCACTTCAAAGACTCAATCCAATTTCACTTCCGCAGTCAAGGCTAAAAACAACAAGGAGAGCACAAAATGGATTCACCACAACTAACACGAACAGGTGTACACAGATTGCTTGCAGGAGCAGGGCTTGTTTTCCTCGTCTGCGTCGTGGCTCTAAATGCCCAGGTGCAGACAGAAAGCACTACAACGCATGGTGACGCCACACACGCCACCACAGTTGAGCGAGCCGAAGTAGTTATGGTTGATGGGAATG
>Ga0210384_10008768_pt1 | contig 10512 bp, 9 predicted proteins | sample IncBWH2MmetaG_FD_160574 | JGI IMG/M metagenome (GOLD analysis project Ga0210384, IMG submission 160574) | Forest soil microbial communities from Barre Woods Harvard Forest LTER site, Petersham, Massachusetts, United States - Inc-BW-H-2-M | ecosystem: Environmental > Terrestrial > Soil >...
TCCGGCCAGCGACATTACGCCTTCCTGTATGCGGGCGCCGCCGGAATCGTTCAGCCCAATCACCGGCGCGCCCATCTTGGCCGCCAGGTCCATGATCTTGACGATCTTGCCTGCGTTCGTCTCCGATAGCGATCCTCCGAACACGGTGAAGTCCTGGGCAAACACGTAGACGAGCCGGCCTTCGATGCGCCCATAGCCCGTGATGAAGCCGTCGCCGTAGATTTTCTGCTCCGCCATACCGAAGTCGGTGCAGCGGTGAGTGACGAGTTTGTCGGTCTCCTCGAAGGTGCCCTCATCGAGCAAAAACTCGATGCGCTCGCGCGCCGACATCTTGCCCTCTTTGTGCTGCCGCTCGCGGCGCTTGGCTCCGCCGCCATCTTCGGCAAGCAGGTTGCGTTTCTTGAGTTCAGCGACTTTTTGTTCGAGGTTCACGGAAAAGGATTATAGCCGCTGGAGAACGGGAGGATCGCGCGCAGACCGCGGTGAGAAGAAACCCAAACCTGCCGACGTTATGATCTGACGGTACGTCGACTCTCGAACTAGCTCAATGAATCAGATGAAGGGCACGAGTTCCCTGAATCACGGCATCGGTTACCAGACGAATATCGAGAGTGGCCAGTTGTCCCTGGCGTGCACGGGCCAGCGCTAAAAGGTAGCTGTCGGTAAGGTGCGCGGAATCCAGAAGGCGCGCGGAATCCACGTGTTCCCGATCGAACAGAGACACATCGTCGGGCCAAAAGACATGGCCCGGTAGCTCCAGGAATGCGACCAACAGGTCGGCAACCGCGGCCGGAGAGCCGGGGCAATTTGGATACCGCGGATGGCCGACAATACGCAGCACTCCGTTTTCCGTAATCGGACAAGTGGCCCAGGCCTTTTGCCCCTTCGTCGCAAACCACGCGTGAGCTTTGTCGTGCTGAACGTGGGCAGGGTCAATCAGGGCGATCAAGACATTGATATCGAGCAGAAACCTGGTCAAGACAGCTCCTCTCGAAGCTGATGCACGAGTTCTGAGGTAACTCGCGGCGACCCTTTTTTCACCTTGAGCAGCGGCACGCCGTTGCGAGCCTTGACCTTGGATTCTGCGGGCGCAAGCGCGCGCCGGGCCAGCGAGGAGATGACCTCGCCTACCGATTTTTTCTCCATGGCCGCCATCTCCCTGGCGGCGCTCAATACGTCATCGTCGATGGCAAGAGTGGTGCGCATTGTGTGTTTACAACGGCTAGGTTTACATCAAACATCATACATCAGATGTTCACATAGCGGCAATCTGTGATTATTTATGTGTATTGGCCCGGTAGAAGCGACGGGGAGGTCCTCGGATTTTTCGGTACACTTCCTTCCATGTCTTCCCTTGCCGACCAGATGGGCTTCAACTTCCGCGCGCCCGAGCGCCGGGTGTGGAAAGTGCGTGACCTGGTTTCCGCAGTCCGCACCCACATCGAACGCGAATACTCAGACGCGTGGGTGGAAGGCGAGGTTTCAAATTTCCGCGCGCCCGATTCTGGTCATCTTTACTTCACGCTGAAAGACGGGGATGCGCAGATTCGCGTAGTAATGTTCCGCTCGTCGGCGAGGCTGCTGCGCTTTCGTCCGGCTGACGGCTTGCAGGTTGTGGTTCGCGGGCGGGTCACCGTCTACGAAGATCGGGGCGAGCTGCAAATCTCCGCCGAATACCTCGAGCCGAAAGGGGCGGGATCGTTGCAGTTGGCCTTCGAACAACTCAAGGCGAAGCTGGAAGCGGAGGGTCTGTTTGCTGCGGAACGAAAAAGACCGATCCCTCCGCTTCCGTCGCGCATTGGGATCGTGACCTCGGCACAGGCAGCGGCGCTGCGCGACATTCTGAATGTTCTGGCGCGCCGCCACCATTCCGTCAACGTTTTGATTTACCCCGCGCAGGTGCAGGGCGATCTGGCCGCGCAAGAAGTCGCTGCGGGTGTGCGCTACTTCGGCCAGCAGAACCCGGATTCGTTGCATGGTGTTGACGTCATCATCGTCGCGCGCGGCGGGGGTTCGGCGGAAGACCTGGCCGCGTTCAACCACGAAGGACTCGCCCGCACGATCGCCGCGTCGCCTGTCCCGGTGATCTCCGCCGTGGGCCACGAGACCGATTTCACCATCGTCGATTTTGTCGCAGACCTGCGCGCTCCTACTCCGTCGGCGGCGGCCGAACTCGTGATCCGCTCCCGGCAGGAAGTCGAGGATCAATCTGCGGCGCTGCATGAGCGTTTGGCGCGAGCCATACGCTACCGGTTGCTCATGGGGCGGCAGACGCTCACGGAGCTGGCGCAGCACGGAGCTTTCGCCCGCATCACTGAGTTGATTCATCAGCGCCAGCAAAAGCTCGACGATTTAGCGCACCGGCTGGAGTTGGCCGAACGGCGAAGGCTGGAGCAGGCGCGGCGGAGATGGGAAGCGGTCGCGGCGGCGGTGCGTCACTACGACCTGCGGCTGGTGCTCTCCGGCATGCAGCGTGAGCTGGATACCATGACGTCCGCGTTAGCGTCGGTGATGCGCAACGTCTTGCTGCAACACCGGGTGAAAAGCGAACGGCTGCAGACGGCGCTGGCTTCGCTTTCGCCGCTGGCCATTCTCGATCGAGGCTACGCGCTGGTGTTTGACGCCGACGGAAAGTTGCTCAAAGATGCGCGCGGGGTAAAGATCGGCGACGAAATCAGCGCACGCCTGGCCCACGGGGAGATCCGCGCCGCGGTTTCCGGCAAGCAGGATTGAAGGCTATACAATAGGATTCCAACGAATCCACGCAGGAGAGACTCGAGTGACGCCCGTCTTCACATCGTGGTCGCAAGGGGCTTGGGCAGCGCTCGATATTCTTCTTGTGGCCGTCCTCGTCTACCAGGTGCTGGTGATGATTCGCGGCACTCGCGCCGCACCCATGCTGGCTGGCCTGGTGGTGGTGGGCACCATTTTTTATCTGGCTCGAATGGGTGAGCTCACCACGCTGAACTGGGTCGTGAGCCGGGTTCTGCCTTATGTAGTCTTTGCGCTCATCGTGGTGTTTCAATCGGAGATTCGCCACCTGCTCGCCGACCTGGGCCGGCGGTTGAGCTTTCTGGGCGGCACCTCCGCCGAAAGCGATTCCTACGACGATATCGTTCTCGCCGCCAATCTATTTTCCCAGCACCAGACGGGCGCGCTCATCGTGATCGAACGGCGTATCGGACTGCGCACTCATATCGAAAGCGGGGTCCCGCTCGACGCGCGCCTCTCCTACGATTTGCTGGCCACGATTTTTCGACCCAGCGCGCCGCTGCACGATGGCGCGGTGATCGTCCAGAAGGATCGCATCGCCGCAGCAGCCTGCTTTCTGCCGCTTTCGATGAATCCATTGCTGTCGACGCAACTGGGCACGCGCCATCGCGCGGGCATCGGAATCACCGAAGAAACCGACGCGATCGCGGTCATCGTCTCGGAAGAAACCGGCGCCATCAGTCTTGCCATCGGCGGGGCCATTGAACGCGACCTGAGTGTCGAACATCTCCGGGAGCGCCTGGGCAGCGAATTGCGGCGCTATATGGCTCCGGTCACCTTGCCTACGCCGATCGCGCTAAACGGGGACGAGGAGTCCGCTGCCGATGCCGATCTGCCGGAGACGGCTTCGCCGCGCAGCAAGCATCCCGGCACAGATTCGGAGCTGCGGCCATGATTTCGTTCCTGCAACGCTACGTGCTGCACAACTTCGGATTGAAGGTTGTATCGCTGCTGGTGGCTGCCGGACTCTGGTTCCTGATTGCCCAGGACGAAGAACCGTCTGAGGTGGCGTTGCGCGCCCCTATCGTCTTTCAGCATGTTCCGCCGCATCTGGAGATCAGCTCGGAGACGATTCCCGAGGCGCAGATTCGCGTGAGCGGACCGGACCGCGTGATCCGGCAGCTGCAGGCGAATGAGATCCGAGCCGAAATTGACCTTACCGGCGCCAAGCCGGAAGAGCACACCTACGATTTGACCTCGCAGCAGGTGCGGCACCCGCGCGATGTGCGGATCGTTCAGGTGCTGCCCAGTCAGGTGCATCTCGCCTTCGATACGCGTCTCACGCGCGATGTCGAAATTCATCCGCGCGTAACCGGCAACTTCGGAAGCGGAGAACAAATCGTCAAAGTCGTGGCCGATCCGGCGCGCGTCACCATCACGGGTCCACGGCATCACGTGGAGCAGACTGACGCCGCCACCACCGATCCTGTGGACGCCACTGGCACTCTGGGCAGCGCCGTCTTCACTACGAATGTTTATGTTGCCGATCCGCTGGTGCAAGTCGCGCAGCCCACATCGGTTCGGGTCACTGTGATCGTTCAGAAGGCAGGCGGAGCGTCGGCGCATTGAAACGCACAGTGGTCATTCCGAACCGGTGCGAAGTGGCGGTGAGGAACTCGCTTTTCTTTCTCGGGCACTTTCTCATATATCATCTCTGTTGCCCTGCCACATGTCCTCCGGAACCTCGCCCATGACCGAGCCCACGCGGCAACTGTTCGGAACCGATGGTATTCGCGGCGTGGCGGGCAAATCTCCGCTGACCAAGCGAAGCACTCATCTGATCGGCCGCGCCCTGGGTCACGATCTCATCCGCGGAAATCCGAAAGCGAAGGCTGTGATTGGCCAGGACACGCGGGAATCAAGCATCTGGATCGCGGACTGCTTGGCTGAGGGCCTTGGAGCGGTTGGAGTTGACGTTCACAGCGCGGGCGTCATCACAACACCGGGCGTCGCCTATCTGGCGCGCTCGCGAGGATTTGCCGCGGGCGTGGTCATTTCCGCATCGCATAATCCGTGGACCGACAACGGTATCAAGGTCTTCTCGGGCAATGGTTTCAAGCTCACCGATGAGCGCGAGCTGGCCATCGAAAAGGAGATTTTTGCGCTGCTCGAGAATCCGTCGGCTGCTGACGACACCGCGCTCAGAGTTCCGGCGCCGTCGCTTCCTGGCGAGGCCGAATTGCGGCAGGCGTATATCAAGTCGCTGGTGGCCAGCGTTTCTTCCGACTTGCGCACGCTGCGCGTGCTGGTCGATTGCGCCAACGGTGCAGCCACCGCGGAAGCACCGGAATTGTTTCGGAGTCTTGGGATTCAGGCGACCTTTATTCACGTCACGCCCGACGGCAAGAACATTAATGAGGGCTGCGGGGCATTGCATCCTGAAACTTTAGGGAAGAAGGTTGCGGGTGCGCCGGGACAGTTCGATCTGGGCGTAACTTTTGACGGCGATGCTGACCGCGCACTTTTCTGCGACGCCAAAGGCCGTGTGGTCAACGGAGACGGCGTGCTGCTGGCCGCGGCTCGCGACTTGCACGCGCAGGGAAAGTTGAAAGCCGACACGTTGGTGGCAACGACCATGTCGAACATGGGCCTGGAGATTGCGTTGCGGAACTCCGGCATCCGTATGCTGCGTGCCAACGTCGGCGACAAGTATGTACTGGAAGAAATGCTGAAGACGGGCGCCACGCTGGGCGGCGAACAATCCGGCCACATCATCTTTCGCGACGGCGACTCGACGACCGGCGACGGCCTGCTGACCGCGCTGCGACTGATGGATATCATCGTCCGCAGCGGCCAATCCCTGGCCGAGCTGGTGAGCGATTTAAAAGTGCTCCCGCAGAAAATTCAGAACGTGCGCGTGCGCGAGAAGATTCCATTCGCTCGAGTGCCGGCGGTGCAGGCAGCGATTGATGCCGCTGAACGCGAACTCGACGGCAATGGCCGCGTCGTCGTCCGGTACTCCGGCACCGAAGCGCTGGCGCGCGTGATGGTGGAAGCGGAGTCGGAAGAAAAGATGCAGAGGCTGACTTCCGGGATTGCCGGCGAAATTCAAAAGGCGCTGGGAGCGTAGTCGGGCCATGTAGCGGCGGACGCAGCTTGCCCTGAGCGATGTCGAAGGGTCCGCCCGCCGTCCTACTACCTCTTCTTCCGCCCCGCTTTGCGCACCGGCTTTTCCTCTACCACCGCAAACTGAAGCTTCTTTTCAACCGGATCGATGCGGTCCACCAGCACGCGAATCTTCTGCCCCAGGCGATAAGTTTTCCGAGAACGCTGGCCGATGATTTCTCGCGTATTCTCGTAATAGGTGTAGCGGTCGTCGATCAACGTATTCAGCGGCACCAGACCCTCGACAAACAGATCGGTCAGCTCCACGAAAAATCCGAACTTGGTCACGCTGATGATCAGCCCGTCAAAGTCCTCGCCGACGCGATCCTGCATGAACTTCACTTTCTTCCACTCCATCAGCTCGCGCTCAGCGTCGTCGGCCCGGCGTTCCGACTGGCTCGACTCTTCGGCAATTTCGTGCAGTTCCTCGATTGCTAACGGCCCGTCAAGAGGCTTGTGCGCCGCTTGATGGGCCGCATGATCCCGGCGCTTGGACCACGGCGATGGCCTGCTTGCATGGGCCTCAACTGGGGCTAAAGCCCCGTCATGGGAGGCGCCTGACGCGGCGCTAAAGCGCCGCTCTTCCACGGTGGACCGCAGCACCTCCTTCAAAATTCTGTGCACGATCAAATCTGGATATCGCCGTATCGGTGACGTAAAGTGCGTGTAGGAAGTCGCGGCCAGTGCAAAGTGCCCCAGATTTTCTTCGGAATAGCGCGCCTGCTTCAGTGACCGCAACATCAGAAAACTCAAAATTCGTTCTTCCGGCTTGCCCGCAATCTTCTCCGTCAGTTTTTGATACATGCGCGGCGTGATGTGCACTTCTTTCGGCACCTCGATGTCGCGCACGCGCTTGCCCGTACCGTAAGCCGCGCGGCGGTCGGCCTTCATCTGCACGCGATGAATGGGCAGAGCACCGACGCCCAGCGAATATCCAAACGTGGCCGCGATTACCTCAAAGTCGTAGACGCGCTTGGCGTCGGGCTTCTCGTGAATGCGATAAAGCGACGCGACATGATTCGACTCCAGATGTTGCGCGACGCACTCGTTGGCCGAGAGCATGAACTCTTCGATCAAGCGATGGGCGATGTTGCGTTCCGATCGCGAAATGCTCTTCATCAGCCCGAAGTCGTCGAACTCGATGACCGGCTCCGGCAGATCGAAGTCGATTGACCCGCGACGTTCACGCTTGCGCTTCAAAATCAGGGCGAGATCGCGCATGCGCTCGAAACCCTCGACCAGCGGCCCGTAGCGCTCTCGCATCGCCGTATCGCCCTCCAGCACGGCATTCACCGCGGTGTAGGTCATGCGCTCGGCCGAGCGAATCACTCCCTCGCTCAAGTCATAGCTCACAACTTCGCCGCGATGATCCATCTCCATCACGCACGACAACACCAACCGGTCAACCTGCGGACGCAGACTGCAGACGTCTGTGGAGAGCTCCAGCGGCAGCATGGGCACGGCGCGGTCGGGAAAATAGACGCTGGTGCCGCGCAGCCGGGCCTCCTGGTCGAGCGCCGATCCCGGCTTCACATAGTGGGACACGTCGGCAATGTGCACCTGCAATTCCCAGTTGCCGTTGGCGAGCGTGCGCACCAGCACGGCGTCGTCGAAATCGCGGGCAGTTTCACCGTCTATGGTTACGATTGCAAGGTCGCGGAAGTCGCGCCGCCGCTGCAATTCTGGCGCGGAAATAATGCCCGGCGTGTTCTGTGCTTCTTCCAGCGCAGCTGGCGGAAAATGATGCGGCAAATGAAACTTCCGAATCGTGATCTCCACGTCAACGCCGAAGTCATCTTCGCGCCCCAGAATCTCGATCACTTTCCCGCGCGGAGTCTGCGTGGGTGAGGGCCAGTCGGTGATTTCTGCATCGACCACTACGCCTTCCAGATCTTCCCACTGTGTCGGCCGCGCGGCCTCGTCGCCGAGCACGCGATCCACGGACTTGCGCCTCCCCTGCGATCTCTGCGCCCTCTGCGTTTCAAGATCTTCGGCCGGTTGCGTTACCCCGGACACAGACCCCGGCCACTCCATCCCTGGTGGAATCACGATTTCCTGTGTGATTTTCGAATCCATCGGCGTGACGTAGTTCCTTCGTCCGCCGTAGTGGAACGTTCCGACCACCGTCGGATGCGCCCGCCGAACCGGCCGCACGATGCGGCCCTCCGCGCGCCCGTCAGGGCGCACGTTGCTGATATCCACCAGCACGAGATCCCCGTGCATGGCGTTGCCGATGAGATGCGGCGGGATGAAGATGTCGCCAGTGAACCGCGATTGGAACCCCGAGGGCAGCGATTTCGCGTCGGGGATGACGAAGCCGAATCCGTCGCGGTGCATGCTCAGGCGGCCCGCAACCAGATTCTTCTCCGCGGATGCCTGCGGAACAGCATAGCGATCCGAACCCGGCGCCACCAGCGCCCCGGCCGCGACCATTTTCTGCAGACGCTCGTCGAGTTCGCGGCGCTCGTCGCCGTGCAGCCCAAGTTCACGCACGAGCTGCTTGAAGCCGGCGGCGTGCTTGGGCTGGCGCGCAATGTGTTTGAGGATGATCGAATCGGAAAGCATGAGAGCTGCTCTCGCCTCTGGCCTTCGCCTCGCGAGTGAAAGCAGCTCTCAGCATACGCGACCGAAAGCACTTCTGCGTCCGGCCGAAACTTCACACAGGAGAACCCTAGGGATGCGCCGGGAAAATGCCCTGCACGGCGATGATGCACGTCATCCCCAGAAAGGGCTGCATGTTTTCGTGGGGCTGGCCCTGTCCTGCAGTGTTAATCGATGTGTTTTTCATCGCCACGCTGGTTGCCCCGGTGCTGTAGACCGGAGTCGTAGAGCTGTTGGCAAGTGTGTCGCCGGCCGGCGCAGTAGTGTTGGCCGCCGCGCTGGACGCCATCAAGTTATGCCGATGCGTGGGCATCTGCGCGATGGTGAGCGTCACGGTTTCCTTGCCACCCTGGTCGCCGGGATTGCGGTTGGTCAACCCTGGCCCCTGTCCGGTACCCACGGGCACGCGACCGCGCATGTCCGGCAAGGCAAAAGTGGTCTTGCCATCACCGCCAAAGGTTGTGAGTAGCAGGGAGAATAGAGCCTGATTCTGGCTGATAGGCAAGAGCTGGCCCTGGCACTGCATCCATCCCGGGGGCGCAAAGTTGAACCCCACGAAGCGAATTTCTCCCAGAAACGGCTCCTGTGCGCTCGCAGGGACGGACGCCATCATGGCCAGCAAAACAACGAGAAAGAGCAGAAGTGTGTGACGCGACAGCATGGATCCTCCAGGAAAGTGTGGCGAGCGCGGGCCTCGCGCAGAGATCGGTCTGAAGCTAGCTTCCGTCGAATCGTACTTCAGCAAAATGAGGCGAACAAGCGAAAAACGCGACTCGGAGCCACAGAAACCTTGCAATATGCAAGGGCATGCGCAGAAAGGGAACGCGAAGGGATGCAAAGAAAAGTTTCTTGCGCAGATGTGGGCAAAAAGCAGAACGAGCGCTCTACCAGGTATCACCGCCTCCGCGAGGCGGCCACGCCCCCAGCACACGCCGGATCAACGCGATCTGCCCTACGTGATAGCTGTTGTGCACCACCATCTGCCAGAGTACGGCTTCGAGTGTCCCCGCAACTTTCTGGTCGGCGTCGCTGGCTCGGGGAAGTTCGCGCTGCATCTCATGCTCAGAAGACTCGGCTAGGATCGCATATTCAGCTAGCAATCGGCCGAAATCCTGGCGCATGACGTCCCACTCCCGCGCGTCAGCGGGTGAGGGCGCGGGCGGAAAACTTTCGGCGTTGTGCTCGGGATATCGCGGGCTTTCATCGCGGATGCGCTGCAGTTCGTAGCGCATCCAGTAATTCATGTGGGAGAGGATCTGTCCGATGGAGTGAGGAGATCCAGCAATGTGGCGCGCTGCCTCTTCAGCGGAAATGTCTTCTATGCACGCGATGGGATCCGCGTGCGAACCTTGGCCGCGAAGCAGTTCTTTGAGGGCTCGCTGGGACATGGTCGTGCGGTTGTGGGTCTTAGGTCTTAGGTGCTAGGTATTCGGAGTTCGTAACACGTCGGTGAATACGCTGCTAAGACCGATCGCACCTAACACCCAAGACCTGATCTTAAGACCCGATCCCCAAATCCGAGCAACCCGACCTGCGCCCCGGGCTGGCGGAAAAGTATTTCTCCTCCAGAATCCGCCGATGATGCAGTTCGTGCCCGGCGATCACATAGGCGATGGCGCGTACGCCGATCATATTTTTATTGGCCGTGCCGCGCCGCATCCACGCGGTTTCATCCAGATTGCGGAACAGCGTGATCGTCGCGCGTCGCACCGCGATGTAGTCTTCGATGACTTCCGCCAGGGGCACGTGAGCAAACGGTCCGTTGCGCACATAGTCGTCCTGCTCGAAGCCTTCGATCGGCGTCTCATCGCCGCGCGAAATGCGGAGTGCCCGGTAGGCGAAGATGCGCTCCGTGTCGCAAACGTGTCCCAGCACCTGTTTCGCGCTCCATTTGCCGGGAGCGTAGCGGAAATCGCCATCGTCTTCGTCGCGCCCGGAGAGCAGCAGCACGGTTTGCCGGCGCTGCTCGTCCAGCGTGGCCAAAATGTCCGATCCGTTGACCAAAGAAATATAGCGGTCATAGTAGGGTGCGTA
>Ga0210384_10008769_pt1 | contig 10511 bp, 8 predicted proteins | sample IncBWH2MmetaG_FD_160574 | JGI IMG/M metagenome (GOLD analysis project Ga0210384, IMG submission 160574) | Forest soil microbial communities from Barre Woods Harvard Forest LTER site, Petersham, Massachusetts, United States - Inc-BW-H-2-M | ecosystem: Environmental > Terrestrial > Soil >...
ATAACTGCCAGCAGCGAAAACTTCGAGATTCGAGCCAATCCGAGGGTCGGCGTCGCTCAGCGAATGATAGCTTTTCCCGTTGATGGTGATGGAGATTTCATCCGGGCCCGTGCTGTGCTTCGGCCGGGGGTACTCCTGCTTGCTGAAAAGATCGTGGCGCGTTCTTTCGGCGTGGAGAGCCGCGTGGTATAGCAACCCGCCCATTTCCGCCGACTGGCTCCCCTGAGCCGCGAGATCCAGGTGCTTTTCCGCGCGGGAGAAGTCTCCGGCAAAACAGAGCAGCTCGAACAAGAAGGTGCGTCGCTTGACATCCTGGGGGTTATCGCGCACTTCAGCGCTGACAGCCTGAATTGCTTCGTCAAGCTTGCCGGCTTGTAATAACTCTCGAGCGCTCATCCGCCGTTCCTCTCAAGTACTGGTTGCGGGCACACACAAAAACTCAGGGAGAAGCGCCCGAGCCTTCTTCGCGAAGGCCGGGCGCAACCCCACCTCACTCGACAGACTATTCGGCGTTCAGGCAGCCACTGCTTTCGCCAGATCGTAGCTAATGGCGCCGGTGGAAGACACTGTTCCCTTCGAAGCATCCTGCACAAAGTATTCGAAGGTTATCTTGGAAAAGTTCAGACTGAAGGATTCCGTGCCCATTTCATCGGAACCTGAAGATCCGCCAATCGCGTGAGAAGAAACCAGACAGTGCTCAAACGTAAGCTTCAGGTAGTCGTACGGTGAGCCACCGCCGCCCGACTTGCGAACGGCAAGAATCCCCTTGTCAATGTGCGTTCCTTTGGTGCACGCCTGAAAGAGTTTTGCGGACGCTTTGTTCGTATAAGCCGAGAAGGTTATGTCGTTGGTCGAATACTTGCCGGTACCGCCTCCAGTCGCGTGAGCGAAGCTACCACTATTGTGTCCGCTCCAAGACCAGCTCGCGAGTTCAATCTCCTTGGTGTGCCCTTCCTTCTGAGACTCCCCTTCTATTCCGTCCAGCTTCAAATATGCATCAAATGCCATTTTTCTTTCCTCCTATCGAGTTATTTCGAAGCTTGTAAAGCCGAGAGTTCCGCTGTCAAGCAACAGCATCCCTCCCACGAAAAAACCTAACCGCGCGTCGACTTCGGAAGTTCAGCGACGAGCCGCAGGGAAACCGTGAGCTCATCGAGTTGGAAGTGAGGCCGCAGAAACGCAATAGCGCGATAGACGCCCGGCTTGCCGGCGACTTCCTCCACGTCCACGCGGGCCTCTCTCAGCGGATACTGAGCTTTCGCAGCCGCACTAGCGGTGTCATCCAACACCACATATTGGCTGATCCACCGGTTCAGGAATTGTTCGCAGTCCTTGCGGGACATGAAGCTCCCGATCTTGTCCCGCATGATGGCTTTTAGGAAATGTGCGAAACGCGCTACGGCCAGAATATAGGGCAGTTGCGCGGAGAGCCGCGCATTCGCGTTTGCTTCCGGTTTATCATACTTCTTTGGCTTGTTGGCCGATTGTACGCTGAAGAAGGCCGCATAATCGGTTCCCTTGCAGTGCACCAGCGGGATCAGCCCCTGGTCGGCCAGCTCCTTTTCACGCCGGTCCGTGATGGCGATTTCCGTCGGGCACTTCAGAGCCACGTCGCCTTCGTCCGTGCGGAAAGTGTGGGCGGGAAGACCTTCGACCAAGCCTCCGCCCTCCACGCCGCGAATGGCCGCACACCAGCCGTACTTTGCAAACGCCTGCGTCAGCCGGGCACCCAGCGCATAAGCAGCGTTGCCCCAGAGGTACTTCGAGTGATCCGTACCGTCGACACCTTCCTCAAAATTAAACTCATCGATGGGCTTGGTTTCCTTGCCATACGGAAGGCGCATCAGAACCCGCGGCATGGCCAAACCCACATACTTCGAATCGTCGCTGGCCCGGAAGGATTTCCATTTCGCGTACTCCGTGCTGTCAAAAATCTTTCCGATATCCCGCGGATCCCCAAGTTGACCGAAACTTTCCAGATTCAATAGCTCAGGAGACGCCGCGGTGAGGAAAGGCGCGTGTGCGCCCGCGGCAACTTGGGAAATTCTTTCGAGAAACTCCATGTCTTCGGGATGTTTGCTGAACTCGTAGTCGCCGATAAGGGCTGAAAAAGGCTCACCGCCGAAGATGCCGAATTCATCTTCGTAGACCTTCTTGAACACGGTACTCTGATCGAATTCAGGCGCGCGCTGCAAATCCCGCAGCAATTCCTTCTTGTTGGCGTTGAACACACGGAGCTTCAGCATCGTCCCCGTTTCGCTCTGGTCCATCAGGTACTTGATGCCGCGCCAAGTACCCTCCAACTTTTGAAAGGCAGGGTGATGAAGCACCTCGTTCAATTGAAGGGAGATCAGGTGGTCGATCTGGGCGATGCGAGCATTAATGGTGGCGTCGGCATCGCGCGAGAGCTTCATCTCGCCCTCGAGTACCTGCGCGACGAACTCCTTCACCATGTCCCGCCCGCGCTCGCGCGCGGCGCCTTCGCGTCCCAGGCGTCCCTGCTCTACGATCTGATCCAGCAGGCTCGCATCGGTGGTTTTGGCTTCCGCCGCCTGAGCAGGCGCCTTCTCCGGCTTACTCATCAGAGCCTCCCTTGGCCTTTTCGCCTTCCAGCTCCTTCTTCAGCTGGCCTGCCTTTTCCGTGTTGCCAACCGCGTCCATCAACAGGTTGTCCAGTTTCTCGTTACCTTGCAGAGCGCCGCGCAAGTCGCCAAGCGTCTGGCGCAGGTCGAGAAGATGTTTCAGCGGCTTTACGTTCTTCGCGACATTGCCGGGATCAAAGTCGTCAAGACTCTTGAAGTCCAGGTCTACCTTGATCTTGCCGGCATCCGCCTCGTCACTGAGCTTGTTGTCGACTTCCAGTGACAGATGCGGCTTGAAGCTTTCCAGCACGCCATCGAAGTTGTCGGGATTGATCTCCACAAAGCGGCGCTCTTTGAGCTTTGGAAGCGCTTCGAGCGGCTGGCCGCTGAGGTCGGCAAAAATGCCCATAACAAAAGGCAGTTCTTTGACTTCAATGGCGTCGCCAACTTCGACATCGTAGGTTATGTGCACTCGCGGCGGACGAACCCTCTCGAGCTTCTTTTGGACGCTTTCTTTGGCCATGTGGTCCTCTTGTCTCCCTCACTCGGCGGATAGTGCCACGGGAGCGGAAATCGTTTCGCGGGAAGGAAACCGAATTGCCTCCGCAGGGTTTATCACGATTCCGTCTGCCCGTCAATTGGTTCTCTAGTCCTAGGACTGCCGAGATCGCTCCTTGGTCGCATCTCAAATCGAGAATGGTGATGGCGCCAGGGCCGCCCGCACCCTAAAACGCGGCTGGCGGGAGCTTCGCCCGTGTTCCTTCGCCGCCAGTGGGCCGCCCGATCGCCGTGGCGTGCGTTACGTCTTCCACACCGGTGTGCCGCCATATTCATTCGCTTGTCTCCATGTGCTCGACGGCGCTTCAACATGTCGCGAGTTTCGCATCCTGCGGAAAGGGGAACAATGCACTGGAGGTGAACTAGAGAGATACTAAGAGTGAACCAGGAAGTGTTGCGAAACACGGGGGTTAGGACTAGCGAAGCCGCGCCGTTCTTCGAGGGGCCCTGCGCGCAATCACCAGCAGGCCAGGTGCGCTGCTGCCGCGACCTCGGAAGAATCTCTTTTGACTTTCGCGCACTGCTCCTGCTAGCGTTAGCCATAAACCATGCGTCAGCTTCAGCCGGTCATCTGGTCTAAGGGCACCTTCCTCACGCCGCAGCACTTGCAAACGCGCGACCGCTTTGTCGAGAGTTGCCTGCAGTTTCGCTTGGAGGGCCTGAATTTCCGTCCTTGGGGTTTCCTGGAGTTGCAGATCAACCAGGAAGCCTTGGGCGAGGGAAACTTCGCATTGTCCAGGGCCGCTGGGCTCTTTCCGGACGGACTTCCCTTTGAGATTCCCGAGTCGGACGCGGCCCCCGACCCGAAGCCCCTGGGCCTTTTCTTTGAGCCCGAGCAGTCGAGTCTCGACGTTTATCTGGCGATTCCCGAGTACCGCTCCCACGGTCTGAACGTTTCGATTGCACAGAAAAATGCCGATGTTCGCTACCTCTCCGAGATCGTCAATCTGAGAGACGAGAACTCCGGTGTAACCGAAAAGCCCGTCCAGATTGCGCGCAAGAATCTGCGTTTTCTGGTGCAAGGAGAATCCCGCGAAGGCTGCAATGCGCTGCAAATGGCGCGTATTCAACGCAGTTCCGCCGGAACGTTCCGGCTCGACCCGCAGTACATCCCTCCCCTGCTAAATATCGCCGCAAACGACTACCTGATGGGCATTGCGCGCCGGCTCGTAGAAATTCTGGCTGCAAAAAGCAGCATTCTTGCCGGAGCCCGCCGCCAGCGTAGTGCCGGACTTGCGGATTTCTCGGCGGCGGACATCGCCAGCTTTTGGCTGCTGTACACGGTAAATGGGCACTTTCCTGCCCTGCGGCACATCCACGACGTCCGACATGGCCATCCCGACGTACTTTTCAGATTGCTCACTTCGTTGGCGGGGGCGCTCAGCACCTTTTCGCTGAAGATTCAGCCGCGAGACTTGCCCCTTTACGATCACGAAAACCTGGGGGCTTGTTTTACAGATCTGGATGAAAAACTTCGCGAGCTTCTTGAAACGGTGATCCCCAGCAATTTCGTTGCGCTTCCGTTGAAGCTGGTCAAACCTTCGATTTATTCGACAAACATCGACGACGATCGCTATCTGACAAACACGAAATTTTACTTGGCCGTCAGTTCTTCCATGAACCAGGGAGATTTGATCAAAAAGGCGCCGCAGCTAATTAAAGTCTGCTCCGCGGCGCAGATCGAACAGCTCGTGCGGCAGGCCCTTCCCGGTATGCAGCTCACGCACGCCGTGCGTCCGCCGGCGTCCATTCCCGTGAAACTCAACTATCAGTATTTCAGCTTGAATCAGTCTGGCGTCGCTTGGGAAACGGTAACAAAGGGACGCAGTTTGGCGGCTTTTGTGCCGAGCGACGTTCCCGAGCCGCAGCTGGAACTCCTCATTCTGCTTCCTCAGGCAATCTGAGAACGCTCGGTCTGAAGAAACCCTCCGCTGATCAAGTTCCCGATCAAACCGCAAAACTCCGTCGCCGGCGTCTCTAGCTGAACCCAGCCATTTTGTTTGGACTGTTCGAACAACTCGCCGACCGTGGTGTCGCCATCGCAGAGCGGCAGCAGCAGCGGCATCCAGGGTTGCACCTTCCAATCGACTTCGAACGGGCGTTTGAGCGACATTCTGAAATCCTCGGCAGCGAGTTGGCCTTCCCTGACTACGTGGCGCACGGTGACCTCGGTTCCTTGCGTAGCGACAGGCTTGGCCTCGAAAAGCGCCTCGAAAGTGCCGTTCGTATGCATCGCTGTTTCCCAGCGCAACGCCCATTCCATGGCTGCCGCAGGCGTACCGTCGCGCGTCGCGCGCCGCAGCGTGAAGGCCGGCCGTTGCTCGGCGATGCACTGAATCACCAGCACGACCGCGAGCAGCTCATGGACGCCGTTTTCTTCGAACAGCTTCTCCCATTGCGCCAGCTCTGCTCTTCCGCCGTCCTTGTTGAGCGTGTGTTCGAGCGCAAACCGGCGAGGCAGCAAGTTGTCCAGCACAAACAGCGCAACGTCGTAATCCGCATGCTTCTCGCCAAGCCAATCCCTAACGCTCTGTTCAAAGCTGCGTTTGGTGCGATCAATTCCCAAGGTTCGGCAGTACAACCGCCCGCCTGGTTTGAGTTTGCCAGGGAGTTCAGAAATGATCCTCTTCGCCAAATCCTCGCCGAGTGCGCCGCCGGCGCTGTAAATCTCGGCAGGCTTCAGGACCGGCATATACGGAGGATGCACAGCGATGCGGTCGAAGGTGCGGCCCTCCACCGGCTGAAAAAGATCGCCTTGAGCAAAGGTCACGTTGCGGATGCCGTTGAGCGCTGCATTCAACTTTGCAAATGCCAGCGATCGCTCGGTGATGTCGGTTGCCCAGACGTTTTTGGCAACCTTAGACGCGAGCAGCGCCGCCGGGGCCGTTCCGGCGCAGAGTTCCAGAAAATCCTCGCAAGGATCGAACGAAGTGTAGTCGAGAAACTGCGTAACGGATTTCGTCATCGCTGGATAGACGATGTCTGCGAAAGTCGGGCGAATCGAATGGTCGATGTTGGTCCAGCGATCCGCGGCGCAGAACAAGCCTCGCACCGGAAACAAAGCAACACTGGCGAGGCAGCGTGCGGCATCTGTCGCCTCGACGAGAATAAGTTCGGATTGCGTGAGCGCCTCCCAAACGACCGGTGGAAAAAAAGTCGCCGCCTCCGCGATGGGCAACGCTTCTCCGAGCAGAAACAGATGAATGATAGCGTCGAGGCTGTCAGCCACCTTTCGATTCGCTGAAGGCCGGCCGCAAATGGACAGCAGGTCCAGCGGTTTCTCGGGCTTGATATCCAACCTTTGCCGCAAGGCCTGTTCCGTAAAGCCAGACCGCGAAAAATGTTCGCGGACCGCGGCGAACTGTTCCGAGGTAAGCATGCGCAGATGAAACATAAGCGGCTCTCGCGGGCGAAGCGGGAATAATAGCAAATACCGACATTGACGGGGTGAATGTCTTGACATCCATCAGCGCAAACGCCATAGTTAGGCTCGTTTCAAGCCTTTAGCGGCTTTCCCGGACCTTTTTTCCAGCCAGAGATCGATCACGAGTCGCGCAGGGCGCCTCCGTCGAGCCTGGAAAAAGCCGGGCTGGCCGAACGACGATGCGGCGATTGTTGCACTGCGTCATAGGAGAGCTGGTTCGCGCTGGGTGAGACGCAGCATGCCGGCGCGGAGCCCGCCATGATTAACTGAACAATGAAGCATCTTTCCAAGGTGGTGTGGCACGAGGGGATGTACCTGGGCCCCCATCACTTCCAGGTGCAATCCCAATCCTTTGAAGACCTCCTACACTTCTCGACGTCGAGCCTGTGGTTCGCCCCCTACGGCGTCATCAGTTGCAAACTCGACGCAGACGCGCTGAAAAACGGAATGCTGTCGCTGGTGCATGCGCGAGGGTTGTTCCCCGACGGATTGGCGTTTCAAATGCCCGACGCCGATGCCCTGCCTCCCGCCCTGAACATCAACGATCTTTTCCCGTCTACGCGAGAATCTCTTCTGGTGCTGCTCGCCGTCCCGGAGAGAAGGCCTGAGGGGCCCAATTGCGCAATTGATTCCGAGCCGGCGCAACTGGATTTGCGCTACCGGGCGGAGATGCTCAGCTTGCCCGATGAGAATACCGGTCGCGACGAGAAACAGATCCAGGTTGGTCGGAAAAACATTCGATTTGCGCTGGAAAACCAGGACCATCAGGCACTCGTAACGCTGCCTGTCGCCCGTACTCTCCGCGATGGCTCGGGGCGTTTCATCTTGGATCCGAGTTTTATCCCGCCGTGCCTGCAGATAAGCGCGAGTGAGCGGCTGTTGGTCATGGCGCGAACTCTGGTGGATATCCTGGATGAAAAGAGTGCCTCGCTTTCGCGCGCTCGTCGCGCTACGGCGCAGGGCCGCGCGGGATACTCTTCCGAAGAAATCGCGAGTTTCTGGTTTGTACATACCGTCAACGAAAGCCTCTCCGTTCTGCGGCACCTCACGGTGTCCGAGCGTGGCCATCCGGAGCAGCTCTATCTGGAGATGTCGCGGCTCGCGGGCGCATTATGCACGTTTGGACTGGACTCGCACCCGGAGTCCCTGCCGGCCTACAATCACGATGATTTAGAGAAATCTTTCGGCCCGCTAAACCGGCATATCCGCGCGCATCTCGAACTGGTGGTCCCCTCGAATTGTGTGCAGATTCCGCTGGTTTTGGCCGGACGAAATTTCCGGAATGGAGCCGTTTTGGATCAGCGCTGCCTGGATCGCGCGCGATGGATTCTCGCGGTTCGCGCGGAAACCGGGGAGGCGGAGATCATCGCCAAGACGCCGCGGCTGATAAAAGTTTGCTCGCAGGACCTGCTGCCGGAACTTGTAAAAACGGCGTTGCCTGGTTTGGGGCTCGTCCACTTGCCGATTCCGCCCTCTGCGATAGCCCCAAAAGTGGAGTTTCAATATTTCGGCTTGAGCCGTACCGGCAGTTGCTGGGAACACATTGTGCAGACGCGAAAAGTCGGCGTTTATATTCCCGACGACTTGCCCGGCGCGGAAATCGAGCTTCTTGTCGTTTTGGAGTCCTAGGAGGGTCCGGTGGGAGCGACGATGTTTGGGGCCACGAGCCTGCAGCCCCGCGAGGTATCCGCCAAACGACGAGCCGAAAATCTCGCTTATATCTATCAACAGATATTGACGGTGATCGTGCGCGTACGTCAGAACCGCCAGGCCGTTTCCGACGCCAATGCTTTCCGCGCAAACATACAAGCAGGGCTGCGCTCCGCGGAAAAAGATGCGGTGAAGAAGGCCTACCCTCCCGACGACATTCGCAATGCCACGCTCGCCTCCGTCGCCTTTTTGGACGAGTCCATCCTAAACTCCAGCAATCCTGTCTTCAGTTCGTGGCACAGCATGCCGCTGCAGGAGGAAATGTTCGGCCATCATGTCGCCGGAGAAACCTTTTTCGAGAACCTTGAAAAGCTGATGTCCCGGCAGGATTCGCACGATGTAGCGGACGTGCTGGAGGTGTATGCGCTGTGTCTCTTGATGGGCTACAAAGGCCGCTACGGCATGTCCGGCCCAGAGGCGACCCGGCCCATCATCGATTCCACGCTGGAAAAAATCCGCCGCATACGTGGACCCCTCGTGGGACTCTCGCCGGCCTGGGCCGTTCCGGAAGGCGGAGTGGTAGCTGCGAAGCGCGATCCCTGGGTTAGCCGTCTGGGATTTGGAGCGCTGGGCTGCGTGATTCTCGGAATTTTGTTACTTGTGATTTTCAAGATGCAATTGCTTTCCGGGGTTTCGGTTATTCACTCACTAGCACCCTAAACCACCCGTAGGGAGTGGAGATGCGATTTCAATGGCAACATCTGGCGGCCGGAGCGGCTGCCATCGTCGTATTGATGCTGACGTGGTTTGGCCCGCAGATTTTTCATGCCGTGGGCACGAACGCCATCGTATTGCGCGGCGGGATCCTGTTGCTGGGGGTCATTGCCGTCATCGGTTTATTGCTGTGGGCCCGCTCCTCAATGCCCCCGCTCCCCGGTTCTGAAGAAGGCTCCGCGCCACAGGCTGGAGCGTCGGGCGGAGCCGCCTCGCAAGATATCGACATCCTGGTTCGCGAAGCCGCTGGTAAAGTCGCGGCAGCACGCTTGGCTGCTGGTGCCAAGTTGACTTCGCTCCCAACGGTCTTTCTGCTCGGAGAGACTGGCGCCGGCAAAACAAGCGCGATGGACCAGAGCGGCCTGGATGCCGAGCTTCTCGCGGGCCAGGTATATCAAGAAAGCAGCATTGTGCCGACGCGTGTGGCGAATCTTTGGTTCGCTCGCAAGACGGTTTTTGTGGAAGCCGGTGGCCCGCTCCTCGACGACGCTGGTTCCTGGGTGCGCCTCGTAAAACATTTCCTGCCCGGTCGGTTCGGCTCGATCTTTGGTGGCGGGAGCCTTGCGCCGCGAGCCGCTGTGGTATGCGTGGATTGCGAAAAACTGGTCCGCGAGTCGGCTCTCGACAAAATTGTCGCCCAGGCGCGCAAACTTCGAGCACGCCTCGAAGAACTCTCCTATCACATGGGCGTCAGCCTTCCCGTTTACGTGCTTTTCAACCGCGCCGATCGCATCCCATACTTTGAGGAGTTTGCCGGCACGTTCAACAACGAAGAAACTTCGCAGGTTCTCGGATCCACTTTGCCGCTTGTAGGATCCACAAGCTCCGGCGTTTATGCAGAGCAGGAAACCAAGCGCCTCACCGCCGCTTTCCAAGCCATTTTTTTCACCTTGGCAGAGTGCCGCCCCGGCCTTTTGAACCGGGAGCGCAACAGCGACCGGCAAGCGGGCGTCTACGAATTCCCCCGCGAATTTGGGAAGCTCAGCAAGCCCCTCGTCCAATTTCTTGTGGACCTTTGCCGGCCTGGCCATCTCCGCACCGGGCCATTCCTTCGCGGCTTTTATTTTGTAGGACAGCGGATTATCACCGTTTCTGCCAACCCTGGGCAGACGATGCTCGGCCAGCGCGTGGCGCAGCGCGCCCCGGGTGGATTCAATCCCGACGCAACAAGTCTGATCAGCGCGCAGGATTCTTCCTCCAAAACCTCCTGGGCTAGCGGCACTTCCATGGAGGGAATGAGCGAATCGCGCAGATCGGTTCAACGCGTTTTCCTGAGCCATGTCTTCAGCCACGTCCTATTGCAGGATCGCGCCGCCCTGGGAACCAGCGGTAAAAGCACTCGCGGCGATTTGGGCCGTCGCATCCTGTTTGCCTCCATCGCCTGTCTCGCATTGATTTGGATCGTCGTCACGGCAGTTTCTTTCGTCGGAAATGCACGGCTTGTCTCGGACATTCGCAGCGCCGGCAAGGATCTTGCCGCGGTGCAGAATCTCGGCTCGCAGCCGCCGACGGCTGACTCTTTG
>Ga0210384_10008770_pt1 | contig 10510 bp, 5 predicted proteins | sample IncBWH2MmetaG_FD_160574 | JGI IMG/M metagenome (GOLD analysis project Ga0210384, IMG submission 160574) | Forest soil microbial communities from Barre Woods Harvard Forest LTER site, Petersham, Massachusetts, United States - Inc-BW-H-2-M | ecosystem: Environmental > Terrestrial > Soil >...
CGCACCTTTCGCACGCTGGAGACCGACCTCGTTGCGTCGCAAGTCAGCTTCCAGGTGCAGCCGCGTGTGTTCGATGAACGCTTTCCACGACTCGTGCTGTACATCAATGACGTTTCAGCCAGCGGCACGCAATGGCACGGCGTGTTTCTCGCGGAAGCCGGTGGAGAGAACGGCTCGCGGGTGACCCTGGCGGAGAATGCGATTGTAATTGCCGAGCCGAAGCAGGGCAAGCTGGAGCTGCACCTGCAAGGCGGCAGCACGCATGAATTCGATCGCAGCGATCCCGATCATTATTCGGTGACTGGCTTTGGACAAAGCGATTGGCCCATCGAAGTTAGCGGGCTGGTTCCCCCTCACCCGCGGCAACTCAGCAATCCAGAGCGGCCTCTCGGCGAATTAGCGCGCGACGATACGCCCGGCTGGCGGGAAGCGCGGGTCGAGATGTACCGCCGTTTTGCGTTTCCGGCGGCGTGCCTTGCCTTTGCGCTGATTGCCGTGCCACTGGGTGCGCAGCCGCGACGCGGCGGGCGTGCGGCGGGGTCGCTGATCGCGGTGGTGCTCATCGCCGCGTACTATTTGCTGTTAATCATGGGCGCCGGGCTGGCGCGCCAGGGAACGGTTCCGCCGGCTATCGGAATGTGGATTGCCGACGCCGTGTTGGGCTTGGCAGGCCTGGTATTGCTTCCGCGCATGGAGCAATTCCGTGGCGAAACCAGATGGTTCAAGCCCTTTGCCCGCTTTAAGCCGTGGATCCGCCTAATTCGAGTGCGCACCGTGCGGGTCAGAACGGCAGCGGCACGCATCACCAACGGAAGTCGCACGCATCGGGAGACTGCCACTTCTGCCGGCGGCAGTTTGCCATTGCTGATGGATTTGTACCTGCTACGCCGCTTTCTCGCCTATTTCGCGACGCTCATGCTGGTATTCGTGTTTTTGTTTGAGGCATTTACTTTCTTTGAGCTGCTCGACGATATTGCTCGCCATCGCATCGCTTTTGTAGTGGTGATGGATTACTTCTGGTTTCTGACTCCTTATTTGCTCTATCAGCTTGCGCCACTTGCCGCGCTGGTGGCCATTCTTGCGACGCTGGGTATCATGAGCAAGAACAATGAGATCGTGGCTTGCAAGGCCAGCGGAATAAGTCTCTATCGCCTCGCGGTGCCGCTGTTGTTGGCGGGATTGACCCTGGCAGGCAGCATGATCGTGCTGGACGATACCTTCCTGCCCTATGCCAACCAGCGGCAGGACGCCTTGCGTAATCAAATCAAAGGCCGCCCCCCCCAGACCTACAAACAGCCGGAGCGCTGGATATTTGGGCAAAATTCAAAAATCTACAATTACGATTTGTTTGATCCGGCCCAGAACATTTTTGGCGGCTTGACTGTGCTGGAGATCGACCCGGTAACGTTCGAGATTCGGCGCCGCGTATTCGCTGCTCGCGCACAGTGGTCGGACGCCCAAAACCTTTGGGTGCTGGAATCGGGGTGGGTGCGGGAGTTCTCTGGCGGCACGATTGTCCGGTATGAGCACTTCAACGTAAAGGATTTGCCGGAGCTTACCGAGCCGCCCAGTTACTTTAATCGCGAAGTGCTGCCGGCGATACAAATGAGTTGGCCCCAGCTGCACCGCTACATCGATGAAATGCGCCGTGCAGGCTTCGACGTTTCCGCGCTGACGGTACAATGGCACCGCAAGCTGGCCTTCCCGCTGATCGCGCCGGTCAGCATGTTGCTGGCATTTCCGTTCGCGTTTTTAGTGGGCACCCGCGGCGCCATCAGCGGCGTGGCGATCGGCCTTGGCATCGGAATCATCTATTGGCTAGGCGCAGAGTTGCTGGCCGCCATGGGTGGCGTCGGACAACTTCCACCGCTGCTGGCCGGGTGGTCGCCCGACATCGTCTTTTTTTTCCTCGGCCTCTACTTCTTCTTTAGAATGCCTACCTGAAGCAGCTTCCTTCATTGCCGAAGTTTGTGCATACTTTACGTATATACAATTGGAGGTCATCTGGTGACGACAGCCAAAGATTTCGATCAGGAAACAGCCAGGCAGTCCGCCTACCGAAACAATACCGGCTGAAAAGCAAGGAAGTTGAAATCTATCGCCGGGGTGAGGAAATCGTTCTTCGCGAAATGCCGCGCACTATGGCTCCTGCGTTTGAAATCCTCGTTAATCTCCCATCTGAGGTATTTGCCGCTCGCCAAAAAAAAGATTTGCCACAAAAGCGCAAGGGGCTATAGATGCATCGATTTCTTCTGGATACAAATATCCTCAGTCATACACAAAGGTAAGGAGCGGCCGCTGTGCTTGCGCGGCTTGAAAAGCTGCAACCCGGCGAAGCAATTATGTCAGTTATTAGCCTGGGAGAATGGTCTACGGCGCATCAAGGAGCGCCCGGAAGGTTGATCTCCTGACGCAATTAAACCATTTGAGGGTTTTCTGCTAGTCGCTCCGCTGCCGGAGGCAGCCGCCGAAGCCTACGGCGCGATCCGCGCGGAGTTGGAGCACCGAGGCCGTCTAATCGGAAACAACGATTTGTGGATCGCAGCACACACTGTTGCGAGCAGTCTGACACTGGTCACAAATAACGAGAAAGAGTTCGCGCGCATCGATGGACTTACCATCGAAAACTGGGTGAGCTAAACCAGGCGTCAAAACCTAAAGTATTACTTTCGCTTTGACTTAGAGACCTTTTTGTCTTCGATGACCGCTTGCGCTGCAGCCAAGCGCGAGATTGGTACGCGAAATGGAGATGCGCTTACGTAATCCATGCCGATGGCATGACAGAACTTCACGCTGTCGGCGTCGCCTCCGTGCTCTCCGCAAATGCCCACTTTGAGCTTTGCTCGCGTTTTTCTGCCACGCTCGATACCCCACCGCATCAGCATGCCCACGCCCTTCGTATCCAGGGACTGAAAAGGGTCCGCGGTAAACACGGCAGCCTTCTTCTCGTCCACGTAGTCTGGAAGGAAGCGGCCCGCGTCGTCACGGGATAGGCCCATGGTAGTTTGCGTGAGGTCGTTGGTGCCGAAAGAGAAGAAGTCGGCGACCTCGGCGATCTCGTCGGCGAGCAAAGCAGCGCGCGGCAATTCAATCATAGTGCCGACAAGATATGGCAGTTTGATGCCGGACTTCTTGATGAGGTCATCCGCTACACGCCGGGTAGCTTGCTCCAGGATCGAGAGCTCCTTACGGTCTAGCGTGAGCGGAATCATGATCTCAGGTAATACTTTAACTCCGCTCTTCTGGCACTCAATGGCCGCCTCAATGATGGCGCGCACCTGCATCTCGAGAATCTCCGGATAGGTGATGCACAAGCGGCAGCCGCGATGGCCTAGCATCGGATTGGCTTCATGTAATTGTTCAACGCGACGCGCTACTTTCTCGACGTCAAGCTTGAGTTCCCTGGCCAGTTCCTCCTGCTTGGCGCGTTCATGGGGAACGAATTCGTGCAGAGGCGGATCGATCAACCGAATGGTCACCGGGAACCCGTCCATGGCTTTGAAGATGCCGATGAAGTCGCGGCGCTGGAACGGCAGCAACTTGTCCAGGGCTGCCACACGCGCTTCCTTGGTGTCTGCCAAGATCATTTCCTGGATGGCACGCTGCCGCTCGTGGCTGCGTTCGGGTTGCTCGAAGTCGGTAAAGAACATGTGCTCCGTGCGGCATAGCCCGATGCCCTCAGCGCCGAACTCTCGCGCTTTGCGCGAATCCTGCGGCGTGTCCGCGTTGGTGCGCACGCCGAGGCGCCGCGTCTCATCCACCCACTTCATTAATGTCTCGTACGATTTCGGAAGTTGCGGCACCACCAGGGGCATTTCGCCGGAATACACCAAGCCTTCGCTGCCGTCCAACGTCAGCCAGTCCCCTTCCTTCACCACTTTTCCATTCGTGGTCATCACGCTGGTCTTGTAGTCGATGTTCAACGCATCCGCGCCGACCACGCAGCACTTGCCCCAGCCGCGAGCCACCACTGCAGCGTGACTGGTCTTGCCGCCGGTCGCGGTAAGAATCCCCTGCGCGACAGCCATGCCACCCACGTCTTCCGGACTGGTTTCCCGGCGCACCAGAATGACTTTGTCGCCTTTCGCCGCCCAGTCTTCCGCCTTGTGCGCGGAGAAAACGACTTTGCCGACTGCCGAGCCGGGAACGGCGTTGATGCCCTTGGCTAAAATTCTGGACTCTAGCGAACGCTTGTCTACCTTGGCATCGATAATCGGATAGAACAGCCGCTCGATGTCTTCCGGCTTGATGCGTTCGATCGCTTCTTCTTTGGAGATGAGTTTTTCATTGGCCATGTCCACCGCGATGCGGAACGCGGCCGCTGGTGTGCGTTTGCCCGTGCGGGTCTGCAACATATAGAGCGTGCCGTCCTCGACGGTGAACTCCATGTCCTGCATGTCGCGATAGTGCTTTTCAAGTTTTACTCGAACTTTCTCGAGCTGCGCATACACCTTGGGCATCACGCGTTTCATTTCGCTCAGGTGCATGGGCGTGCGTATGCCGGCGACGACGTCTTCGCCTTGCGCGTTCACAAGATAGTCGCCGTAGAAAATCTTTTCGCCGGAGCTGGGATCGCGCGTGAAACAGACGCCGGTCCCGGAAGTATCACCCGTGTTGCCAAAAACCATTTGTACGACGTTGACGGCCGTGCCGAGTAGCCCGGTGATTTTTTCGACGCGGCGATAAGTTACCGCCTTCTCCGCCATCCATGACCCGAACACCGCGCCGATGGCACCCCACAATTGCTCAATGGGGTCCTCAGGAAAATCCTTGCCGGTCTTTTGGCGGAAGTTGGCTTTGTATTCCTTGACCAAATCCTTCCAGCCGCTGGCCGGAACATCGGTATCCTGCTTGACGCCGAGCTTCTCTTTCATGGCCCGCAAGCGGTGCTCGAGGTCTTCCTTGGGCAATTCCATCACGACAGTCGAATACATCTGCACAAAGCGGCGGTACGCGTCATAAGCGAAGCGCTCGTTCTTGGTGCTTTGCGCCAAGCCTTGCACCGAGCGTTCGTTGAGCCCCAGATTCAAGATCGTCTCCATCATTCCGGGCATTGACCGCGCGGAACCAGAGCGCACGCTAACCAACAAGGGATTCTTGGGATCACCCAACTTCTTGCGAGTGACCTTTTCCAAGCGCGCCACCTGTTCGGCCACCTGCTTCTTCAACTCCGCCGGATATTTTTTGCCGTTCTTATAAAAGTAATCGCAGGCCTCAGTGGAAATCGTAAAGCCGGCTGGGACCGGCAAGCCGATCCTGGTCATCTCGGCCAAACCTGCGCCTTTTCCGCCCAGCAAATCGCGCCAAGTCCCATCGCCCTCTGCTTTACCTGCGCCAAAAAAGTAGACCCATTTCGTCACTGTATCCTCGCTTTGATTTTTATTCTGAAGCGTCTACGAATCTCCAAGGAGTGTCGGCGCGCCGACTCAGTTTTTCGCCGACAGCCTAACCTCAAGTAACACTTGATATCATTCACTTGCGCCGAGTTCTGAAAAATCCGCCACCGTGGTGAACTCGCGCAGCAATTCCGCCAGCAGCGCCAGCCGATTTCTACGCACCGCTTCGTTTTCCGCCATCACCATCACTTCATCAAAAAAGCGGTCGATCGATTTACGCAAACCGGCGATGCGCTCAAGCGCCTGCTCGTATTGCCCGGCGCGCTTTTCGGTTTGCACTCTAGCCGCTGCCGCCCGCCCCGCGGTAAACAATTCCCTTTCCGCTTCGCTCTCGAAAAGTTCCGGCTGGGCCGTAAGCCCGTCGCTCTTCACGTTGGACTTTTCCAAGATCTTGCGGATGCGCTTGAAGGAAACTGCCAGCGGCTCAAAATTTTTCGTCTTACGAATCGAGCGCAACGCGGCCAAGCGCTTCTCCGCGTCCAGCAAGTCGTCCGCCCCGGAACGGAAGACCGCGCTGACTTCGTCGTAACCATAGCCAGCACGCTCGCGGAAGACGTAGCGGGCGCGGTCCAGAATGAAGTCCAGGATCTGAGCTTCCTGCTTCGGGGTGACATTCTTCTTGGGAGCAGCGGCATGGAGCGCCTTCGCTGCGGCACCGACTGCCTGGGATAGAGACACCGGCAACTTCTTGTCCAGAATGATTTTGACTACTCCGAGAGCGGCGCGACGCAGCGCATAGGGATCGCTAGAGCCGGTCGGTACGAGCCCAACCGCAAAGCAACCGATGATCGAGTCGAGCTTGTCGGCCATGGCCACCGCGCAGCCTGTCAGGTTGCGCGGAATGGGATCGTCCAATCCCACCGGGCGATAGTGATCGTAAACCGCGTGCGCTACATCGTCGGCCTCACCTTGCGCTCGCGCGTAGAGTCCGCCGACGATGCCTTGTAGTTCAGTGAACTCGCGAACCATCTCAGTGGCCAAGTCGCACTTGGCAAGTTCCGCCGCGCGGTCTGCATCCGCTACGTGGGCTTGCATCATGCCCAGGTTGAACCACTGCTCCATCAACCAGCGGGCAATGGCGCGGATGCGTTCGACCTTGTCGCGATAGCTGCCCAGGCGTGATTCGTAAGTGATCTTTTCGAGCTTGGGGAGATAGTCGGCGAGCCGACACTTCTGGTCGGCGGTCCAGAAGAACTGGGCGTCTGCGAACCGGGCGCGCAATACCCGTTCATGCCCGGCGCGCACCAGCCCCTTGGCATCCTTCGCCAAATTGATCACGGCCAGAAACGCCGGCGCCAGTTCCCCGCCCCGCTTCTCCAGCGCGAAATATTTCTGGTGGTCACGCATTACGGTGATCAGAATTTCATCCGGGAGGCTTAGAAACGCGGGGTCAAACTTCCCTTGGATGACGGTCGGAAACTCATTCAGGTATGCGACTAACTCCAGCAGGTTGGGGTCGGCATGTAGCCGGAGCCCTGATGTTTTGGTCTGTGCAGCCAGCTCCTTTTCGATCTTAGCGCGGCGCTCCGCCGGGCGAACGATGACGCCGTTCGCGCCTAGCTTCTTTTCGTAGTCCGCGAAGTTGCGCACCCGAATGGCTTGCGCGCCGAGGAAGCGATGGCCTTGCGTGGTGTCACCGGCAGGTATTCCCGCGCAGGTGAGCTTCAGCGGCTTGCCTCCGAGCAGCGCGACGATCCAGCGAATCGGCCGAATGAAGCGCGCACCGTCGAGACCCGTCCAGGTCATCGAGCGGGGCCAGGCTAAATCGTGAACGGCGCGTGGCAGGATGTCGGCCAGAATCTGTTCCGTGGTGCGGCCACGCCGGACTTGCTTGGCGGCCAGGTATTCACCCTTCGGGGTAGTGACCACGAACACTTCGTGAAGCGCTACGCCTTGTTTCTCGGCAAAGCTGACTGCGGCGCGTGTCGGCTCGCCGACCGAGTCGTAGGCCACCGACCTGGGCGGGCCGGTGACTTCGTTCACCACGTCAGCCTGCTTGCGTGGCAGGTTCTGCGCCCACACGGTCAGCCGCCGCGGACCTCCGAACGTCTGCACCGTGACTCCCGCTCCGATGCTTTCCGCGGTCAGCAACTTCTCGAGATAGGCCTTGAGATCGTCGGTGGCCTTGGCGACCATTCCCGCGGGAATCTCTTCGCTTCCGATTTCAAACAGCAACTCCAACCCGGCCTCCGGTTGCACCAAGCCCGGCTTCGTGGCGGGTTGCTTTTTCTTGGTTGCCGCCTTCATGCCCGTACCTCGCGGCGGATCGGAGCTCCGCCTATCTGTTCCAAGTACGATGCGGCGGCGCGGCAGGCCAGCGTCCTCACCCGAGCCATCAAAGCCGCGCGCTCGGTAGTTGAGATCACGCCCCGCGCGTCCATCAAGTTGAATAGGTGCGAGCATTTCAGACAGTGATCGTAAGCCGGCAAAATGGGATAGACAGCCCGCTCCTTGCCTTCGACGCCCGGAAAGCCCTCAAGTAATTCTTTAGCTTGCTTCTCGTGCAACTCGAACTCAGCGCGAATCGCTGTCGCATCGCTGCGATCGAAACTGTAGACCGAAAACTGCTGCTCTTCCACTAGCCGGATATCGCCATAGCTCCTGTCCTCCGACCAGCGCAGGTCGTAGACGCTCTCGACGTTTTGCAGGAAAGCACAGATGCGTTCCAGTCCGTATGTCAACTCCACTGAGATGGGGTCCAGGTCTATCCCGCCGCTCTGCTGGAAGTAGGTGAACTGGGTGATCTCCAGTCCGTCCAGCAATACTTGCCAGCCGATGCCCCAAGCGCCGAGCGTGGGCGATTCCCAGTTGTCCTCCTCGAAGCGAATGTCATGCTCCTTGAGGTCGATGCCGATCGCGGCCAAGCTCTTCAAGTAGACGTCTTGCACGTCAACCGGCGACGGCTTGAGGATCACTTGAAACTGCAAATGCTTGTACAGCCGGTTGGGATTTTCGCCGTAGCGCCCGTCGGCGGGCCGACGGCTGGGTTGCGCGTACGCCACGCGGTACGGTGCCGGACCGAGCACTCGCAAGAAGGTCTCGGGGTGCATGGTCCCTGCCCCGACTTCCACATCATACGGTTGCTGTAGCACGCAACCTTGCCGGACCCAAAACTGTGACAGTTTCAAAATTAAGTCTTGAAATGTAAGGCCACCCTGTTTCTCAAGTTTTACTTTAACTTTCAAGTCGTCTCCAAAAGCGCCCGGGTTTTCAGTTTTCGATCGCTGTGGTGCTCAATCCAATTCAGCGCCGCGTCGCGCAGCTCACCTAAAGCATTACTTGAAATTGTTTGAGGATCCATTTGATCCAATCGTTCTCCCGCAAATCGCTCAGCAAGCTGACGCGCTTCCAGGTGCAGCGGCTTCATTCCCGGACGCCGGCACTTCTCGCACAGCAGCCCTGGCTCCCAGGGGGCGTGATATGCGGCGGCAGATCCGAACTCTGCGCCGCATTGCGAGCAGCGATCAAACCTGGGCAGCCATCCGCCTAGCCGCACCGTCCAGAACGCGAAGTAGCTCAACGGAAGCGCCCAATCCCCTGTTCGCTCGATCTCGCGCACCGCGAGCAGAATCAGCCGGAACATTGGCTCGGCGACCTCATGGTCGGGCAGCACCAACTCAGCGGTCTCGCTGATCACGGCCAGTCCGGTGCTCAGCTCGTAATTGCTCTGCGCCTTATGGAAGGACTCCAGAAGCTCGCATTGCTGGATACGGACCAGCTCTCGCGTTTCTTTCTCCACGTACCAGATTTGCACGTGAGAAAGAACTTCCAGCGTCGAGCCATAGCGGTTCTTCACTCGCCGGGCGCCGGCAGCCACGCCGCGAACCCGGCCGGACGCGCGTCCAAGAAAGCTCACCAGGCGGTCGGCCTCGCCCAGCGGAAAAGTCTTCAAAATAATAGCTTCCGTTTCCCGGGCGGGCATTTCGCTGTCGGCTCGCCGACGCTGCGTCGAATTCCAACCGAACGGTGAGGCTATGTCCGAATCGCACGCACACGCAGAGCTAAGTTAATTATCATACGCGCTCGCCCCACGCAAATCATTCCGCGCACTGACAGTCAATAGTTTCTGAGTGCGGGCGTTGATCAGACACATGGTCACCTTAGCGCATCGCGATCACGGTCACGTACTTTCAGGCCAACTCCCCTAACGAGCGCCACTCCAGGTCCGGGTTCTTGCGGGTTCGATGCGAGGTGTCTTCCGGTGTGGCGTTTCTCCGCGGTATAATGCGAAAGCGCTCATGGCGAACCAGAATCCACTTGCGGGCGTGGTTCCCCAGGTCGTTCATCCGGTAAACGACGGCGAAACCACCATCACCGAACACATCGAGAAAATCGAAGGCGAGGTCGCACTCGATACCTACGTCAAAGCCCAGACCTCGGCACCGGAGGTTGTGAAGCGGATCACTGAATTGGAGAACTGCCTGCAGCGCTTGGCCAGTGCTATCATGACTTCACTTCACGACGATAGGCACGCCGAATTGCGCGCCGCCGCCGAAGAAGCAAAGCTGCTTCTCAAGAATCGACTGGAAGTCGACGAAAGCAAGCATCGATTCCACAGCGAATTGGGAAGAATCACGGAGTAGCGTAGTCCCCTTCCCGTCTGATTAGTCGGTCCTGCCGCAAACCAACACACTCCCCTGCCGCAGTCGGTGAAATTTCCCGCGATCCAGTCAAGCCATCTCTACCCAACCGGGGCGCTCGTGTCGCCTGCGCCGTAAACTGTGATCCGTCTCTTATGATCGCGGCGCGGGGCTAAAAAACAGACCAGATGGGCGCCTCCCCTTCCATCCTTCGCAAATTGAGCACCTTGCAGACGCTCCAGATTATGTAAACCATGTCGGCGCGACGACAATGTTATCAGACACTCTCGGCACACTCCTCTGCAACTTGCAATTCCCATCGTTTCCGGTACTCTGCAATTCCTAATTCGCGCTAATGTTCATCCCTCTCAAAGACCTGAATCCGCGCCGCACCTACCCCATCGTCAACACCACCCTCATTCTCACCAACGTCCTCGTTTTTCTTTACCAATACAGCCTCCCTCCGCACGCCTTCAAAGTCTTCATGACCACCTACGCCACCATTCCCGCGCGCTTCCCTGCCTGGTTAGCCGG
>Ga0210384_10008772_pt1 | contig 10508 bp, 10 predicted proteins | sample IncBWH2MmetaG_FD_160574 | JGI IMG/M metagenome (GOLD analysis project Ga0210384, IMG submission 160574) | Forest soil microbial communities from Barre Woods Harvard Forest LTER site, Petersham, Massachusetts, United States - Inc-BW-H-2-M | ecosystem: Environmental > Terrestrial > Soil >...
GACCTGCAGCAGGCTGGCCGCGAGATGCGCGTTACCGACATCGTCACCGGCCACTATCTCAAGGAGGGCAACCAACTCCAGATCACGCTCGAAGCCGTCGACGTCGAAAATAACCGCACTCTCTGGCGCGACACCCTCACCGCCTCCGCGCCCGACATGATCGCCATGCGCAGCGAGATCACCAACAAGGTCCGCAACGGCCTCGTTCCCGCTCTTGGCGCCGCCGGCGACACCGCCGACTCCGCGACTCGCCCCGCCAATGAAGAGGCTTACGATCTTTACCTCCGCAGTCTTGCCCTCGGCACCGATGCCGGACCCAACAAGGAAGGCATCGCCATGCTCGAGCGCGCCGTCGGACTCGATGCCAATTACGCGCCTGCGTGGGCCTGGCTCGGCGTGCGCTACTACTGGGATTCGCAGTACTCCAACGGCGGCGAGGCCATGTTCCAGAAGTCCAACAATGCCCTCGATCGCGCCCTCACCCTCGATCCCAATCTGCTGAACGCCAACGTGCAAATCATCGCCAATCGCACCGAACGCGGCGAACTCGCGCGCGCCTACAAAGACGCCGACGACCTCGTGCGTCGTCAGCCCAACAGCGCCTTCGCGCACTTCGCTCGCGCCTACGTCCTCCGCTATGCCGGTTTGCTCGACGAGTCCGCCCAGGACTGCGACAAGGCCCTGGCGCTCGATCCCGGCAATTTTGGCCTGCGCTCCTGCTCGCTCACTTTTTTGGTCATGGGGAACTCCGACCACGCCATGGATTTCATCCGTCTCGACGCCGGATCCGACTGGGCGAACCGCTCCGTGTTACGCATGCTCCTGGCTCAGGGCAAACGTGCCGAAGCCCGCGAACTCGGTCAGAAGTTATCCGCCGACCGCGGAGGAATACCTTACCTCAGGACCTGCCTCGATCATCCGCCCTCTGGATCGACGCTCTCCCCGGAACTCGACCAGGCCGGACGCGAGTTCCTCACCCTCGCCCTGGCCAACCCCGATTCCGAAAACCGCTACGTCGCCGCAACCGACTTCGCCGTGTGCGGCCAAAAAGACTATGCTCTCCGCTCGCTCAAGTCCGCGATCGAGAGCAACTATTGCGCCTACGCCGCACTCCAGCGCGACCCCAGGCTCGCCTCGCTACGCTCCAGTTCCGAATTCCCCCCACTCTTGACCGCCGCCAAGCAGTGCCAGGACAATTTCCTCGCCCAGCGCGCCCATTGAACCCATCGCCACGATGTCCATAAGGTTTTGGCTGGGACACTCATGCCGCGTCCCAAATCATGTCATCCTGAGCGAAGAGAGGCGTCAGCCGAACGCAGTCGAAAGCCTGTCCTGAGCGAAGCCGAAGGGGACCCCGCGTGAGCCTGCAACACCTCGGAACCGAGGACCTTTTCACCACGGCCGGGTGCCCCGCTCAAGCTTTGCTTGGGCGGGGATTTTTGAAGGATATTTTCTCACTCTGCCCCATTGAACTTGCTTCGTTAGCAGGGCACGCCGTCAGGCGCGCCAACCCGGCGCCCCTCAAGACACCTCATCAGCCGCTGAACTCAACCCGCCCATCCCTCGCCAAAAGCGGCGGTCAGAGGCTCAATTCATCCCGACCCCATATGTCGCTCGCCGGCCCGTCAACAGTTGAAACCTCACCGCGATGCGCGTACTCTTGGCCGCGCAAAACGGAGGATTGAATGAAAAATCTCTCGACCTGGCGTGTACTACTTGTTGCAGCTGCAATTCTGGCAACCGTGTGCACGGGAGTCCTCGCGCAAGACAAGAAATCTCCTGAAATGCATCCCATCGTCACACCTGCAGAGTTGAAATGGGTCCCCATCATTTCCGGTTGGCAGATCGCCGTCGTCTCCGGCGATCCCGACAAGGACGGCGAGCCCTATACCGTTCGCTTCCACGGAGAAGATGGCGCGCATGTTCCGCCGCACTGGCATCCCGGCGACGAAAACATCACGGTGCTGCAAGGCGCGTTCCTGGTCGGCGTTGGCGAAAAATACGACGAGCAGCAATTGAAACCGATGAACGTTGGCAGCTATATGACCATGCCAAAACAGATGCGCCACTTCGCCCGCGCCCAAGGCGAAACGGTAATTCAGGCGCACGGGATTGGTCCCTTCAAAGTGAACTGGGTAAATCCCGCGGAGGTCACGCCGCCGGCCGCCGCCAAAAAGTAAGAGAGACCCGCTTATCCCTATGCGTACTTCGTGACGGGTGGCGCCCACCGCTTCGCCGCCGCGCTACAATCCCCCCGCTCCCGAAAATTCGACTTCCTGATTCTCATTCTCATTGGAGATCATCCATGTCCTCCCATTTCGCCAAACTCCTCTCACTCGTCCCCGCCATCCTTCTTGCCTGCGCGCCCTCGGCGCTGCCCCAGAACGCCTCGCTCACTGGCCCTGTTCCCACCGCCGAGCAAACTGCCTCTGCCGCGCCCGAGTACGTTCGCGCCGGCAAACTGCTCGACGTGCGTTCGGGAAAAATCCTCGACAACCAGATTCTCGTCATTCGCGGCGCCCGCATCGACCGCATTGCGCCCGCCACCGAGTCCATCCCCGCCGGCGCGAAAGTTGTCGACCTGTCTCACGCCACCGTCCTTCCCGGCCTCATCGATTGCCACACCCACATCATGCTCGCCGACACCGATAACTCCCACTACGAAGACTTCCTGCTCAAAGACTCCTACCAGTACCGCACCATCCTCGCCACCTTGAACGTGAAACGCGACCTCGAAGCCGGTTTCACCGCCATGCGCGACGTCGAGACCGAAGGCGCCATGTACAGCGATGTCGACGTGCGCAACGCCATCAACCAGGGACTTATTCCCGGGCCTCGCCTCAAAGTCGCCACCCGCGGCCTCTCCTCTACCGGCGGATATGAACTCGAAGGCTACTCGCCGCAAGTCAAAGTCCCCAGCGGGGTGCAACTGGTCGACGGCCCCTACGAAGCCCGCAAAGCCGTGCGCGAGCAGTTCAATTACGGTGCCGACCTCATCAAGATGTACGGCAACGACCGCTACCGCTTCCTGCCCGACGGCCAAATCAAAAGCGTCGCCAATTTCAGCTTCGAGGAGGTCCAGGCCATCGTCGACGAAGCCCGCCTCAAAGGCATCAAGGTCGCCTGCCATGCCTACGACGGTCCCGGCCTCCACTACTGCATCGATGCCGGCGTCGCCTCCATCGAGCACGGCATCCAGCTCGACGACGACGCTATCCGCAAAATGGTCGCCAAGGGCACCTATCTCGTTCCCACCCTCCAGGTCTACTGCTGTGCCCTCGAAAAAGGCGACCTCGCCATGACCGGAGGCAAGACCAGCCGCCTCGCCATCCACGAAGTCAGCTTCAAAAAAGCGCTCGCCGCGGGCGTGAAAATCGCCTTCGGCACCGATGCCGGCTCTTTCCCTCACGGTACCCAGGCCATCGAATTCGAGTGGATGACGCGCTACGGCATGTCTCCGCTTGACGCCATCCGCTCCGCCACCCTTAACGCCGCCGACCTGCTCGGCTGGTCCGACGACATCGGCTCCCTCGAGCCTGGCAAATACGCCGATCTGATCGCCGTCGACTCCGATCCGCTCCACGACATCAGGCAGCTCGAGCACGTGAAGTTCGTCATGAAAGGGGGCGAAGTGGTTCGCAGCGACTACGCCAAATAGGCGGGATTTGGCGGCTTTCTCAGAACTTAACCCGCGGATAGCAACCCTTTCCGTTTCATCCCGATAACTGATCAGGAGGAGTAGTCATGTCAGGACCCACGGCCGCCTGACCTATCTACCCTGGGTCGAGCGAATGAACCGTCAAAACGCTAGCGAATAACTGAATTCGGTGCGGCTTCGGCCGCTGCGGTGAACGCCGTAGCGCCGGCGTCCCGCCGGCTGTCGCGAGGGCATCTTGCCCTCGCTGTGCAGGTTCGTACCACGGCGCGCCTACAGGTGCGCCGTAAAGAGCAAAAAGAACGACGCGGCTTCAGCCGCTGCGGTGCACGCAACCGGAAATGACTCCTTCAACCACGCAGTCCGCGGCGAGGTGCCTATGAGCGACCCCATGAATGAGGTGCGGCCGGCCGACTATCTCAAGCCTGGATTCTTCCGCGACGAGCCCGCCCCACGGCAAGGTACCAACGCCTTCTACGCGCTGGTCATGGCCCAGCGCCTCAAGCGTGCAGGTGTGACCGCGACCGAGTTTTACGATTTTTGTGCGAAGCTCGCGCAAAAGGTCCAGCCCGAATACGCCGCCGCCTCGCCCAGCGACGCCACCCGCGAAGCTCTACGGGCAGCCGGCGCCCAATGGAAGGATCGCTGCGGTCCCTTCTCCGAACTGCTCACCCTCACCGCCGACTTGCTTACCACCGGTCGAACCCTTGCCGCCCTCATGGTGCATCTCGACCGCATCGAGCACCAGCTGGCTTTGCTCTGGGCGCTAGGCCCCGCCGACAATTCCCACGGAGAAGACGCCAAGCTCTCCGCCTGACCCATCACGCCAGATCAACAACCTCGTAGTTTCCTCTGTGACCTCTGTGGTGAGGGCTTCTCTTTACAAGCTTCGGTAAGATAACCGCGACGGCGGACACACGGACCTCCGAACTATCGCTTCTCCTCCGGCTGCGCGTTCTCCGCAAGCATCCGCTTTAACCGGAAATTCGCAATCCTGCGCATCCGCCAGTAGCGCCGCAGAAACACCGCATACACGAACCATGCCAGCGTGCCCACCGCGGCCAGCACTAACCCCAGACTCCAAACATTCGCCACCCACCGCACCAGTTCAACGAACGGGAACGCCAGTTGCATCACACACACCAACCTTGATCGATGTCGTCGAGCGCCACGCTCTCTTCCCTATGGCATTACCCGATGCCGTCGCACGCATCAAAAAATCTGTCATCCTGAGCGAAGTGAGGCGAAAGCCGAACGCAGTCGAAGGACCCCATTGCAGGTGGTAACACCACTCGCCTCTCGGAATTTTCCACCTCTGCTCCGCACTGCCGCGAGGAGCCGCGCGGTGCCCCAGGTTCGCATTCGTTCTGTGCAAGCTAACCTGGCATCTCAACACTAAGCTCCCAACCTCGCCCGAATCGCCCCCGCAATCCCATTCGCCAGCGCTGTCATTCGCTCTTCCGACTCGGCCTCCACCATCACCCGCGCTAGCGCCTCGGTTCCCGAATACCGCACCACCACACGCCCGTTTCCATCCAGTTCCTTCTCCGCGCCGGCGATCGCCTGCTGCACCTCGGGTACCTGCGAGAATGGAACCTTCTCGCGCACCCGCACGTTTTGAATTGTCTGCGGAAACACTTTCATGTCCCCCGCCAGCTCTGCCACGCTCTGCCCGCTCCGCGCCATGATCTCCATCAACCGCAGCGCCGTCAGCAACCCGTCACCCGTCGTCGCGTCGCCATCGCGAAACAAAATGTGTCCGGACTGCTCGCCGCCCAGCGTGGCTCCCGTCTTCAGCATCTCTTCCAGCACGTACTTGTCGCCCACGTTCGCCCGCAACATCTGGATCCCCGCCCGCTTCAGCGCCACTTCCAGCCCCATATTCGACATGGTGGTCGCCACCACCGTGTTTCCCACCAGCGTGCCGCGCGCCTGCATTTCGCGCCCGGCGATCAGCAGCACCGCGTCTCCATTGACAACGTTGCCGTTGGCGTCGCTGAACAGCGCCCGGTCCGCATCGCCGTCGAACGTGATCCCCAGGTCGAACTCACCCTTGCGCGCCGCGATCATCTCCGCAACAGTCGTGGGATGTAGTGCCCCGCAGTTTTCGTTGATGTTCTTTCCGTCTGGCGTGCAGTGAACGAACTCAGCCTTCACCCTGCAGGCGCGAAACAACCCTGGTGCTTCCGCCGTCGCCGCGCCATTCGCGCAGTCCACCAGCACCCGCATGCGGCTCAAGTCCGTGGTCACGCTCTTGGCCAGCCAGTGAATGTAGGCCTCGCGTAAACCCGCGTCCCCAGGCAAGCTTGGCGCGGGCTTGCCTGCGCCGTCAGCTTGCGGCTTCTCGATCAGCGCAAAAATCTCCTTCTCGATCGCCAACTCCCGCGCATCCGGCAGCTTGTATCCATCTCCCGAAAAAACTTTGATGCCGTTATCCGTCCACGGATTGTGCGACGCCGAAATCACCACCCCCGCGGCCATCCCGCGCGAACGCGCCAGATACGCCACTCCAGGAGTCGTGAGCACGCCTGCACTCTCCACCGCAACTCCCTGCGACGCCAGCCCCAGCGCCACCCGGTCCGCGATCCACCCGCTCGATTCCCGCGTGTCCTGCCCAATCACCACTCGCGGCTTCGCGTTGACTCGCCGCAGATCGTGGCCAAGCGCGCGTCCAATCGCGTGGGTGCTCTCATAGGTGAGCGGAAATTCTCCCGCTACCCCCCGGATCCCGTCGGTGCCAAACAGTTGTCGTGTAGGTTGACTCATTCGGATGGTTTGTTCCCCGCAGGTTCGGCCCCAACTCTTTCCATCACTACTGTCACTCGCACCGGCATCGGACGCACGATCTGCACCAGCGGATCTGGCACGAACGCGTTGGTCACGAACATTCCTCGATCCATATTTCCCGAAACGTCCACCGGATCCGTCGTCGCTGCTTCCACCGCTTCGACCCGTTGTTTCGGTCCGCCAATCGTGACCTCCGCCGGCTCCGCCGAAACCGTCGCAATCCGGAATCCCGGCGCGAACGTTCCAATCACCCGCGGCCGCACCGGAATCCGCTTGCTCGCCCCAATATCAAACGACAGGCGTACCTGGCTCGGCACCACCTGCACCACTTCCACATCGCGTGGCAGCCCGACCTGTTGTGATGTCAGATCGAACGTTCTCTCTCCGGGCTTCACACCGGCCAGGTCCACTTCAACGTGAACTTCCTGAGGCCGCATTTCGTGGATCACCCGCTCCGGCCCGCGCACCCGCACCTGCGCCTCGGGAATATTCACCGCGCTGATTTCCAGATTGGTCGGAATCCGATGGAATTCGATGGGTACCGTCACTTCCACTTCCGCAACCGGATCGTGCGACACCGCCCACCACAAGCCGATGGCCAGCGCCAGCGAGATCACCTTGTACCCGAAATGTGCGAACACGTATCGCTGCAGGAAGTCGATCATCGCCTTATGTGGCGCAGGCAGCCCCGCCCGCGCAAATTACAAAAAAACTGTCATCCTGACGAAGTGAGGCGAAAGCCGAACGAAGTCGAAAGCCTGCCCTGAGCGAAGCCGAAGGGGATCCCATGCACCTCGCTAACACAATTGCCATGTCTGACTTTTTCACCACGTTTCGTTGCCAGCTTCTTCGTTTACGCGACGTTGCGTTTATCACGACGCCAATGTTCATCAAGGTTTTGCGGCAGTACGTTTCCGCTATCGATCTACTCCCGGCGTATAACTCTCATCCGGATTCCGGCCCGCCGTCCGCTGTTCCTCGATCTCTTCCGTATCGCCCGCAATGGGCGTCGGCAACGTCGTCGGCGGCACATACCGGCGCAGCAGCGTGCTCAACCGCTCCCGCAACTGTTCCACAGTCAAATCCCGTTCGAAATTTCCCGCTACCGCCAGGCTGATGGCTCCCGTCTCTTCCGAAACGATTACCGCGATCGCATCCGTCTCTTCCGTAATCCCGATCCCCGCCCGATGCCGCGTGCCCATCTGCGTCGACAGCACCGGATTCATTGACAGCGGCAGAAAACACGCCGCCGCCGCAATCCGGTCTTTCTGCACGATCACCGCCCCATCATGCAGCGGCGCACTCGGCCGGAAAATCGTCGCCAGCAGATCGTAGGAAAGCCGCGCATCCAGCGGCACCCCGCTCTCGATATACGTCCGCAACCCGATCTCCCGCTCAATCACGATCAGCGCGCCCGTCTGGTTCTGCGAAAAGAGATTTGCCGCCAGCACAATATCGTCGTACGCGTCCGACTCGGAATTGGCCGCCCGGCTCAATGTAATGCGGCTGCCCAGATTCGCCAGCGCATGCCGCAACTCAGCCTGAAACACCACGATCAACGCGAATACAACGTACGGGAGAAGAGTGGAAACCAGCCAGCTCAGCGTCGTCAGCCGCCCAACCCGCGCAATGTAAAAGCCAAGGCCCACCGCCGCCACGCCCACCAGCATGGGCGCCGCCCGCGTTCCCCGCACCAGCATCAGAAACTGATAGATGACGAACGCAACCAGCACAATGTCGATGACATTGGTCATCGTCAAGTGCGGCCATGGTGCCAGCAGTTGCGTCAAAGAAGGACCTTCCGCCCAGAACTAGCACGCCCATCCTGCCTAACTGTTCATTGTAACCTGCGCTGCATCCGTTGCATGAGCGGACACGAGCCATTACCGGCTCCGAGCTACGCGCTACTGGCTAGATTGCGAGTAGCTAATAGCCAATGGCTAGTAGCGGTTTTGTGCGCCTACGCCTTCGACTTGCGTATCCACGGCGTCAGCACCGTGTACACCGGCACGGCCGTGGGACGCGCCTTGCGCTGCCGGATCAGGCGCCGCTCGATCAGGTGTGCCAGCGCGCTCTGCACCGATCGCTTCGAGATGCCGGTCAAGTCTGCCAGCACTTTATGGCTCATCGCTGCCGATTCCCGGCCCACACCGTGCGTATGCCGGTAAAGCTGCAGATACACGAGGAACGCGGCGCTCGACCGGCTGTGCGCCACCAGGTCGCGCATCAGCATGTCCACGATGTAGGGATCAGCTTTCACGCTATAGCAATTATAGCTATAGCATCAGCCTCCGCCATTCGACATCGCCACCATTGATTTCCTCGATCGACGCTGGCATTGTTGCTTTCCATGATCAAGCGAATTAAGTTCCTCGGCATTCCGGTTCGCGACCAGGACCGCGCCTTGCGCTTCTATACAGAGAAACTCGGATTCCGCATTCTCACCGACCAGGAGTTCAACGACAAACAACGCTGGATTGAGCTCTCCATTCCCGGAGCTGAAATCGGCCTCGCGCTTTTTACGCCCGACGGTCACGACGATCGTATCGGAACCTTCGTGAATACCTCCTGGGAAGTCGACAACATCGAGAAGACCTACGACGAATTGCTCAAGCGGGGCGTGGAATTCGTCGGCCCTCCGCAGAAACAATCCTGGGGAACCTTCGCCATCCTGAAGGACTCCGAGGGCAACCAGATCGTTCTGGGATCGCGTTGAGTGAACCGCCGCCGATAAGCGCAGACTAGATCTTGGTCGCCGTGACCATGCAGTAGACCATCGGGCCCAGCGGTGCGCTAACCAGGGGCAGTAACACCGGTGCCAGCACGTTGTTCCAGCGGGCGCGAGTCATTGCCCGTTTGCCCAACACAACATCCGTCACCAGAAACTTCAGGGTCACCCAGGGAATGTGCGCGACCGAAGGCGCCACGCGCCTCTGCAGATGCTCCACCCTGATTTCCCTGAAGCCAAGCTGCTCCAACCGCTCTGTAAACGGGCGAAGCTGCGCCAGTTCTCCAATTACCCAGCATTCGCATAACTTGCGGTAGATGCGCTCCTGCAGTTCATTGACGAAGCGCCCGCTGGCAAGAAATCCATCGGAAACGACCAGGCGTCCACCGGGACGCAGCAGCCGGTAGGCCTGTTCCAGCAACACGCCCTTGTCCCCGCCGTGCGCGTGGCAACTGCTCTCCAACGCGTACACACCGTCGTAGCTGGAGCGCGGCAACAGGATGTCTTCGTAGTCCCCCTCGATAACGTCAACCCGCTCATCGCAACCGGCTGCCTCATTCAGGGTTCGTGCATGCTCCACCTGCCACGGTACCCGCGTAATTCCCAGCAGCTTCGCCCTCGGCAGGCGGCGCGCAAAGCTGCGCAAGGTGGCGCCAAGGCCGCAGCCTAAGTCGAGCAGCTTCGGCTCAGCCATGCCATCCAGCCGTAGCCGCGCCAGCACCTCCAGATTCATCTGCTCCAGCATGGCTTCCCGATCCAACGGATTTGCACCGGCCCGGTAATAGCCGAAATGCATATTGAATTCGCGGCTCCATGCGGCATAATCCGGACCGGCTTCGCTGTAGTACTGCTCCAGGCCAATCTGCGGCGCAACACGAGCATCTGCCCTTGGCCGAGTTGCGGCTTCATCGCTGGCTTTCGCGACAATCATGGCTCGGCCTTCGTTTCGAGTGCGACAACCCGACGCTGCCATCTGAGCCACCCGATTTCCTTCACTTCTGTAGATTCAGTATGTACAGAAATGACGCAAAACCTCCGTAACCATTGGCCGATCACCGCCAAATCCGCCTAAGTCAGGCGGCGCTCTCAGCGCCAATGAGGGTCAGAGCAACGTTTGGCCCGCCGACAGACTCCCCGCGGTGTGGGAGTTATCTCCGTTGCGGGCTACCACGGCGAATGGCATGCCTCAGGCTGTTAGACCGCGCGTCGCGATCACCGCGGTTTGGAGGGCGGGCCTAGGGCCACGGCCGATTCGGACGTGAGATAGAGGAAGGTAAACGTCTCCTGCAAATAAAGGCGAACGTGGGTGTCCGTGTGACTCAAGTAGCCGATGGAGGC
>Ga0210384_10008774_pt1 | contig 10507 bp, 4 predicted proteins | sample IncBWH2MmetaG_FD_160574 | JGI IMG/M metagenome (GOLD analysis project Ga0210384, IMG submission 160574) | Forest soil microbial communities from Barre Woods Harvard Forest LTER site, Petersham, Massachusetts, United States - Inc-BW-H-2-M | ecosystem: Environmental > Terrestrial > Soil >...
GCGTCCAGCCGCTCATATCCGGCAGCCGCACATCGAGCGTGATGGCGCTGGGCTGGAATTCTCGCGCGAGCGAAATCGCAGTATCGCCCCGCGAGGCCACCACGGCCTTGGCTCCCCGGTCATGCGTGAGGTCGACCATGATGCGCGCGAACGTGGGGTCGTCTTCAACGATCAGCAGCACCCGGTCGCCCTGTGCCACAAGATTGCGGTCGTCGTCGACCTCGGTTTCCTCGACCATTTCCGCGGGCACCGAACTGGAAGAGGGAGATAAAACGAGATTCATTTCGCCGGCGATGTCTTGTTGCGAAGCGGCGGGAAGAGCAGGAGCAGCGTCGCCGCTCTCCGATTTCGGAACCGCTGAGATGTATGCCTGGGGCACGTAGAGAGTGAAGATGCTGCCACGGCCCACCGTGCTCTGGACGCGGATTTCGCCGCCGAGCAGACGCGCCAGCTCGCGGCTGATGGAGAGTCCCAGGCCGGTGCCGCCGTACTTTCTGCTGGTGGTTCCGTCCGCCTGCTGGAAAGCCTCGAAAATGATGCGTTGCTTTTCCTGCGCGATTCCGATCCCGGTGTCGGTCACCGAAAATGCGATCACGCCCTTGGCTCGGTTCATGATGGGATGGGTGGGGCTCCAGCCGCTGCTGACGCGCTCCATCGTCAACCGGACGGATCCTTGCTCCGTAAACTTGAGAGCGTTCGACAACAGGTTCTTCAGGACCTGCTGGAGGCGCTTGACGTCGGTCCGGATGATCTCGGAGGAAAGCGCCGCCTCTACATCGATGGACAGGCCGATGCCCTTGCCTTCGGCCACGTGCCGGAAAGTTCGCACGCAGTAGTCTTCCAGTTCAGTGAAGCGCACGATGCCGACTTCGATGTCGATCTTCCCGGATTCGATCTTGGACAAATCGAGAATATCGTTGATCAGAGCCAGCAGGTCGGTGCCGGAGGAGTGAATGGTCTCGGCAAACTTGATTTGCTTCAGACTGAGATTTCCTTCGGTATTATCAGCCAGCACGCGCGCCAGAATCAGCAGGTTATTGAGCGGCGTGCGCAGTTCGTGCGACATATTGGCGAGGAATTCGCTCTTGTACTTGGAGGTGAGCGCCAGTTGCTCGGCCTTTTCTTCCAGAGCATGCTTGGCTTGCTCGATTTCGCGGTTCTTGGCTTCGACTTCGGTGTTCTGCTCGGCCAGCAACTGCGCTTTTTCCTGCATTTCAGCGTTGGTCATTTGCAGCTCTTCGGCCAGAGCTTGACTCTGCTGAAGAAGCTGCTCGGTGCGCATGGTAGCCGCGATCGTATTGAGCACGATGCCGATACTCTCTGTGAGCTGATCGAGAAACGCGATGTGGATTTCGGACAGCTTGTGGAAGGAGGCTAATTCGACCACCGCCTTCACCTCGCCTTCAAACAGCACCGGGAGAACGACGATGGTAGTCGGCGCCGCGGCTCCCAGGCTGGAACGGATCTGAATATAATTTTCGGGGACGTCGCGCACGAGCAGGCGTTGTTTCTCCTTGGCGCATTGTCCGACGAGTCCCTGGCCGAACCTGAACTGGGTCGCCACCTCATCCCGGCTGTCGTAGGCGTAGCCCGCCATGAATTTCAGCATGGGACCGGCGTCGCTATTTTCCGCGATATAGAAACTTCCGCGCTGCGCGCTCACCAGCGGCGCCAGTTCTGAGAGCAACAACTGAGCCACCGTGAGCAGATCGCGTTGGCCCTGCACCATGCGTGTGAACTTCGCGATGTTGGTCTTGAGCCAGTCCTGATCGGTATTCTTGCGAGTGGTGGCCGCAAGATTCTCGATCATTTCGTTGAGGTTGTCCTTGAGGGCCGCCACTTCGCCCAGGGCTTCCACCGCAATCGACCGCGTAAGGTCGCCCTTGGTGACGGCCGTCGCCACTTCCGCGATGGCGCGCACCTGGTTGGTGAGGTTGGCCGCCAACTGATTCACGTTATCGGTGAGATCGCGCCACAAGCCCGCGGCGCCCGGTACACGAGCCTGGCCTCCCAGCTTGCCTTCGATGCCGACTTCGCGCGCCACTGTGGTCACCTGGTCCGCAAAAGTCGCCAGGGTGTCGATCATGGCATTGATGGTGTCCGCCAGCTCCGCGATCTCGCCCTTGGTTTCGAGCACCAGTTTGCGTTTCAGGTCCCCGTTGGCTACCGCGGTCACCACCTTGGCGATGCCGCGCACCTGGGTGGTTAAGTTAGCCGCCATCAGGTTGACGTTGTCGGTCAGATCCTTCCAGGTTCCCGCGACGCCACGGACTTCGGCCTGCCCGCCCAGCTTGCCTTCCGTGCCGACCTCGCGGGCTACACGCGTCACTTCGCTCGCAAACGAATTGAGCTGGTCCACCATGGTGTTGATGGTGTTCTTGAGCTCCAGAATCTCGCCGCGGACGTCCACCGTGATTTTGCGGGACAGGTCGCCCATGGCGACCGCGGTGGTCACCTGCGCAATGTTGCGGACCTGGTTAGTCAGGTTGGAGGCCATCGAATTCACTGACTCGGTCAGATCCTTCCACGTGCCCGCGACTCCGTACACGTCGGCCTGACCGCCCAGGCGGCCTTCGGTACCCACCTCGCGCGCCACGCGCGTCACTTCGCTCGCGAACGAGCTGAGCTGATCCACCATGGTGTTGATGGTGTCCTTCAGCGCCAGAATTTCGCCGCGCGCATCCACCGTGATCTTGCGCGACAGGTCGCCCTTGGCGACGGCCGTCGTAACGTCGGCGATGTTGCGGACTTGCGCGGTGAGGTTCGAGGCCATCGAGTTCACCGATTCCGTCAGATCCTTCCACGTGCCGGCGACGCCGCGCACGTCGGCCTGGCCGCCCAGCTTGCCTTCGGTGCCGACTTCGCGCGCCACGCGCGTCACTTCGCTCGCAAACGCATTAAGCTGATCGACCATCGTATTGATGGTGTTCTTAAGCTCCAGAATTTCACCGCGCGCGTCCACCGTGATCTTGGTGGTCAAGTCGCCCTTGGCCACGGCTGTCGTGACCCCGGCGATGTTGCGCACCTGGTTGGTCAGGTTGGACGCCATCGAGTTCACTGAGTCCGTCAGATCCTTCCACGTGCCCGCCACGCCGCGGACATCGGCCTGGCCCCCCAGCTTGCCTTCCGTACCCACTTCGCGCGCCACGCGGGTCACTTCGCTCGCGAAGGAGCTGAGCTGGTCCACCATGGTGTTGATGGTGTTCTTCAACTCCAAAAATTCACCGCGCGCATCTACGGTGATGGTGCGCGACAGATCGCCTTTGGCCACCGCCGTGGTCACTTCGGCGATATTGCGGACCTGGTTGGTTAGGTTGGACGCCATCCAGTTCACCGATTCCGTGAGATCGCGCCACGTGCCGGCCACTCCGCGCACATCAGCCTGGCCGCCCAAGCGGCCTTCGGTGCCCACCTCGCGTCCCACGCGGGTCACTTCGCTGGCGAACCCATTGAGCTGGTCCACCATGGTGTTGATGGTGTTCTTGAGCTCCAGAATTTCGCCGCGCACGTCCACGGTGATCTTGCGCGACAGATCGCCCCTGGCGACCGCGGTGGTGACTTCGGCGATGTTGCGCACTTGGGCCGTCAGGTTGCCCGCCATGGAGTTGACGGACTCCGTCAGATCGCGCCATGTTCCCGCGACGCCCTTCACGTCCGCCTGCCCGCCCAACTTGCCTTCGGTGCCGACTTCGCGCGCCACGCGCGTCACTTCGCTGGCGAACGAGCTCAACTGATCCACCATGGTATTGATAGTGTTCTTCAGTTCCAGAATTTCGCCGCGCACCTCAACGGTGATCTTGCGGGACAAATCGCCCTTGGCCACCGCCGTGGTCACCTCGGCAATGTTACGCACCTGGTTGGTCAAATTCGATGCCATGGAGTTGACCGAATCGGTCAGGTCCTTCCACACGCCGCCGACGCCTTTGACCATCGCCTGTCCGCCCAGCCGGCCTTCGGTGCCGACCTCGCGCGCCACGCGCGTCACTTCGCTCGCGAACGAGCTCAACTGATCCACCATGGTGTTGATGGTGTCCTTCAGCTCCAGAATTTCGCCGCGCACGTCCACCGTGATCTTGCGCGAAAGATCTCCGTTGGCCACCGCCGTGGTCACCTCCGCGATGTTGCGCACCTGCGCCGTCAGGTTGCCGGCCATGGAGTTGACCGAGTCGGTCAGATCCTTCCACACGCCGCCCACGCCCTTGACCTGCGCCTGGCCGCCCAGCTCGCCTTCGGTTCCCACTTCGCGCGCCACGCGGGTCACTTCGCCGGCGAAGGCGTTGAGCTGATCCACCATGGTGTTGATGGTGTTCTTGAGCTCCAGAATTTCGCCGCGCACGTCCACCGTGATTTTGCGCGAAAGGTCGCCGTTGGCCACCGCGGTAGTGACTTCCGCGATGTTGCGCACCTGCGCCGTCAGGTTGCCGGCCATGGAATTGACCGAGTCGGTCAGATCCTTCCACACGCCGCCCACGCCCTTGACCTGCGCCTGCCCGCCCAGTTCACCTTCGGTACCGACTTCGCGGGCCACGCGGGTTACTTCACTCGCAAACGAGCTGAGCTGATCCACCATGGTGTTGATGGTGTTCTTCAGCTCGAGAATTTCGCCGCGCACGTCCACCGTGATCTTGCGCGAAAGGTCGCCGTTGGCTACGGCCGTGGTCACCTCAGCGATGTTGCGTACTTGCGCGGTCAGATTGCCGGCCATGAAGTTGACGGAATCGGTTAAATCGCTCCATACGCCGCCGACGCCCTTGACGACGGCTTGACCGCCGAGTTTGCCCTCCGTGCCGACCTCGCGCGCTACGCGGGTCACTTCGCTCGCAAACGAGCCGAGCTGATCCACCATGGTGTTGATCGTATTCTTCAGTTCCAGAATTTCGCCGAGAACGTCCACCGTGATTTTGCGGGACAGATCGCCGCGCGCCACCGCCGTGGTCACCTCCGCGATGTTGCGGACTTGCGAGGTGAGGTTCGAGGCCATCGAGTTGACCGAATCGGTGAGATCTTTCCAGGTTCCGGCGACACCGGTCACCACGGCCTGGCCGCCGAGCTTTCCTTCCGTACCGACTTCGCGCGCCACGCGGGTGACTTCGCTCGCGAACGAGCTGAGCTGGTCCACCATCGTGTTGATGGTGTCCTTCAGCGCCAGAATCTCGCCCTGAACGCTGACGGTAATCTTGCGCGACAGATCGCCTTTGGCCACCGCCGTGGTTACTTCGGCGATGTTGCGGACCTGGTCGGTCAGGTTGGAGGCCATCGAATTCACGGAGTCCGTCAGATCCTTCCAGGTGCCGGCCACGCCGGTCACCACGGCCTGGCCTCCCAGCTTGCCGTCGGTACCCACTTCGCGAGCCACGCGCGTGACCTCGCTCGAGAACGAGTTCAACTGGTCGACCATGGTGTTCACGACGCGCGCCGTGCGAATAAATTCGCCCTGCAGCGGGCGGCCTTCCACCTCGAGCGACATCTTCTGAGACAGATCGCCCTGCGCGACAGCTCCGATGACGCGCGCGATTTCAGTTGATGGCTGCACCAGGTCCGAAATCAGGCTGTTGACCGAGCCTACGCAATCCGTCCATCGCCCCGAGCCCAGATTCAAGAAGGCGCGCTGCCCGATCCGGCCCTCTTTGCCGACCGCGGTGCTGACACGCCCAAATTCGTTCGCCATGTTCTCATTGAGCTCAAAAATGTCGTTCAGAACATCAGCGATTTTGCCTGCCAACCCGACCTGGTTGACTGGCAGCCGGACCGCGAAGTCCCCTTTTTTGAAGGCGATCAGCGTGGCCAAGACCTGATTTGCGTCAAGGATCTCCGCAATTGGAACTTCTCTCATTTACTTCACTCCTTATTTTTCTCCGAGAGGGTGGTTGAACAAGTTTGATCCACCTGGGCGGCCTTGCGTTACAGTTTTTTTTAAAATATCCCAGAGCGAGTCAAAGCTTGTAATAACAACGACTTGCACGGGCCCTACTTTCCGGATTCCCAGCATCCCGAAGAACTATCGTCGCATGCGCCATTAGTCCGTAGGGCTGGACTCCGAACACTAAGGTTAGCGCGCAATCAGCCCTCGGGTGTGGAGTTGGTCTGGATCTGCGAAACCCGCTTGAAACACTTTCGGTGACGAAACGCTCTCTAGATCGGGGAAGGGGAGTGTCCAGCCAGCGCAATGAGCGAGCGATCAATCGGAATACTCCTCGTCGAAGATAACCCCGCGGATGTTCACCTCACGCTCACAGCCCTTCGCGACGCGCGAAGCCAGAGCGAGGTGTATGTTGTCGCCGATGGTGAAGAAGCGCTTGCCTTTCTGAAGCGCGAAGGCGCTCACGTGAACGCTCCACGTCCCGATCTCGTATTCCTGGATCTAAACCTTCCTAAGGTGGACGGCTACCAGGTGCTGGCCGCAATGAAGGCTGATCCGGCTCTGCGACGAATACCAGTTGTGGCGATCAGCGGCAGCAGGAGCGAAATCGATATCGCCCGCGCCTATGATGAGCAGATCTCGGCCTATTTGGTCAAACCACCGGGCGTTGACGAGTACTTCGCAGCGATTCGATCCTTGAAGGAACTGTGGTTCCACGCGGCGGCCCTACCGCCGAGCCAAGAGGCAGCTTCCACCTGATCGCTTGCTCCTGAATCCCTTCGTCCCCACCTGGTAGTAGCCCCACGCATTTCGGTTACTTTTTCAAAGAACCCAACCGGTCTTCTCTTGGTGACATTTTAGGTGACCCTTTCGGCAGTGAAATCGGTGGGCCCAAATGATGTATACTTTCAACGACCGGAAGGCCAAAAACTAATTCCGGGTAACATCTTCGAAGGAGAGGCCCATGGATTCGAAAAAACCTAATCGAAGGCGATTCCTAAAAGGTGGCGCCGCCGTGGCCGGTTTGGCCGCGGGTGCAGTGCAGTCCGCGAGCGGGCAGACACCCCCATCTGAAGCGCCGACCCCCAAAAGAAACATCAAGGAGCAGATTGCCTATGGCGAGCGCTCCCGTTTCGTGACCTCGATCCGCGAGCCGGCGGAAGGAAGACCCTCGCCCGATGCCTTTGGGCTTACGTTTCACGTGGTGACTCCGCTGGCGGAGTCGGTGGGGATTATCACGCCCTCCTCGCTTCATTACGTCGCTGCCCACCGTGGCTTCTACGTTCCGGATATCGATCCGAAGGAGCATCGTCTGATGATCCACGGGATGGTGGACCGCCCGCTGGTTTTCACCGTGGAGGAGTTGAAGCGCCTGCCTTCCGTAACTCGCGTTCATTTTCTCGAGTGCATTGGAAACCGTTCGAAACCCACGCATAAGTCAGTGGCACAAACACATGGGATGACCAGTTGCAGCGAATGGACCGGAGTGCCCCTGTCTCTGTTGCTGAAAGAGGCCGGCGTGCAAAGCGGGGCATCCTGGATCGTCGCGGAAGGGGCGGAGGAAATTAAGGGAGCCTCAAGCATTCCGCTCGCGAAGGCCATGGACGATTGTCTGGTGTGCTACGGCCAAAATGGCGAGCCGGTGCGTCCGCAGCAAGGTTTCCCACTGCGGCTGGTGGTTCCCGGCTTCGAAGGAATTTATCAGACGAAGTATCTGCGGCGAGTCAAGGTGGTGGACCGGTACTACATGACCTACAACGACTATGGGCATCTTCAGAAGGACCCTAAAGTCGTGGCCTTGACTGAGCAGATTGGACCGAAATCGGTCATCACCTTTCCTTCGGCGGGACAGCGGCTGTCCGGCCCTGGATTTTACGAGATCAGTGGCTTGGCTTGGTCCGGCGGGGGCGCTGTGCGCAAGGTGGAAGTAACCACCGACGGCGGGCGGACGTGGAAGGACGCCGAGTTTAAGACGCCGGCATATAAAATGGCGCATACCCGGTTTGCCTTGCCCTGGACCTGGGACGGAAAAGCGTGCGACCTCATGTCGCGCTGCACGGACGAACTGGGCACGGTTCAACCGACACGAGCCGAAGTCGCCAAGTACTGGAACGAGCCCTTCACCCCGGACTTCCGTCCGAAAGGCGCCGACAATACGATTCAACTGTGGAAGATCGCCAGCGATGGGAGTGTTCACAATGGGAATTTTGTCTAGGCTTCTCCCGACTGTAATGATCCTGGGGGTCTCGGGATGGGCTCAGTCGCCCACCTATCGTTTGGGAAGGACCCCGACCGCGGAAGAAATGCGTGCCTGGGATATTGCGATCAGTCCTACGGGAAAGGAACTGCCGCCGGGGCGCGGAACCGCCAAGGAAGGTGCGCAGCTCTATGTGCGCAAGGGGTGCGCGGCATGCCATGGGCCAACTGGGGCAGGCGGCAAAGCTCCTACTCTGATAGTGACCAAAGGTGCGCCTACCGCGCCGGGGGCGATGCCGGGGATGGATATGGGAATCCAGCCGCCGGGATTAATGGCGGTTAGCGCGCCGTACGCGACGATCATGTGGGACTACATCAGCCGCGGCATGCCTCTCGGTAAAGAGGGGACGCTGACGCCCGATGAGGTGTACTCTCTGACTGCGTTTCTGCTTTACAAAAACGATGTGATCAAGAGCGAGGATGAGGTGATGGACGCTCAGAGCCTGCCGAAGGTCCAAATGCCAGGGCGTGAGGGAGTCAAACCCCCACCCGAGTGGAAGCATGGGACGCCAAGGCTTGTGGGCTACCCATAAACCGGGTCAAGAGGAACCGCTAGTTCAATTCGCACAGGCTTCCTATCACGGCGATACTTCGATAAGATGGATGGCCATGACAAGCTTCGTTTCATCCACCCATGATCGCCGTGCTTTCCTGAGATTTCTGGCCGGGAGTCCCTACGTCGCCGCGCTGGGTGGAGTGCGCGTATACGCGCAGAAGGCGCCGGAACTGGCCGACGTCATCAGCGATCCCAAAGAGGCTTTCAGCGTCATGGATTTCGAGGAAGCCGCGCATCGCAAGGTCATGCCGGGGCACTGGGCGTACATGGTGAGTGGAGTGGACGACGACGCGACCATTCGCGCCAACCGCGAAGGGTACAGGCACGTCCAGTTGCGCCCGCGACGGCTGCGCGATGCGACCAAGGTCGATATGCGGACTGACCTATTCGGCACGGTGTACAACAGCCCCATTTTCACGTGCCCGACCGGAGGCGAGAAATTTTTTAATACGGACGGCGAACTCTCGGTAGCACGCGCCACCAAGGCGCGAGGCACCATGCAGATGCTTTCGACCTCCACTTCGACTGGCGTTGAGGACGTGAACGCCGCGCACGGCAGGCCGGTGTGGTACCAGCTCTACGCCCCTTCCAAGTGGGAGGCGTGCGAGAAAATTGTGCGGCGCGTCGAAGCGGCCGGGTGCCCGGTGATTGCGCTGACCGTCGATAACACCACGGGCCGGAACAGCGAAACGTACTTGCGTACCCGCCCGAAGGACCTTCGCCAATGCCTGACGTGCCACGAAAGCGGCGCCGGACCGTCGATCAAGGAGCGGAAGATGTACGACGGAATCGACATGACCGGCGTGTCCGGGCAGAATCCGGCGATGACCTGGGAATTTGTGGACCGGTTGCGAAAAGCGACCTCGGTGAAACTGTTCATCAAGGGCCTGGATACGCGCGAGGACGCGCGCCTGGCGGTCGAGCATGGCATCGACGGCATTCTGGTTTCTAATCACGGAGGCAGGTCCACGGAAACCGGACGGGCGACCATCGAGGCTCTTCCGGAAGTGGTCAACGAAGTTGGCAATCGGATTCCGGTTTTTGTCGATGGCGGCGTTCGCCGCGGAACGGACGTGTTCAAGGCGCTCGCGCTGGGAGCCAAGGCAGTGGGGATCGGACGCCCGTTCCTGTGGGGATTGGGAGCGTTCGGGCAAGCGGGCGTCGACCGGGTGCTCGAAATTCTTCAAGGCGAGCTGAAGCTGGTGATGGGAAACTGCGGCACGCAGACGGTGGCGGCCATTGACCGCTCCTACGTTGCGACGCCGGATTGGCACATCTGAGCTAAGGCGCGACGTAGGGGTGTCGGCGTTCGGTTCGAGATCTACGGGCGCCAACGTCGTTTGCGAAGAATCCAGAGCGAGACTGCCGTAAATAACCAGATCAGTGCCGCGCCCACGAGGACAAAACCCGCTGGATAGCGCGGAATCAGCAGCCAACAAGTCACGGCGAAGGCGATTAGACCGATGCTGCCCATGGCGGCGCCAGCGGCGTCGGCCGCGGCAGCGTCAAGCCCGCGCTGTTCACCGTGTAGGCCCTTGCGCGACTTCCGCTGACGCTGATGCTTTTCAAGCAACGTCGCACTCGCTGGAAAAATCGCGGGAAACGCGAGGAATAGGCCAGCGATAGTGGGTCCCCACTCCTTTGCCAGCACTCCGGCGATGGCCGTTATCAGGCCGCCAAAGATGAAACGAACAGCGTACTCATGCCACGCCGTTTCTTTAAGACCAGAAGGATCAATCTTGACGATCATCATCGACAACTGGTCATCGTAGAAGCATTTGCCAAAGGCCGAACGCGGCGACAAACCACAGGAGCATCGAGGAAAGAGTGGGCGC
>Ga0210384_10008776_pt1 | contig 10507 bp, 9 predicted proteins | sample IncBWH2MmetaG_FD_160574 | JGI IMG/M metagenome (GOLD analysis project Ga0210384, IMG submission 160574) | Forest soil microbial communities from Barre Woods Harvard Forest LTER site, Petersham, Massachusetts, United States - Inc-BW-H-2-M | ecosystem: Environmental > Terrestrial > Soil >...
CGAAGTCCGCAGCTCCATTTTTCTCACCCACAATTTCGGCGGATTCAGCCTGAATTTCGCGGGGCTGAATGACAAAAGTTTCCTCACCGTGGTTCCGACGCAGACCAGCGTATCGCTGCGCAGCGCGCCGGAGACGAGATTCGACTCCGTGGAGCAAGCGCCGTGGAGAAACCTGCCGATTTATTTCGGATTCGAGAGCTTCGCGGGGGCGGCGCACCGGAGCGCCGGAGCGATCGATACACCCGAGGCGGTCGCGCGCACGGAATTTGCGCCTCGGGTGAGCGTGCCCCTACACTTTGGGCCGTGGCTCAGCGTCATGACCACCGCCACATTCCGCACCTCGTACTACGGCGCTACCCTGGCTTCGCCGAAGCTGCTGAGCAATCGCTCCGCGACGCGCAACGACGGGGAATTTACGATGGATTTCCGCCTGCCGACCCTGGAGCGCTTCTTCGAGTCTGGGTCTCGCGACAAAACCAAGCCGCGCAAAAGATACAAACACACCATCGAGCCGGACTTCATTTATCGCTACGTCACCGGAATCGACAATTTTTCTCAGTTTGTCCGCTTCGACGCGGATTCCACACTGACCAACACCAACGAAATCACCTATGGGGTGACCCAGAGGTTCTGGGTGAAAGAAGGGGAAGACCAGCCCACGGAGCTAGCGTCCTGGAGACTGATGCAGAAGCGCTACTTCGACCCCACCTTCGGGGGCGCGGTTGTCGATGGCCAGCGCAACGTGTTCCAGGCGCTGGACTCGGTCACACCGTTTGCCTTTGCGCTCGGGCCGCGCAATTCGTCGCCCATCGTTAGCGACTTCAAGATTACGCCCGCGGGCCGGTACGACACCGAGCAAATTCTGGAATACGATCCGCAACTCCACAAAATCACCACGATCGGAACGTTGGTGAAAGTCAAGCCGTACAAGGAATTCTTCGCCACCGTGGCGCACTTCCGCTTGCAGGCAGATCCCATTCTTCAGCCGCTTTCCAACCAGGTGCGCGTGTTGATGGGCTACGGCAGCGAGACCCGGAAGGGCTTCAACGTCACCACCGGCGTGAGCTACGACATTACCAACAGTTCGCTGCAAAACCAGCTCGTGCAGTTCAGCTACAACGGCAACTGCTGCGGCCTTGCCGTGGAATACCGGCGCATCGCGCTTGGCAACGTGCGGACCGACAATCAGTTTCGCGTGGCGTTTATCATCGCCAACATTGGGAACTTTGGGAATTTGCACCATCAAGAGAGGATTTTTTAGTTGAAGGCTGTGGGATGGTGGTCATAAGAGGAACTGCGAGTACTGCCGTCGAAGCCGGTCTCGCTCCTCAAAGACGGGAGCGGGCTCCCACATTCAAGATTGGTGCTGACGGCAGGGGCGGTCTTGTTCATCAGCCAACTGCCGAGGCAATACCCCAGCGTTCCGGTGATCACGCCTGCGAAGATGTCAGCGACGTAGTGATATCTTCCGTACACCGTCGAAACGCACATGCAGAGCACCAGGGGCAGCATGACCCAGAAGAGCCACCGGCGGTGGCGCCACGCGCCCCACAGCGCGGCGAAAGAACCTGCAACGTGCTCGGAAGGAAATGCGGCCCCGCGCACCCTACCGTAGTGCTCGATGAAATTGATCAACGCGGTGAAGGGGCCGCCGCGCAGTTCGGCGTGCCAAGAACCCGCCATGGAAAACCAGGGGCTCTCGATCGGGAACAGCATGGCGATTACATAGCCGATCGAGTAGCCCACCGCGGAATAGGTCATCACCGACCAATAGGCGCGCCAATCCTTGCGGTAGTAGAGAATGCCACCGAGCGCCAGCAAGTACGTGAAATACGTGATGTAGGTGAACTGCATGAAGTCGTTGCGGGCGGGAGTGGCGAACTGCTCGAGCCAAATCGCGGGGTGTACGCCGGTCAGCCAGTAATCGAACGCGATCAGTTTTGCATCGCGCCAACCTGGGGAAACCAGGTGGACGAGGTGACCGAGCTCCTCGAAGCAAAACAAGAAGAAAAGATGCGGATACCAGTAGCGCCAGAAATGCCAAAATTTCTGCGCGGCGGTTGGACACAGGCTCGGGCGGAACCCGATTCTTGCTTGCGTGCCGCACAAGGCCAAAATGACAGACGCCACGAGCGCTTGGGCGCCAAGCAGGCGGACGGGGTGCGCCAGGTTTTCCGCGAATATCACGATCAGCACGCTGGACAGCCCCAAGTATCCGAGCGCGACCCACTCGAACGCACTGCAAGCCGCCCAAGCCGCCGTCATTCCGCGGCGGAATCCCCCGAAAACCTTGCTTTGGCGAGAGTAGAGAGCCGGCGCACGCCCGGCCCTCCCGCCGGGCATCGCGGGGGCGTGCCACGGCATTGTGACTTCGTTTCTTTGGTACCTGTTCTGACGCGAACCATTCATCCGAGATTTTCCGTTCTGGCACTGCCAATCGCCGTGTATCCGGTAGCGCCCCGGTCTTCTCTAATTTCTTGTTTCCACCACAACATCGGCCAGTCAAGCATCCGCGCTATCCGCTGCAATTCCCGCGAAGGATTGACCGCGACCGGCTGCCCCACCGCGCCCAGCAGCCAGCGATCGCTTGCGGTGTCGCCGTAAGCGTAGCTCCGTGCCAAGTCGAAGCCGGCTTTCGTGGCCAGATGTTGCACTGCACGCATCTTGGCTTCCGCGAACATGGCGTCGCCCATGATTCGGCCCGTCCACCGCCCATCAGCTTCTTCAATCCGCGTCGCGCAGACTCCGATCGAGGTGGTTATCCCGCGCACGGCGAGGCGCAAGACAAGCGCCAACGCCACCTCGCGAGCCAAAGGCGCAAGGGTTCCTGTCACCAGCACCACGGCGTGTTCCTGGGCCGCGTGCCACGCGATCCGCTCCATCGCAGGCGGGAATAGAGCGCTTAGAGGCGCTCGGGGTGAGTGACGGCGAAAAGCCGGCGTGACGGAATCGGCCGAGCCTCGGTCTGGAAAAGGAGTGCCACTATCAACACGTACGTCCCGCAGATACGTTTTGTTGGCGTGCGCGATCGCGGCGAACCCGCGCGGAGCAAGCTGCATGGCATGCCCCAGCCACAAGAAATAGTTCCGCGCCGGAATCGCGTGCCGGGATCGCAGCATTCCCCAAAATCGCATCTCCAGCGACGGCCCGTCGATGATCGTTCCATCGACGTCGAAGAATGCTGCCACTCTCGTTCTGGCTTCCGGCAGGCTGGTCATGCAGCCTCCCGGGCAGCATTCTTGCCGCTACGTGCCGACCCCACGCTTCCGGCCAGGTAGCGCCATCCCTCCGTCAGCACCGGCAGCCCTCGCACAAAGCAAAACCCGGCTGTCGCCCAAGTGAGCACGTACGCGCCAACGCGAATCAGTGCGTGAACATCGGCGGCTAGTTCGCCGAGCAATGCAACGTGCCCCCGAGTCAGGGCCAGTTCCAGTCCCAGGTAGCAGAAGCACAAACATTTCATCGCGGCGTACAGCCCGCGGCTCCAGCGCGAAGCCACTAGAGTGCGTCCCCACCATGTTTGCAGCATGCCGCTGGCGCCCCAGCCGGAATGTCCGGCACGCATGGCCAGACCGCGCAGAAAATCCGTGGCCGCCCCGCGCGCGAAGAAAAACACCGGCAGCCACAGAGACACCATGCCCACGACCGCGAAATACGTGAAGTAAACGTTCTCGATCACGCGGTCGCCGAGGATGTCAATCTGTGCGCCTACCGGCGTGGCGAGATTTTTTCGCCTGGCGATGTGCCCGTCCAAGGCATCCAGCGCGATGGTGGCGACAGTTAGGACCACCGCCGCGAGATTAGCCCAGGCGCCGCGGCCGAACAGGCTTACCGCCGCGAAACCCACAATCACTCTCAGCAACGTGACTTTGTTCGGCGTCCAATGCATAGCCACCTGCGGCGCGCTTTCTCTGCGCTCGATGGATCCAAAGCAAAGGCCCTGCCAAGGCCCTCACCAGCAAGGCATGCAATATCAATAGTTTGCAGAGGGTCTCTCCGTAGGTCCGTCTCTTCTACGCCAGCCAAAGCCTTCATCTGTCGTCCGTTGGCTTACGTACTGTCATTAGGGCCGGCAGGGCGTCTAACAAACTGCGAAGTCGCAACAATAGCCACTTCAGCCACTTCGCAGAGCCTAGGTATTTGGTGGTCGCAGCCACAGGCGCGGTGATCTCCCCAAAGACGTCACCCCCCGGTTTTGTGCGAGAATGTCGGCTTGCGTCGGGATACGCGACGCCGCTGCAACTTCCATGCCGGCCACGATTCAGATGTATAAGGACTGAACGCGAATGACCGATGTTCCTCTAGCAGCAGCTTTTCTTGCCGGGCTGGTTTCTTTTCTTTCGCCCTGCGTTCTTCCCCTCGTGCCGGGGTACATTTCGATGCTCTCCGGCATCGGCGTCGAGCAATTGCGCCAGGGGCAAACGCCGCGAGCCGGCCTCTTTGCGTCGTCGCTTGCCTTTGTGGTCGGCTTCTCGGTCGTCTTCATTTCGTTCGGAGCCTCCGCCAGTGCCGTTGGCACGTTTCTTCGCCAGCACCGGGCTGCGCTCGCGCCCGTTGCCGGCGCCTTCATTCTGCTGTTCGGCTTGCACCTCGTTGGCCTGCTGATCAAGCTGACCGTTCGCACGGGCGTCATCGCCGGCGTCGTGCTTGCGGTACTCGGCATGGTGGCCCTGGTGCGGGGCGGTTCGCTGTTCGCCGGACTTGGCGCCGTTCACTTTTTCTCGCTGGCTGCCATCGGATTTTCCGGTCCTTCCATGGCTCGCTGGCTCAATCGCGATGTCCATCTGCGCAGCGCCAGCACGCAGCCCGGCATCTGGAGCGGCTTTCTTCTGGGTTTTGCGTTTGCTTTTGGCTGGACACCTTGCATTGGTCCGATTCTGGCGACGGTGCTGGCCCTGGCTGCCGCCAGCGACACCATCGCTCGGGGCGTCCTGCTGCTCGCCGTCTATTCCGCTGGCTTGGCGGTTCCGTTTCTGCTCACCGCAGTAGGCATCGGCCAGTTCCTGCGTTTCTATCAACGCTTCCGAAAATATCTCCACGCCGTCGAAATATTTAGCGGGGCTTTGCTGCTCTTTGTCGGGGGGCTCGTTTTCCTCAATCGGCTGACCTGGTTGGCGGGAAAGCTAAGCTTTTTGAATAGTTTGGTCCTGTGGCTGGAGAGAGTTCTGACCGGAGCGAAGTGACCTTCGCTTTGCCGCCTGGCGGAAACCGGCGTATCGTTCTAGAGGGACGTGTTTAGAGGACTGGCATGAAAAAGACTGTTTTGGTTTCCATTGCTGTGCTCGCGGTGATCATGGTCGCCGCGTATTTTGCCGACAAGGCCACCCGCCTGCCCCACCAGACCGCCGCGGCGGCGAAGGCCGACAAACCCGGCGGAGGTTCGCCCGCACCCGATGTCACCCTCAAGGATCTGGACGGGAAGGACGTCCGGCTTGCGGAGTACAAAGGCAAGGTGGTGCTCGTAAATTTCTGGGCCACCTGGTGCGATCCTTGCCGCTTTGAAATTCCGTGGCTGATCGACATGCAGCAAAAATATGGCGCGAAAGGCTTCACCGTTCTAGGCGTGGCCATGGACGATGAAGGCAAGAGCGTTGTGGCGCCCTTCGTGCAAAAGGAACGCTTCGACGTGAACGGCACCAAGTCGCAGATGAGCTACCCCATTCTGATTGGGAACGACGCGATCGCTGACAAGTTTGGTGGCCTGCTCGGGTACCCCACCAGCGTGTTGATCGGCCGCGACGGAAAGCAGATCAAGCGTATCACTGGCCTCATCAGCTACGACGAAATCTCCAAGGCCATCGAATCGCAACTCTGATAGTCTGACGCCATGCTTGAAGAAAAAGATTTTCAGCGGAAAGCAGATGCTGCCTTTGAGGATTTGAAGAAGCGCCTGCTGACACTCGGCGATGAGCAAGGATTCGACGTCGAGGGTCAAAGCGGTAAGCTGGAAGTCATTTTTGAGGAACCAGAGGAAGCTAAATTTGTGATCTCGCCCAACACTCCCGTGCGCGAAATCTGGATTTCCGCGCTTTCGACCAGTTTCAAGCTGGGCTGGTCCGACGCCAGGAATTCCTTCGTGCATGAAAAGACCGGCGAAGACCTTATTGGTGTTATGAAGCGCGTCATCTCCCAGCAGCTTGGCGCGCAGGTGCAGCTGTGAGACTGGCGGTGGCGCTCGGAGCGAGCATCTTGCTCTTGGTCGTCCTAGCAGCCTTGCCTTCGGCGCCGGCGCAAATGCCTTCGGGTCGCGATGTCGTCGCTCCCAGCGCTTACGTGTCTCTTGATCCGGTGGCCCGCGGCAGTGCGTTTCAACTCGCCGTCGTGCTGAAGATCCGCAACGGTTTTCACATTAATGCCCGGCAAACCTCTGCGGACTATCTGATCGCCACCGATCTCCGCGCTGACACGCCCGCTGGCTTCAAGCCCGGTGATATTTCCTACCCCAAGGGTGAACTCCACACTTTTGCGTTCTCCAAGAAGCCTCTCAACGTCTACGAAGGCAAAGTGATTCTCCGCATGACGGTCAGCGCGCTCCCGGACGCCCCGCTCGGTGCGCAGCACATCCCACTCAAGCTGCGCTACCAGGCGTGCAGCAATGAAGTTTGTTTGCCGCCGGTCACACTGGACGTCGACGCCACGCTGACTGTCGCTGCCAACGCCGATGCTTCCCGCCCCGCGCACCCGGAACTTTTCACCGGGCAGTAGCATCTCTGATTTGAGCTTCAATTGATGGCACAGAACCCGCCCGGTTCCCGTAAGTGGCCGTACTTCGCCGGTATTTCTATCGGCCTGCTTGCCGGTCTCGTCCTCATGGTTTTTCTTCGCACGCGCAATATCGACGACCGCACCCGAGAATGGGTGGTACGTGAACTCCGCAGCCGGTTCGATAGCGAGGTGGAGCTGCAAGACCTTCACGTGCAGCTCTATCCCCGGATGGGCGTCACGGGGGAAGGCCTCGCGATCCGCTATCACAATCGCATGGATCTGCCGCCGATGTTCCATATCGAAAGATTCTCATTCAACCTCGGCGTCCTGGGCATTCTTCGTGCGCCGCGGCATATCGCTGGCATTTACGTGGAGAATATGACCATCACGATTCCGCCGCGGGGTGAGAAAAAACGCCAGTCTTCCGAACAAGCGAGAGAACAGAGGCAACTTCCTTCCGTCGTGGTGGACGAGATCGTTTGCAACGACACCGACCTGGTGATCGTTCCGAAAAAGGAAGGCAAGGAGCCGCTGGACTTCGAGATTCACGACTTGGTCCTGAAATCCGTTGGCGCGGGCAAACCTTTCGCTTTCCACGGCAACCTCACCAACGCAAAACCCAAGGGCGAAATCGCTACCGACGGCAATTTCGGCCCCTGGAATGCCGGTGAGCCCGGCGACACGCCCGTTTCTGGCGCCTACAAATTCACGAACGCCGACCTCGGTCCATTTCCGGGCATCGCAGGCATTTTGTCTTCGACGGGAAAATATAGCGGTCAGTTGAACCAGCTTGAGGTTGCGGGCCAGACGGACACCCCGGATTTTTCACTCGATCCCGTGGGACATCCCGTGCCGCTCCACACGGATTACGCGGCCACGGTAAATGGCACGGACGGGGATACCTATCTGCACCCGGTTCGCGCTACCCTCCTGCGTTCGCTCATCGTTGCCAACGGTAGCGTCGTTCGGGCGCCCGCGAAAAAAGGCCACATCATCGCGCTTGACGTTACTTCCGACAAAGCGCGCCTGGAAGATGTGCTGCGCTTGGCCACCAAGGCTGACAAACCCTTCATGACCGGCGTACTCAATCTCAAGACGAAGTTTCTTCTCCCACCGGGTCCGGTCAAAGTTATCGACAAGCTCAAGCTCGACGGCGAATTCAGCGTAACGGACGGGCAATGGGCCAGCGCGGAAGTCCGTGAAAAGCTGGAATCCTTCAGCCGCCACGCCGAAGGGCAGCCTGCAAACCAAGACGTCGGCAGTTCGATCTCCGACTTTCGCGGTCGTTTCCTTTTCGATGGCGGCGTAATCACCTTCAAGGATTTGACGTTCAGCGTGCCGGGTGCGACCGTACAGCTCCAAGGGAGCTACAAACTGCAGGGGGAACGGCTGGATTTTACTGGCGACTTGCGCCTGAAGGCCAAGCTCTCGCAAACCGTCGCCGGCAAGAAATCCTTCTTTCTAAAAGCCGTCGACCCGTTCTTTGCAAAGAAAGGCGCAGGCGCGGTTGTCCCCATCAGCATCACCGGCACCCGGGAAAGCCCAACGATTGGCGTGACCGTCTTCCACAAGACAGTAAAAAAGAACCTAAGCAGCAACAAGGCCGCGCAAAAGGAAACTCCGTAACCGAAATGAATAGGGATGGGATTTCGGTTTGCGCGGTTCAGTGATCCCTACGAGCGGGCACTCCGCAGCCGCCTCACAACGCGCTCGCGGCCAAGTGACACCATGGTATCGAATAGTGGCGGTGCGACCGCTTGCCCCACGATGGCCACGCGGGTTGCATTAATGAGCAGGCCGGCTTTCACCCCTTCCGTTTCCGCGAGCCCACGCAGCGCATGATCGCAAGCGTCGTGATTCCAGTCAGGCAGCGCCGCCAGGGCCTCGGCCAGCTTTGCCAGCAAGTCCGGCACTTTCGGGTCTTTCCAGAACTTCTCTTTCGCCGCTAGATCGATGGTGAAGTCATCGCTGAAGAATGCCCGCGACCAGGACGAGAAGTCCGGCAGCAACCGGATACGCGGCCGCAACAAATCCACCGTTTTCGCGAACCACTCGTGACCCGCTCCCGCCGCCCATTCTTCCTTCCACAATCCGCTGCGCTTCAGTTCGGCTTGCACTTCCGGCAGCAGATCCTCGATCGGCAGCTTCTGCAAATACTGGGTATTGAACCACTCCAACTTGGGGCGATCGAAAACGCCATTGGTCCGGCTCACGCCCTCCAGCGAAAATTTCTCCAGCAAATCCTTGGTGCGCAGAAACTGCTCATCTCCGCCCGCCGACCATCCCAATAGCACCAGAAAATTCCGGAATGCTTCCGGCAGAAAGCCCTCGGTCCGGTACATATTGACGTCGGTTGCCCCATGTCTCTTCGACAGTCTGGACTTATCCGCTCCCAAGATCAGCGGCACGTGCGCAAACACGGGCGGCTCGGCTCCCAGCGCGCGATACAGCAGCACCTGTTTGGGTGTATTGGACAAATGGTCCGCGCCCCGGATGACATGCGTGATTCGCATATCGACGTCGTCGACCACCACGCTAAGCTGGTACGTCGGCATCCCGGCGGCCTCTTCCCCACGCGGCGAACGCAGCAGCACAAAGTCCTCGATCTCCTCGTTGGCAAACTCACGCTCGCCAAACACCGCATCACGGAATACCGTCTTGCCCGCCGGCACCTTGAAGCGAATCGCCGGCTTGGTGTCTGGCGAGGACGGCTTGCCGTCGCGGCACGAGCAGCGCACCACTCGGCGCACCGTGGTGTTCTCGCTGCCTTCCACCGCGTGATCTCCGCCCGCGTAGCGCTCCGCCGGGCAATAGCACAGGAACGCGCTGCCGTTGGCCAGGCATTTCTGGGCGGCCTCGCGATACATCTCCAGCCGCTGCGACTGAAAAAAGGGTCCTTCATCCCAATCGACTCCCAGCCAAAGCAAGGCGTCAATGATCCCTTGCACCAGTTCCGGCTTATTACGTTCCGCGTCGGTATCCTCCACGCGAAGAATCATCGTTCCGCGCTGCCGCCGCGCGAACAGCCAATTGAACAGCGCCGTGCGCGCCCCGCCCACATGCAGATATCCGGTCGGGGAAGGCGCAAACCGCACCCGCACCCCTCCGGTAGTCCAGTTCAGCATTTCACTCATCGGTTGGCCATATCTCGCGCGCTAAATTTAATCACTCAGTCTAACGAAAGCTCCCAGCGTCGTCCAACGCACAGCTCACAAGAAACGCGAGCGACAAGTGACGCGCTTTTCTTGGGGAAGGCGTTACCTCCCCGCACTGCTGTCTCTTTAGCCACCAGTACGCCAGTACGGTTGCTTCCAGAAAAAATCGTGCTCCATAATCTTAAGTACTTTGTTTTGTGCGTCGGCGTGGAGCCGCCGTGGCAGGGCCGCGAGCGTACGTACTATTGCCGTGGGCCAGCGGGGCTTTAATTTTAGTTTGAGCGTCTTTGGCGTGGCACCTGGGCGCGGTCCGCAACCTCGGATGGAGAACCGGTCTCGGCCTTGATCTACGAAAGCATCATCGGACTAATCTTGCTAGTGGCTGCCTCCCTGGTGGCCGGATTTTTCGCGTATATCCATCACCTAAAACGGCAACCCTACCTGCTGCTTTGGACCGCCGGTTGGAGCCTCTTCGCTCTCCATTATTTGGGTTTCGCGCTCTCCCGATGGATGCCCTACAGCCCGATTCAGAACGCACTCGATCGCTGGCTGTACATCCTTGCAGCGTTGTTCTTCTTTCTCGGGGCGCAAGTCTACTCGCAACGGAAGCCCTGGATTATCCCCGCGGCAGCCACTGCCGGCATTCT
>Ga0210384_10008779_pt1 | contig 10505 bp, 9 predicted proteins | sample IncBWH2MmetaG_FD_160574 | JGI IMG/M metagenome (GOLD analysis project Ga0210384, IMG submission 160574) | Forest soil microbial communities from Barre Woods Harvard Forest LTER site, Petersham, Massachusetts, United States - Inc-BW-H-2-M | ecosystem: Environmental > Terrestrial > Soil >...
AGAAACATTGAATCAGCAGAGCGGCCGTTCCCAGAACCAGGGTCTCCGTAAGACTCAGCTCCAACACTCCAAGAAGAATGAACAGGAAGTTCACCGACATCGTGCCCGTGATCCCGGGCAGATTGACCTTAAGCCGTGAAGCCAGGATCGCGATCAACAGATAGCAAATGAATTGAGCGATGTTCTTGCTGGTCGGGTTCACGGCCCCGTATAGGAGCACACTGGTGCCTATCGCCACGACCAGGCTAATAAAAACCTTGGCTCGGACGCTCAGTTCTCTCCACGACTGAGAGCGGTTGTTCACAACTCTACCGCAGGCTCCTTTTAGGGCCTCTTGGGAATTCCAGGCAATGAGTTCGTGCCACCTAAGTGATAGCAGGCAAAATACTTCCGGGCAATCACTTGTGAGGTTGATGTGAAACTTTCGTAACGGGGAATTTGGCGTTTCCCTCAAGCCAGCCGTTTTGAGTGGGTTAACCCGCACCTCAAAAGCTTACTTGGCATCATAAAATCAAAGAATTCTGCGTTGAGTGATGTGAGACGAGGGCCGGCGTCTTGTTGGGAGGGATGCCATGAGTCGATCAACCATGCTGCTGTTCTGGGGCTTGCTTGTCCTTACCGCGGGCTTTCTCCTAGCCCTGGACGGCTGCGGCGGAAGTGGCGGGACGAATCCACTACCGAGTTCAGGAAAAATTCAGCATGTAGTGGTGATCTTCCAGGAAAATCGCACTCCGGACAATCTCTTCCATGGTCTACCGAACGCAGACATTGCTAATAGCGGGCTGAATTCCCTGGGTCAGACCATCCCGCTTGTGCCCATATCGCTGGTGACCGATTACGATATCGGCCACTCGCATGAAGCGTTCGTGAACATGTACGACGGCGGAAAGATGGACGGTGCCGACAAGATCGAAGTGAATTGCCAACCGGGAGTGACAAACTGCCCGCCCCCCCATCCTCAGTTCGCATACGTTAACCCTTCCGAGGTGGCTCCCTACTTCCAAATGGCCCAACGGTATGCCTTTGCGGATCGCATGTTTCAGACTAACCAGGGACCCAGCTTCCCCGCGCATCAATTCATTATTTCCGGAACGTCGGCGCCGACCGCGAGCAGCAACTTGTTTGCTGCAGAAAATCCGGGTGGCCTAGTGGGGGCCGGCAAGGATACGGGATGTACAGCTCCAGCATCTGAGTTCGTTTTATTGATAGATCCCTCAGGTAACGAGTCCTCGAGGCAGTACCCGTGTTTCGAGCATCCCACGTTAACGGACTTGCTCGACGCCAAGCAGGTCAGTTGGCAGTATTATGCGCCGTCTGCCGGCTCCATCTGGACCGGACCTAACGCCATCCGGCATATTTGTGTGCCAGACGCGACCGCGACTGTATGTACAGGGCCGGAATGGACCAACAACGTTATCCTCCAGCAAACACAAGTCTTGAGCGATATTGCCAACGGGCAACTCCCCGCCGTGAGCTGGGTGATTCCCACGGGACAGGCATCCGATCACGCCGGGTCGAACGATGGTTCAGGACCATCCTGGGTGGCGTCTATTGTCAACGCCATTGGCAACAGCCCCTATTGGGGCAACACCGCCATCTTCATCACCTGGGACGATTGGGGAGGATGGTACGACCACGTCGCACCCACAGTCATCAACTCCTACGAGTACGGGTTTCGTGTGCCTCTGATCGTCGTGTCTCCCTACGCGAAGTCGGCTTATGTCTCTCACGCTACCCATGATTTCGGCAGCATCCTGAAGTTCATTGAACAGAATTTCGGCTTGCCCTCGCTCGGGTATGCGGACGCACCCGCTGATAATCTCTCCGATTGTTTCGACTTCAGCCAAACACCGCTTACCTTCCAAACCATTCCCGCCGCGCTCGATGCTAACTTCTTCCTCAATGACAAGCGATCGCCAACTGACCCCGACGTTGATTGATGCGCTGGGCGGCGCATCAATGCGTCGCAACCTCCGCGATTCTTGCTACACTCGGAAGTCCCCGGTTTGCGCTTGACGGACGGGCCCGTAGCTCAGCGGTTAGAGCAGTGGACTCATAATCCTCTGGTCCCTGGTTCGAATCCAGGCGGGCCCACCACACCTCAGGTCAGATCCTGTGTTGGCGGCGCAAACGATACGGTAAGGAGATCCTCGGGAGGAAGATTGCCCCTCCTCCCGGCGCGGACAAGACTAGTTGGTCGACAAGTTTTTCGGAGATCTCTTATTGAGTGTTGACAACAGCAGTTCCGCCGACTTGGGCGCCGCTACTGCCTTTTCAAAGACAATGTCCTTGGCGCTGACTTCTTTGCCGTACAAGGCCTTGTTGGCATCGTTGTCTGGACGAAGGGTTGAGCCCGCCAGAGATATTCCCGCGAATAGTCCGCGGGCCCTTGAATAAGAGAGAATTTCAGCCCGTAAAGTCACATCGGTTTCCGCGGAGACATTCCGTCCCACCGGTCCAGCCGCTGCGGAGGCGTCTCCGCCGAGCTTGACCTTGCTGCTGAGAATATTTGTGGCTGATTTTTGACTCATCAGGAGTAAGACGAAATCGGTTGCCTGTCCGCCCAACTGCAAGCCAAGGCTGCCGCCTTCAAGAGCCATCATGGTCGGTGCACCCCAGGGACCATGAAAGTCCTTGCCGCCACGGCAGGTCATCACTCCGCGGCCGTAGCTCCCGCCAATTCCGATGGCAAACTTGATCACCGATGGCAGGACGACGACGCAGTCTGCTTTGTCAATTACGCTCTGCGGCACGTCGTCGGGAACGTCCATAATCTCCTTCACCACCGTCCCGGCATTTTCAACTCTCTCCTCTTCTTTCTTCTGCCCGAAGGCGGGCAACGCCAGCATGGAAATCAGGCTCATGACGATCAACGATGTCTTCATAAGTTCTCCTTGTAGACGCTTCGAATCGACGTTTTCTTGCACCTCGGGCACAATGCGGATTCGTTCATTGTGGAGACGGAGCTTAGTCGAGTGACGAGGGCTCGAACACAACGGCCGCATCTTATATGAGCCTCCCGGTTGATATCAACTACAAGTGCGCCCCCAACAAATGCGGGGGATTTGACCCCTTTTCTTTCTTCCCCCTAGAATCATTGATTCCGTCCGCAAAGCTCAACTGAACATGGCGCTGCGTTTCTACAATACGCTGCCGGGCAAAGTCGAGGAGTTCCACCCCCTCGAAAACAACCAGGTCCGCATGTACGCTTGTGGGCCAACGGTTTACGACTACGGACACATCGGAAATTTTCGTACCTTTGTCGCCATCGATATCCTGTGCCGGTTTCTTCGTCAGAGCGGATATAAAGTACGTTACGTCATGAATATCACCGACGTGGACGACAAAATTATTCGTAACTCCGCGCGTGATGGCGTTAGCGTGAAGCAATACACGGAGAAATACGAAAAAGCTTTCTTGGAGGATTCTGCAACTCTGAATATCGAACAGCCGACTCTTGTCCGCGCCACAGACCATATTCCTGAGATGGCTGAGTTCGTCGTGGCACTGGAAAAGAAGGGATTTGCTTACCGTGCTGAGGATGGCTCTTACTACTTCCGCATCGCCAAGTTTCCCGGTTATGGAAAACTCTCAAAAAAGGATTTTGCTGGGATGGAAGATGGCGCTCGCGTGGATTTGGACGAATATGACAAGGACAGCGCGCGCGATTTCGCCCTTTGGAAGGCACCGAAGCCTGGCGAGGCTTTCTGGGAAACTCCCATCGGACGCGGCCGGCCGGGTTGGCACATCGAGTGCTCCGTCATGTCGATGGAAGAGTTGGGAGAAACCTTCGACCTCCACGCTGGAGGGGAAGACCTCATCTTTCCGCATCACGAAAACGAAATTGCGCAATCGGAGGCTCTCACTGGGAAGCCATTTGCCCACTTCTGGTTTCACGCGCGTTTTCTGCTGGTCGAGGGTGAGAAGATGTCCAAGAGTCTGGGCAACTTTCTGACTCTCCGCGATCTGGTGCTCAAGGGATATAAGCCGTCTTCGATCCGGCTGTTGCTGGCCTCGGTCCCCTATCGTCACCAGCTTAACTTTACCTTCGACGGGCTGAAGCAAATGGCCAGCAACGTCGACAAGTTGCGCAATTTCCAGTTGCGCCTGACTGCGGCCCAGCTTCCGGCTGGCGTAAATGGGGAAATACAGCAACTGGCGAACGAGGCAGTTGAGAAGATGAGGTCCGCCCTGGAAGACGATCTCAACACCGCGCAGGCACAAGCCGCCATTCTCGACATGGTTCGCAAAGCTAACGCCGCCCTGGATAACGGCCTGATCAAAAAAGACGACGTGCCGCCGCTGCTCGCTGCGCTAGAAAGGTTCGACGACATCTTTGCCGTCCTCAAAGATGACGACGCTCCCAAGATGAAAGCCATCCTCGATTGGGCCAAGGCACACGACCGCCAGAAAGATATCAGCCAGGGACTTCTGGACGCTGTTGGATCTCAAAGCGTTTCCGACGTCGAAATTGAAAACAAGGTCGCTGCCATGGAAGCCGCTCGACGGGCTCGCAATTTTCAGCTCTCCGACGCCGTTCGCGCCGAACTCACCAGTGCCGGTCTGATCATCGAACAAACGAAAGACGGTATCCGCTGGCGGCGAAAGTAGAGACCGCTAGCGGATACTCCTTCTCCACTTCGCCTTCCCGATACTGCGCCGATACCTTCGGCTACCGGCTGGCGCCGGCGACCCATCCGCACCTTCCGCAGTGATCTGGGTCCAACCCCTCCGCGGATTTAGAACCGAAACATATCCTCCGGGGCCGAGTTCCATCGGTTTCGACACTCGTTTTTTGAAATCAATGCGATCAGCTTGTGTCGGCTCGAACCAGGAGGGCGTGATGAAGTCCGATACCAACACTCCATCGATCTTGTATCCCAGGCTGTCTGACTCGACGGCATCGCAGACTTCCAGTGCATAGATTCTTCCGTCAGAACCCTGAGCACACCAGTTGATCCATGGGTCTGCAAGCATCTCCAGCAGTTCATGGCTCAGCGTCACCGTCCACGAAGAACCGCTTTCCGCGTCAAGTCCGGCAAAGACTTTGCCCAAGGGAGTGCCATTGCTGCTCATCTCATGGTAGCCGAGCGCTCCAGCCTGATCTGGATCGTCGGTCAGAACAATCTGCGACCAACCTGCAACAAGCGCTTGAGCTTTAGGCAAAAAGGTCAGTGAGCAATCGATGTCCCAATACGCACAAAAATCCCGGCTCACTTGACGCTGCAAAGATGGCATTACAGTCTCTACTTGCGCGTCGCTGAGGCAAGTAGAGGCATTGGTTAGCGCGATGACCGGAACGCTCATGAGCTCTTACCTCAATGCGCAGGTCGTAAGCGCTGCGTCAAGTGCAGAGTTGCCGGTCGACGCGCAGACTTGCTGGTTCCACTGCTTCCTTAACGCTTCAGCCTTTGGGATGACAATGTTCTGTCGCGTTTTCCGGGCCGTGGACGGTGCCGCAGGCTGTGGAATCAAGGAAGCGAAGCTGCTCACTGTCGTCAGGATCAAGTTGACTCCCGCTGTCACCCTCGCCGCGAGCGTCGGGTCGCTGATATGCGCGGCTTGCAGCAGGGCAGGCAGGTTTTGATTGATATCTGCAATCACGTTCTCAATTTTCTCCATCGCGTCAGCGCTAGGCCTAGCTTTGTAGTCGTTGTAAAACGTCTGCAGCAGGGTCAAGTCTTTGCTGGCCTCGGCTGATATGTTTTGTACAGCCGCCAACTCGGCGGCGCTGGCTTGCTTGCCAGATTGCAGTGTGGCAACCATGGCGGCGATGTTCAAAGCCATCTGGGTCAGCACCGGCAAATCCGCCAGTGCCACATTCACCCACTGCGCACTGCAGCCGGTGGCAAATATCGACAGCGATAACACAATCGCGAGGCCAATTTTGGCTTTCGAGTTTGAGTGCATAAGTGTTTCTCCTTTTTTCGTAATACAATTGCGGCTGAACTGAGAACTGAAAACTGAGAACTGAGAACAGAGAACTGAAAACTGAGACCTGAAAACTGAGACCTGAAAACTGAGGCCTGAAAACTGAGACCTGAAAACCAAGACCTGAGTCCCGAGACCGGAGACCTAAGACCGCAGACCTAAGATCTCCTCTCCCGCTACAGTCATGAAATCTCTTGACGAGTACCTTCGCGACGCCGAACAGGCCCATGGTCATCTCTGTGCCGGACAAGTTCTCGGCGTTCGCCTGGCCATGTTCGGGCTCGCGATGTTAGGGATAGGAGATCCCCACAAGAAAGACCGCAAGCGTTTGGTTACTTTTGTGGAGATTGACCGTTGCGCCACCGACGCGGTTGCCGTGGTCACCGGCTGCCGCCTGGGCAAGCGCGCCTTGAAGTTCCGCGACTGGGGCAAGGTCGCGGCGACATTTGTGGATGTGAGCACCGGCAAGGCGGTGCGCATCGCAGCCAAAGAGTCATCTAAGACTCTCGCCCGCCAAATGCACCCTGAGTTGGAGAATAAGAACCAGCAACAAATGCTGGCCTACCGTGAAATGTCAGATGAAGACTTGTTCACCATGCAATGGGTGAAAGTTGAACTTCCTCCGGAAGAATTTCCCGGATACAAAGGGGAGCGTATTGTTTGTGAAATTTGTGGCGAAGGGATTAATTTTCGCCGTGAAGTTCGTCGCGAAGGAAAAGTACTCTGCCGCGGCTGTGCGGGAGAGAGCTATTACGAATTGACATCCTAACCTTGCTAGGCTCTGACTCTCGCTCATGCCGCATTTTCATACGCATGCGCCACGCGCAGAATCGTGGTCTCGTCGAAATGTTTCCCCAACACTTGCATCCCGATCGGCAATTTCTCTCGCGTTTGTCCACATGGCATGGAAATCCCTGGGATGCCCGCTAAATTCGCCGTCACTGTGTAAATATCAGCCAGGTACATCGCGACGGGATCATTCACCTTCTCGCCTAGCTTGAATGCTGCCGTGGGACTCGTCGGAGTCACGATCACGTCGACCTGCTTGAAAGCCTGGTCGAAATCGCGAGTCAACAGCGTGCGCACCTTTTGTGCCTTCAAGTAGTAAGCATCGTAGTAACCGGCACTCAAAACATAGGTTCCGAGCATGATACGGCGTTTGACTTCTGTGCCGAAACCCCGGTCGCGGGTGCGCCGATACATCTCCGAAAGCGAGCCCGGCCCGTCGGCGCGGTAACCATAGCGCACGCCATCAAAGCGAGCCAGGTTCGACGAAGCTTCCGCGGTGGCAACAATGTAGTAGGTCGGCACCGCGTACTTTGTGTGCGGCAGAGAAAGTTTTATGATCTCGCAGCCCAGATCTGCCAGCTTCTGAATCGCCGCCTCCACCGACTTGCGAACTTCCCCGTCAAGTCCTTCGCCGAAGTACTCTTTGGCCACGCCAATCTTCAAGCCGGAGATTGGCTTCTCCAGTTCCGCGACGTAGTCGGGGACGGGCATCTCGGCGGAAGTCGAATCCATCGGGTCGCGTCCTGCGATCATCCGCAGAACGATCGCTGCATCCTTCGCCGTCTTGGTCAGGGGGCCAATGTGGTCGAGCGACGAAGCGAATGCAATCAATCCATAGCGCGATACTCGTCCATAAGTGGGCTTCAACCCAACCACACCACAAAAAGATGCGGGCTGTCGAATCGAACCACCGGTGTCCGAACCGAGCGTGGCCACCGCCATGTCCGCGGCCACTGCCGCAGCGGACCCTCCCGAAGAACCGCCCGGCACGCGGCTCAGATCGCGCGGATTATGCACTGGCTTCCACGCCGAATTCTCGTTGGACGAACCCATAGCGAATTCATCGCAGTTCATTTTTCCCAGCACCACAGCGCCCGCCGCTTCCAGTCGCGCCACCGCCGTGCAATCGTAGGGCGGCATGTAATTGCCTAGAATCTTCGAACCTGCCGTCGAACGCGCGCCCTTTGTCACCAATACATCTTTGATACCGACGGGCACGCCGCCCAAAGGCGGTAGCTTCTCTCCCTTCGCGGCCAGGGCGTCCATTTCCGAAGCCTTCGCCAGCGCGCGTTCTTTGGAGAGCGTCAGAAACGCTCCCACCGTGGGATCGTCTCTCTCGATCCTGTCGTACATTGCTTCCGCTAGAGACACCGCCGTCGTTTTACGCTCTTGAATTGCTGAGCGCGCCGCATCAATGGTAAGCCGGCTCAAGTCCATAATTAGTGGTTAGTGGTTAGTGATCAGGTCTGTAAACTACTGGGTGCTGATCACTGGCCACTTGCCGCTATCTCTCAATCACCTTGGGAACTTTGAAGAAGATTCCGTCCGAATCAGGGGCGTTTTGCAAGGCGACATCGTGTGGCAGCGATTTTCGCAGCCCTTCGAGAATATCCTCGCGGCTGGCGTAGGCAAAGCGCTCGCTCCCCTGCTTGGATTCGTCCATCCCATAACGATCCGACACCTGCGCCATGGGCTGGACACCCGCCGTATCGAGCTCGTTTAACGAATCAATGTGTTGGAGAATCGAATTGAGATCTTGCAGCATGCAGACGCGCTCCTCAACAGTGAGCTCGAGGTTGGCCAGGTCGGCCACATATGCGACGTCCTTTTCTGTGACTTTCATTTGGCTTTGCTCACCTGACTGCGGGAAACTGACCCTCTACATCCAGAATAGCAATTTCAACACAGCAAATGGGACATGTCCGGTGAAAATATATTCGGTTTGCATTCAGGAGTTTGACCCCGCCGATTTGCGGCTAGGGGCTTGACAACCAAACACGCGAGAACGGACTTACGCCTTTTTGCTCCCTTAACTTGGCGGAAATTCTCGCCGCACCAGCTCCATTGCGCTTTCCTTCGAGGGCAAACGCCCCTCGAGCTGTGCGTCTTCCACTGCGGTGAGAATTTCCTTAAATCTTGGTCCGGGCTCGTAACCGGCTGCGATAAGATCGTCGCCAGTGACGAGCGGCGCTGGACGGATGCTTTCTGGCCGCATGGAGCCCATCTTTTCGCGCACAAGATTATAGGAACGAAGATCGCCGTGGCTGGCCTCGCAGTCAGCCCGGTGTAGCGCCAAATGCTCCTCAAAACGAGGCAAACGCAGAAATCTCTTCAAGGTAGATTCCTTCATACGGTCCACCTGAGCGAAGCGCATATGGTTGTCGACCAGCCCCAGAATCTGCTCGGCGTCGTCGTTAGAGAAACGTAAGCGCCGGCAAATCTCTTCCGCGATTTTGACCCCAACATCCACGTGTCCGTCAAAACGGATGCGATCCGGTGCAACCCGAAACGTGGCCGGCTTGCCCACATCGTGCAGCAGCGCGCCCCAAGCCAGCGTGGGCGGACAAGGCTGCGGCAATTTGTCGAGCACCAAAAGAGTATGGACGAAGACATCCCCCTCGGGATGAAACTGTGGCGGCTGCTCCACTCCTTTCATTGCTGAAATCTCAGGCAGGACTTCCCGTAGCAACCGGGTTTCATCGAGCAGCACGAAGGCTCGCCGGGCGTGGCCTTCGGTGAGCATCCTGGTCAGTTCATCGCGGACTCGCTCGCGGGAGACGTGGTGGATCTGCGGCGCCAGCTTCTGAATCGCAGCGAAAGTGCCCGGCTCGATGGTGTATTCGAAGCGGGCAGCAAAGCGAACGGCCCGCAGCATGCGCAGTTTGTCCTCGGCAAAGCGCCGTTCCGGTTCGCCAATGGCGCGGATGATCTGGTCTCTTAAATCTTTTCGCCCGCCGACAAAATCGAGCACACCGTCCTTCAGCGGATCAATAACTAGTGGATCGAGCATCATGCCGTTGATGGTGAAATCACGCCGTCGCACGTCTTGTTCCGGATTGCTGGTGAAACGCACTTCATCGGGATGCCGGCCGTCGCTGTAGCCGATATCACTGCGAAACGTCGCGACCTCGACGACATTGCTTTTCGAAGTTGTTGTACCCAACCCTTTGTCATCTCCACTGGAGTCCGAACCTCGCTTGGCGAAGTTCGGCCGCAGTCGAGGCATCTGCGGTTGTTCTTCGTCCGGCACTGGCACCAAAACCACGCCAAACTGGGCGCCAACCGCATAAGTTTCAGGGAAAACTCGCATGACTTCATCAGGCGTAGCGTCAGTCGCGACATCGTAATCCGCCGGCTCACGACCCAGCAGAAGATCACGCACGCATCCCCCGACGAGGTAGGCTTGGTAACCCGCGTCGCGCAGCGCAGGGATAATCGAGATAGCAAAGTCTTTCAGCACGGACCCATGGATTCTCTTAGCAGATAATATAGGCTCTTGCCCGAAGCCCTCATCCTCGCGATCGAGACCTCTTGCGACGAGACCGCTGCGGCGGTGGTTCGTTCGGGCGAGAAAATTATCTCGAATGTTGTGTTTTCGCAGATCGCTACCCATCAACCCTACGGGGGTGTGGTCCCAGAGTTAGCTTCGCGCGAGCATTTGAAGGCGATTGTTCCGGTGGTACGTCAGGCGCTCGCCGATGCCGGACAAACCTATCAGTCGATCGACGCCATCGCTGTCACCCAGGGCCCCGGCCTCGCGGGCGCGCTGCTTGTCGGTATCAGCT
>Ga0210384_10008780_pt1 | contig 10504 bp, 5 predicted proteins | sample IncBWH2MmetaG_FD_160574 | JGI IMG/M metagenome (GOLD analysis project Ga0210384, IMG submission 160574) | Forest soil microbial communities from Barre Woods Harvard Forest LTER site, Petersham, Massachusetts, United States - Inc-BW-H-2-M | ecosystem: Environmental > Terrestrial > Soil >...
CTCGACGATGTTGCGCAATTCGCGGAGGTTGCCGGGCCAGGAATAGCGGCGGAGTTCGGCGATGGCGTCCGCGGCAAAGGCTTTTTCTTTCCAGCCGTTTTGCGCGGCGACTTGACGGGCGAAATGTTCGACGAGCACGGGGAAATCTTCGGCACGTTCGCGCAAGGGCGGCAGCAGCAACGGAAAAACATAGATGCGATGGAAAAGATCGCGGCGAAAGGCGTTCTGCTTGACGAGATCTTCGAGATTGCGGTGCGTGGCTACCACAACGCGGACGCTTACCTTGGTGGGTTTGTCGCCGCCGACGCGCTCGACTTCGCCTTCTTCGAGGACGCGCAGAAGCTTCGCTTGCATGGCTACGGGCATGTCGCCGATTTCGTCGAGAAACAGCGTGCCGCCGTCGGCTTGCTCGAATTTTCCTGTGTGGCGCGCAGCGGCGCCGGTGAAGGCGCCTTTTTCGTGGCCAAAGAGCTCGGACTCGATGAGTTCGGCGGGGACGGCGGCGCAATTCAGAGTGATGAAAGCATTTTCGTGGCGCGGGGATTTTTCGTGAATCGCCCGGGCCACCAATTCCTTGCCCGTACCAGTTTCGCCGAGGATGCAGACGCGCGTCTCGCTGACGGCGACGCGATCGATCTGCGCGAGGAGTTTCTTCATGGCCGGGCCGGAGCCGACAAGTTCGTGTTTGCCGAGGCGGTGCTTGAGTTCGCGGTTTTCTTCTTCAAGACGCGTGAGGCGCAGTGCGTTATCGACGGTAACCAGCAATTTGTCGGTGGTGAGCGGCTTTTCGAGGAAATCGAGCGCGCCGAGCTTGGTGGCGCGGACGGCCATTTCGATATTGGCCTGTCCGGAAATCAGAACAATGGGCGTCTTCACGCCATTTTTCTTCAGCTCTTCGAGCAGTTCGAGGCCGCTTTTGCCGGGCATGACAACGTCAGAAAGAATCAGGTCGAAGGATTCGGTCCTGAGCAACTCGACGGCGCGCGCGGCGTTGTCGCAAACGGTGGCTTCGTGGCCGGCCAGGCGGAAGGCGCGCGAAAGAGACGCGAGAGTGTTGGGGTCGTCGTCGACGAGCAGGAGATGGGCTTTGCGCGGCAAGCTGGAGTCCTCGTGTGCTTAGTCGGATGCAGCGGCGAAAGTGGAGAGCGGCGGCTTCGCGGCAGGGGCGTCCGATTTGGGGCGAGCGGTACCGCCGGGCTGATGCTGCGGCAGTTCGATGCGAAAAGTGGCGCCGCGGCCCTGTTCGCTGGAGACGGAAATTGTGCCGTGATGATCGCTGATGACCGACTGCACGATGGCCAGGCCGAGGCCGGTGCCTTGCAGCTTGGTGGTGTAGTACGGCGTGAAGAGGCGCGAGCATTCCTCCGGCGTCAGGCCTTTGCCGGTGTCCGCAACTTCAATGCGCACGTTGCCGGCTTGCTCGGAAGTGCGCACGGTCAGCGTGCCGCCGGAGGGCATGGCGTCGAGGGCGTTGAGCACGAGATTCTGAAATGCGCGATGCAAAAGATCAGGATCGGCTTCGATTTCCGGCAGTGGCTCGGTGAGAAAGAATTCCGGCGTGATGGTGGGCTTGCCCACTTCGTTGAACTGCGGCTCGAAGAGGCGCACGGCGTTGCGGAGCGCTTCGTTGACATGGACCTGCGTAAATTGCGGCGCGGGCATTTTTGAGAAATCGCTGAAGCGGCCGACGATAGTATTCAGATTGGAGAGCTCGGCTTTGAGCGTGGCAGTGGATTCGTTGAAGACTTCGAGAAATTGCTTGGCTTCCAGCTGCCTGGCACGCTGCAGATTTTCGACCGTGATTTGCAGCGGGAACAGCGGATTGCGCAGTTCGTGAGCGAGGCGGCGAGCCAGCTCGCGCCAGGCCGCGACGCGCTCGGTTTGCACCAGCTTTTCCTTTTGCGAGGCGAGCGTGCGGGTCATGTCGTTGAAGGCGGTGGCCAACTGGCCGATTTCGTCCGAGCCACGCACGTCGATGCGGGTATCCAGCGTCCGGAGGCTACCTCGCGGGCGCCTTCGGCAAGCTCTTCGACGGGCCGGGTGATGCGCGAGGAGACCCACCAGCTCACTAGCAGGCCGATCAAGATCGCGGCGCCCGCTACCGCCGCAGAAATCTTCACGATCTGGCGCGTGAGCAGAACGAGTTCTTTTTGCGAGCTGCCGGCGAGCAGCACACCGAGCAATTCGTTGTTCGGCCCGGTCAATGGAATGGCGTTGAAGGTTTCAGACTGTGAGGCATCGTTGGTCCAATCGATGTGCTGCACCAGCGGCTCGGACTGGGAGCGCGATTGCTTTTGAACCTGCTCGATCAGCGGCTGAAAGCGCTCGGCTTGCGCGACGGCACCGTCCTTGTCGGTAAGCGCGGCGGGCACGAAGTTCGGCTCAAGATTGCGGTACAACAGCGCGCGCATGCCTTCGGGCAAAGCGAGCGAAGCCAGAAAATGTTGGTCGACACGGCGGCCACCGACGATGTAAAGAGTTTTTTCGCCGACGGGAAGCGCACGAACCACAGTCAGCGAAAGCTCGACGCCATCGGGCAATTCTTCCTTGCGCAAAAAGGCAGGCGTTTCGTTCCAATCCTTGCGCGTGGTGACCCACTCGTCTTTGTATCCGACGCGCGCGGGATATTGCGCGGAGGAAATGAGCGTGCCGTCGGAATTGACGAATTGCACGAAGTCGAGATTGTGGTCTTGAGCGGCGCCGTTGGCATCGCGAACGTAGGTGGACTGGTCGGCGTTCGGCCGCGCCAGATCGAGGGCCATGCGAAGTGTAACGTCCGCGTTGGCGATGTTTTTTACTTCCTGCTGCACTTCTTCGCCGCGCTGCGCGTATTCGCGCTTGAACTGGGTAACCAACGCTTGCGTGCGCTGCGCGTCCATCTCTTCGAAAGCGGCTTGCGTGTAGTGGGTCACGCCGTAGGCGACCAGCGAAACCGATGCAAGTACCGTAACCAGAAAAACCAGGAACAATTTTGTGCGGAAACTCATGGCTTTGCTCCTGCGGGTGCGGTCGGCTGCTGCTGTTGCGTGGCCGCTGTAGGCAAATTCAGATTTTGCTGCGCGACCGATTCCGGAAGATCGAGCCAGACCTCGGCGAGGTGCCATTCGCTCCAGCGCGCTGGCAGCCAGTTACGCACGTTGGCGCCGATTCCAGCATACTCTGGCAGCGCGACCAGCGGGAGGACCCGGCGATCTTCCAGAATTTTGCGCTCGCGCGCGTACAGTTGCTCGGGTTCCGCGCTGGCAGCGTCTGCACCGGCGGATTCGGTCGCGCCCAGTGCCCGCGAAAGCGCGTCGAGCTCTGCTCTTGGCGAAAGCGAAGTTACGTGCCAAGCGAAAAGATGCAAGCTCGCGGCGGATTCCGCGGGCGGCGTTGCGGCCCCGGCTTCGCGCTGCGCAGGACGGTTGATCACTTGCACGGTCATTCCAGCTTGCCGCGCATTCACCGCGACGCGTTCGGCAAGCAGCTTGGGTAATTCTCCGGGCGCATCCACGCGCAGGCGCAGAGGTTCCGCGGCTGCCGCAAGATTCGCGGGCAGCGCGGCTCGCAATTCTTTCGCTCGTTCGAGACTGGTGTCCACGTTGAATAAGAAAGCATAGCCCGATAACCACTGCGGCAAAAGGGCTGCTGCAGGTTCGGCTTGCCTTTGCAGCAACACGTTGGCCATGGTGGTGCGGTCGAGCGAATAGAAGAGCGCTTCGCGCAGGCGGGCATTGGACGCGGCGGATGGCGAAGCGTCGATGCGCAGGCCGAAGGTGATCACCGGCGTCGACGCCCACACACGCAGATTCTCTTGTGCCGCGCGTCGCACCAGCTCTGGCGCGATTTCGATCAGATCGGCTTTACCGAGTTGCAGATCGAGCAAGCGGCGCAGCGCGGGAAAGCCGAGCGTGAGTTCGACGGCGTTGACGAAGGGCCGCCCGGCCCAGCAGTTTTCGCTGGCTTTGAGCAGATAACGGGCATTCTTGCCGTCTGCGGTGGCGGGCGAAGCTTCGGCAACGAAGAATGGGCCAGTACCCACGAGCGTTCCATCGGCTAGTGCGCGATAAACAAAGTAGCGGCCCGAAGCAAGCAGCTCGAGCAAATCGGGCAGCGGCGAGGCCGATTGCACCGAGAGCGTGTTGCCGGACGCGCTCAGTTGAATCCCGGTGGGAAGCAACGGCTGAAGAGCCGCGGCGACTTCAGCTACGGTGAGCGGCGTGTCGTCTGAAAATTTCACGCCGTCGCGCAGGCGGATTTGCCAGTGCCTAGCCGAGGCGTCGTGCGACCACTCTGAGGCGAGTTGCGGCTGAAAGTGGCCGTAATTGTCGAGCGTGACCAGACGGTCGAAAACCAGCGACGCGATTTTTTCGTTCGCCGCGGATTCCAGCGTTCCCGCTTTCCACGCGCGCGGATCCAGCGAAATCGCCGCTTCGCGTAGCTCAACGCGCAGCGTTCCGCCATAACGTGGATGCTTGGCGGCCGCTGCGCGAGACGCGAGCATTCCGCAAACAATCAGCGCAAACAACAAAGCCCGCTTAGTTGCGGCAGGCCAGCGCGAAGCGATGAATCTCATACTCCCCCGTACTCAGATTCAAGACCACGGCGATGCTCGAAGCCGCTTCCGGTCCGCTCGCAAGGGCTAGCACCGGACCGGGCGTTTCGAGAACCGTCGTGCGATCGGAAGCAGCGTTCTGGGCGTCGTGCAAAAAGAGATGGTCGGGCTTCGACCAATCTCCGCCGTCCGCAGAAAGAATCCACTCATGGTGATCGCATGGTGCGAGCAACTTGACAGAATCATCGCTAACCAGAATGAAGCGGCCTTTCCCGCCGGGCGTGTTGCGCGGGTCCGCCGGAGCGCAATCCAAAGCGATCTTTTCGGCCAGCGAGCCAGAACATGTCTTGCCCGGCAGCTCGAGCACAAAGTTCGCGTCATCGTCTTTCGAAAATCGAATGCGGCCGGCCAGCGAGCGCGATGGATGCACCGCGCCCGGAATATGCGCAACCGCTTGCAGCGCCGGCTGCTCGGAGAGCGAACCGTAGACCCAAAGCGTCTCGCGCCCAAGCATCAACAGGACACTCCCGCTTCGAGTCGCATGCTCGGCCGCGTCCAGGATCGGCTCGCGCTGTTTCCAGATCAGTTGCTTCTGCAGATACGGCGCGGGCGCCGCATCCTGCGCGGCAAAGGCAGCGCGGCTCACTTGCACGACACGGACCTGTTCGCCGTCCGCGGCCGGAACGCTCGCAACGATCACCAACTGCGTGGCAGTTTCCCGCAGCGTCACGCGCAAGGGAGGCGCGGCCGCCTCATCGGTGAGGAGTCCGCGAATGGCCGCCAGCCTTGCTGAAAACTGCGATTGCAGCGCAGCCGACTGCGAGGTGGCCAGCGAGGATTCATTCTGCCAATCGAGATGCAAAGGACCGCGCAGGTTGCGAATCGCGGCGACTTCGTTGCCGAGCGTCGCGATGGCGTCCTGCAACGGATCTTCCGTTGCAAAAGATGGGTGCGCCGCGCACGACCCCGCGAGCAGAGCCGCCGCCGCAGCCATGCTCGAGAACAGAAGGACGCACAACCATCCGCGGACAAAGTAATTGTTGGCGGACACGGGAATGAAGGCTGATGATAGCACGTTCGCCTCCGCCCGGCCGTGGACGGAATGGCGGGCGAGCAAGGGCGGATGCCGATTTTGCGCGAATAGTGAGAAATAGAGAACTTTTCTTCTGCTCCTGCGTCTATGTACAAGGTACAAGTTGACGTCTGTGGGCTGGGTGTGCCCGGTAAGCTGCTCGACAAGGCCCGACAAGAACTTGACAAGGAGCTATCGATGAAGCCGATTCTGCTGCGACGCGCTGTGCTGCTTGCTTTGTTGCTGCTGGTTTTCGCCGGTGCCGCACTCTTCCCTGCGGGCGAACACGCAGCCGGCAAAGCGGAGGAATCCGCCAGCGGCCCCACACGGCTGCTGCGCTTTGCAGACATCTCCAAAGACCGCGTCGTGTTCGCTTACGCCGGCGATCTGTGGATTGCCTCGCGCCAGGGCGGCTCCGCTCGCCGGCTCACTTCCCACATCGGCGACGAGATTTTTCCCAAGTTTTCTCCCGACGGCAAATGGATCGCCTTCACCGGCGAGTACGACGGCAATCCCGATGTCTACGTCGTCTCGGCGGAGGGCGGCGAGCCCAAGCGCCTGACTTTCCATCCCTCGAACGACATCGTTCTCGGCTGGACGCCCGACGGCAAAGACATTCTCTTCCGCGCCGACCGCACCGGCGGCCCGCCGCAACGCACCACCAAGCTTTATCTGGTCTCGCCGCAAGGCGGCCCGGCACGCGAATTGCCTCCGCCGCGCGCGGACCTCACCAGCTTCTCGCCCGACGGCAGCAAAATCGCCTACATCGAAACTTCGCAGGAGTTCCGCACCTGGAAGAGATACCGCGGCGGCTGGAGCTTGCCGATCGCCATCTACGACCTCAAGAAAAACACCTACGAGGAGTTGCCGAAGGCCAACGGCATGGATCTGTTCCCCATGTGGCACGGCAACGCGATTTATTTCATCAGCGATCGCGACGGGGTGATGAACCTGTACAGCTACGATCTCGGCTCCAAGCAAACGAAAAAACTCACCGAATATAAGGATTACGACATCAAGTGGCCCAGCCTCGGCCCCGACGCCATCGTCTACGAAAATGGCGGCTTGCTCTACGAATACAGCCTCGATTCGGGCAAGACGCGCAATATCCCCATCGATGTGCAAGCCGATCAGGTCGAAGCCCGACCGGAATTCAAGAGCGTAGCGGAAAATATCAACGGCTTCACGATTTCTCCTTCCGGCGTGCGCGCGCTGGTCGAAGCCCGCGGCAACATTTTCACGATTCCCACCGAGCACGGTAGCATTCGCACGCTCTCCACGGACAACTCCGGCGTGCACGAGCTGAATCCGGCCTGGTCGCCCGACGGGAAATGGATCGCCTATCTCTCGGATAAAACCGGCGACTACGAGCTGTACGTGCGTCCGCAGCTCGGCGGCGACGAGATTCGCATCACCTCCGATGGCAACATGTATCGCTATGGCCCGGTGTGGTCGCCCGACAGCAAAAAGCTCCTTTTCTGGGACAAGCTTCATCGCCTCTGGTATGTCGGCGTCGACGAAAAGAAACCGGTGCAGGTCGATCAAGGCGATTTCACCGATATCGCCGATGGCAACTGGGCGCCCGACAGCGCGTGGATCACCTACTCGAAGGCCGACCGCCGCGGCGCCGGCCAGATGTTCGTGTATTCGCTCGAGCACAAGAAAAGCACCAAAATCTCCAACGGCTATTACAACGACACCAATCCCGCGTTTGATCCCGAAGGCAAATATCTTTTCTTCCTCTCGCAGCGCTTCTTTTACCCGAGCATCAGTCAGCTCGATCAGCGCTTCAACTACTACGCCACCGACGGCGTCTTTGCTCTGACGCTAAAATCCGACACGCCTTCGCCCTTCAAAGCGGAAAGCGACGACGAAAAGGTCACCGACAAGGACAAGGAAAAAGAGAAAGAAAAGAAAGACGAAAAGGACAAGAAGAACGCCAAGGGCGATGCGAAGAAAGCGGAGGCATCCGGCGACGAGAAAAAAGAAGAAGCCAAAAAAGAAGAACCGCCGAAGCCCGTGGAAATCGACCTGGCGGGAATCGCCGATCGTGTCGCGCCCGTGCCCATTCCCGCGGGAATCTACACCAACCTGGTGGTCCGCAAGAGCAAGTTCTTTTACGTAGCGCAGCCGCAGGAATCGCGCACCGCGGGAACCGAACAGGACGGGGCGCCGCGCGGCGTAGTTCACGTCTACGACCTGGAAAAACGCGAAGACAAGGAAATCATCAGCGGAATCGAAGGCTACGACGCAGACAAAGACGGAAAGAAAATTGTCTACAAGGCCGGACCCGTTCTCGGCATCATCGAAGCGGCGCCCGGCAAGAAAGTCGGCGAAGGCAAACTCGACCTCTCTGGCATGCAGGTCTTCATCGATCCGCGCCAGGAGTGGCGACAGACCTTCCACGAAGCCTGGCGTATCGAACGTGACTTCTACTGGGATCCGGAAATGACCGGACACGACTGGAAGAAAATCGGCGCGCGCTACGAAGCGCTGCTTCCGTGGGTCGCGCACCGCAGCGATTTGAATTACCTGATCGGCGAATTGATCGCCGAACTCAGCACCTCGCACACCTACGTCGGCGGCGGCGACCAACCCAAGAAGTCGCAAGTCAGCGTCGGTATGCTTGGCGCCGACCTCCGCGCCGACGGCGGTTACTACCGCATCACCAAAATCTATCCCGGCGAAAATTGGCACGAAGCCACGCGCTCGCCGCTCACCGAGCCCGGACTCAAGGTGAAGACCGGCGACTATCTGATCGCCGTGAACGGCCGCGAGGCCAAATCATCCCAGGAAGTCTCCTCCTATTTCCAGAATCTTGCCGGCAAGCAAGTCGCGCTCAAGGTGAACAGCAAACCGAGCGCCGACGGCGCTTGGGAAATCACCGTCAAGCCCGCGGCCAACGAAAACGGCCCGCGTTACCTGGACTGGGTGAATGCCAATCGCAAAAAAGTCTCGGACGCGACCGGCGGCCGCGTCGGCTACATGCACGTTCCCGACACCGGCATCACCGGCATCATCGAGTTCGACAAAGCCTTCAACGCGCAGCTCGACAAGGAAGGCATCATCATCGACGAGCGCTACAACGGCGGCGGCAACATTCCCGACTTCTTCACCGAAAAACTTCGCCGACTGCTCCTCGGCTACATCGCCGGACGCGACACCAAAGATATTCCGTGGCCCCCAACCGCTATCTACGGCCCCAAGATTATGATCGTCAACGAACTCGCGGGCTCCGGCGGCGATTGCTTCCCGTGGTTCTTCCGCCGCGAGAAAATCGGCCCGATCGTGGGCACCCGCACCTGGGGCGGCCTCGTCGGCATCAACAACATCCAGCCGCTGCGCGATGGCGGCTTCGTCACCGCGCCAAGCTTCGGCTTCTGGAGCACCGACAACGGCGGCGAATGGATCGTCGAGCAGCATGGCGTCGATCCCGACTACGTCGTGCCGCAGCGCCCCGATCTCGTCGTCAATGGCCACGATCCGCAGCTTGAAAAAGCCATCGACCTCGCCAACGAAGCCCTGAAAGACGCCAAGCAGCTCCCGCGTCCGAAATACCCGGTCGCGCAGCAATAGCGCGTTCGCACTTTTTCACGTTCCTGCGATACAACGGGCCGGCCCGCCGCTGGCCCGTTTTCTTTCCGCGCCATCGCTTTCGTTGCGCTTTGTTGTATCGTATGCCCGCGCATCCAGAAAAATCACCCGAGGTATCCATGGGCCGCAAGCAGTCTCCGATTCTGAACGACAACGCGCTGAAGCTTGGCTTCTTTTCGTCCAATTGTTCCGGCGGCATGTCCGTAACGAAAGTTCCCGAGCGCTGGGTCAATTCCTGGGAAAACAATATTCGCCTCGCGCAGCTCGCCGACGATGCCGGGATCGAATTCATGCTCCCCATCGCGCGCTGGATCGGCTACGGCGGCGAAACCGATTTTCACGGCAGCGTCCTCGAAACGCTGATTTGGGCCACCGGCCTGCTCGCCAACACCAAACACATCAATGTTTTCGCGACGGTACACACCGCTTTCATTCATCCGCTCGTCGCCGCAAAGCAACTCGCCACCGCCGATCAACTCAGCCACGGTCGCCTCGGCCTCAACGTTGTTGCCGGATGGAACAAACCCGAGTACGACGCTTTCGGCATCGATCTCCCACAACAGCACACCGATCGTTACGCGCTCGCCCAGGAATGGTTCGATCTGGTTACCCGCATCTGGAATCACGATGGCGCCTTCGAATGGAAGGGCAAATATTTCAAAGGCCAGGGCATCTACGGCTTCCCCCGCCCCTTCGATGGCAATCCTCCGGTGATGAACGCCGCCGGCTCCGGCGAAGGCCGTGATTTCGCCGCGCGCAACGCCGATTTTCTCTTTGCCATTTCCATCGACCTCGAACAATCGGCAAAAGAAGTCGTGCAGATCAAGGAACGCGCCGCGAAGCTCGGCCGCGATACCGGCGTCTTCACCCTCTGCCACGTCGTTTGCCGCCCCACAAAAAAAGAAGCCGCGGAGTATTACCACCACTACGCGCAAGAACACGCGGACTGGGGCGCTGTCGACAATCTCATGCGCCTCCAGGGCCTGCACGCCCAATCTTTCCCGCCTGAAGCCCTGCGCACCATGCGTGACCGCTTCGCCGCCGGGCACGGCACCTATCCTCTTGTCGGCGATCCTGACACCATCGTCAACGAAATGAAAAAAATCACCGCCTCCGGTTTTGCAGGCACCACTCTAAGCTTCGTCGACTACGTCGCCGAGTTCCCCTACTTCCGCGCCGAAGTGATGCCGCGCCTCGAACGCCTCGGCCTCCGCAAACCCGTTCACCGCTAAATTCCCTTACTCGTCCGCAGCCCCTCTTTGTAGTGGCGCAGCTCCCTGCGACAGCGATTCTATGATCTCGCC
>Ga0210384_10008781_pt1 | contig 10504 bp, 12 predicted proteins | sample IncBWH2MmetaG_FD_160574 | JGI IMG/M metagenome (GOLD analysis project Ga0210384, IMG submission 160574) | Forest soil microbial communities from Barre Woods Harvard Forest LTER site, Petersham, Massachusetts, United States - Inc-BW-H-2-M | ecosystem: Environmental > Terrestrial > Soil >...
GAGGCGCCGCCTGGTGCCATCGTCGTGCTCTCGGCCGACTACCGGAAAAGCGCTATCCCGGGCGAGCCCGACAAGGTAGGACCGATCACCCTCGAACGGCTCGCCGCGGCGGCAAGAGAAGAGCGCGGTCTCGGGCTGCCGGTGCTGGTCAGCGGCGGCCGTGTGGGCGACGTCGAGGCACCGCTCGCGGAGCTGATGAGTGCCGCACTGCAAGACGATTTCCAGGTTCCGGTGCGCTGGCGTGAGGACGGTTCGACGACGACCTATGAGAATGCGGCCTTCTCCGCCGAGATGCTGCGCCGGGCCGGTGTGCCGTCGGCGCTCGTCGTCACCCATCCCTGGCACATGGCCCGAGCCCTGTGGTCGTTCCGCGCCGTCGGCTACCCCGCGATCCCGGCCAGTCGTGACGGTCGCGAGCTTCCCTTGCTCTCGGCGAGTTCCTTCTTCCCGCAGGTGCCCGCCCTACTCTCCAGCTACTATGCGCTGCACGAATTTATCGGCTTGGGCTGGTACATGTGGCGCTATGGCGATTGGTAGCGTCTGACCTTCGGAGGACAAGCCCGTGATCTTCGAGGAAAACAGCGGGGGCGGGCAGGCATCGACTTTACCGCCTTACCGATCGACGCCAGGAACTTACCTTTCTCGCCCAGTGTTGCTCAGGAAGGCAAAAATCTTCCTCTGGTGTCGCAATGCTTGGCACGATCCTGCTGATTATCCTGGTCCTGATCCTGATCGGCGCACTGCCGCGCTGGCCACATAGCAGAGGCTGGGGATATTACCCGAGCAGCGGCCTCGGCCTCGTGCTGCTGATCATCATTATTCTCCTACTGACGGGATACATATAGATTCATTGTGGGCCGACTCTTGCCTTGCTCAGCTGTCGAGCACAACAACGGCGATGCACAGCGTGCATCGTTCTTCTCCCGCTTCACGCGCTGGACGGAGCGTCAGCTCGGTCGCTCCATTACGTTCGCGCTGGCGTTCCTGGCGATCATTTTGTGGGCCGCGACGGGACCGCTCTTTGGTTGGTCCGACACCTGGCAGCTCGTCATTAATACCGGCACTACGATCGTCACGTTCCTGATGGTCTTCGTTATCCAAAATACCCAAAACCGTGATACCGCCGCCATCCACCTCAAGCTCGACGAGCTGATCCGGGTCAACAAGGCCGCTCGAAATTCGCTGATCAGTCTGGAAGAACAGTCAGAATCAGAGGTTGCGGAAGTCAAATCGGCGTTTGTTGATCTTGCCGCGATGGAACGGCCGCCATCGAGGGCATAGGACCCGAACCACTCGAAGGCCCCGCTATGAGTCGATAGCGATGGGATCACTCACGTTCCTCCTGCGGTTGAAAGATAACCCGGCGGGTCAAAAAATTCCCTCAATGTGAGTTGGTTCACATGCCTCTACCCCTGCGTGCGCCATTTATCGGACGCCTTCGGCTTGATGGCCAGGCGTTGCGGCGTGGAGGGATGATCATGGCGAGAATCGATCTCTGGCGGTGGAGCGCAACGAGGGTCGAGATCGACCATCGCGCGCGCGAAGCGCGCTTGCGGCTGGAGCATCTCGAACGGCTGCTGAAAATGCGGGCGCTGCCGGCGCAGTCGTGGGTAAGCCGGATCCTCTATCGGCGCGAGGGGCGTTTTTTCAGTGGCGGGCGCATGTCGGACCGATCGACGAAAATCGATCAGACCGGCGAGCGGCGCCGCGAGGCGCGCCATTTTCCGGCTGCGCTCTGCGGTGCAACGAGCGGGTTGGCTCTCGCGGTGAGAGGAGCGATAGGTACGGTGCCCACCGCCGCCCTATAGAATGTAGGGCTCCCGTCAATACACCCGCTCGGCCGGCGGAAAAGCCGGGACCTCATTCGAGAGCGGGTTGAGGTGCACCGGACGGTCGCCGAGCCGCACCCGGCCGCCATCGTCATACCAGGCGAGAGTGTGCTTGAGCCAGTTGTCGTCATCGCGCAGCGGGTAGTCCTCGCGGGCGTGCGCACCGCGGCTCTCGGTGCGGTAGCGGGCGGAATGGAGAACGACCGCTGCCTGGCCGAGCAGATTGTCGAGTTCGAGTGCTTCGACGAGATCGCTGTTCCAGATCATCGAGCGGTCGGCGATGGCGAGGTCGGCCATGGCGCGCGCGACCTCGGCCATCTTGCGCAGCCCCTCATCGAGCACCTCTTCGCTGCGGAAGACCGCGCAATGCTCCTGCATGGCGCGCTGCATCGCGCGGCGGAGTGCCCCGGTCTTGGTACCGCCCTTGGCGTGGCGCACCCGGTCGAGCCGCGTGATTGCCGCTTCGGTCGCGCCGGGCGGCAGCGCGCCGTGCGATGCGCCGGGCTCGAGGATCGCCGCAGCCCGCTCAGCCGCGGCGCGGCCAAAGACGAGGAGATCGAGCAGCGAGTTGGTGCCGAGACGCGTGGCACCGTGCACCGAGACGCAGGCCGCCTCGCCGACCGCCATCAACCCGGGAACGACTCGTTCGGGATCGCCAGGGGTCGGGTTCAGCACCTCGCCATGAATATTGGTCGGGATGCCGCCCATGTTGTAATGCGCCGTGGGCAATACCGGGATCGGCTCGCGCGTCACCTCGACGCCGGCAAAGATCTTCGCGGTCTCCGAGATGCCGGGCAGTCGCGCGTGCAGCAGCCCGGGATCGAGATGTTCGAGATGCAAGAGCATGTGATCGCGCTGTGGTCCGCAACCGCGGCCCTCGCGGATCTCGATCTCCATCGCGCGGCTGACGATGTCGCGCGCACCGAGATCCTTTGAATTGGGTGCATAGCGCTCCATAAAGCGCTCGCCCTCACCGTTCGTCAGATAGCCGCCTTCACCGCGCGCACCTTCGGTGATCAGGCAGCCCGCACCATAGACGCCGGTCGGATGAAACTGGACGAACTCCATGTCCTGCAGCGGCAAGCCGGCGCGCAACGCCATCGCGTAGCCGTCACCGGTGCAGATATGCGCCTGGGTCGTCGTCAGATAGGCGCGGCCGCCGCCGCCCGTCGCCAGCACCACGATATGCGCGCGAAAGAGGTGCAAGGTGCCATCTTCCAGGTTCCAGGCGACGACCCCGCGGCACGCCCCGTCCTCGATGACGAGATCGAGCGCGAAATATTCGACAAAAAACTCGGCGCCGTGCCTGAGGCCTTGCTGATAGAGGGTGTGCAGCAGCGCGTGGCCGGTGCGGTCGGCAGCCGCACAGGCGCGTTTCGCCAGCCCCTTGCCCCATTGCACCGTGTGGCCGCCGAACGGCCGCTGGTAGATGTGGCCGTCCGCGGTGCGCGAGAACGGCATGCCGAAATGCTCGAGCTCGATGACCGCCGCCATCGCATTCTTGCACATGTATTCGATCGCATCCTGGTCACCGAGCCAGTCGGAGCCCTTGACCGTGTCGTACATGTGCCAGCGCCAGTCGTCCTCGCCCATATTGCCGAGTGCGGCACCGATGCCGCCCTGGGCGGCGACGGTGTGGCTGCGGGTCGGGAATACCTTGCTGAGGCAGGCGGTCTTGAGACCCGCCGCGGTCATGCCGAGGGTCGCACGCAACCCGGCGCCACCGCCGCCGATAACGACGACGTCATAGGCGTGGTTGTCGAGCGGATAAGCCTGGGTCATGATCAGCCACCCTTCGTGTTTTCCGAATCTGGTGGTGGTCCTGTCCTCGGCGCAATCAGTATCAGGCGTAGCCTGGCTTCGCGGAATTTGAAGGCAGGGACGGGTTGATGCGCTTCGACCTGACCGATCTGAGGCTGTTCCTCTACGTTGTCGAGGCAGGCAGCATTACCGGCGGTGCGGCGCGCATGCATCTCGCCGTCGCCGCGGCGAGCACGCGCATCCGCGATATGGAGGCCACCCTCGGCACGCCGCTATTGCACCGTCAGCGCCAGGGCGTGCAGCCCACCGAGGCCGGGCATACCTTGCTTCGCCACGCGCGCGTGCTACTGCAGCAGGCGGAACGGATGCGCGGCGATCTCGCCGAATATGCCGACGGCCTGCGCGGTCAGGTGCGGCTGATGTCGAACACCAATGCGCTGACCGAATTCCTACCCGAGCCGCTGAGCGCCTTTCTCGCCACCCATCCGCAGGTCAATATCGACCTGGAAGAAAGGCTCAGCGACGAGATTGTCGCCGCTGTTGCCGACGGAACGGCCGATATCGGGATCGTCGCCGGCACGGTCGAGGTGGCGGGCCTCGAGGTGTTGCCGTTCCGCGTCGATCGGTTCGTCCTTGTGGTACCGCCGGGCCACCCGCTATCGACCGCCGAGCGCATCGCGTTTGCAGAGGCTCTCGACTTCGATTTCGTCGGTCTCGACCGGGCGAGTGCGCTGCAACGCTTTCTGTCCGAGAAGGCGGAGAGGATCGGTCGCCGCCTCAGATTGCGCGTCCAGCTGCGCAGCTTCGACGCCGTCTGCCGGCTCGTCGAATGCAGTGTCGGGATCGGCGTCGTGCCGGCGACCACGGCCGAGCGTCTGGCCAAGACCATGTCGATCCACCCGATCGAGCTGATCGACGACTGGGCGGTCCGCAAGCTGATGATCTGCGTGCGCCGTGAAGCCGATCTGCCGGTCTACGCGCGCGAGCTCGTCCGTCACTTGGCAGCGCCGGCATAGTCGGTGAGAAATCTGAGCGAGCTTTACGGCGCTATCAGGTATTTCCGGTCGGCTTGCTCTTTGAGGAAGTTCGCAAAATACCGTTTGATCTTGGGAATCCTGAAGAGTGCGACGAGGCTGTGCTTGCGGGTTTCGGTAATCAACGTAGAAGGATCGAGATACGCCTTGGCATTGTCGGCGGTCAGCACGAAAGGCGGGCGACCCTCTCGCGCGAGAATATAGCTCATGACCAACGCACCGGTGCGGTGATTGCCCTCGATGAAGAGCTGAGGTTCGCTGAGGATTGAGATATACACGCCGGCGGCGCGCCGCCAGACCGAGTTGGCCCGGTGCAGATCATACCACTCGACGACATCGCGGATGCCGCCGCCTTCCTCGTCATAAAACCGCTTCTCGGTTGCTGCGCGCTGGAAGGCGGCTCCCGCCCGCACGACTTCCTCTCCGCCAAAGAGCACCAGCGCGTTGATCTCGAGGAAAAGATTTGAGTTGCCCATCGCGAACAGGTCGACGCTCTGGGCGAGCAGCCTGTCCACAAAGCGATAGCCGGCCATCATATTCGCGACAATGCTGGGGTCGAGACTGTCGCGGCGAGCCTTGAGCAGTTTGTTTATTTGTGGAAACCGGGCCTGCAGGTCTCGCAGAGACGCTTCGATCGCATCAAGATTTAAAACTTGCCTCGACGTCGGCTCACTGCGCGCTATTGGCCGACACTCCCCAGCGCCTGAGCTCCTGAGGCCGTCACGTCACCCGGTAATGGAAGGTACCCCATCTTTTCTCCGAATGACTGGCCGGCCGACAGCCCCCAGCCGACAAAGTCGCGCACAGCCGCACTTCTCTCGGGCTCGGGGTACTGCCGATAAAGTAAGAGCCAGCTGAAGGTGACGATCGGATAAGCGTCGGTCCCCGAGGGATCGACAATCGACTGGTTCAATTCCGCCGGCGTGTTCGCCGACGCAGCGGCGAGAGCGGCGCGGCCCGTGGTCTCGTTCGGGGCGGTGAAATTGCCGGCGCTGTTTTGCAGGAGAGCCATCGGGAGGCCGAGCCGTTTGGCGAAGCCGAACTCGACATAGCCGATCGATCCCTCGCTGATCTTGATCCGCGACGCCACACCCTCGTTGCCACTCGCCAGCATCGCCGCGGATGGCCATTCGACCAGCTTTCCAACACCGAGACCTTGCTCGCGCCAAGCCCGGCTGATCGCCGCCAGATGACTGGTCAGAGCGAATGTCGTGCCGCTGCTGTCGCGTCGGGCAACAATGACGATGTCCCGGTGCGGGAGATCGATCCGCGGGTTTGCCTGCCGGATCCTCGGGTCATCCCAATATCGGATTTGACCTGACAGCACACCGGGATACACATCCCGCGGCAACCGCAGCTCGCCGCGCATTCCCGGCAAATTGTAAGCGAGCACCACCATCCCCGCGGTCGATGGAACCATGACAGCACCCCTGGAAATTTGGGCGGCCTCGCGATCGCTCAGCACAACGTCGCTGGCCCCGAAATCGACCGAGCCGGCCACAAAGCGGCGCACGCCCTCGCCACTGCCGACTGCATCGTAGGTGATCGATATCGCCGGGTGCTCGCGGTGATAGTTCTCGATCCACTGATTATAGAGCGCGGCCGAGAATGTGCTGCCGGCTCCCCGCAGATTTGTATCGGCTATGGCTCGATGCGAAGGCGACACTGAAATGGCCAGGGTTGCGCTGATCGCCAACGCCGGAAGGGTCCTCGTCAGGGTCATGACTTGGTTTCCGCGAGAGCGAGGTCTAGCTGAATTCGCCCCTGACATATTCCTTGGTCAGCTGTTCGCGTGGCGCTTCGAAGATTTGGGCGGTTTCCCCGAGCTCGACCAAGTAACCGGTCCGGCCGCCATGCGCGATGTCGACCGCAAAAAACGCCGTCAGATCGGCGACCCGGGTCGCCTGCTGCATGTTGTGGGTGACGAGAACGATCGTGTATTGGTCCTTCAACTCCAGCATCAACTCTTCGATACGCCGCGTCGCGATCGGATCGAGAGCAGAGCACGGCTCGTCCATCAGCAGTACGGTTGGGTCGGTGGCGATCGCCCGGGCGATGCACAGGCGTTGCTGTTGGCCGCCCGACAGCGACAGGCCGCTCGCCTTCAGCTTGTCCTTGACCTCGTCCCACAAGGCCGCGCGACGCAGCGCGTGCTCGACTTTCTCATTGAGGTTTCCCCTGTAGCGATTGAGACGCAGCCCGAATGCGACGTTGTCGTAGATGCTCATCGAGAACGGATTTGGTTGCTGAAACACCATCCCGATATAGCGCCGAACGACCACGGGATCGACGCTGGCGTCATAGACGTCTTGGCCGAGAAAATGCACGTGACCCTCGAGCCGAAAACCCGGAACCATATCGTTCATGCGGTTGAGGCTGCGCAGAACGGTGCTCTTACCGCATCCCGAGGGTCCGATAAAACCGGTGATCGTCCCCTTTTGGACCGATACGTGGCTGTCGCGTACCGCGAGAAAATCCCCATAAAAGATTTTGCTGACGTCGCATTCGATCGCGATTTCTGAAGGCATCGGCGCCGGTGGTACCGCTCGGCTGACGCTGGTTTGGGTAGCAAGCACTGTTCAATCTCCCGGTTTCTAAATCCTCGAACGCCCCAGGGCGCGACTGAGGATGTTAAAGACGAGCACAATCAGCACGAGGACCAGTGATGCTGCCCATGCCAGCTCGATCTGGTTGTCGAACGGCATGCTCGAGAAGTTGTAGATCAGGATGGACAGCGAGGCGGTCGGCTCGCGCAGGCTGGTCAGCCAGTAATTGCTGAAGAGCGCCGTGAAGAGCAGCGGCGCCGACTCGCCGGCGACGCGCGCGACGCCCAATATGACACCGGTGAGGATGCCCGGCAAAGCGGTCGGCAATGCAATCTTCCAGATCATCTGGGTACGAGTGCACCCCATGCCGAGTGCGGCGTCCTTCATTCTGCGCGGCACCGTCTTCATCGCCTCTTCGGCGGTGAGGACGACCGTCGGCAGCATCAGCACGGCAAGCGAAACGCCTCCGGCCAGGGCGGAATAGCTGCCCATGGCCAGCACGATGATCGCATAGACAAACACACCGGCGAGAATGACGGAAACCCGGTCAACACCTTGGCAAGGAAGCGGGCGGTCCCGGCTAGGCGGCTGTCGGGGCTGAGCTCGGCGAGATAGGTGGCGGCCAGGATGCCGATAGGAATGCTGATCACCGCGGCGATCGCGACCATGACCAGGGTCCCGACGATCGCATTCCCGAAACCGCCGCCGAGCTCGAAGCCGGCAGGCGGCAGCTCGGTGAACAGATCGAGGCTGAGCCGAGACCCGCCCTGCACGATCAGCATATAAAGGACGGAGAATAACGGGACGCTGGCGATCGCCGCCACGATCCACGCGGCGGCGGTCAGGATCGTGCTGCGCAACGCCCGGCGCTCGCCCCAGGACCGCCGCAGGTCGGGCGGCTCCCCCACAGGGATGGCTGCGGCCGCTACCCGCTCGCTCACGATCGCCCCGATATTCGGCGCTGCGTGACCGACAGAATAGCGGTGCCCATCATGTTGACCACCAACGTGATCGCCAGCAGCACCAGGGCGGCATACATCAGCGCCTGCACCTCGGTCTGGCCGGCTTCCGGGAAATGCGAGGCCAGCAGCGACGCGAGGGTCTGCGCTGGCGCAAACAGCGACAGGCTGATCCGGTTCGAGTTGCCGATCAGCATGGCAAGCGCCATCGTCTCGCCCAATGCCCGACCGAAGCCGAGCACCATCGCGCTGGCGATGCCGCCCGCCGCCGTCGGAACCAGGACCTTGAGGATCGCCTCCCAGCGCGTGGCGCCCATGCCGTAAGCCGCCTCCTTGGTCCGGTACGGCACTAGGTGGAGCGCATCCTGGGAAATCGCGGCAACCGTCGGCAGGATCATGATCGCGAGAACCAAGGCCGCCGGCAACAGCCCCGGGCCGCTGAGCGAGGTGCCGAAGAACGGGAACCAGCCCAAGCTGTCGTTGAGCCAGTTGGCAATCGGCCGGATCGCGGGAATGACGACAAAAATGCCCCACAGGCCAAACACGACACTCGGGATCGCGGCCAACATGTCGATGATCGTACGAAAGACAAGTGCGACACGGGGCGGCAGGAAGTCTTGCGTCAGAAAAATCGCGACCGTGAGGCCAAAGAAACCGCCGACCAGCAAGGCCATGAGCGAACTGTAGAGCGTCCCCCAAATCTCCGGGAGAATGCCGAATTTTTCTTCCGCTACGTTCCAATTCGTGGAGGTCAAAAAACCGAGGTTATACTTGTAGATCGCCGGCAATGCCTGACCGCCGATCTTCCACAGGATGTAGGCCACCAGCAGAATGATCAGCGAGGCGCCGCACACCGCGAGCAGCCGGAAGCCACGGTCGACGAGGTATTCGTTCGATGACGGCGGGTGGGTGATCGCACCCGGCGGAGCCGCGCCCTCAAAGGCGTTTGCCGCCATCCGCCCAATGTCCTGATTTTACCGAACGATTGTCCAAGTTGACGCTCCTTCCTGTCGTTCCCGCGAAAGCGGGAATCCAGGCCCCGCAAGGCCGGAGCGGTTGCCTCTGGACCCCCGCTTTCGCGGGGGTGACGATGTCCCTTCGAGGCCGGCAGTCAGCTCGTATCGCCATTGCTATTGGATCTGCGCCGAGGCGGTCTTGATCTTCTCGGCGACGGTTGTCGGCAACGGGATATAACCCATGCTGTCTGATATCGCTTGGCCCTTGGTGACGCAGTAGTCGACCAGCTTGCGCATCCATTCCGCCTTCTTGGCGTCCTGCTTCTTGTAGGCGAGGAGCCAGGTAAAGGTAGCGATTGGATAGGCATCGGCACCCACCGGGTCCTCGATCCATCCCCGCAGGTCGGGACCCAGCACCGCTGTTGCCAATGTCGCCGCACCCGACTTGTCGCTCGCCGCGACGTAGTTGCCGGCCTTGTTCTGCAGCTGCGCCGAGTCGGCCTTGGTCAGCTTTGCATAGCCATATTCGATATAGCCGATGGCACCTGGTGTTTGCTTGATCGTCGCGGTGACGCCGTCGTTCTTCGGTGCCGCCACCATCTTTTCGCCCTTTGGCCACTGAACCGTCGTTCCGCTTCCGACCTCCTTGGCGAATGCTTGATTAACGGCCGAGAGGTGCTTGGTGAAGACGAAGGTCGTGCCGCTCGCATCCGAGCGGCGGACGACCGTAACTTGCAGGTCGGGTAGCTTCAGGCTGGGATTGGCGGCAGCGATCCGCGGATCATTCCATTTCGTTATTTTGCCGAGAAAAATGTCGGGGTAGACATCGTGCGGCAGCTTCAGCTCCTTCGGGCTGCCCGGAAGATTGTAGGCGAGGACGATTTCACCGGCGGTGACCGGCAGCAACACGACGCCGTCGGAGACCTTGGCGATTTCTTCATCAGTCATCGCCGCGTCACTCCCGGCGAAGTCCACCGTATGATTGATAAAGTCCTGAATACCGGCGCCGCTGCCCTTGGCTTGATAATCTACCGTGACGCCATGGTTCTGCTTGCTGAAATCCTTGAACCAAGCCGAATAGATCGGGAACGGAAAGCTCGCCCCAGAGCCGATCAGGCGCACATCCTGAGCGCTGGCTAGGCCTGGTGGGACCATTGCCGCGGTGACGACGGCGAGAGCAACAAAGGGCGCGCGCCAATACATTAAATGCTCCCCTTCGATCGCGGGGCCCGCCCCTACCGGGCAAAGTAGTTAAAGCAGGGTGATGTTACAGTATTGTGACAGCACCGGAGCCGGCGATCATCCCGCGGAGCTAGCATAAGAGAGGCGTAAAAAAACTGTAGCGTTGTGTGGGTACCAATCGTTAATTTCGTCGCCAGAGGGGGAAGGGGTATGGGGGACAAGTCGTACCGCAGCCGC
>Ga0210384_10008788_pt1 | contig 10498 bp, 8 predicted proteins | sample IncBWH2MmetaG_FD_160574 | JGI IMG/M metagenome (GOLD analysis project Ga0210384, IMG submission 160574) | Forest soil microbial communities from Barre Woods Harvard Forest LTER site, Petersham, Massachusetts, United States - Inc-BW-H-2-M | ecosystem: Environmental > Terrestrial > Soil >...
GGATGGTCGAGCAGATGCTGGTCTCGGTGAGCCCGTAACCGTTGACGATGCGCGGCGCGCCGGCGCGTGCGAGCAGGCCGGCGACGTCGGCCGCCGCCAGCGCCTCGCCGCCGACCAGCAACAGGCGCAGGTGCGGCAGGCGGTCGCCCACGGCGTCCAGGCTGGCGAGCATCGAGGGCACGGTCGAGACCATCGACACCCGGTGGCGGGCGATCAGCGACACCAGGGCGGCGACGTCGAGCAGCTCGTGCTTCTGCGGCAGCACGACGGTGCCGCCGGCACAGAGCAGCGGCAGCACTTCGCCGGCAAAGCTGGCGTAGGCAATGGAGGTCAGCGGCAGGATGCAATCGCCGGGCAGCGGCCGGTAGCTGCGCGCGAAGGAAGCGACCATGTTGACCAGGTTGCGGTGCTCGAGGAGCACGCCCTTGGGCAGGCCGGTGGAGCCCGAGGTGAAGATCGCGCAAGCAAGGTTGCCGGCGCCAGGGCGGCTGGCGGCGGCGGGGTGGCTGGCGGCGGCGGCGATGGCCTCCTCCTCGGTGTCGAGGCAGAGGAGGCGGAGGCGTTGGCCGGGGAGGCGCGCGCCGGGGAGGTGCGCCCCGGCGGGATGCTCTCCGGCCCACTGGCCGTCCGGGGCGCCTGCCGGCGTCCCGGCCGGCGGGACGAGCAGCGGGCGGAGCTCGTCGTGGGTCAGGACCAGGCTGGCGCCGGCGCCGGCCACGAGGTGCGCGATGCGGTCGCGCGGGTATTCCGGATCGATCGGCAGGTAGGCGCCGCCAGCCTCGAGCACGCCGAGCGCGGCGACCAGCACGTCGAAAGAGCGCTCCACGCAGACCCCGACCAGCACCTCGGGACCGACGCCGAGCCGGCGCAGGCAGCGGGCGAGCTGGCCGGCGCGGCGTGCGAGCTCCGCGTAAGTGAGCTCGCGGCCGCCGAAGACCATGGCCACCGCCTCCGGAGTCGCCGCCGCCTGCTCCGCGAACAGCCCGGCGATCGACGCGTCGCGCCGATAGGGCACCCCCGTGTCGTTGCCGGTCTCGATCAGCTGCCGTACTTCGGCGGCGTCGAGCAGCGACAGCTCGGAGACGGCGCGGCCGGGATCCTGCAGCGCCGCGGCGAGCAGGCGCTCGTAATGGCCGGCCAGGCGCTCGACCGTGGCGGCGTCGAAAAGGTCGCGGTTGTAGTCGAAGGCAGCGATCCACCGGCCGCCCACCTCGCCCATGGTGAGGGTCAGGTCGAACTGGGCGATGCGCTGTTCCAGGGGGACCGTCTCGAGCGCCAGGCCGCCGAGGTCGACCTGCGAGCCCGGTTCGCCGAGCGCGAAGCCGGTCAAGTCCTGGCCGTCGTGCAGCTGCGCCTTCTGCAACACGAACATCACCTGGAACAGGGGCGAGCGGTTGGCTTCGCGGTGCGGGTGCAGGCGCTCGACCAGCAGCGGGAACGGGTACTCCTGGTGATCGAAGGCGCCCAGGGCGTCGCGGCGGGCGCGCTCCAGCAGCTGTGCAAAGCCGGGATCGCCGGCAAGATCGGCGCGCAGCACCAGCGGGTTGACGAAGTAGCCCAGCGTGCGGGCGAACGCGGCGCGGGTGCGTGCCGCGGTGACCGTGCCGAGCAACAGGTCGGACTGGCCCGAATAGCGATGGAGGAGCGCCTCGAAGCCGGCGAGCAGCACGACGAAGGGTGTGGTGCCGGCGAGCTGGGCCCGCTGGCGCACGGCACCGGCGAGAGGTGCGGCGAGGGCACGGCGATGGGCGCCGCCGGCGGTGGTGAGGACGCGCGGCCGGGGCCGATCGCAGGGCAGGTCCAGGACCGGCAGGTCGCCTGCCAGGCGCTCGCGCCAGTAGTCCCAGAGCGCCTCTCCGGTGGCGCCGGCGAGCTCCTGCTCCTGCCGGCGAGCGAGCTCGGCGTAGGCGGGAGGTGGCGGCGGCAGCTGCGGCGAGCGGCCTGCCCGCAGGGCCGCATAGAGGACCGCCAGCTCGTCGAGCATCACTCCCAGCGACCAGAAGTCCGTGATGATGTGATGCAGGCTCAGCAGCAGCACGTGATCGTCCGCGGCCCGCCTGTAGAGGCCGAGCCGGACGAGCGGTCCGCGCTCGAGATCGAAGGGACGGACAGCCTCCGCCGCGAGATGGGCGGAGAGCTCCTCCTCGCTCCACTGCGCGGCGTCATGGGTGGCGGCCTCGAGGGCGCTGCCGGCGGCAGCGGCGGCGGCGACGCGTTGCCGCGGCTCGCCGTCCACGGTCACGAAGGTGGTGCGCAAGGCCGCATGGCGGTCCGCCAGGACCTGGAAGGCGCCCAGCAAGCTCGCCGCGTCGAGCTCGCCGCGCACCCGCACCGCGTTGGGCACGTGGTAGGCCGGGCTGGCCGGCTCGAGCGCATGCAGGAACCAGAGCGACAGCTGGGCGCGGGAGAGCGTGAAGTCGCCCGCGCCCGCGCCGGGACCGGCGTCGGCGGCGATGAGCTCCACCGGCGCGCCCGGCTCCGGATGGCTCTGCAGCGAGGCGGCCAGATCGGCCACCGTCATCTCGGAGAACAGCGTCTCCATGCCGATGGACACGCCGAGCCGGTTCTCGATCGCGTGCATCAGCTCGATCGCCGCCAGCGAATCGAGCCCGTAGCTGGCGATCGGCCGGCGCGGATCGACCTTGGCCAGGCTCACGCCGGCGGCGCGCGCCAACTCCTCAGCAAGCCAGGCCGAGAGGGCCTTCTCGCCATTTTCCATACTCTCGCCCTCGCCTCTGTCGAATAAGACGCCGATGCGCGCTAGCGACGCGCGTATTGCTTAGGCGATCTTCAGATGAGGAATGTTTCGGTGACGACGCAGAGGATGACGACCCGACCTACGTCTCCACGCGGTGGCTCGAAGTCCTCTCGCATGTAGGTGCGTCATCCGGGGGGGAAGCGTGACAAGGATCGCTCGGCGCCGCGAGATTTGCCCGCGCGATTACGCTGGAATAGAAAACATTGCAATCATGCTGTCCTGCGCGCAATCGCGCTGCTCCGCACGCAGTCTCCGAGCACCCCCTGCCTTGCGGCAAGCGGTCAGGCGGTCAGGATGGCCGGTTCTCGAGAGTCACCAGCAGGCCTTTGTTGGGCTCGTAGTAATACGCGTTGCGGACCGGCCGGATCTCGTCCTGGGCGAGCTTCAGCTCGGCCTTGCGGACGATCGTCGCCACCGCCACCTTCATCACCACGACCGCCAGGTCCTTGCCCGCGCAGATGTGCGGACCGCCCCCGAAGGGGCAGGCGCCGGCCGGGGGCTGCTTGCCCAGGAAGTGGTCCGGAGCGAAGCCCTGGGGGTTGGCGAAGAGGTCCTCGCGCATCGCCACGGCCGGGTAGCAGACGGCGACCATGGTGCCCGGGGGCAGCAAGTAGCCGCCCAGCGGCAACGGCTGCTTGACTCGCCCCACGCGGGTGAAGAAGTTGCTGGGGCGCCGCCGCAGGCCCTCGCGGACCACGGCCTCGAGATAGGGGAGAGCCGCCAGGTGAGCGCTCCGGACACCCTCCGCCCCGACGACCGAGTCCAGCTCCTGGCGCAGCCGCGCGAGCACCTCCGGGTGGGTCGCGAGCTCGCCCATCGTCCAGGTCATCGAGTCGCCGGTCAGCTCGTGGCCCTGGAAGAGCAGGTCGAGGATCTCGGCGAGGATGACCTCCCGCGACAGCCGGCTGCCATCCCCGAGCCGCGCCCGGGCCAGGCCTTGCAAGACGTCGTCAACCTCCGGGCGATCGCTTGGGGCGAGGCGGGCGTCGATCTCCTGCGAGAACACCTTGACCAGCTCGCGCTGGCGTTGCTTGACGCGGCCCCATGGGCTCCAGGGTCCGAGATCGATCTGCAAGCTGGGATGGACGGAGGTCGGCGACCGCAGACCCTTGAAGGAGAAACTCTCGTAGAGGTCCGCGAGCTGCCGCACCCTGTCCTCGTCGGCGCCGCTGAAGAACACTTTGATCAGGGACTCGAGGGCGATTCGCTGCAGCTCGAGCACGAGGGGGAAAGGCTTGCCGCGAGGCCACCGCTCCAGCCGCCGCTCGGTGATCTCGCGGACGTCGTCGACGTGGCGCAGGCTCGCTTGCGCGCCGAGATACCGTGAGGTAACGTCCCTGCGCTCGCGGTGGGCGGGCCCGTCGAGGTGAGAGGCCGCACCCTCGCCGAGCAGGTGGGCGAGGCTGAAGCCCTCGATGTCGCCGCCGGCCATGACCTCGGGCGGTGCCTCGAAGACGGACCTGGCGAGCTCCGGCGAGCAGACGTAGACCCAGTTCCCGAGACCCGGTATCCGTGTCGCAAAGATGTCACCGCACTCGCGAGAGGCTTCTTCGTAAAACAGCATCGTGTTCCTGACGAACCGCACGGAGTGGGAGATCAGCGAACCTGCGGGCCGGGGAATCTCTGACGACGGTTTCATCGCTTCCACCTCCTCGAGAATGCTGCGAATGCGGGTACCCCTACCGAATGCGGCGCGCAATATACCAGGAGCAGCGGTAGTGGGTCAGTCTCCCTCGGCCTCCCTTTGGGCGAGGGGCCCAGGCTCCTGGGTGTATGACTTTGGCCCCTCGCCCAAAGGGAGGCCGCGGGAGACTGAACCACTACCGGAGCAGGGATGAGGGCATGAGCTACCAGCGCCCCGCGCGGCTGCTGAACCGCGACTTCCTGCTGCTCTGGCAGGGCCAGTTCGTGAGCATGCTGGGCTCGCAGGCGTTCTCCGTGGCCATGATCTTCTGGATCAAGCGGCAGACCGACTCGGCGTCGCTGCTGGGCCTCGGGATGATGTCGCAGTGGGTGCCGGCGATTCTCCTGGGGCCGTTCGGCGGCGCCTTGGCCGACCGCATGTCGCGGCGCCGGATCCTGATCCTGGCCGACGTCGTGCGCGGCATCGCGGCGATCGCGCTGGCTGCCCTGGTGCTCATGGCGCCGGGGCGCTCGGGGTTGATCCTCGCCTGGCTGCTGGTGCTGTCCGCGATCATGGGCATGGGCGACGCCTTCTTCCGGCCGGCGATCAGCGCCGCGATCCCGGACCTGGTGCCGGAGAAAGAGGTCACCCGGGCCAACTCGGCGAACCGCGTGGCGCTGGACGTCTCCACGTTCCTGGGCCAGGGCGCGGGGGGAGTGCTCTTCCGCCTGATCGGTCCGGGCATCTTGTTCCTGTGCGACGGCGTGAGCTATCTCTTTGCGGCGCTCTCGGAATCCCTGATCCGGCTGCCGCCGCCGGCGGTTGCCGCGAAAACGGCCAGCTGGCGCGAGGCAGGCGCCGACTTCTGGCGCGAGGTCAAGCTCGGGCTGCGCCACGTGGCCAGTCGCAAGGGGCTGCGCTACATCCTCTTCCTGTCGCCGCTCGACAGCTTCTTCATCATCACCATCGTCGTGCTCCTGCCCTTCTACGTGGAAGATTTCCTGCACCTGAAGCCTGACTGGTACGGCTTCCTGGTGGCGGCCTTCGGCGGCGGCTCGTTCCTTGGCAGCATCACCGCCGGCGTCACCAACATCACGGGACGGCGGCGGACGTGGGCCTATCTCGCCTCTGCGGTGGGCGTCGGCGCGTCCGCGCTCGCCTTCGGCTCGGTCCGTGCGCCGTGGGCCGCGATGGCATGGATCTTCGCGGCAGGGGTGATGATCGGCTTCAACACCATCCACGCCCTGACCCTGGCCCAGCTCACCACTCCTAGCGAGTTGCGCGGCCGCGTGGCCGGGCTCTTCGAGACCCTGGGCCTCAGCACGATGCCGCTGGCCGCAGGGGTGGCCGGCGTCGTCGCCGATCTCCTCCATCGCAACATCCCACTCGTCTACTACGGCTGCGGCGTGGCCCTGATCGCAGTGGCGCTGGTGCAGGCCGGCAAGAGCGAGGTGCGCGATTTCCTGGCCCACGAACCGCCGCCCGCGGCGCCGTGACGCCCGGGTGGGCGAGCAGCGAAAACCCTTGGCGCTCTTTGCCGTAGGTCGAGGCAGCAGTTCCGGAGATACGGGTCGGCCTCAGGTCGAGGCTTTCATCGCCTCGATCACGACGTTCGTATCGACGATGATCACGGCCCGCAGTCGGTTGCTACTCGAGTGTCAGCGGCTCATGCGGTTCGCGTGGCGGCGTTCTGAGGTCTGCTCCTGCGGGAGATCCGAAGTTCTTCAGGAAAAGATCGCCAAGCCGGCCCGGTGGCGCGACCACCCTGGTCAGAATGCGGCGGACCTCCTCTTCCATGGACACTCCCTCGCGGGCAGCCCGGTCCTTCAGGCGCTCGTAGGTCTGGTCGTCGAGTCTGCGAATGCTCAGGTTGGCCATCTTGCACCTTCCACGGGCACCACCACCCTGATGCTATAGCACACGCTAGCGATGGGGCGGCAGCACCTCATGAGCCGGACCATCTGATCTGCCCAAGATCCTGCTTCTCGAGTGGTGACCTCGGCGCTAGACTCGGTCTTGACGATCGACGTGATGCAGCCCATCTTGCAGCTGTGCGAAGCCCGGCTGGCGATGGTCCTGCTTCTTCTCCAGGAGGGCAAATGGCGGCCACTTCGCAGCTCGGACAAGTCAGCGAGCTCCTGGCCACGGTCGGCGCCCCCGGCGCCTTCACCGCGCGGCGGACGGCGACGGCCGACGACCTGGACATCGAGGTCAAAGGGGTCGGACGGCTCCGCTTCCCGATCTCCCGCGCGCAGGCGCAGCGGCTCTGTAGCATCGCTCGGCCCGCCTCCTACGGGCTGGGCGAGGCGACTCTCCACGATGCGCGGGTCCGGAACACCTGGGAGATCCCGAAGAGCCGAGTGAAGATCGATCAGCGGCGCTGGCGCCGGACGCTGCTGCCGGTGCTCGACGCGATGCGGTCCGATCTCGGCCTGCCCGACGGCTCCAGGTTGAGGGCCATGTTCCATGGCATGCTCGTCTACGCCCCGGGCCAGTTCTTCCTCCGGCACAAGGACTCGGAGAAGGCCGACGGAATGGTCGGGACTCTGGTCGTCACGCTCCCATCTTCCTTCAAGGGCGGCGCCATGCTGGTCGAGCACCAGGGCGAGACCGTCGTCTACCGCGCCTCGCGGCAGCCCCTCTCGTTCGTCTCCTTCTACGCCGACTGCTACCACGAGGTGCGGCCAGTGAGGTCGGGCTACCGGATCGTCCTGACGTATGACCTGATGATCGAGCGTGATGGGAGTGCCGCTGCGATCGCCGCCAAGCCGGCGCCGGCGAGGGTCGCCGCGCTGGCCGCCCTCCTCCGCCGGTATTTCGAGACGCCGCGGCCGTCCGCTCGGCACGGGGACGACGATGGCGTGTTCCGTGAGCCGCCCAACCGGCTGGTGTACCTGCTCGACTTTCAATACACCGAGCGCGGCCTCGGGTGGGAGCATCTCAAAGGAGCGGACACGGCTCGCGCAGCGCTGCTCAGGGCGGCGGCGGAACGCGCCGCCTGCGACATCGTGCTGGCGCTCGCCAAGGTTCACGAGGTCTGGGACTGCCTGGACGACAGCTGGGACGAGCCTTGGCACTCGCGGCGACGCGGCTGGTCGCGCTACGAGATCGACGAAGAGGACCCCGACGACGAAGGTCCGGCGGACGATCGCGATGGCCATACGCTCGGCGATCTCAGGACTCCAGCACAGAGCTGGTCCGGTGGATCGATGCGTCAGGCCGGAAGGCGGAGCCGATCCTGACGCTCGTTGCTCCGGAGGAGGTGTGTTGCACGACGCCATCCAGGGATCTCGACCCCTATGAGTCCGCGTACGAGGGGTACATGGGCAACTACGGCAACACGGTGGACCGCTGGTATCGCCGGGGGGCTCTCGTCGTGTGGCCGCGCGAGCGCGCCTTCGCAGTGCGTGCGGAGGCATCACCTGCGTGGGCTCTCGAGACTCTGCAGCGGCGCCTCCTGAGGGGCGAGCTGGAAGCAGCCCGGAAGCTGGCGGCGTCGATGCAGTCCTTCTGGACCGCCGCTGCCGCGCGCGAGGAGCAACGCGGCTTCTTCGACAAGGTGTTGCGCGTCGCCAAAGGCCTCGATGCGCCGGCGCTCGCGTCGTCCCTGCTGCAGCCCTTCCGGGTGGAGGCGCTCACGCCCGGGCAGGCGAAGGCGTTCGTGGCGCTCGCCAGGGGTTACGGCGAAGCCTGGATGCGGTCGCTGCTCCGCGAGTGGCACGGCGAGCGCCGGTGGTGGATACAGATGAATGAGCAGTCTCGTCTCGCCTGGCGCGCCTCGCTGCCTCGCCTGTGCGAGGCCCTGCGCACGGCCGATGACGCGGCGGGAACCCTGGCCGCTCAGCTGCTGGTGCGGCACCGCTGGGGAGAGCTGAGGGAGGAGATCGAGAGCTGGCGCGGGCTCACGCGGCCGAGCGAGCGAGGGCGGAACCTGCCGGAGCTGGCGGGACCGATCCTTGCCTGCCTCGCCAGCGCCGCGGTCGCCCAGGCCGGCGACCTGCGCGACGCGGCCGTGAAGTTCCTCTGCGCCGATGAGGACGGAACGCTGCTCCCCTGCCTGGTGCAGGCGCTGCGGCTGGCAGGCTCGACGGCGGCACCCCCGACGCGCGGCGCCCTGGGCCTCGACGACATCGAACAGCACTGTGTCCAGGTACTGGAATCGCGGCTCGGCCAGCCCGCGCGCGACGAGGACGACTGGTCCATCGACCCACCGCAGGGTTGCCGCTGCGATCTCTGCGTCCGGCTGAGCGCTTTCCTTTCCGATCCGCGGGAGACGCGGCTCGAGTGGCCTCTCGCCCAACAATTACGGAGGCACGTGCACGACCGGATCGATGCGCACGAGCTTCCTGTCCGCCACGAGACTCGCCGCTCGGGCCGGCCGTTCACGCTGGTCCTCGACAAGACCAGTGCGCTCTTCGAGCGCGAGGCCGCCGCCCGCCGCTCCTGGCAGGCCGACCGCGACTGGCTGGCAAAGCTGGCTGGCGCCCGCAGGTCGTAGGCGCGAGAGAAGCGCTGCCTGCCCACGGCCGGCGCGGCCCGGGGCGCCCGCCAAGGCCCTTACGGACGCTGCGAGCTGCTGCTCGGGCGGGCGGGGCTGCCGGCGCCGAGCTTGCCGCTGAGGTCCTGGGCCATCTTGATGTGGTCCTGGAGCCCCTTCAGGGTGCTTCCGGCGAAGCTCTTGAGGCCGGAGGGAGCGGCCGCGCGCCGGGACTCGCGCTCGAACACCGAGACGTCCTTCTGGTGCTCCTTGACCACCAGGTTGAGGAACTCGCGGTCGAAGTCGGCGCCGGAGAGCTTCTCGAGCTGGGCCTTCTCGGACTTGACGTGCGACGACGGCCGGCTCGGCGGCTCGTACTGGAGCGACGTGGCGATCTGCTTGAGCGTGTCGTTGGCCTGCTTGTGGTCATCGGCCATCTTCTGCGAACGCGGCCGCGGCAAGCAAGAGGGCCAGCATCAAGCCTGTCAAAAGGTTTCTATTCATGGCTGTCACCTCACTTCTCCAGGATGAGTGGATGGGCTGAAGGCTCGGACGGATCGCAAACCTGCCCTGGCGCTCGGCGCGCCGAAGCAGCGCCAAGCCGATCGTCCCGCCTTCCCCCAATCCAGAGAAGGCAAGATGGGTGCCAGAAGACCGCCGATGAACGGCCGGGAAACCGCCGGTTCTATGCCTCTACGGACACTTGCACGTCACGTAGCAGGTGACGAAGCAGGTCACGCACGAGCAGGTATGGCCCTGGCAGGTGAACGTGGCGGTGCCGGTCAACTCACCCGCGGCCTGCTCGAGCTGCGCGGGCTCGAGGTGCCGCAGGGTCTCCTTGGCGAGCGCGATTCGCCGGGTTGTCTTTCTCATCGAGTCCTTCCTTCTCGGCGCACCCGCTGCGGCCGCCGTGCGCAGCCGGCAGCCGGGCGGCGCCGGAGCGGATGGTTGCGGTTCAGACGTCCGGCGTGCACCTGCAGGACGCGAGGGCGCCGGTGACGCAGTTGCCGCAGGTGCGGTCGGCGCAGGTGACGGAATAGGTCCCGGTCAGCTCGCCCCCCGCCCCGCGCAGCAGCTCGTTGTCCATGCGGCGCAGCGTCTCCCTGCCGAGCGCCATCTTCCCCGATGTCTTCTTCATGCGATTCCTCCTCGGCCCTGTGCCTTCCCTCCACCCCGGGCCGCTGGGGACCTTCCCTGCACGCATCATGCCTCGCGCGCGCGGGCTGGGGACCCGGGCCGCATCAGAGCGGCCGCATGTCTCCTGCCGGCGTGGTTCTGGAAATGCGAGAAATCGCACGGCTGAGCGGTTACGATGTGGCTGCGGCCGGGCGATGCAGCCCCGGCACGCAACACGAAGCAACGTTGCCAGGAAGATGCCCGAACGGCTCCATGAGCAGCAGTTCCTCGAGCGCTGCCTGGCGCTCGACCTCGAGACGTCTCGCGACGGGCGCATCCTGGAGATCGGTGCCGTGCGAGGCGAGAGGTCTTTCGTCTGGCGGGGCGGTTCGCCGCTGGCGGAGGCCCTCGCCGGACTGGACCGCTTCGCCGCCGGGACCGCCTTCGTCCTCGGTCACAACCTGCTCGGGCACGACCTCCCCGTGCTGGAGGATTGGTGCCGCAAGACCGGCGAGCGCCCGGC
>Ga0210384_10008791_pt1 | contig 10498 bp, 10 predicted proteins | sample IncBWH2MmetaG_FD_160574 | JGI IMG/M metagenome (GOLD analysis project Ga0210384, IMG submission 160574) | Forest soil microbial communities from Barre Woods Harvard Forest LTER site, Petersham, Massachusetts, United States - Inc-BW-H-2-M | ecosystem: Environmental > Terrestrial > Soil >...
AACTCGGGCGCGAGAACCTGTCTCCAGATAACATCCGCTTGTTCTCTGCCTCGGGAAGGATGTTGCGCTAAGTCCAGCCAGATCTGCAGGATATCGCTCACCGGCACGCCGTCGTTTCGAACGGCGCCTCGAAATATGATTTCGTGGTTTCCCGGAATGCGAATATAGATGTCCGCGTGTTCTTCGCCGCCGTTCCCGGAAAGTCCCAGGTCTCTGATAACGTCAGCGCTCAAGCGCTCGAGATAAAGATACGGTTTCACGCCGTGAACAAAGCCGATGCCCAGTGCTTCCGCGGCTTGACAATCGAGCGAAGCATTGCAAAGTGCGTTTCATTCTTCCTGCCAATCCTCGCGGCATTAGTTCTCGTACCGCGAGCGAATGCGCAGTCGTTGACCATGGACGGCGAGTCCGGAATCTTCCTGCAACCCTTGGCCGATGTCGTTCCGTCGCCCCAACACAAGTTCGGCGGGCCAACGGTCAGCTTCCACGCCGTCGACGCCGGCCCCGTCGCCGGAAACTACATCAACGCTGGAGTCGAAGAGGGATTTGGGAACTGGCTGGAATTCGGATACACCCGCAGCAACCACACGGACGGCGGAGATCCTACGATCAGTCCTCTCTTCAACTTCAGCGGAATGAATATCTTTAACTTCAAGGCAAAGGTCTTACCGGCGAACTATCACGGCCACAAATATTTGCCCACCATTTCTGTGGGCGGAGTGCTCCGAACGAATGATGCTTCGACTCTTGCATCCGCACCAACCTGTCTACGTCGTTCCCCGCCCGGGAGGAAGACTGGTTGTAGGTGCAACTTGTATTGAAAGCGATGACCGCTCGCCGGTTTCCGTCCGCGGAGTACTTGAGCTGCTCAGTTCCGCTTACTCGCTGATTCCGGCTCTAGCCGAGGCGCGTGTGCTCGAATTCAACACGCAAGTGCGGCCGGCCCTGCCGGACAATCTACCCTCACTTCGCTTCGACCGCGAACGAAAGACACTGTACATCAACGGGCTCTATCGTCATGGTTTCCTGCTAACGCCGACCATCGTCGAAGAAGTCTTGGGTCTCTTGTCAATTGAAGGCCAACCGTCCGGATGCTGGCCTTCTCTATCGCAGAACTACGCCGAGACTTCCGCCGATATCCAAACTTCGAATGAGAGCCAAACATGTTTGTCATTGTGAATGGCGAAACGCGCCCTCTTCCCGAACCTCGAACACTCACCGCCTTGCTTATTTCGCTCTCACCAAAAACGCCGTTTGCGGTAGCGCACAATGAAGAATTCGTTCCGCGCGGCGACTACGACTCATGCCGCATTTCTTCAGGCGACCGCATCGATATCGTTCATCCCACAGCAGGAGGTTGATATGACAGAACCACGGATCGATGACCAGCTTGTTATCTATGGGCGCACATTCACCAGCCGCCTCCTGCTCGGGACTGCCCGCTATGAGTCTCCGTCCGTGTTGGAGAATGCCATCCGTGCGGCTGATCCCGCGATGCTCACGGTCTCGCTGCGGCGCCAAGTCGCCGGCTCGCCGGATTCCGGCCAATCTTTTTGGAATCTGCTTCGAGAGACCCAGCGAACTGGCAAAATGGTTTTTCATCAAATCGGCTATTGATTCTATTGGGCTTGCGTTTTACCATCACCACTGAGAATTTCTTGGGGTGCTCGGACAGAATCCCCCCTCTCCGCCATATTTCCCGTCTTGTGTTTCGCGGACGGTTTTGCCGCAAAGCATGAAGCCTGCGAGGTTGTTGAGCCTTACTCGCGACAGCGTCTGGACGGGGAACAAAACCATCTCGATTGGACATTTTCAGCTGTGGTAACTCCTTCTCGTTCAGCTTCGCTTTTTCGCTCACAATTCTCTTCAATATATAATGAGGGCGGTGGCGGCGGACTTTTAGTCGCCGGTCACGAACAACGGGAATTGAAATACCATCGGACCATCCCGTAATTCTCCAGAAAGGATCCGTAGCCCTATGAAGTTTCAGAGGATCATGTTTGTGCTAGTGTTCGCCACCTTGTTGATGTCCGCCAAAGCGTATTCCCAGGCAGGAAAATCCGAGAAAAGCCCCTCCTCGCCCTCAACCCAGTCCGTCGAAGCTTTCCTGGGACGCTGGGATTTGACGTTGAAGGCACCTGATCGGGAATATCCCTCGTGGGTGGAACTTCGCCAGGAGGATGGACAATTGAAAGCCCAGATGGTGAGCCGTTGGGGAAACGCAAGACCGCTTCCCAAAGTTGAGCTGTCGAATGGCCGCCTCACGTTCGTGTCTCCTAAAGAGGAGGAAGACCGAGCCGAGGATATGGTTTTCGAAGGAACTTTCGTCAGGAAGGCCACCCTGTCGGGGACTACGACTGGACCAGACGGAACCACCTGGCAATGGGTCGGCCTGAGAGCGCCGGCGTTGAAAGTAAAAAGCCCGCCGAAGTGGGGGAAGCCGATTCAATTGTTCAACGGAAAAGATATGAGTGGATGGAGGATGGACGGAGCAGATACTTCCGTGTGGAAGGTCGTGGACGGTAACTTGGTAAGTCCTGGAAACGGTCCTGAGCTGATCAACGATTCCAAATTCGGGGATTTTAAATTGCATGTTGAATTCAACTGCGCCGCTAATTCCAACAGTGGCATCTACTTGCGCGGCCGATACGAAGTTCAGATCGAAACCGACTCCATCGAGGAACCGCGGAGTCACCATATGGGCGGCGTATACGGTTTCTTGGCCCCTTCACCGGAACTTCCCCGCGAGCCCGGAGAATGGCAGAGCTTTGATATCACGCTGATCGGACGATGGATCACCGTGGTCCAAAACGGCCAGACGATCATCGACAACAAGGAAATTCCGGGCATCACGGGTGGTGCCCTGGACAGTTACGAAGAACTGCCGGGACCTCTTTATCTTCAGGGAAGTGAAAAAGGGCACGTCGCCTATCGCAGTATTGTCATCACACCAGCGGAGAAGTAGCAAGAATCAGCAACTCCCCGGTACGGCCAATGACGCACTTCTTGCAAGACATCTTTCGCCAGCCGAATAAGTTACAGCGAACGATCGATTTTCTTTTGGGAACGGGCCGGCCCACTTTGGACGCGGCGGCGACGGCGACCGGAAGAGCTGCGCCTGTGCAGTGCCGTACAAGCTAACGGCACATTGCTTCTATTTCTTCCATGGCCTGTCTCGCGGTGTTAGAGGCCACGAATGGGCCGAGCCTCCTCGTCGTGAAAGGTAGACTTGCCACCGGCTCGCCCAAGTGGTGCACGATACGCAACGCGCCTCCGTACTGACCCTGGGCCGCCAGTGACTTGGCGCGCTTTAACCTCAGAGTGACATAAATCTCCCGCACATCCGTTCCGCCCTCCTCCTTTGCGAAGAATCGATTCACAAGTAGCTCTTCAGCTGTGTCAAATTCTCCGGCCTCGGCCAGTAATCGCACCAACCGGAACACAAGAGCAGAGGGAGCGGACTGCAGCCCTGGGAAACTTTGGAGCGTGCGGGCCCTCTCGATGGCTGGCCGCCCAGCTTTATCCATCGCCTCTTCTAGCCCGAGAATCAAGTCAACGTTTTGAGAATCGTAGCTCATCCCTTCGCGGAAATATTCAATCGCCCGTTCGGGTGATCCCCCGGATCGAAGCACCGTGTATCCCATATTGCGGTGCAGTGTCGGGGTGGCCGGCGATATGCGACGCACCGCCTCCCATTCCTGTATCGCGGGCCCGGTCATGCCTTCCGAGAGGTAGAGTGAGCCCAGCAGCAAGTGAGCTGTTGCATCGTCCGGATTGACTTCAATGGCGCGGCGCAATACGGGCAAGGATTCCGCGCGGTTGGGAAAGACAAAACTGGTGGGCATCCTGGAACCGGCCTCAAAGTCAGCACGGCCGTCCTTTCCGAGAGCGTAGCGGCAATGGCCGCGATAGTAAGTAATTAAAGGATACGAACTGGGATGGAGGGTACCAGGCTCGCTAACGACTGCTGAGCCAGACGGGTATTCCCGCGAGAGCACATCGAGTGCATCTTCATAAAGACCGAAGCGTATGTAATCGGCAGCGATCTCAAGAATCCGCTCGGGGTCGCCAGCCAGGTGCGCCAGCAAGGCCGGATCGTTCGCGCCCAGTCGCAGGGCTTCATAACGAAGCAAGGAACAGGTCGGATCTTTCTGCCTCCAGAATCCGAGACGCTTGCGAGCCTCGGCTTGACGCCGCACTACGCGCAAGAGCGCAACCTCCATGCCACCCGGCTGGATCAAGTCGGGCCGGTTGCTGACGAGCTCCTGGGCAATCCTTAGAGCTCGCTCGCGCTGGCCCTCGCGTGATTCCAGCGCGGCCAATGCCATCATCGCCGCCGCGTGGTAGCTGCCGGATTGCTGGGCAAACTCCCAGTGGATTCGAGCCGCTCGGTCGTCTCCTTCGGCCGCCAGCGCCTGGCCCAGGTAATAGGCGGCCTCATGATCGTTGCTCACCCGGGCCAGTGCCTTCGAAAGATGCTGCACTGCAACCCGGTTCTCTTTGAGGGCTACTTCAAGACGCCCGGCCGCGCGGTTAAGAGCAATGCTGTCCGGAAATTGGGCGAGTCCGCGCTGATAGGTCTTCAACGCAACCAGCAGTTCACCATTGCTCTCCTGGTCTGTGGCTAGAACGAGGAAGTCGTCGGCGCCGAAAGTCGCTTCCGACGCGCGTTCGTGGGTCGGTTGCTTGCCTGTCTGAATGTTTTTACGACTGGCAAAGTCGTACTTGCCTTCAGTGTGCTGCAGGAGTATTTCACCCAATTCGTTCCGCAGCTCGACCGTGTAGGTTGCACTTGAGGGAAGGCCGGAAAAAATCTTACGGAGGGTTTTTCGTGGTGAGAGCGAGGCCCGTGCGAATGCAATCGTTTGCAGGCCGTCCAGAACACTTACCCGCGCATTCCGCAATTCGCGAGTCACGTTGAGAATGACCTCGACCGCTAGCGTGTCCGCGCTCGCCGCTCGGCGGTCCAGATTCAGCACCGCGTCCCGGTTTGCTCGAGAGACACCACCAAGCTCGCGAATGGGAATCCAGCATTCAGTGAAAGAGCGCGACTCTTGCGGTTCCAGGAACCCGTAGGTTTCCTGATCCCGGAATAATCCGGCTTGAACCTCTACGTAGGCACTGTTGTTATCCGACAGGGCAGCCCGCCAGTCCAGCCCGTCTTCGTCGCTCCCCCACGACCAAATCTTTTTCGTAGGAAGATCCAAAGGCGACGAGTAGTGCACGACTCCCGATTGAGTCCGCGGATGATACACCGCCATGTACGGTTCGCGGCTCGCGTAGCTAAAGCGGGAAACCGGACCGTACTTATGATTCCCGACAATGCTCTGATCCACACCGGCCAAATTCACCGGCCAAGTGTCTAGGTCCGCGAAGCCATGCCCGGCAGTGAATTCCATGGGATAGAGGATGCGGCTGTCATCCCAGACTTCAACGGCAGCATTGGTCCACCAGTAGAAACGGTGACGAGTGTTGCTGCGGTTGTAAAGTGTCGTCTTCTGTTCCAGGTAGGCGCAGCCCGGATGCAGAGTGAGCTGCACGCGCCACTGCATGCCGTAGACGCGATCGATATTGCCGACCCATATCGAGGCGCCTCCGTTGCGTTCTCGCTTCATGGCGAAGTCTACGGGCGAAACCGTCATCCAGTTGTGCGAAACGGGAAAGTTGAATTCGATGCCGAGCGCCGCCCACATTCCGCGGTATGCCACTCGCGCGTACTTGATGCTGGGATTGGCATAAAATATCGAAGCCCCGTTGATCTTGTCGATGCACGTATAGACGTGGCCTCCAAGGTCAGGCAAAACAATGCATTTCAGATATTCATTTTCTAGATTTAGCGTTCTCCACTTTTGGGGAACGCGATGATCGGCCAAATTGTGGCGCAAAGTGTAGGGATAGTTGTGGAACCTGCCCGTATTGAAAAGATCGAAGGGTGGATTCGGATCGGGGAGTCCCTCTTCCGAGGTGGGGATCACCATTGAGTCTTTCCAGACTCGCACGCGCGGTGCTGGCCTACGCATGATTCGTCCCTTTAGCCCCACGCGGCAAAGCGTCAGCGGCAACGCGGCGATAGCGGCTATTCCGGCGCCTTTTTTTCTGTTGACCAGACATCAATCTCGCGTATACCCGTATTCAGCCCTCTTGGGTCCGGGGGTCAATTGCGGCACAGATTCATTTTTGTGTCTGCCCTGAACTGGCTTCGATCAACTGCTGCACCGGTACAACCACCATGAGCAGGAGGTTGGCTTTTGGTGTTTTGGACCGCTCGATCAAAGTGAGCCGCTGCGTCCTCCAGGACTCCGAGGAAGATTCGGATTTATCGAGATAATCCAGCGCCTGCAAGCCCGCAGCACCGAGGGCGGAAAGGTCTTGCGACAAGGGCGTGACTTCGAGCAGGAGAAAAGATCGCTGCAGCAGCGGATCTAGCTTCAAATCGTTATCGCGCCAGGTTGTGAGCAACGTCCGAATCTGGGCTTCAGCGGCTTGATCTTTGTAGCCGCTTTGGATGTAAGCCTGCACCTGATCGCGAAAATGACGTGCGGCATCGCTCTCCGGGCTAACGGCGTCGATCAGGTGGTTCAAGGGAGCTCGAAAGTCCCATGGGCCTTTCACATTCGCAAAGCGGGTGTAGTCCTTTACAGGCTCTACCACGTCGGCAAGCGTGCGCAGAGCGGAGATGTCTTCAGTTCCAGCCATGCGGTGAAGCATCTGAAACTTGCCAGTTCGGTGCGTGAGGCCCAGCCAGTCGAGCCGCCAATTGAGTTCGGCGAGTCTGGCGTACATCGAGCCGACATCTGTAACTTCCTGCGGAGACCACAAGCGCTCGGCAATTGCGGCGGTTCGCGGCCACACGCGGGAATCGAGGATCTCGGGCGTCACCCACTCCGTCCACATACACGCCTCGCCGCCGAGGATGCGGCTTTTCTCTTCCGGGCTCAACGTTGCGGCGCTATCGCTCATCGGATCGACGGCATAGTGCTGCGCAGCCGGCCACATCAAATCGATGTAATAACCAAAAGAGAGCAGGCCGCTGTACCCTTGCTTCGCCGCCGTGGCCAGCGATTCCTGGCCGCGCCAGGAATGAATGACGATGGTCTTGGGCAAATCAGGATGCAGTATCTCATCCCACCCAACCATCAGCTTGTGGTGCTTCGTCAGGATCTTCTGCAGGCGCTGATTGAAGTAGGCTTGCAGATCCTGGTTATTCTTCATGCCGTGCGAGTGGATGAACGCCTGGATCTTCGGATTGGCGTCCCAGTGCTTTCCATCGACCTCGTCTCCGCCGATGTGAAAGTAGGCGTCGGGGAAAACCTTGGCCATCTCGTCGACGAACTTGTCGAGGAATTTATAAGTCCCTTCCTGCGTGGGATCAGTAACGGAATCGGGTCCCTCTGGATCGACCTTGTAAGGACCGGGGTTGCTGGCCAGTTCTGGATATCCGACAAACCAAGACCGGCTGTGGCCGGGCGTATCGAACTCAGGAAGGACGCGGATGCCGCGATCGTGCGCGTAGGCCACAAAGTCGCGGAGCTCGCCTTGCGTGTAATACATGCCATCGGATCCCATCTGGTGCAGCTTAGGAAAGCGCTTGCTCTCGACGCGAAAGCCTTGGTCATCGGAGAGGTGCAGGTGCAGAACGTTCAACTTCACTGCAGCCATCCCATCCACGTTGCGTTTGAGCACATCGAGTGGAATGAAATGGCGGCCGACGTCGATGAGCAGTCCCCGCCAAGGGAAGCGGGGCTGGTCTTTTATGGTGACGGCAGGCACGGCGAAGCCGGCCGGAGTGGTTTCGACGAGTTGAAGGAAAGTTTGGAGTCCATGAAGGATGCCCAGGGTGGTTGGCGCGGCGAGCTTGGCTCCGGAATCGGTAATTGCAAGCTCGTAGGACTCATCCTCGCCAAGCTTTTGCACTGGCTCGCGGCCGTGGTCGGCGTGAATGGAAAGGGTTGGGCTGGCATCGGCTGGTTTGCGCTTGAAGAGCATTCCCGTTTGCTGGGAAAGCTCGGCAACAAACCTCTGTACTCCGCGTTCCAGTGTTGCTTCCTGAAAACCTGTGACCGCGGCGGAAAAGGATTGATCAATTGGCAGTTGACCAGCTCCAAGCTGAACAGAGGACGGCACGGGCATGAGGTTGAGCTCGCGCTGCCGCTGCGCTGCAGTAATAGGTGCAAGTAGAAAAATCACGTTAAGGATCAGCAGCATTCGCATAGGTCCAGCGCCACCGTCTAGCTTATTATTTCGTTTTTTTTCGTTTTCATTTACTCTGCTTCTTTTGTATATAAGACGATCGAAGGCACTGCAAGAGAATGTTGGAAGCATATCCTGCGCTTATCGTTCCTTGAGGGAGCGAGGCGTGATTCCAGGATTCCAATGCGACCTGCCAGGTGACATGCGAATGCGGCCTCATTTCAGCAACTTGAGTGCATTGTCTCGATATATTTGGCTCAAAACTTCATCAGGCAAGTACAGCCCGTAGATGTTCCATCGCCCTTGACGCGAGGCATGCGACGGGTACTCGAAGTACTCATCGGCAGTTTCCAGAAATCGAAAGTGCAGGCGGTACATCTCCCTCTCTGGCACAAGGTCTGTGCCAAAAAGGATGCGGTTGACGTACTTCAAGAAGAATTTGCGTGCCGAATAGGGTTGCCGGCCTAGCTCTGCCGTGCGCGCTCCGATGTCCACGTAAACGTTTGGATAGGCATCAAGGAGCTGGCTCACATAAGATAAATTCTCGGGCCGCTCGGCCAGGTGGGCGGCGATGAACGTCGTACGAGGATGGCGGGCAAAGACGCGGTCGCGCTGTGCCAGCAGTTCATCCTTGGAATATTCTGACCCGTGAAAACTCCAATCGGGATGCGCCGCAAGCTCTTCATAGCGTTCATTGAAACGATCGATGGGGAGAAAAAACGCATCCGGATCCGCGGTATGAAACATGACTGGAATACCCAGGTCTGCGGCTTTCTCAAAAAGAGGCGCTAGCCGATGATCATCCACCCGCATCAGTTTGCCATGTGGGTCACGGAGAGTCAGGCCAAGATCCTTCCAAAACTTGATTCCGCAAGCACCCTTCGCAACTAGTTTTTCGAGGCGCTCCACTGCACGTGCAAAAAAACCGGGCTCCTGCAGATCGGTCCAGTCCATCCATGCGATGGTGGCGAAACGGTCTGGAGCAACGCTCTGGAAGCGATTCATGACTTCTAGGGCTTCATCGCCAACGCGCATGGTGATGTTGACGATTCGCTCGACGCCACACTCATCCATCACCTTCAAGATTTCCTTCGGCTCTTGCGCATCCAGGTGATTGTGATAATCAATCACTGGAAATCTCGCCCTCTTCACTTCGTGTACAGGAGTGGCGATCATGGCGCGCGGCTCAAAATCACACAGCCGAAGTTCCGTTTCAGCCTTGGCGCTAACCATGGCGATGAACTTGTCTGTGGAAGGAGCCTTCCCTGTCATGATTCCCTGTCTTTCTGTTGTAAGAGGCGCTTGAGCATCTCACGCAAATCTGCGAAACCGCGCAGTGTCACCACCACTGTGATGACGGCAAACGACGTACCCGCTATCACGAGGCTTACTGTCCAGAACCACTGCCAGTACATCATTGTGTCCTCGGTGTCGCCGAGACAAGACTTGAGGGGTCCTTCTTGCTCGGGGTCGGAGGCCCTACAAGCGACCCGACTACTAAGCCGGTTGCCGCCAACCCGAAAGCGGCAAAGCCGGTGACGTTTTCACTCCAGTGCAAGAAAAAAAAGGGAACAATCGCGCCGGCTGCTCCCATCAGCATCGCCAGATAACCACCCGTGGTGTTCACGCGCTTCCAATAGAGCCCGCCAACGACACAAACAAATGCGCCCGCCAGGAAGATCGTGCCCGTAATATTGAGGTACAGGTAGACGGCTCCCGGAGGCGTGTAATACAGCCCCCAGAACATGAGGAATAGTCCCACGAAGAGATTGGCAAGTCGATTCACCCAAATCTGTCCTGTCGTGCTGAGCGGCGGCTTGCCCAAGACCTGACGTGTCGGCAGGATCACGTCCTGCGAAATCACCGCACTCCAACCCAACAGGTAGGAACTGTTCACCGACATCGTCGCCGCCAGCATCCCGGCGATCACAATTCCTTTCACCCCGGGGCCAAGCATGCTCGCCAGCATTGCAGGCATTGCGTCGATCGGAGTCAGCGTCAATCCATTGACCACCGGTAGCGGGATACCTTTTTCCAGAGCTCCTACTCCAAATAGCGTTAAAGCTGCAATCCCCCAGAGCATGGGTAGCATTCCGCGCCCCAAAAAGATGAAGCCCGTCCAGGTCATCACACGCTTGGATGTTTCTGGACTCTTCGTCGAAAACATACGCATCGCCGTAGTTTGCCAACAAGTGTGGATTGAGAACCAAAGGAGGATCTGCCATACGATGAATGTCACACCAAATTTGGGATTGGCAATAGGATTGAACCCTGGCGCGCCCATTGTCACCCTCACTTTGTGGATGAT
>Ga0210384_10008794_pt1 | contig 10495 bp, 8 predicted proteins | sample IncBWH2MmetaG_FD_160574 | JGI IMG/M metagenome (GOLD analysis project Ga0210384, IMG submission 160574) | Forest soil microbial communities from Barre Woods Harvard Forest LTER site, Petersham, Massachusetts, United States - Inc-BW-H-2-M | ecosystem: Environmental > Terrestrial > Soil >...
CGCCGACGCGGTTTCCCTGGTCAACACTTTCGTCGCCATGGCGATCGACGCCGAAACCCGCAAGCCGCGCATCGCCAATGTAACCGCCGGGCTCTCCGGCCCAGCCATCAAACCGATCGCGCTGCGCATGGTCTACGACGCGTCCAAGGCGGTCAAGATTCCAGTCATCGGCATGGGCGGCATCTCGACGGCAGCGGATATCATTGAGTTCATGCTGGCAGGCGCAACCGCCGTGCAGATCGGGACGGCCAGTTACTGGGATCCCGTAGCCACGGAGAAAATCGTGAATGAACTCCAGGACTGGTGCGTGGAACACCGTGTCGAGCGGTTGGGAAGCCTGACCGGCGGGCTCGTTCTCGAGTAGCTCCGGCCAAAGTCAGTCCGGCTCAGAAGCTGTATTTAAGCGCAAACTGAAAAACGCGCGGGCCATCTAAGGCATTGATGACCTGGAGGGTCTTGAATCCCGGCTCCGGAATCAGATAGCAAGTCTGAGTCTGACTCACGCCGTCTCCACACTGATTGCCCACTGGCTGGTACTGCAACGCGTTGACGCCGTTGCCGTTCTGCACATAGTAGTTCGCGTGGTTGAGCAGGTTGAATGCCTGCACCTGAAAGGTCACGCTTTGCTTTTCGGTTATCGAGAAGCGGCGCGCCAGGCCCAAGTCCACTTCCTGCGTCCAAGGCCCGTAGAGCGAGTTCAAGCCTACGCTGGGACTCGGACCGGACCCGTTGATCCCCAAAGCGGAGTTCGCCGTGCTCTGGTTCGCAGCCGTGTCGTTGAGCGTTCCACCGCTGGCAGACGAGTCCAGCAAAGCCGCATACGGACGTCCAGAAGAAAACAACATGACCGCACTCGTGGTCCAGTTCGAGAACAGCCCATTGGCAAACTTGGACTCGAAGTGTTTTCCGGCAAACGGCTGGTACACAGCCGCAATCGTCAGCCGGTGACGCTGATCCAGCAGATAAGGCGCGTGGGTATTGCTGAAGTCGAACTGATTATTGAAATCGACCCCGTTGGACATCAGATTCTTTGCAAAGGTGTATGACGCCTGAACCGCAACCCCTTCGTGGAGTCGCCGCTGCAGCTGCGCAAAGAAAGAGTTGTAGTTGTTAATTCCCGGACTGATCAAAGCATTGATTTGCCCAAGATTCGGATTAATCCGCCCTTCCTGTAGCAGACCGCTGTCGAGGTTGGGCAGAACAATCTGCCGGCCGTTGCAGGGCGCTTGCGTCGAACCCGCAGGACATACGACGTAGGTTGTCATCCCGGTTGGCGGAATGAGATTCAAGTCGTAGGCGCTCGATGCGATGAGATGCACACCGTGTGTCCACATGGTTCCGACGCTGATCGTTGTCTCCGGCAGAATCTCGCGCTCGATCTGCAAACTGGATTGAACCACATAAGGATCACGGAAGCTCGGATCGACCAGCGAAATGTTCGGCGCGGTAAACAGAGACGGATCGGAGATCCGATTAGGAAACACAGCCAACTGCTGGTTGGGAGGGAGCGCTCCATCGAAATTCAGCGACACCGACGACTGTTGCGAACTCAATCCATTTGCGACGACGGAATTACGATAGTTCAGCCCGTTGAAATTCTCGTAAAACATGCCAACCCCGCCCCGGACCACCGTCTTCTGCGCCGCCTGCCACGCGAAGCCAAATCTCGGCGCAACCCGCTGATACTGATTCGGAAACTGCCCGGTCAAAGGGAACGCCGGGTTTTCCTTGGGCTGCGGATAGACCTGAAAATCTTCACGCACGCCGAAATCCAGCGTCAGGCGAGGCAGCGCCTGGTAGGTGTCCTGGGCATAGAAAGCAACATACGGGACGCTGAAAGAAAAATTAGGATTCCCCGCGGCTTGCGAAAAAGTATCGTAAATGCCCAGCGCAAAGTTGCTGAAGCTGGAAAATGCGTAGGTGCCGCCCAGCGTGCCGTTCTGCCGCTGCGCGTCGGGGTCAAAGCCTCCGAAAGATGAATCCGTAACGTGAGTGTGATTGCCCTCGGCGCCGAACTTGAAGTTGTGTTTGCCACGAACGTAATCGACGCGTTCCGCCAATTCCCACTGCGCTTCGTTCGTACGCCCGTCAGCGAAACCGGCATTCCCCAGTTCAAAGTTCGACGGAATCGAAAGCAGGATCGAGGGCAGACTCGGATCGACCAAACCCGTGGGCGTCGAATACTGATCGTCGCGAGAGAAGCTGGCGTGGAATTCATTCAGCAGATTGCCGCTGAAAGCGTGCGTCCATCCCGCACTGGCGTGGTAGTCGCGAACGTAACTGCTGGCCAGCGTGCTGATTCCGAATAACGGCGTCGAGGTCGAGGTGATTTCTCCATTCGGAGAGTCGAAGCGATTGAGATTCAAGCTCAGATAGAGGCGATCCTTCGCACTCGCCTGGTAATCGAATTTCGAGAACAAAGATAGATCATTCCGGTATCGAGATTGCACCCCGAGATTGGAATGAATTGCGTTTAGTGCGTTCGAAACCTGCTGCAAGTAAACAGGATTCGCCGGATCGGGCTGAGTGAGCGAACCCGGCAGCGGCAGCGGTCCGTTCGCCGCAGGGAGCAAAACGTTCTGCGGGATGCCGAAATCCGTTTGGGTCACATTCTGGTAATCGGAATTAATGACCGAGATCGGATTTTTCTCCCGTTGCTGCTCATAGTCGAAGAAGAACCACGCCCGCTGATGAACAATAGGCCCGCCGATCGCCCCGCCAAATTGCTGGAGCACATCCACGGGGCGAGGAATTCCATTCGCCTTGTCGACCGCGTCGTTCGCTCCCGTCCCTGAGTTGCGGTTGAAGTAAAATGCTTTGCCGTGGAACGCGTCGCTGCCGGATTTAGTAACGGTGTTAAGAAATCCCGTCGCCCCGCCCCCGTAGGCGGCAGAATAAGGCGAGACCGCGACCTGAAACTCCTGAATGGCGTTTTCACCAAACACATAGGGCACGCGCTCCCCGCCGCGGGCATTTCCGAAATAATTGCTGGTCGCGCTGGCGCCATCCAGAGTGAAGGAATTGGCCCCGTTTCCGTTGGCGTAACCTGTATCCTCGCCGCCCTGCTCACCGCCGAAGCTGACCAGCCCGGTTTGGCCGTCGGGACTGGAGTTCGGCGTCAGCAGGGAAAAATCGGTGTAGCGGCGCCCGCTAAGCGGCAGTTCATCAAGCAGCGCGCGGTTTACCACGGTACTCAAGGTTGATTCGGAGGTGCGCAGCAGCGGAGTCGTTGCCGTCACCTGCACGGATTCTCCGGTCGCCCCAGGTTGCAGCCGGATATCCGCGGCACTGGTTTGCCCCAACTGCACTGTCACGCCTCGGATCTTGGAGGTCTTGAAACCCGGCGCGCTGACGGTCAGCGAATATTGACCGATTGCCAGAGCCGGGAAAACGAAAGTCCCTTCTCGTTTAGTCAATTGTCTGGCAGTAGTTCCAGTGGCATCTTCCAGCAGTTCGACCTGGGCTGCTGGGATCGCCGCGCCGCTCGGATCCGTGATCTGTCCACGCAACGATCCGGTATTGATCACCGTCTGCGCGGTGAGCAACTCCGAAGCGACAACCGCGAAGATGAGTAGAAGCCGGTTCATTCTTCCCATGTCCGTTCCCCAGATGCGAGTGCGCTCAAAACGCCCTCACAACCCTTTGGCCCGTACGCGAATCGCACGCGGAGAATCGTGGGTCACGGTTTGGGCAAAGATGTGCGACTCGAACAAAACTGATCCAGAAACAACCCCAGACATTTCTAGTATTTTACCTCGCACAACCAGAGACCTCAAAAGTGCATTAAATCGGGAATCGCGCTGGAAGTACAGGGCCAGGCGTGCCTTGCGCACCCGGCCCCTTTTTTTGCGGTTTCCCCAATTCCGGGCCAGTCTTTCGCACCCCGGTTACAGCCAGATGACCTGCATTTGAATGTTCGTTGAATATCTGGCTACAGATGTGAGACAAGGCAGCGGCCGCGGCGAGGAGAAAGGGCAACCGAGCCGCGCAGGAGTTTCCTACAGGAGACCTTGGCCATTTGACTCCAACTGAGAACCGGGAAGTGGCAACTGGTGTGTCGTGGTCTTATATCGGAATCCGGGGAGCGCTTAGCTACCAGCCAGGCCAGGTTAGCGTCCGAAGGACGCTAACCTGGGACAGCAAACTCCGGCAAAACGAGGCAGTTCTTACTCCGGGGTAGACAACCTCCCCTGAATATCGCGGCGACTAATGATGTCTCCCTTATTTCACCAGAGACAGGTCGATAGCCCGCGGCATCTTAGAGGCGGGAATTCCGTGCACTCGCGCATCTTTACAGCCGCTCGGGAAGCCGACATAGTTGTCCAGTGCGACCGAACCATACGTTCCGAGGCCGCCGCCAGCGCCGTACGTCGTACCGTAGTCATTGGTGTAGGTCTGGACGCCAGCCGCACTCGTGATCCTCATGGTCGCGATCGTACCGCAGAAAAACACATCCACGGTGGCCGGGCTGGGCACGGGGCTCGAGAGCGTGAAGAAATTACCGCTGCCGTTATTGCCGGTATAGAAGCCGGCGTGGTCGAAGGTCCCCGCACCGTTTTGTGCCTGAATCTTCACAAACGCGTTGTTGCCTCCGGCTATGTTGCCCAGCGCGATAGCGCCGTATTCCAGATCAGTACCACCTAGGATCACAACGGCAGAGGCAGCTGTGTCCTTGCTCGACGCCTTTAAGTAACCCAGCGACAGGGACGCGCCAACCATCTGGTGGTTTGAGATGGAGAGGCTGCCTGCCGTTACCACCCACCTCGTATTGATGTGCGGACGGTTGAAAGCGTCCGAGCCTCCTTGGGCCATGGCCGGCGTGGCGGACAGCGATAGGCCGACAGCGGCGACAGCCAAGGTGACGATCTTGCAGATGAGAGGGTTCTTCATTGTGAAACTCCTTTTTGTAAGCCGAAATTCCCCCGAAACGACCCCGGGTTGGAACGCAGGAACTATATCACCGCTTGCGTCGCGCAAAACATGAAATTTATATGAAATCAACTCCGCCTAAGGTTCGGTGGGCCACCCCCAGCGCGGTCAGGCAGTGCCGAAGCTTTGGTCCCACTTCTCGCGGATGCTCCGCAGCAGTAACGGATAGACGACCAGCTTGCGGAACGGGTCAATTAGAGCCATGTAGACCGGCGTGAAGCGGCCAACGTTGCGCACGTACACGCCGAAATAGAAGCGGTACGTATTTTCCGTTTCGACAAGGGCGCTCAGCGCTGCGGCGTGGGCGGTGTGGTTGACCACCTCGAGGAGTTGCTCGTTTTCAAAGCGGTAAACGACGCGGAAAAGTCCGTCGCGCGTGCCCGCCGGTGCAAGGGACTTCGAGCGATCCGCGGATGTCAGACGCGTTGTGAAGGTTTCCCACGCAGTTTTGGCTGGCTCGCGATCCCAACCAAAGAGCCGGCCGACAAAGAAACGGATGCTCAAGAGCGCGCGCACGACCGGCGAGCCCGTAAACAGGCTCCGCTTTCTGCTGCGATCAATCTTGCAACAATCGCAACCCAATTGCGATCGCGCACTTGCCGTCCGCAAAAACTCCTCCAGGGTGATGCCGGAGCGCGTCCGCGTCAGATCGACGGCCCACACGTCATGAAGCGGCACGCCGGCAAGAAAAGCGTGAACCCGCAGTGGCAGCCGTTCGAACTCGTGCGTCGAGATCTGAGGCATCAGCTTCCTTATGTGTCCATGAACCCTATCGCGATATTGCGCCAAACACTCTACAAGTTTCGTGTTGCCGGCCAGTGCTAGGTCGTCGCATCGAGCCTACAGAAGGTAGTTTTCAAAAACTCTTTAGCACCGGCGGGGCCGGTCACGCGGACGACTATGGGCCCCATACTCGGCTGGGCGACGAACTCGAATGTCAAGAAGGGGCAACACTCCCTTTCTGCCATGATCATTTCCGCTGTAATCGCAACCCACTTGCGATCGCCGGGAACACGGAAGGCGTACCCATCCGGGAGTTCCTCAGTCTCGATCACGGCTGACCTGAATTGCGCAAGGAGCGTTGCCTCACGCTGGCGTAGTTCTGCGCTCGTCAAACAGCAAACGATCGGCATGTCGTCGGAGCCCTGCTTCATGGCCGGCTCGCGGGCGGAACCACGCCGTTCATGCGCAGATACTCGATCATCTGTCCGTAATGGTCAAAAGCATGCGCCAGGGACTCCACCACCAATGTCAGGCGAGTCGCCTCCGTGCTTTTCAGGGGCGAGATCGGCGACGCCTTGACCGCGACATTCCTCTGTCCAATAGCGTCGACGGCTTTTTTCAGATACGCAAATGAGCCTTTCAGGTAGTTAAGAATTTCGTCCTTAGTTCTCACGGCTTCAGGCCCCATCTCGTCGCCGGCATCCGCCGGTGGCTCTTCTCCTAAGGCTGCCGCGGCCAGAATGTAGTTGGTTGCGGACAGGTGTTTCACCATTTGACCGAAGGTGCGCACGCCCTTGAATTCGCCATCCGTTGGCGCAAAGCCATACTTGTCGGCGGGCATAGCATCGGCGGCAGACACGATCTCTTTCTCGGTGAGCTTCGCCAGGATCTGCAGAGCGTGCTCTTCCCGCCCTGCGTCGAGGCTGGTTGTTTCCTTAGCGTCAACCCGCTGCTGCACGGCCTGTGCCAACATGTTGCCGGAAGTCAACCACAGCGCCAGCATCAATAGTGATTTCATTTTCTGCATGAGTACTTCGCCTCCGGACGGCAAAGCTCTAGATCGCTCCGTCGCTCCACCTATTACGCTACAACTTCAAGTCGACTTTAAGGCAAGGACTTTTTTCTGAAGAATTTGGCAAATCCCGACTCTTTGTTTTCTGGGTTTTGCGGGGAAGAGAGTTTTCTTGAAGCGAATTCTGCAAAAACTGAACATGTGCATTTAGAAGCAGGCTTCGATCTACCGTCCGTTGCTATACCAGATCGAACCCGGCGACCTGAAGTTCAAGCCTTCGCCCCACACGGCCTGGGTTCGGCCCTGGTTATCGATGCCGATCCCGAAGTAATCGCCAAACGGAAAACTGAAGCCGTTCGGACGCACGTAGCGGTAGCCCGCCACGTAGCTCGAAATCCTGGCCTCGGCGGACCAGGTCGCGCCGCCGTTGGTGGAGCTGCGGTAAAACATATTCCAGCGCGGACGGTTGCGGGTATCCATCCAGGCGATCCGCACATCGCCAGCCTCTCCCGCCGCGAGCGCTGGAAAAGCATGCTCCACGCTCGAGAGCGCAGTCGATACATTTAGCCGCGGAGACCAGGTATCCCCGCCTGTGGTCGATGAAGCAAAATAAATCCGCGCCGTGCTCTTATCCGCCGCGCCGGAATTCCACAGAGCGTACAAAGTTCCTGCGGCGTCGGAGCTCATGGTGATCTGTGCGCCGAGGTAGCCCCACTCGCAGCGGAAGGCCCCGCAATCAGGAGGCGCGCCGGAAACATCCATCAGCCGGGTCTGCCAGCTCTCGCCACCATCAGACGACTTGCTGATATAAAGATTCTCCCGCCCCTTGGCGCCGTCGTGCCGCGTGTATCCCGCCCACGCCAGGTACACCGAACCCTGCGGATCGACAGTCGCGCCTCCGGCCAGAGAGCGCACCAATCGCAACGTCGGCCCCACATCGGCCGAAGAGAACGTAATCCCGCCATCGTGCGACGACGCTACCCAGATCTTTCGTGCCCGGTTGAACCCGACGTAAACATCCTGCCCGCGAACCGCCAGAACCGGTTTATCTGCGTCGGTCACCCCGCGGTCGGCCACCATAATCGACCAGCTCTGCCCGAAGTCCACCGACTTGGCCACAACCATGTCGTTTCGCTTATTCTGCAGCCAGGCCGCATACACTGTGCGATGGTCATCGGGATCGACCACGATCTGAGGATCATACTGACCGGTCCCCGGCGGAGTGATCTCGCGCGGCGCCTGCCAGGTGCTGCCATTGTCATTGCTGACCACCAAAATCATCGAAGGGAGCGGACAGGCGCGACACCCCGGCACCCGTCCATACTGCGGATACAGAATGTACGTGTGACCAAATCCATCGCTGGCGATGGCGGGCTCCCACTGATCCCCCGCAGTGAAACCGACCCGGGCTTGAGTGGTAAAGGCGGCTTTCGCGGCAAATGCCGCGGGAGCGATCAGGCAGGCAAGCAAGATCGCGAGGGCAAGCCGAAAACGCCGATGATTGCTGTGGAAAACCAAAGGTCACAAACCTCAGGCGGGCTGGGGGGCAAAGCCGCTAAAGCAATTTATCGCGGCCAAGCGGGGTCCGTCAACCGGCAACGTCGAGTGTGGTGCAACGACCCCTGATTACCCGGCCCGTGCCACTTTCCCTCGCCTGCCGCATCCAATAGAATCGCTAGACATTCAAAACGGAGTCATCGATATGGCTAAAGCTACTTTTGCCGCAGGCTGTTTTTGGGGAGTTGAAGCGACTTTTCGCCAGCTGCCCGGAGTGATCTCAACCCGGGTCGGCTACATCGGCGGGCACTCTCCCAACCCGACCTACAAACAGGTTTGCACGGACACGACCGGCCACGCCGAGGCCGTCGAAGTCGATTACGATCCGGCCAAGCTTTCCTACGACAAGCTTCTCGATGTGTTCTGGGAGAACCACGATCCCACGCAGCTCAACCGGCAAGGCCCGGACTGGGGCAAGCAGTATCGCTCGGCAATCTTCTTTCACACCCCGGAGCAGGAAGCCGCAGCCAAAGCTTCGAAGGAACGACTGGAAAAATCCCGGCGCTTCAGCAAGCCCATCGTCACCCAAATTGTTCCGGCGGAAACTTTCTTCGAGGCCGAAGATTACCACCAGCAGTATTTGGAAAAGAAGGGCCTCGCGTCCTGCCATATCAAGGCCTAGCCCGGCATATGAATTACATAGCCTCGTCCGGGGCGGGGGTAAAGCGTGCGCGTCCGCCCCTACGTGGTTTGTTTACGACTCGACGCGCGGCGCGGTGCGAACAGCAGCATCAGCACGAAGCCAACCAGATAGAACGGCGTGACCTCTGAGAGCGTAAACCCCACAAACCGCAATACGAATCCAAACAATGCGACCGTCTCGCACAACGTATAAGTGATGATGTAACCAGTCCGCCAGCGCTTCAGGGCCGCCGGGTCTTCCGGGTGTTCGGCCAGCATTACTTCGGATCGCAAAACGAACAGACGTCGCACCGCAAACGTCATACCTACTGTGGTGATTGCGACCAGCGTGATGGCGAAGTAGAAGTTGCGGTCCGGCACAGCCGCGGTGCTCTCTCCCATACGCTCGCCGATGAAAACATAGAGCGCAATGCTCACCAGAAGGGCGACGCGAACCGCTTGTAATAGTTTCCTGGCAGGCTCCATAGGGCGATCGTGACCTCACTGTGCGGGCGTGAGCGCCGAGGTCTCATTGTACCCGGTTGAAACAGGGAAATCCCGCGTCAGTGACGGTGTTCCATCGATCCCGGACGTATCCGCACAAACAGATGGAACGACACCGGGTCGTTTCCATAAAAGGCGTCCAAAACCGCGGGCTTCGAATAGAAGGTCACATCGCCGCCGAATCCGACCTGCCAATGCTCGTTGTGCACGAAATCGCGGACGCCACCGAACGTGTAGGCACCAATGCGGTACGCCGGATGTGTGAGCGCCTGCGGAAACAATTCGTCCTTGTCCACCAATTCGAGCCGAGTGTAAGCATAGTTTCGCTCGAGAAAGTTCAGCGTCGATTCCAGCAGGTAACTGTTCTGCGTGGTGTCGTCCAACTGCTTGTGCTTGCGTCCCCAGATCAGCGAAGTGGCCCAGTTTCCGCTCCCCAGCTTTCCGCCGGATAAAGCCCGGTTATATTCGAGCGAGGCCGATTGCCGCTCCTCGTTATTGGGATCGAGCGCCTCTGGATGCAGCAGATGTCCCATGCTGTATTGCGCGGTCCAGTTGCGAGTGGGCGCCGCCGTCACGCGGAACGACCAGGAATCGAGCGACGCGAGTTGAATGCTCCAGCGCTCTTCATTCGGTTCGTGTCCATTGAATGCCGAGCCTTCGATCTTGAAGAGTGCAAACTTGGAAAGATTGAATATGAAGCCGGTGGTGACGACCCCAAAGCTGGTATGGGTTGAATCCTGCAAATGATGTCCCAGCGGCGCCTCCGGATTCTCCGACGCCGACTGGCGATGCATGTAGGTGACCGGCCCCAGTGCGGGCTCCGCCGACGGGCCTCCGTAAAGCAGCCAGAAAACTTTTTCGCCGACCGGCAGCGTGTACAGCGCAGCCAGTTCGGCAAAAACGTTGTGCGGATGCTGGTGATCGACCAGCGGCTGTCCATGATACGTTTCCCCGGTCTGAAAAAGCTCCGGAAAACCGGGATGCGGCGAGGTCAGCGACTCGGCTGAAAACATCTGGCGGAACAGCATCGTGCCCGAGCCCAGGCGATGCTGCTCCATGAACATGAAGTAGTTCGTCGACTCCGCCTTGCCCGCCCCGCGCGGCCCACCCTGCTGGTTGTACGTGATGAAGACCGTGCCGTGCACCATC
>Ga0210384_10008797_pt1 | contig 10493 bp, 9 predicted proteins | sample IncBWH2MmetaG_FD_160574 | JGI IMG/M metagenome (GOLD analysis project Ga0210384, IMG submission 160574) | Forest soil microbial communities from Barre Woods Harvard Forest LTER site, Petersham, Massachusetts, United States - Inc-BW-H-2-M | ecosystem: Environmental > Terrestrial > Soil >...
CCGATCCTGCGGCTTACGATGTAGTGAGAATACGTTTGACCCGCCAGAGAATCAGTGCCCGCCATGCCCGGCATGATACCAGACTGCGGTTCAAGTACGTTCAATCCACCTTCGGTGCCACAGCTATTTCCTCCACCCTGAACCCTCAAGACGCCCCCGCGAGGCCTAGCTCTTGTAGGGGCGCAGCAGAGCTTTATCCTGGGCCTCGAAGGGTGCGCCCCATCTCGGCAAGTAACGTGCCCCAACCGACTATCGTTCTTTGCGCACACCCCCCGGAGCTCCAAGCGGGCCGCGGCCTTTCCGACCGCGTTGACTTGCCCCAACACGCAGCCTAAGATTCCCCTGTCCCGCACGCTGCCAATTGCGGCTACGCGCTATCGATGCACCGGAGGAGTTTGTGAACGACTGGAGATTCGCCCAAAAGGACGTCTCGGAAGAGCTAGCCGAGCTCCATTTGTATTCCTTCAAGAAGTGCGTGAGTGGCGTCGAAATCAATTTCACCATCACCGTCAAGGAATTCGCCGCGCCACCGCCCGGTCAATACTTCAAATTCTTTGCCCAGGCCGATAAGCCCATCAACCAAAAAATCGCCCCGTTTCTCGCTTCGGGCTGGGGCAATTCCATTCTCGAAGCCCTCACCGGCTGCACCCGCGCCATTCGCGAATTTCCCTGCGAAGAGGGCGAAACCTCGCCGACCGAAACTGCCGCTGGCGTCTAAGCACGCTCGAATCGCCGATTGGACATGCGCACAATTATTTGCTTTATTTCTCGGACCAGCACCGCGCCGCTACACGGAGGCCCTGCGTGGAAATCACCCGAAGAGAAATCGCTCCCGGTGTCGTCGCCCTCGAGTTGACTGGCCAGCTTCAGTCGGGCGTCGAGTGCAAACGCCTCGAACTGGCTATGGATGACCTTCTGCACGAAAAACAGAAGCGCGTGATTTTCGATCTCTCCAAAGTTACCAAAGTGGATAGCGCCGGCCTCGGCAAAATTGTGAATTGCCTCTCCCGACTGAAACTCGCCGGTGGCGCCCTTTACTTGGCTGGCGTCTCGGAAATGGTCGCCGGCCTTCTGAAACTAACCAAAGTCGACCGCCTCGTAAAAGTCTACCCCACCGCCCAAGAAGCCGCCCAAAGCTTCCCCCGCTCCCAATAATTGTAGGGACGCAGCCCTGTTGCGCCCCCAACGCCCAGCCCCCAAGGATCAATCAACTTTCGGCCAACTCAAACCGCAGCCGCCAACGCTTCACCCTTCCGCGACGCCTCCCACAACGCGACATACGGCTTCAACTCCCGCATCATCTTCGCGAACCCCGCCAAATCCAACGACTGCGCCCCATCGCTGATGGCCTTCTCGGGCGCCGGATGAACCTCGACAATCAATCCATCCGCCCCAATCGCCACCCCAGCCCGCGAAAGCGCCGGCACCAAACTGCGCTTCCCGGTAGCGTGACTAGGATCCAGAATCACCGGCAAATGCGTCAACTCATTCAGCGCCGGAATCGCCGCGATATCACAAGTATTCCGCGTCTCGGTCTCAAAGGTCCGAATCCCCCGTTCACACAAAATCACATTCGGGTTTCCATGCGCCACCACATACTCCGCCGACATCAATAGCTCCTTGATCGTCCCGCTCAACCCTCGTTTCAACAAAACCGGCCGCCCGCATTTTCCCAGCGCCTTCAGCAGCACGAAATTCTGCATGTTCCGTGCCCCTACCTGCATCACGTCTGCGTACTGCGCAATCATCTCCACATCTCGGTCGCCCATCACTTCGGTAATAATCGCCAAACCAGTAGCCTGCTTTGCCTTCTGCAGCAGTTTCAATCCTTCCTCTTCCATCCCCTGAAAATCATAAGGAGAAGTCCGCGGCTTGAACGCTCCACCCCGCAACATCTTGGCTCCAGCCTTAGCCACACCCTCCGCCGACTGCATAATCTGCTTCTCGGATTCCACCGAACAAGGCCCGGCCATCACCACAAACTCGTCGCCGCCAATCTCAATCCCATTCACGCGGATCCGCGTCCGCCCCGCCTTGAACTGCTTGCTCACAAATTTGTACGGCGCCGAAATCCGCATCACTTTCTCGACCTGCGGCATCGACTCCACCGATTCCAGGCAAGCTGTCACATCCCCCACTCCCACGACTCCGATCACGACGCGCTCCTCTCCCTCAATCGAGTGCACCTTGTACCCGAAATGAGCCACCTGCGCCCGCACCTCGTCGATTTCCTCCCGCGTTGCATGCAGCTTCATAGAAATAATCATCGCCAATCTCCCCGTCTCCTCGATTGAGCCTAAGCACAGCGTCTCCGCTGCCTCTGCGCTGCGGCCTCCGTACCCTCTGCGTTAAAGCCGTCGCTATTGCCGTTTCCTTTCGACTTTCAACTGTCGACCGCTTTTCCCGATTTCTTTGCCTCACTAGTTCGTCGCTTCATTACTTCCGACTCTAAAAACAAAAAACCCACTCAACTTGCGAGTGGGTCGAATCTCTCTCTTGTTTCTCTACTTACAAATTCGCCCCTCGCCCAATTGTGTGTGGGCTCCAAAATCCAAACCAATACGAGTAGGCGTTGCGAACCATGACCGGCATTTTATGGTTTCCCATGCCGGGACGCAAGCACTTCTTCCGCACCCGCTCCCCCGGGCAGCCGTTACCATTCCTTCCCTCTCGATACCTCATTTTTTCTTCATCCCCTCGAATCCAGGGTCACGACGGAAAGCGTCCTCGTTGCCCAGGCATCCAGGCGTCACCGTGCCAATGGTCTTTGTTTCATTTTCCCAAATCCGCCTGCGCGGCCCTTTGCAATATCCTTTTGTGTCCGCGCCGTTCGTTGGTCTGGCGGTATTCCTCGAGGCCATGTGTGCTCGCGCCCTTGGCGATCATCGACTGAACTTCGTCGAAGACCTCTTTCTGCATTCCCCTTTTCCGACAGCAATACGCCCACTGGTTGTGCGAATTGGGTCACCGACTCCGGTGACACTCTTACGTCTGCGGCCCAACGTTTCGCGTCCGGCATCTACATCGTGTGAAGGCGCGGATCTCCACTCACGGCCAGTCCCAGCCTTCTCGGAGAGCCCGATCTCAACCACCAAACAATTGGAAATAGTTAGAAAAGCAAGACCGCAACGCGAAACCTTGTAAATCCTTGCGAACTACCCGCTTCGCAAGCCCCCACCGCCGCCGCACGATATCGCCCGCTGCGAACCTGCTGCTCCAAGTCAGCCGGCAAGCGGCTCAGGTCGCCGGTCTCGTACCGAACTACCAGGCTCGGCCGGTTGCCCGACCAGCCGCGATCGATCCCGCAGGTCTTGCGCGCATCCTCCGTAGTCCCAATTGCAATTGCCCCATTTCCGTTAGGCCCGCTCGCGATCGGTGTAGACCCGTTTGCTACGTTCGCACCGGTTGCGCTCACGCTCGATCGATTCGCGACGGGTTGCATGCTGCCCGCGCCGCCATTCGAGCCGATCGCATTCGAGGCGCTCAACGCGCCAGCGCCGTAATTGGCGACTTGCAGGCCGCGCGCGGCTAGCACTGCGCTGACTTGTCTCTCCTGTTCGACAATACTTAGGCTGGCAACCGATTGAGAGAAGTCTTGCACCGCAAACAGCACTCCCGCTCCACCACGGCCGAAGCTTCCTCCAGTCGAGCCGGCCGCGTCGCGCGAAGTGTTGCTTACTACAGCGATGCCGATAGCAGTGAGTTCTGGATCGAGTAGATTCGCGCGATGCGGCGGCGAGTGCATCCAGCTCGAATGAATCGCATCCACCGAAGGTCCCTCGGCAACGTTCTCCGCAATCTCCGTGAATCGCGCTCCAGTTGACCGCGCGCGATCCTGCAGCGCAGGCTCGCCGGGAAACTGGTGCGACAAGGTATTGCGCTGCGCCATGAGCAGCGCATGCTGGCGCGCTGCGTTCGCCAGCGCATCGTCCCAGCGCAACTGCGCCAATCCTTGCACTGCGCGCTCGCGGTTCGCCGCGTCGAATAGTGCGCGCTCTGCGGAAGGCGGCTGCGCCTGCACCGAAATCAGGTTTGCGGACAGCACCACCGCAATGAGCAGAACAATGGTGAACAGTCGTGCGGCACAGACATCGATCGCCTCCGCGGAAACGCGCGTGCTCCGTCCAGTGAGTTTCAGCGAGCGAGCTACCTGCGAACGAAATTGTTGCAGCGAGCGAAGGAGCATGGAAGTCCCCTGCAACCATTAAACCCGCCAAGGGGATCGGTTACTCGGGAGACGAAGGACAGTCGTGCGCTGAGAAGAAGCTGGGCGTTCGTACAGTTGTTCGTTCGTACAGGTGGCGGGCTTCTGTCCGTCTGGCCCGAAAAACGCGCACCGGCAAGAAGTAGCCCGGACAAACGTATAGGTGTTCGTTAGAAATACTCTTTGTATATAACTTTTTGTTGGTTTAGCCAAAATAGTAAAATCTCGACATCCTCACACGGTGGGTCTGTGGAACTGTTCGGGTACCTCCTACTGCTGTTGTTTGTCTTGGTTGGCCCATGGATTTTCGTGTGGCGCATGAGCCGCGGCCGCAAGGTTGAACGCGCCGAAGACCTGGCGCGCTGGCGTGAACTCTCCAACCGCGTGCTGGCACTCGATCGTACCGTCAAGGATCTTCAAGATCGCCCAGCAAGGAGCGCAAAGCCACCTGCGGATTCGAAGGAATCGCCCGGCGTCCAGCCTAACCCTGCGCTCTCGACGGCGGCTTTTCCCAGTCCATCCGAGCCTCCAATACTTCCAGCAAAATCGGCACCGCCTTCCGCGCCTCCTCCCCTGACTTCGGAACCGGTGACGGATCCCGCCGGCCTGCCGCCTCCTCCCTTCCCTCCTCCACCCTCCGTTCAGCTTCCTCCATTCAACATCATCAGCAAGCCCGCCTCCTCGAAGGTCCGGCTGTCAAAATCTGCCCTTGATCTCGAAGAAGCACTCGGCACCAACTGGCTCAACAAGCTGGGCATTGTGATTCTGGTTCTCGGCGTCGCCTTCTTTCTCGCTTATCAGCTAAAGACCCTGGGACCTGCCGGAAAAGTGCTGGTGGGTTATGTCGTCGGCGGAGCGCTGCTGGGTACGGGGATATGGTTTGAGCGCCACGATCGTTATCGAGTACTCGCGCGTGCTGGCATCGGTGGCGGATGGGCGCTTCTGTTCTTCACCACCTACGCCATGTATCACGTACCGGCGACGCGCGTCCTTTCCTCGCAACCCAGCGATCTCCTGCTCATGCTCGCGGTCGCCGCACTCATGGTGTGGCACACCTTGCGCTACCGGTCCCAAGTCGTCACCGGTTTGGCCTTCCTGCTGGCCTTTCTGACGGTCACGGTCAGCCACTCGAATGTTTACAGCTTGTCGGCCGGAGCGGTCCTCGCGGCTGGTTTGGTTGTCATCATCGGCCGCATGCAGTGGTTTGAACTCGAACTCGTCGGCATCCTCGCGAGCTACCTGAACCACTATCTTTGGTTACGTCCGATCATTGAGCCGATGCGCGGCCACCACCAACGGTTCCCGGAGTTTGCCGCGAGCGCCGGAATCCTGGCGCTTTATTGGCTTGTGTTTCGCATCTCCTATCTCGTGCGCAAGCCAGGCGACGAGAGGAAAGAGCACATCTCCACGGCCGCGGCGCTGCTCAACACTCTTCTTCTGCTCCTGCTGTTCAAATATCAGTCCGTGCATCCCGAATGGTCCTTCTGGGCATTGCTGACCATCGGCGCGCTCGAAACCACGCTTGGACAGTTGCCGGTTACCAAGCGGCGCCGCTCTGCGGTCATCGTGTTGAGCACCATCGGTGTCGTTCTGATGCTCGCCGCCTTCCCCTTCCGTTATTCCGGAATGCGCCTTTCGCTGTTTTGGCTGGTGGAATCGGAAACGCTGCTTTTGATCGGCGTCTGGACCGGCGAGATCGTATTCCGCCGGCTGGGGGCCATCGCCGCAATCGTCGCCGCCGGCCACATGATTTCCTTCGATGCCGCCAGCGTCTATGGAATGCGGTCCGATGATGCGGACCTGCGCAGCCATCCGCGCCTCGCGATTCTATTTGTGGTCGCTGCGGTGCTCTTCTACGGCAACGCTCACTGGGTCGCGCGCCGTTGGGCCGACCTCTTCCGCCACCAGGTCGACCGGACGGTGATGGCCCGTTTCTCCTATGTCGGCGCGTTCATGGCCTTCACCGGAGCGTGGATCCTCTGTCCCGAAGCATGGACCGTTGTGGCTTGGGGTTTGCTAGGTTTGCTGCTAGCCCTCGCGAGTCGTCGTTGGGAACTTCCCGATCTCGGATTTCAGGCAAACTTTTTGGCCGTGGCGATGCTCATTCGCTCGCTCGCCATCAACCTCGACGCTACCAGCGAGTTTCACGGCCTCACGCAAAGACTCCTTTCGATCCTGCTCGTCTCTGTTTTGCTATATGGCACGTCACGATGGAGTTGGTCCGCCGAAGGCAGCAAACGCCTTGCTGTCGGTACGACCTCATTCTCTGCTCGGCTGCTTGTGAGCAGCGCCTATACCTGGGCCGCTTCTTTCTTGCTGGCCCTGCTGGCGTGGTATGAACTACGCCCCGTCGGTGTAGCCGTCGCTTGGGTGCTTGGCTCCCTCGTCTTGCTGGAAATAGGCTTGCGCCGCAAATCTCCGCAACTGCGCTTCCAGGCTTACGTCGCACTAGCCGCGAGCTTCTCGCGCATCTGGTTCGTGAACCTCAACGCGTCCGGTAATCCTGGAGAAATCAGCCCGCGCTTCTATACCGTCGTGCCTGTGATGCTCGCTTTCTACTATGCGTACTGGAGACTCCTGGAAGCGGGGGACGATCTGGGGCAATTGGAGCGTAGGTATGGAGCCGCCCATTTCTGTTGCTGGTTCGGCACCATCTCCCTCGCTGCGCTCATGCGCTTCGAGCTGCCACCCGATTGGGTTGCAGCCGCTTGGGCCGCACTCACCCTCGTTTTGGTCTTGATGGCCTGGAGGAGCGCGCAACGCCTCTTTCTCCACCAGGCTTTGCTGGTCGCAGCGGCGGTCTTAATGCGCGCGTCTTTGCACAATTTTTACGAGCGGAGCTATTTCCCGGCGCCGGTATGGGAGAACCGCTGGGTGTGTGTAGGAACAGCTGTGGCCCTGCTGTTCGCCGCTTTGCCAGTTCTCTTTCAATTGCGAATCAAAGAGTCCGGCGAATTGCCGGCGCCCCCACTCCGTCGTGTTTTCGCTTTCTTGAACCGCCGGCCCGAACAAGTCTTCTTCTTCATCGCACTCGCTCTACTCACTGTTCTTCTGGCTTTGGAAATGCGGCACGGAATGGTGACGCTCGCTTGGGGCCTCGAAGGCGTGGCGGTCTTCATCCTGGCACTATGGCTTTCCGAAAGAAGTTTCCGGCTCTCCGGGCTTGCCTTGTTGTTGCTTTGCGTCGGCAAGATCATTCTGGTCGATGTTTGGCGCCTCAATCCCCGCGACCGCTATCTGACCTTCATCGTCCTTGGCGCCGCCCTCTTGCTTGTCTCGTTCCTTTATACGCGCAATCGTGACGCGCTGCGGCAATACCTATGAAACATTGGATAGCACTGGCGGCGATTCTAATTTTAGGCCTGGGGGCAATTGTCTTCAGCCAGCGTCGCAAAGTGGATTCCGGGGCAAGTCCTGCTGCGATCTTGTACCTGATCGCCGACACCGAGCACGAACTCACCCGCATGCCCGTGCGTTTCACCCGTATTTCCGATGACGACGAAATTCGTGCCGGAGATGAACTCGCAAATGGATATATCCCGGATGGCCGGGACAAACCCGCTGCGGAGGTCACCGAGATTCAGGCGTACCTCAATCAGGTAGGTGTCCGCCTCGCGGCAAACGCCCATCGCAAACTGCCGTACCGGTTTCATTACGTTCCCGACCAGGGTTTCGTCAATGCCTTTGCCTTGCCCGGAGGACATGTCTATATCGGCGCGGGCTTGCTCGCTTTGATGGACAGCGAAGACCAACTCGCCGCCGTCCTCGGGCACGAAATCGAGCACATCGATCACTACCATTGCGCGGAGCGCTTGCAGGTGGAGCAGGCCTTGCGGAAGGTTCCGCTGGCCGAGTTAGTTGCTCTTCCGATCGGAATTTTCCAGGCCGGTTACAGTAAGGACCAGGAACTGGAAGCTGACCGCGAGGGCACTCGGCTTGCCGTGGAAGCTGGATACTCTGCAAGCGGCGCCATCCGCGTGTTCGAGACATTTCAGCGCCTCTACGACGAGGTTCACGCGCGGGCCAAGACGCCTCAGGATGAACTGTCGCAAGTCGCCATCGATACCCTGCAAGGATATTTCCGCTCGCACCCTCTGCCTTCGGAGCGTATCGCGCAAGTAAACGGAATGATTGCCGGCTCCGCTTGGCAAAATCACCCCGAACGCGACCTGGCCGTTGCTTACATTTTCTGGACCGAACGCGCGGAAGCGTCACTGAACGAAGGGAAATACCCTCAAGCGCAGGAGTTAGCCGCCCGAGCCGCGCAGATGCACTCGAATGGCAAGATTCTGAGAATATTGGCACAAGCGCAATTCTTTCGGGCCGATTTCGCAAACGCCGCGGCGTCCTACCGCAAAATTCTCGACGGTGATATTTGGACGATCGATCTCGCCGATTCCTACGCCTTGTCTCTTGCCGCTTCGCATCAGCAGAATGCCGCCAGCGAGTTTCGTCAATGGATTGCATTACTTCCAGGAGATACCGAGCCCCTGCAAGTCCCGTTGGATGGACTCTTGCTGCTGGCCGGAGACGCTGCGCCTGCTCGCCGCTTGCAGGCGGAGATTCTCGGCAATCTGGCCAGCAGTTCCGGGCCCGATCAGCTTTCCGACCTTGGTTGGTGGTGCTACTTGGCCAAGGACTATTCGAACGCAGCCGATCTGCAGCGTGAAGCAGTGCAACGCCGCCCAGGCAATCTTCGCGTGTTGATGCGTCTGGCCTGGATCGAAATCGACCTGCGGCGCCTCGCCGACGCTCTGGAAACAATCAACCGCGCAGACCAAATCGCCACCGGCCCAGGGGCGCCTTCGGAAAAGATCATGGCTCCGGCGGTGGCGCGGTGGCAGGCCCAGGAGCGCGACACGGCCTTGATTGATTTTGAGCATGCCATTGCGCGTCATCCGGAATGGACCAATCACCATTGGGTTGAAAGCGTTTACTCGCCGCTCGTCGCGCAAAGCGTTCAGGAGATGCAAGCCGAATACGATCGACGAAAAAAGGCGAAAGCAAAGGTACAACGCTAGCGCGCGAAAAACTTCTCGGCAGACAATCTTCAGTAGAAATTTTTCGTCGCGAAGAGTTTTTAGCCGCGGACGCGGACGGCACTGAAGCTCAGGATCACGTGGCCGCCGGCAGTGGGCCGGCCGAAGCTCAGCATGGGGCGGAAACGCGAGAACAGCAGCATCTGATCAAGCTGGTGGCGCAGGTCGACGCTGTGCGGGCCGGAGATGATTTGGTAGCCGACCATGCCCCCGTGGGCGTCAACCGTTACGTCCAGGAGCAGTCCATGGGGCAGCGCCAGCTCGGAATCGTGCGCTTCCGGGGCCCAGGCTTGGGGATAGTCCGAAAGGGTGATGAGCTCGGCGGGTTGCAAGATATTCAGAGGCACATCGTTTTGCACGGCGCGCACGGTAATGCCGGGGACGATAAGTTGCAGCACCACGACAAAGACGAGAATGGCGGAGAAGAATCCGCCGGTAGCCGGCAGGGTGATCGGGCGAAAGACGTTGTCGAGAAGAATCTCGCCGCGGTCGCGCATTCTGCGGAAACGGCTGGGAGCGTCTTGACGGTCCGGCGACTGTGCCGCGGCAACACGAATGCGTGTGGCTAGATCCGCGGGAGGCAGGCTCCGGGGAACGCGGGAGAGCAGGGCGCTCAGTTTGCGGAAGCGCTCCAGCTCCTCGCGGCAATTCGCGCAGCCGTCCAGATGCTCACGAACCTCGATGCGGCTGCGAACCTGGGCGGCGCCGTTGATGGCGTCGTCCATATAGCCTGCGAGATTTGCGCAAACGGTGGTGCACTTCATGGGAGTTCCTCGCTCGCGGAACTCTCCCGCGCAAACCTGCTGCGTGCAGAAACAGTAGTGCGGTGCGAGCCAAAGTGCGGCGCGAAGGCCGGGCGCGGCATGCGGCTGGAGCCAGCGCGCGACGCGGAAGAAGAAGCGCTAAAGCGCGCTCCTACATTTGCGCTTCCACTCGAGTACGCTGCGCCGCGTTGATCGTTCTCGGTTGCGACCGATGAGGTAAGTTCCGCGTTTCTGCTTACCGAATGGTCACGCGCCGCCGTCGCCGCCGAGTGATCCACCAGAAGCGGCTCCAACAGTTCTTTCAAGGCGCGACGGCCTCGTAGGATGCGCGACTTTACGGTGCCAGAGCTGCACTCCAAGACTTCGGCGATTTCTTCGTAGCTCAGGCCTTCGAGGTCGCGCAGGATTACGGCACTGCGGAAGACTTCGGGAATCTCCTGGAGCGCGATTTGCACCGCGGATTGAATTTCGTGCGCGGCGAATTGC
>Ga0210384_10008800_pt1 | contig 10490 bp, 7 predicted proteins | sample IncBWH2MmetaG_FD_160574 | JGI IMG/M metagenome (GOLD analysis project Ga0210384, IMG submission 160574) | Forest soil microbial communities from Barre Woods Harvard Forest LTER site, Petersham, Massachusetts, United States - Inc-BW-H-2-M | ecosystem: Environmental > Terrestrial > Soil >...
TGGGGAAAACGGAAGGCGAGATGCGCGCCGCCATGAGCCGTTCAGGTTCTCGGTCGCCGGAAATGTTGAAATATTTGTTCTGATACACACCGACGCTCTCAAACGATTTCTGCGCGCGCTCAAAGACCGCAAAGTCCGGCGCCGAAAACCCCATCTTCGGAAAACCCAGCTTCGGGATGCCCTCGAAGAGCATCATGAGCCGTGACGGCTGCTTAAAAGGCAGTGGGCGGAGCAGCACGGCGTTCACAACACCGAAGATGGCGGTGTTCGCGCCGATGGCAAGCGCGAGCGTGACGACGGCTACCACAGAGAAACCCGGATTCTTTCTGAGCATGCGGGTAGCGAGTCGCAAATCCTGCCACAACGTCTCGACAAAAGATTCCCAGCCGGCAGAGCGAACGACTTCCTTCGCAACTTCGAGATTCCCCCGCTCCAGGCGCACGGCTCGAAGCGCATCCTTGCGGCTCATCCCCTGCTTCATCTTTTCTTCGGCTGCCATCTCCAGAAAGCCGCTTAGCTCTTCGTCGAGCTCCAGGCTGACCTGCTTCTTTCGGAACAGCGATCGGAGCCCACCCGCAATGCTTCGCAGCAATGACATGGTTCGCTTACGACGCCTCCAAGATTCTGGCGATCGCCGCCACTTGCCTTTCCCATTCTCGTGTTTCGGTGTTGAGCCTCTTTCGTCCCTGGTCTGTTAGGACGTAATACTTTGCGCGCCTGCTATTCTCGGTGGCTTTCCATTCGCTTCTGATCAGTCCCGCTCGTTGCAACCTCTGAAAGGCGACAAACAGCGAACCTGCATTGAGGCGGAAAACGCCCTTGCTCATCTGTTCGAGCCGGACGGCGATCCCATATCCGTGCATGGGTTCGAGTGCCAGCGTTTTCAAAATGAGCATGTCCAGAGTGCCTTGAACGAGATCACTCGGCTTGTCCGCCATTGGACGCCTTCCTCCTGAAGATCAGGAGGAAGAATACACCTCTCCCCCTGATTGTCAAGAGGACAACCACGACAGTCTTCAGTTTGCGAGACAACAGCAAGGGCTGAACGCGCAAGGTGCGCGTGCTGGCCTTGGACGATCCACCATTAAAAGGATTTGCGTCTCAGGCAGGGCCTGCTGAATTGATGGGAGAAACGTTGCGTGATGCTGTAAAAGCGCTATTCGATCGATTTACGCAGCGGCCGCTCCGCTGACGTTGAAGCGAATCGCGTCCATGACCAGGCTCCGAAAACAAACCGCTTGCAGCTCCTCGTACTGTTGATCCAGCCGCCACGCGCGTTCGAGTGCCGCGAACCGTATCAGACGAAAGCTGCTCGGAAGTCTTGAGAAAACTGGCGAAAGTTCGCAGTTTACCTCCGATGAGCTTTTCCAGATCCGGAACCACCGCGGAAAGCCAGCCGTCCACCGCTAGCTGATAAAGTTCGAGGAGACCGTCTCCTCCCTACTGCCGCCTTTTTGCCGGCGAATCTAGAGAAACAATGAAATCAATCCCCGAGAGCGGCAGCAACCGCTTCGGCCGTCTCCGTGCCCGAGAAATTTTGCTGGCCGGTAATCAGATTTCCGTCTCGGATGGCGAAGCCCCGCCATAAGCCGGCTTGAATATAGTTGGCGCCGATCCTTTTCAGTTCGTCTTCGACTCGCCACGGCATGACGTGTTTGTCACGCGAAAGCAGATTCATGCTCCACACGGCGTTGTCCGCGTAATCTTCTTCGACGTTGGCAAACCCCGTCACCGTCTTGCCTTTGGCCAGGTATTCACCGTTGCTCAGCTTCGCGTACCGGAGAACGGCGACGCCGTGGCACATAGCGCAGGCAATCTTCCCCGCTTCATAAAACTCCACAAATTTCTTGTGTAATGCGATTGCCTGGTCAAACGTGAACATCGGGCCCTGGCCACCAGCGATCAGAATGCCGTCGAATTTCCGGACGTCGATCTCCGATGCTTTACTGGTGTTCTGGATCAGCGCCGCCAGCTTGGGAGTGGAGAGAAACCCCATGCTGATCAAGTCGCTCGAGGAATAGTCGCTGGGGTCGCGCGGGTCACTCATCGCGTCCGCTTCGCACTTTCCGCCGTTGGGGCTGAAGACCTCGATTTCATAGCCCTTCTCGGTCAAGACGAAATAGGGGTGGGCCAGTTCGCTCCACCAGAACCCGACCGGCCAGCCCGTCGTCGAAGAGATCGCGGGATTCGAAACTACGATGGCCACCCTTTTTCTGTTTCTTGGATTAACCACGTTCGGATCTTTGAGGCTCATTTTTTCTCCCAGTTCACGAAAACAATTCTTTCCCTCTCGCAATGTTCATCACACTTCTACGACAGGGGGACGCTCTCCACGTACTTACCTTCGAGAGAGTTACTTACCTGCAGGTAAGTCTTAGAAAAAATCCCTCAGACCTCTGACGCGCTACGCGCCCCGTGTAAGACTGACTGCGGCAACAATTTATTCCACGATGAAGTGCGACTTGATCTTTTTTTCTAACGTCTCTGTGGGTCCAGCCTGATTCCGCCGCTCAAGACATTTTGCCTCTGGGCGAAGGTCCGCGCGGGGCGCAACCAGGCGCGGCGTGAATTCGATGCACGCCGGAAGAAATCCACCTATTGTAAGAGCGAGAATCTCTCAGGCGGAGCCGGGGACAGGCTCGTCAACCTCTCCCCAAATTAGCGCTGCGTAGCACAAGCACACGCGATTGCTACTCTCCTGGTCGAATCCTGCAACTCCGGTGCCCCGGGGCCGCTTGACAATCCTAACTCGCCCGAAGACAATATGAACGCTACGTAGCGTAGCGTCGACTGTGAAAACTGTTAAGCGCAAAATGCACAGTGAGATCTCTCACAGGAAAACGGGGACGGCGGAGCGTGCGCTCACAACCGCCGCAGAGATTCTGCGTCGTAATGGCTATTCACGGCTGACCATCGAGCGGGTTGCAGCGGAAAGCGGTGTGGCCAAGACCACTATCTACCGACGCTGGCCGACCAAGGCCGCGCTATGCATGGAACTGTATCTCGACGTGGCAGGCCGGGAATTGCACGATCCGGACACCGGCGATATCGCGAGCGACCTTCGGCACATCTGTAACATGGTGGTGCGCCTGCAGACGCGGACGGTGGCAGGCCCGGCATTCATCGGGTTAATCGCGGAGGCGCTCTCGAACCCCGAATCCAGCGCATCGTTCTTGGCGGAGTTCGCAAAGCGCCGCCGGGAATTAACACGCCGGGTGTTAAAGCGAGCCATTCGTCGTGGGGAAATTCGTGCGGAGACGGACGTCGATCTGGTCATTGACACGCTTGGTGGGGCTACGACTTTCAGGTTGTTGCAGGGCCACGCTCCCCTCTCGCGAAAGTTTGCGGATGCCCTGGTCACGCTGGTGCTGTCAGGATGCGAGACACCGCAAACCGGCCGCGCTCGGAAGGAGATGCGATGATCCGGCCTTGCAGCGAGGCAGAGGTTCCATTTATAGAAACCATCGTCAACGAAGCTGCGCGAGCTTACCAAGGGGTCATTCCGGCCGATTGCTGGCACGAACCCTACATGCCGCGAGCTGAATTGCTGGGAGAGATCGCCGCCGGCGTTCAATTCTGGGGGTGGGACGTTTCGGGAGCTCCAATCGGCGTCATGGGAATTCAGAAAGTACGTGATGCAACGCTGATTCGTCACGCGTATGTGCGGTCCGCGCATCAGAATCGCGGTATTGGAAGCGCATTGCTGGCTGCCCTCGTCAGGCAGTCGAGCGATCGGTTACTGGTCGGCACCTGGGCCGCCGCCGAGTGGGCCATTCGATTTTACCAGCGTCACGGCTTCTGCTTGGTTCCCACAGAAGAGAAGGATCGACTGCTCAGCACATACTGGAAGATTTCTCAGCGACAGAGGGAGACTTCGGTCGTCCTTGTATATACCGAACGCAGTCGATAGCTGAGCCTGCGATGAAATAGAGGGGTATGAAGTCTGGGCAGATGTGCCCTTGATTGGGAGGCAGGCTATGAGTGATGACTTCAGCTTACGCGACCGGGCCTTGCAGTCGCGAGACGCGGTCGAATTGCTATCGGACAAGTGGCGCATAACACTGTTGCACCTCCTTACGCCTGGACCGCAGCGAGCCAAGGCATTGCAGCAGGCTGTTCCGAAAATCTCGCCTAAAGTGCTTACGCAGACCCTGCGTGGGATGGAGCGAGACGGACTGATTTCGAGGAGAATATACGCTAGCGTTCCTCCTCGAGTGGAGTACCAACTAACGGATATGGGGTCCAGCCTGATTCCGCCGCTTAAGACACTTTGCCTCTGGGCGGAGGCCCACGAAGAGGGGCGCAACCAGGCTCGGCGCGAATTCGATGCACGTCAGCGAAAACCCACATAAGTGCTATCACGCTTCAGAAGATGCCGCGTTAGTAGCCAGCTACAGTCGATGCGCTCTACAGCCTCACCCTAATGCATTTCGAGCCAACAATGCGCCGAAAGAATATGCGACCGAAGCATAGAACGGCATTGTAATTAGCAATTGGTCTAGGCAACGAGCCCGTGGCTGACAACCCCAGCCGAAGTAATACGAAAGCCGAGACTGAACTGTGTCGGGCCGCATGAGTACTGACGCCCACGGGCTGACCGTATGCGTAGCGGCGAAGGCATAAATTAGAATTGCCAAAGGAAGAATCCAAATCCAGCGCATGGACCTGTGGTGGAAACGGCGACCCAACAGCCATCCAAAATATAGACCTGTTGCTATCTGGACCGGATAAAAGGGATTCTCGGTGAGCAACCAGTGCACGAAACGCAGGGAAGGTCTCCAATTAGCAAAATTAGGCAGCACGTCGAACAATGAGAATAGGCCGAAGGCCGCGAGAAACGCTATTCCCCACGTTCCAACGAACTGGTGGAAGACGAAAACCAGTAAGGATTTCATTCCCGTAGCGGCGACGGTCTGGAATTGCGAGTTTGAGTTATACGGCGACACGCGAGTGAGTCTACATCATCACTGGCGAGGTGGTATTATTGGCTCAGGAACTTCGCAATGATTTCAGGCAAAGATTGCAAGTGTCCGTGCCACCGGGTTCGTCACGGCATCATACATGTGGTGCCGTGCTGTGGTCCTCGCAGTCCCGGTTCGGATTTAGAGCCCCACACGAGCAAACGCAGTAAAGATAAGTTCATCACCCTCTTCGCTAAGGAAAAACCACAGTTATAAACTTCTTGCGGCAGACGTGGGAGGAGTTCAATAGTCGCGAACGGAGGACGCACCGAATGTCGGAAGGTTGGAGACATTCCAGCCGCCTCCCAGTGCCTTAATCAAAAGCACACTCGCGTCCAACCGCCGCCGCAGGATATCAATGGCATTGCGCTCGTTGGCGAGCTCGATCGTCTGCGCGGTGATAACCTGTAGGTACGTGTCTACCCCACCTTTGTAACGATTCGTAAAAAGTTGAAGAGATTCCTGGGATGACGCAACGGCCTGTTGTTGCTGTTGCGCTTCGTTCTCCAGGATGCGCAAGGCGGCGACGTTGTCTTCGACTTCCTGGAACGCCGTCAGTGAGGTCTGACGATACGTCGCGACCGCGGCATCATAGTTCGCACGCGCCGACTCGGAAGAGGCGCGACGGCGCCCCGCGTCGAACAGGGTCTCGGCAAGGGCAGGACCGACGGCCCAGAATCCGCTGGGCCAGCCGAACCAGTTGGAACCCTGCGAGCCGGAGAAGCCCGCGGTTCCGCCGAGGGTCACGGTCGGAAAATACGCCGCGCGAGCGATGCCGATCTGCTGGTTCGCCTCCGCAACTCTGCGTTCTGCGGCAGCTATGTCCGGACGCCGCTGCAATAGTTCAGAAGGGAGGCCAATCGGAGTGCTGGGAGGCTGATAGTTAACCGGCGCTGCCGCGAGGCTGAATTCCGCAGGCGGCTTTCCGATCAGAATAGCAATGGCGTGTTCGAATTGCGCTCGTTGCACGGTGACATCTGTGTCTTGCACGCGCGTGGTGTCCAACTGGGTTTGCGCTTGCGCAACGTCGGCCTTCGGAGCGACGCCTCCTTTGAAGCGATTGGTGGTGAGCTGCAGGTTGTCAGTATAGGCTTTTACCGTATCGTCAAGAAGCTGCTCCTGAGCGTCGGAGCTGCGCAGTTCGAAATAGTCCAGTGCGAGTTCCGCCTCGAGGCTGAGCTTGGCGGTCTCGTAATCGGCAGCGGTCGCCTGCGTTTCTTCCCGCGCGGCAGCGACGCTACGCCGCACGCGGCCCCAAAGGTCCAACTCGTAGGAAAGATCGAAGGGCAGCACGAAATCGCCCTTGCTGGCCTGTTGGATCTTAGATGGAAAGTTCGGTGAAAAGTCTGAATTCTTGACATAGCTAGCGCTCGGCGCTGTGGTGATGGTCGGGAATTGCGAAGCCCGATTGAAACGAATCGCTGCGCGAGCTTGGCGGAAGCGCGCTTCCGCTACTTTCAGGTTCTGGTTGGAATCAGAGATCTGCTCTTCCAGCTTGTTGAGTTCCGGATCGCCGAAAATCACCCACCAGTTTCCGCGGCTGGCCTGGTCGCCCGGCCGGGCGGGCTGCCACTGGTCTGACTCCTTGAATGAGCCTGGCACTTCTTCCTTATAGGCCGGTGTAGTCGGGACGGCTGGCTTGACGTATTTAGGACCTACGGTACAACCCGCGAGCAACAGAACGAAAAGCAGCGCAACGATGCCGGTGAGGATGAAACGCATGACCGCAAACAAGGACCTCATCGCCCGGATCCTCCTGCTGGTTTGTTGCCGAGGCGCACTTCCATGCCTGCGACCAAAGAGTCGGATGGGTCGACAATGACGGCGTCCGTTGGTTGCAAGCCTGAGACAATTTCTACGCTGCTGCCGTAATCGCGGCCGATCTTGACCGGAACCAAGTCGGCTTTGCCGTCGCGAACCAGTCCGACCTGCAGGCCCTCCTTGCGGAAGATCAACGTATTCGACGGAATGGTTACCGAACGGGTTTGGTCAGGCAGCTTGAGGTGCACAAAAACGTATGCCCCTGGCAGGAGTTGACCGGTCGGATTGTCGACATCGACTTCGACAAGCAGCGTACGCGAGGCGATGTCAATGGAGTTGGCATTGCGAACCAGAGTGCCATGGAACGTCTGGCCCGGGAATTCATCGAGCGCTAAGGTGGCCGGCGCACCAGAACGCGCCGCACGGGAATACACCTCGGGGACCGCAACGTACAGGCGAAGCTTACGAATGGCGGCGATGTGAAAGAGTTCCCTCGGTTGTGTGCTGGCCCCTGCGTCGATGAGGGCCCCGATGTCCGTATTGCGTCCGGTGATGATGCCGTCAAAAGGGGCATAGATCTTTTCGAACGATTGCAGCTGTTCGAGACGCCGCATGTTGGCAGCGCTGGATTCGGCCCCCGCTTTCACCGCGCTGAGATTGCTGACCGCCTGGTCGGTTTCCTGCTGGGATACGGAGCCTGTGCTGACCAGATCTTGCCAGCGGCTGGCGGTGATCTTGGCTATGTTCAAGTTGGCCTGCGCGGTATCCAGGTCGGCTCGAGCCTGCTGCAGTTGCTGATCGACCTCGGGGGTTTCAATCTCCGCCAGCAATTGGCCTTTCTGGACATGCGCGCCAATGTCGAAATACCAACGCTTGAGATAGCCGCTGGTGCGCGCATAAATCGGTGCGTCGCTGAAGGCCTGGGTATTGCCGGGCAGGACAATTTCCTGTGTAGGGGCACCTTCCCGGGGAAAAACCACGGTCACGGTAGGAATCGCGGCTTCTTCCGTTCGTTGTTTGAGCCTGGATTCGGCCGCTGCACGCGAATGGATGCCGGAGTAAATCATGAGAGAGAGAGTAGCGACAGCGGCTGCCGCGACAAGGATTGCGGTTCGGCCCTCGGTTCCGGGACGAGCGTGAAATCCATCGGGACTCGGTTGCCTTGTTTGCACTTCGGCCGTTCTTGGTTCGGGGGTGGTGGTCACATTTTCCTCGCTCGATGTCATTGTCTGTCCTTTAACTTATGCTGGAATTGGTTCAGCGTCGCCCTTGGAGTGTTCTTGGGCGACAGAAGGATCGCGGCGTTGGTGAAGCAAACTGAAGACCGCCGGGACGAAGATCAAGGTGGCCACGGTGGCGCACAACAGGCCGCCAATGACGGCGCGCCCGAGCGGCGCATTCTGCTCGCCGCCTTCCCCCAGACCGAGTGCCATGGGAATCATGCCGATGATCATGGCCAAAGCCGTCATGAGAACGGGGCGAAACCGGGTGAAGCCGGCTTCGATGGCCGCTTTGACGGGATCTCCGTGTTGCAGCAGCAGTTCTTTGGCAAAAGAAACCACGAGAATGCTGTTCGCCGTTCCGACGCCCATGCACATAATGGCGCCCATCAAGGCGGGAACGCTGAGTGTTGTGTGCGTAAGGAACAAAAATCCGACGATGCCGGCAAGCGCAGCAGGAAGTGCCGTGATGATGATGAAGGGGTCGAGCCAAGACTGAAAGTTCACAACGATCAGGAGGTAAACGAGCACGATGGAAAAGACGAGTCCGCCCAGCAACCCGAGGTAAGAGCTGCGCATTGTTTGCAGTTGGCCTCGAACGGTGACGAAGCTGCCGCGCGGCAGGGACTTGCGGTTGGCATCCACAATGCGCGTGACCTCGCCGCCCACTGCACCCAAATCGCGGCCCTGGACGGCCGCATAAATATCGACCACGCGACGGATGTTGTAATGCGAGATTACTTGCATCTCGTTCGTTCGTTGGATGGAAGCGACATCCGCGAGAATTTCAGGGCGCGCGGCAGCAGCGGCATTGAGAGGAGTGTTCTCTAGGTCTTCCAGGGATTGTATCGAATATTGCGGAGTCTGAGTCACCAGGTTGTAGCTGACGCCGTTCTTGAAATTTAGGAAGAACATCGGGGTGATTTGGAAGCTGCCGCTGAGTGAGTTCAACAGGCTATTGGCTACATCGCGCTGAGTGTAGCCGCCCTGGGCCGCCTTGGTACGATCCACGGCCACATCGAACTCCGGATAGTCAAACGCTTGCTGAATGCGCGCATCGGCAATACCCGGAACCTGCTCGATTTCATGCAGCATGCGGGCCGCGACTTCGCGATTGCCTTCGATATCGCTTCCCTCAATTTGGACATCGATGGGCGCTGGCAACCCAAAGTTTAAAACTTGAGTGACGATGTCAGAAGGCAGGAAGTAAAAGGTCGTGCCAGGGTATTCCCTGGGCAGCTTCTCTCGCAGGCGCTCAACATAGTCTGCCGTGGCGTGGTGCCCTTCCTTGAGGGAGACGAGAATATCGGCGTCGCCTGCTCCGATGAGGCCCGAAGTGCTATGCATGAAATTGATGGCGCTGTAGGGCAGGCCGATGTTGTCCAGAATGTTGTCCACCTCGCGTTCGGGAACCTCGCGGCGTATTGTGCCCTCAACGAGATCGCACAGCTTGGCAGTCTCTTCGATTCGCGTGCCGCTCTTGGCGCGGAGATGGAGGATGAATTGACCGCTGTCCGTGTTCGGAAAGAAGTCCTGACCGAGCCAGGGCACCAGGAGAAATGCCGCAGCGCAGGTCAGAAGAAAGATGGGGACAAAGAGGACCCGCCGATGGACGAGCACTCCGAGCAGTGCCTGGTAGGCATTGCGAAGCCGTTCGAACCCGCGCTCGAACGCTCGCTGGAACAGCACGAGAGGATTCCGCGAATTAGGAGCATCACCACCCTGCCTGGCCTTCAGCAGGTACATCGCCAGCGTTGGGACAAGCGTGCGGGACAGGAGGTACGATGCAAGCATGGCGAACACCACAGCTTCCGCGAGAGGAACAAAGAGGTAGCGGGCCACACCGCTCAACAGGAACATCGGTAAGAACACGATACAGATGCAGAGCGTGGACACCAGAGCGGGAACGGCGATTTGCGCCGCACCTTCCAGGATGGCGTCGCGCTGGACATGCCCTTGTTCGAAATACCGCTCGATGTTTTCGATTGTAACCGTAGCGTCATCCACGAGAATGCCGACAGCGAGGGCCAATCCCCCGAGGGTCATGATGTTGATGGTTTCTCCGAGAAAACTGAGGATCATCACGGACGTCAAGATGGATAGCGGAATGGAGATAGCGATGATTAACGTGCTGCGCCAGCTTCCCAAGAACAACAAAATCATAAGTCCCGTGAGACACGCGGCGATGATGGCCTCGCGGATCACACCATTCACGGAGCTTCGGACGAAGATGGACTGATCGGACAGAGGAAGAATCTTCAGTTCCGGGGGAAGCGTTTGCGCGACACGCGGAAGAAGGCGGCGAATGCCCTTCACGACGTCAAGTGTGGAAGCGTTGCCGGCCTTGAGGACCGACACCAGGGCCCCGCGACGACTGTCCTGACGCACGATGTTGGTTTGCGGCGCAAAGGCGTCGCGCACATTCGCTACGTCACGAAGATAGATCGTGGAATTCCCGACGACCTTGACTGGGAGGTCGTTCAACTCAGGGACCGTTTTCGGACTGGCGTTCAATCGAACGTCGTACTCGAAGGCACCCATTTTGGCC
>Ga0210384_10008801_pt1 | contig 10489 bp, 5 predicted proteins | sample IncBWH2MmetaG_FD_160574 | JGI IMG/M metagenome (GOLD analysis project Ga0210384, IMG submission 160574) | Forest soil microbial communities from Barre Woods Harvard Forest LTER site, Petersham, Massachusetts, United States - Inc-BW-H-2-M | ecosystem: Environmental > Terrestrial > Soil >...
CATCCCGCTGAAAATACTGCTCGATCGCCATTGTTTTCATACACCTTTTCAGACTGCCCCACAGACCACTCCCGACTTTAGACCCGAGGAATGATTCGAGTTGTCCTCGATTAGCAATTGTTGATCGGTTCCAAAAGAATAATCTTGAGCGCGGACGGACGACTTTGTTGTCACTCGGAAACTCTCCTAATTCTGCTCTTCTGGGACGACGTGCAAGTGATTCGGTTCTGCCTGAGAGTAGGCGGTCAGAGAACAGGAGTCCAAGACTTCTCCGTCTCTGATTGATAGGAAATGGCTATGCGACAATTTTGCAACTTCGTCCCGCGCAATTCATAAAGTCCCAAGAAAAAGATACCTGGCGAGCGGTGGCGGACATTCACCGGCATCGTTTGAGCCAGGCGCTTTGACGGAGAGTAAGGGCGCCGCTGACTACGGCCGCTAGGCCAAATTTGTGCCAAAGAATATTTTTCGCGACATTCTCATTTTGACTGATCGGATGTGGTATTTTTCGTCCCTCGGGAGCATAGCTAGCCGTGCCATGCTTCTGAGAGTGTAAAAGACTGAGAAGTCGAAGCACGGAGGTCAATGAGCGCATCCTTGCCAACGCGACTGCGGATTCCTGGCACCTGGAATTTGGACGGAGTTACCTGTGAGCCTGTGGCGGCGCCACCGGACGGACACGGAGAAGACGCACGTCTCGTGCTCAAGGTGCAAGCAGGAGATCACAAAGCTCTGGCCGGCTTAATCGACCGATACTCGGGAATCGTGTTTGAGATTGGGCGACAGGTTTTAAGGGATAGGGGAGAGGCCGAAGAATTGGTGCAGGAAGTGTTTCTCAACGTGTATCGCAAGTGCGGCTCTTTCGACGTTAATAAGGGGACGGTTCGTGGGTGGTTGCGCCGGATCGCGTACCGGGAGGCTTTCGATCGTAAGAACTACCTTAACAACCGCCGGTTCTATGACTGCGATGCGCTCGACGAGATCATCGAAGAGATCAAGTCGGTATTCGATGTGGAGCGAGAAGCCGAAGCTCACCGCCTCGAATCGCTGCTGCGAAATGCAATGGACAATCTCAACTCGAAACAGCGCGGCACTTTAGAACTTTGCCTTTTCGAAGGGTACACACTGCGCGAAATCAGCGAGCTACATCAAGATTCCTTAGTAAACACGCGTCATCATTATTACCGTGCGCTGGAGCGTCTGAGGAAGGCTCTGCCCTTTAAGGCGTTTCGCGTGAAAGCGAAGGACTTATGACGAACTCCAATCACGATTGGCTCAATCCGAACGAACCGGGCAAGGAACACGCCGGGAATCACCAGCGCTTCCTGGAACTGTGTGCTCTAGCAACATCCGGTCCTCTGGAGGAAAACGAGGCGTCGCAACTACAGGCTCATCTTGAAGAGTGCCCCGAGTGTCGTGAGGCGATGGCCGAGTTCCGCTTCGTCGCAGTCGAGGGCGCATCACTCCTAGTGCCTGTGGATGCGGGTACGGATGAAATCGTTGGTAAAAGGTCTCAGCCGTACAGTTCGTTAATGACAAATGACTCATGGTCTCACGAGGCGATGAAACGAAATCTGTTCGCACGAATCGGTAAGGAGACTAACGGTGGCGGAAACGCGAATACGAGTTCGGACCTGAACGGTCGTCTCTCGGTGCCCACCACCACGACCAAGTTGAGTTGGCAGCAGAAGTTGCAATACTCAGTTGTGTTGCTGGTTGCGCTGGGCGCTGTGGCTGTGGGTAGCTTTCGATTTGGGGTCGTCCATGTATGGCGAAGCCACGCGGGGGAATCTCGTGTTGACAAACAAACCCCACTTCTCTCGGAACGGGCGGCGCTGCAGGCGCAACTGGAGTCCCGAGTGGCCGAAATCGAAGATCTTGCTTCCCGCCTGCAAGAGCGCACGGCGGCAGTCCAGGAATTGAAGCGGAAGCTAGCCGAAACAGCATCGCTAGAGGCGAGCCATGATAATGAACTGAATGCAGCTTTGGCGCAGAATAGTTCATTCGTAACCGAACGAGATTCGCTGCTTCGCAAAGTCCAGGATTCGGAAGCCTCCGTTGTTTCTCTCCGAGGGGAATTGGATTCACTGCGTGCGCAGAGGCAAGGCGATTTGTTGCGTGTCTCTAGCCTTGAGGCCCGGATCGAACAGCTCAACGGCCGGCTCAATGAAAGTCAGGAGACGGTGGCGCAGCAGCAGGATTTCCTCGTCTCTGATCGAGATATCCGAGAACTCATGGGTGCTCGTAGCCTGTACATCACTGATGTCGTCGATGTGGATAAGAACGGGCACACTCGAAAGCCCTTCGGCCGAATTTTCTATACCAAGGGGAAGTCTCTGGTCTTCTACGCCTTTGATCTAGATCAGCAGCGCGGGCTTCGCAACGCCGCATTTCAGCTCTGGGGACAGCGGGGAGCTGATCGAAACGGCTCGGTGAATATGGGCATATTTTATCTCGATAACGAGGCAAACCGTCGCTGGGTCCTCAAGTTTGACAATCCTGAAAAACTCGCCCAGATCAACGCCGTCTTCGTTACTGTCGAACCCAACGGTGGTAGTCACAAGCCAGCGGGCAAGCAGCTTCTCTACGCTTCTCTACGTAGTCTCCCGAATCACCCCTGAGGGCTCCCGCGGGTCCAAGGGGGTGCAGCGCCGTAAGAAAGATTGGCACAACTCTCCACATCCACCCGGTACTTAGAGACAAGGGATCAATACCTCTTGAGGGGGCTGGGATGCTGCACAGAGTTGCTGCCGCGTTTGTCGTCTGCCTGTCGCTGTCCTGTTTTCTGTTGGCACAATCGCCAAATGCCACGATCACCGGAAGGATCACTGACCCATCGAAGGCGGCCGTGACCGGCGCCAAGGTGATTGCGACCAACGTGGACACGGGAATTCAACAGTCAACTACAACCGGCGCGGAAGGGCTCTATACCATCGTTTCCTTGAACCCCGGAGACTACAAGCTTGAAGTCGAGAAGCAGGGATTCAGAACCGTGGTAAAGCCAGATATCGTGCTGCATGTGCAAGATGTTTCGACCATCAATTTCGAGATGGCGGTCGGCACATTTTCGGAGAGTATCACCGTGACGGGTGGCGCTCCGCTAGTCAATACCGAAGACGCCACAGTCACTACGGTGGTAGACCGCAATTTTGCAGAGAATCTACCGCTGAATGGCCGAAGCTTTCAAACGCTGATTCAGCTCACGCCAGGGGTCGTTTTGACCTCCAGCAATAATACTGATGGCGGGCAATTCAGCGTGAACGGCCAGCGGGCTAGCTCCAATTACTGGATGGTGGACGGTGTCAGCGCAAATATTGGTACCAGTTCGGGTAGCAATCCCGGGAATGGTATGGGGGGAGGGTTGGGCGGTTTCAGCGCTGTGGGTGGGACGAACAGCATGGTGTCGGTGGATGCTTTGCAAGAGTTTCGCATCCAAACGTCCACGTACGCGCCGGAATTTGGCCGCACACCGGGCGGGCAGATTTCCATCGTGACGCGCTCAGGTACGAATCAGTGGCACGGGACGGTGTTCGACTATCTAAGAAACGGCAGTTTGGATGCCAACGATTGGTTTGCCAATGAGAAAGGCCTGCCTAAGCCGACAGAGCGCCAGAATGACTTTGGCGGCACGTTCAGGGGCCCGATTTTGAAGGATCGGACCTTCTTCTTTTTCTCGTACGAAGGGCTTCGCCTCCAGCTTCCAACCGTGACCCTTACAGATGTCCCTTGCGACAGCACCTGCAGAGTCTTCGGAAATTTACGCGCCGCGGCAACACGGGGAATGCAACCCTTTTTAAACGCTTTTCCGCTGCCGAATGGTCCGGAAGTCTTTGATCCCACATCGGGCAGCCCCACAGGTGGGGCCCAGTTCAACGCCAGCTATTCCAATCCGGCTAATCTCGATGCCTACAGCATCCGAATCGATCATAAGCTGAGCGAGAAGCTCAGCCTGTTTGGGCGATACAACTACTCCCCGTCCGGTTTTACTGTTCGGGGTGGAGCGAATACGGTCTCTGCCCTCAGTGTGACTCAACCTTCGAATATCACGACGCAGACGGCAACCGTAGGAGCCACGTGGATTATCTCTCCAACAATTAGCAACGATCTGCGATTCAATTACAGTCGCACCGAGGGCGCGAGTAAGACGCAATTGGATAGCTTTGGCGGCGCAATTCCGTTGACTTCGCTACCATTCCCAAGTCCCTTTACCAGCCAAAACGGAGACCTTGAACTGACAATTCAATCACTGGGGACCGGAAGCCACGGAACTGGTAGCGAGATAAACGTGGGGCCCGTGGCGCGGAATCTTCAGAGGCAGGTAAATGTGGTCGACACTCTGTATGTGCAGAGAGGTTCGCACGCCCTGAAGTTCGGTTTGGACTTTCGTCGTCTGTCGCCACTGTCGTCTCCCCAAGCATACCGTCTACAGCCCGTTTTCCTAGATCTGCCTTCCGCAGAAGCAGGTGACACCGCAGGGGCTAATATCAGCGCTGCCCGCGCCCTAACATTGTTGTTTCGGAACTTGGGTGCCTTCGCCCAGGACACCTGGCGAGTCGCCCCACGTTTCACTATAACTTATGGACTCAGATGGGACGTAGACTTTACGCCGGCGTCTCTCAATGGCCCCAGCATTCCGGCAGTGACGGGCTATAACCTTACTGACCTTTCAACATTGGCCATAGCGCCGGCGGGAACGCCGCCATTCAAGACGACGTATGGCAATGTGGCGCCACGGCTCGGCCTAGCCTATGAGATCTTACAGAATCAGAACTGGGGAATGGTGTTTCGCGGGGGATTCGGAGTCTTTTATGATCTCGTGAGTTCAGAAACCGGAAATCTTGTCGGCAACCAATCCCCGCCTTTCGGAGCCGTAACCCAGGTATTCCCACCTAACTTTCCGTATAACCCCGCACAAATCCAGCCGCCGGCGATTCCGACGACCGGCACGCTTTCGCAGCCATATGCTTACAATCCCAATTTGAAGCAGCCATATACGCTTGAGTGGAATGTTGCGCTCCAGCAAGGATTGGGCAGAAACCAGAGCGTGTCTGCGTCGTATGTGGGTGCCGCTGGTCGACGGCTCTTGCAGACAACGTCAGTGCTTTCTCCTCCTCCGAATATCGGGTTTGGGTTCTTGGTAGACAACACAGCCACATCCGATTACGACGCCCTGCAACTTCAATTCCAAAGACGTCTCTCTCACGCGCTGCAAGCGCTGGCTTCCTATTCGTGGGCGCACTCACTTGATGACGGTTCGGCCGGATCGGCTTCCTTTTTCTCCAATGAAAATATACCTGGGAGCGGGAATGTGAACCGCGGGGCCTCGGACTTCGACATTCGCAACTCACTTTCCGTGGCTTTGACTTACGAGGTTCCGGCTCCAAAGATCAACGCGCTCGTGAACGCGATTTTGCGCGGCTGGTCGGTTCAAAGTATTGTTTTGGCACGCTCCGCCCCGCCCGTTGATATTTCGGACCAGAATCTTTCCAACCTTTTCGGGAGTTTTTTTATCGATCTTCGACCCGATCTGGTTCCCGGACAACCTCTTTACTTGTTTGGACCGCAATACCCTGGGCGGAAGGCGTTTAATCCGGCTGCCTTCACAGATCCGCCGTTCGACCCTAACACGTTTGTTCCTCTTCGCCAGGGCAACGTGCCCAGAAATTTCCTGAGAGGTTTTGGGGCCACGCAGTGGGATTTCGCGGTCCATCGTGATTTCCCAATTCACGAGTCAGTCAAACTGCAATTCCGAGCGGAGATGTTCAATGTCTTGAACCATCCTAATTTTGGTCCGCCGAATGGGAACTTCGGAACCAACTCGTTCGGTGTCTCAAGCCAAATGCTGGGGCAGAGTCTAAGCGGTTTTGGCAGTGCGGGCTCCGGTTCTTTAAGTCCTCTATACCAGATCGGGGGGCCCCGATCGGTTCAACTTGCACTGAAGTTGCAATTCTAGGCACGTGCGCCGAGGCACCCAGCGGGCTCGGCGGCACAGGTACGTAACAATATCATCCATCCTAGGGAGCCCATGAAAAGGAAAAAGGAGTTCAAACTCTGGTTCACGCTCGTAATCCTCTCCTTCATTTTGTGTACAACTGGTGCCTGGTGCCAGCACACAAGTGCTTCCGATTCAGGAGCGCACTTCACACGGCCCGTCACCATTGCAGACTCCATCCGCATGACGACAATCGATAACCCTAACTACAGTCTGGGTACGTGGGGAAGAGACGATGTAGCCGCCTTCTCGCCAGACGGTAAACGCTTCGTCGTCATTGTGAAGAAGGGGAATGTCGAGCAAAATACGGTGGAATACAGCTTGCTTCTGTACCAAACGGCCCAGGCACTATCTTCTTCTCCTCCCGAAGTATTGGCGTCATTGTCCTCTTCTTCTCCTCGACCCGCTATTGAATCTGTCACATGGCAGGACGATCGGACACTGGCATTCCTGGGAGAGAATCCCGGGGAGCGGCATCAGCTGTATCGCGTTGACTGCGATTCGAAGCGCATACGCAAACTTACTAATCAGCCGACAGATCTGATGAACTACGCATTCAGCAGTAAGGGAGACATATTCTTCACGGCGGCTAAGCCGGCGCAGTTAATTGGGGGCAAAGGAAATCATGTGATTGTAGACCGGGAGAATTTATACCAATTGGTATCTGGCGTGCAGTTTGGAGTTCTAGCAGGCCTAGACTTATTTGTGACGAGAAAGGGAAGTAATAGGCCAGCTCCTCTCAGGGTAAATGGGATGATGGAAGGAGACTCCCCACCCTGGCCGTCGCCGGACGGGAGGTATCTAGCAATTCAAACAATCGCGAGTCGCAGTGATATTCCCCTCGATTGGTATGACTATCAAACCGTGGCGCAGCAGACGATCCTATCGAGGCAGGGGTCCAGCAAAGTAAACGAATACGAACTGATCGATCTTGCGACGGGGGCAAGTCAGCCTTTAATAGATGCTCCGGTCGGAGCATGGTATTCAAATGCGGCTTGGTCCGACGACAGCCGGTCGGTTTTCATCTCAGGGACAGATCTTCCTTTAGATGTCCCGGACCCCGCTGAGCGCAAGCTGCGTCAGGCCAATCTGTTCGTGGCAGAGGTCGAGATTCCGAGCCGCAGGATCGTGACGATTATGCACGAGGATGCAATTATCCGTCACTGGTATTCCCAAACCAATGAGCTTCTGTTGCAGTTAACAAATCACCAGAGCTTTTCCAACTTTGCAGAGGGAGCGTTAGTCTCCTTCCGAAGGACTCGCGAAGGATGGAAACAGCAGGACACTCCTGCAATTGAAGCGAAAACGAAAGATAGGATCGAGATCGCTGTGGAGGAAGATATGAACACTCCTCCACGATTGGTCACGCGCGATTTGAAGACTGGCACCAGATCACTACTCCTGGATCCGAATCCTCAATTTAGAAACCTCCAATTCGGCCGGGTGGAGGAGATCAAATTCAAGGTGGCCGACGGACATGAAATGACCGCGGGCTTGTATCGTCCACCCGATTATCTCCGCGGCAAGCGATATCCGCTTGTCATCCAGACGCATGGCTGGACATCCGATCGGTTCTGGATCGATGGTCCAGACCGGACGGCCATGGCAGCGCAATCGCTGGCGGGCAAGGGGTTCTTTGTCGCCCAGGTTGGCGACGATTTCGATTCAGCAATATTTACGCCAAATGAAGGAAAGGTGGCGATGGCCGAATTCGAAGGGATTATCGATTATCTGAACGCCATGGGTCTAATCGACCCGAATCGAGTTGGCATCGTCGCTTTTAGCGCAACTGGGCCGGGTGTGGGGTACGCGATCGCCCATTCCAAGTATCGTTTCGGAGCGGCTGTCCTTTCCTCCACGAACGATGCTGGCTACTTCACATACCTCAGTATGTTCAACCTAGATGGTGCGATGCCGCGATTTGAACCGATAAATGGCGGCGCCCCGTTTGGACCGGGTCTCGCTTCGTGGCTGAAAGAAGCACCTGAATTCTCCCTCGATAAGGTAAGCACCGCAATGCGTCTCGAACCGAACTCAGGTTTTGATGTATTCGCTCTCTGGGAATGGTTTGTGGGGTTTCGCCGGTTGGGCAAGCCGGTGGAAATGGTTTTCATGCCGGATGCAGACCACGTGGTTACAAGGCCACAGGATCGTATTATTTCGCAAGGGGGAGCAGTTGACTGGTTTGGCTTCTGGCTCGAGGGTGAAGAAGACCCCGCTCCCGCTAAGGCCCAACAGTACGCCCGCTGGCGGGAGTTGCGGAAATTACAGGACGCACAAGCGGGTGGCCAAAAAGCCAACTGAAAAAGGAACGGTCTTAGGACGGCTCGATCATCCGTGAGTGCTCGACGGACATGAAGTGCCTGAGCTGCTAGACGGAGTTCTCATATCGACGCATCTTTCTGCAGAAACCGGTATGACACCTTCGCCTGCGCCATGCGAGTTATTCCTCGTTTGATTTGTGGTCTTGTCTGTGGTCTTTGTGCGCCGTGAAGGGGCCGACGGGCTTCTGCATCGAGAGACTTGCTTTGGTGGGTTGACAGGAGTCGCAAGAAAAACTCATTTCAACCATAGCGGAAAAAGACCTACGCAAGGGCACACGGGTCAAGGTCGCGCACGGTGCGCCGCGTGAGCGGGCGAAGCACCTTGACCCGCGTGCACGTGTGGGTAAACTGGGGCGGTGGTGAGACGAGTTGGTTGGATAACGAGCGCTGAAATGAAGTTCAGCGTCATTACGCCACGCGTCGATCAGAGAGTCTCTTAGCTTGCCGGATTTTCGGTTGCATCTCGTGCAGCAACGCCTTTCCCGCGGTACGGGTTGCGGTACGTGTCCTTATCGTGGTTGTTCTCCATTCCTGGGCCATCGGACGATAATGATTGGCACTGTGTATGCATGGCGTTCTTTCAGCCCACAAAAAAGCCCACAAAACTCTTGACCTGGGGTGACTTGCAATGACTTACGGTGTCGTCCGTGCGTTCCAAGTCATTGTAAACATTTAATAGGTAAGCCCTGAAAAGGCTGGCGTCGGCGGTTCAACTCCGTCCCTGGCCACCATTTTAATAGCCTTTGTTTTCAACGCTAAAATGAAGGCTTGACTTCTACGTGCTGGCAGCGTACTGTCACTTCAAGTCAGCCCCTCCTTCGCTCCTGCTGGTAGGTAGGAGAAATCACATGCACGTCATTCTTTACAAACGCCACAAGCAGACTTGTGACCACAAGGACGAACCGACGTATAAACGCTGCGACTGCGCGGTCTGGTTTCAGACGAATATCGATGGAAAGCAGAAACGTTGGACATCAAAAGAGTCATCGTGGGAAGCCGCCCAACGGACGGCCCGTGTCCTAGAGCAGCAATACGAAGATGCCGCGCTGGGTCGGACGCCTCAACCGGGAGCTGCAAAGAGCGTCAGGGAAGCGGTCGCTCTGTTCCTCGAAGCCAAGGCTGGCGAGGGCTTGTCTCCTGACACGATTTATCGCCACAAGTACATCACGGCGCTCCTGCTCGACTTCTGCAATCGCGAGGGCGTCCTCTTCATCAAGGATTTGAATCTCACCCATTTGACGGCGTGGCAGGCGCAATGGACAGTGAAAGCGCCACAGGCGCGGAGAAGTCGGCAGGAGAAGGTCAAGAACTTCCTCAAGTACTGCTTCGAGTCGGAGATGATTTCGAAGAATCCCGCCCTGAAATGGAAGGGCGTCAAAATCAAGCTGGGCGACCAGAACGTCCGGGCGTTCACCGAGGCAGAATACGAAAAGATTTTATCGGGTATCGATGCGACGACGATGACCGACGCCAACAAGCGACGCATCAGGGTGCTGATGCAGCTCCAACGCTGGAGCGGATTGAGCTTAGTCGATGCAGTCTGTTTGTCGAAGGATGAATTGAAGCAGGAGGGGAAGGGCAAGAAAGAGTCGTTCCGGGTCGTCACGGATCGGCAGAAGACAGGGACGCTCATCAACAACTGGATTCCAGCGTGGCTCGGTCAAGAACTGCTGACGGTCAAGAACGGCAACCCCGAGTTTTTCTTCTGGAGTGGGTCGACGACGCCTGAGGACGCTCCTTCGTATTTCCAAAAGCTGTATCGCAAGGTCTTCAAGGCAGCCGGAGTCGAAGGGTCGAGCCATGATTTCAGACATACGTACGCCGTTGAATTGTTGAAATCTGGTGTCGACATAAGGACGGTCTCGAAGGCTCTGGGCCATTCGAGTGTGACGATTACAGAGAAATTCTATTCTCGCTGGTGCACCGGGCAGCAGGATAATCTCGACAACACGCTGAGAGCCGCGTTAGAGGGATGAGGCAGGCTGGACACGCTGGACACGCTCTTGATTGAAGCGTGGGAATGAGGGAGTTTCAGGAGGGGAGTATGGTGCGTGTTCGCTTGAACTCCTCAAGCATTTCCGCTAACTCCATCTTGATCTGCTCTAGGCGCGAGAATCTAGCCTCGTAATTCCCTCTGCTGTGTCGAGGCTCATCGAGTCGAGCGTTTTCAACC
>Ga0210384_10008802_pt1 | contig 10489 bp, 10 predicted proteins | sample IncBWH2MmetaG_FD_160574 | JGI IMG/M metagenome (GOLD analysis project Ga0210384, IMG submission 160574) | Forest soil microbial communities from Barre Woods Harvard Forest LTER site, Petersham, Massachusetts, United States - Inc-BW-H-2-M | ecosystem: Environmental > Terrestrial > Soil >...
ACTGCCCCTCATTTCAGAAACGTGTCAAATTGGCCGCCACGACCGACCCAGCGCGCTGCTAGGGCACGATGAGCGGCTTATCTTTTGGCAGCGCGTCCATTGTCGCCTTGTCTAGATTCAAATGGGCCGCGACTAGTTGCGGCGGCGTATGAGCGAGCCACTCCGAGAGCGCCAGGTCCTGGTAATAGCTGGTCTTGAACATCTCGAGGAACTTCAAGTCCGTCGTGCCGGTGTTCTCGACGTAGTGCGGCAGCGTTTTTTGGATGTAGCCAACATCTCCCATTTCGAAGTCCATCGTCCTGGCGCGTGCGCCGGTCGCGAAGACAGTCATGCGGCCTTTTCCGCTGATGTAGAACTGCCACTCATCCGCGTTGGGATGCCAGTGCAGCTCGCGCATCCCTCCGGGCTTGACGGTGACGATAGCCGCCGCGACCGTCGTGGCGATTTTAAAGCTGCTCGAATCAATCACGCGCACTTCTCCGTTTTTCAATTTCGTTGGAGCAGGGTGCTGCGTGGTTCGGAAGGCAAAATCAATCGGTGATGGACCGAGCATTCCCGCGGCAGCGCGCTGATCGTCCGCCAGCGGACCGGGAACTTCCGCTTGGAAAATAAACTTCTCGCGTTTAGGCATCTTTGCTAAGGCCGCTTGGGCGACCCCGAAATTCTTTGCCACCACGTCAGGCGGCGTGTGCGCCATCCAGTCAGTCAGCAGCACCGTTTCGTATTCGGAAAAGTTGCCATCGTCGAACACCAGAAGAAATTCGGCGCCATCAGGCGGCAAGCCTTGAATGGAGTGCGGAATTCCCGGCGGAAAATACCAGAGGTCGCCTTCTTTCACGTCGGTCACGAAGCTCTTGCCCTCCGCGTCGATGCAAGTGATGCGCGCGCTTCCATACAGCATGAATGCCCACTCCGCGGCGGTGTGCCAATGCAATTCGCGTACGCCCCCGGCCGTCAGTCGCATGTCCACGCCCGCGAGGGACTTCGAAACGGCCAGTTCGCGCACGGTCACTTCGCGCGACCATCCGCCTTCCTGAAACCGCTTGTGCGCAAATGAAAACGGATACTTGAAGGTCTGCACTCCGCCCGCGTCCGTTGGCAGTGGGTGGTTCGAATCCGGGTTGGCGGCGTCTAACTCGGCATTCGTTGGGCCGGGGTCGCTGGCGCTGCGGTCGCCTTTGGGATTTTGCGCGGAACTCTGCTCCTGTCCGCGGAGCCGATCGGGACCCAGAACGCTGGCAGCCGCAATTGCCGCAGAGCTCACTCCCAAGAATCCGCGCCTGCTCAGTCGGTCTTTTTCTAATTCGCCAGACATATTCACGACCCCCAGTATGATTTAGTTGGCCCTTTTGAGATTTCCCAGCCGCGTTACGCTACACCGAACTCCGGCTAGCCGCAACGAACTTTGCTGCAAGTCTCGGACCGCAGAAACCTCTTATATCCCCTCTTGTTTGACGGTGTCGCGTCACATTGCTATATTTCCGCGCACCATTTGATGTCGCGGTATGTTGCATCGCCCGCGTGTATTTGGAAACCATTCCATGCCCGCCGTCACAAGAAGAGTCGCGATAAAACGCATTCTTTCCGCCTCGGTTCTGGCCATGCCGATCTCTGGTGCGGGCGCATGCGGCGGATCGACCCGCGAGGACGAAGTCACGGCGCCCGAGCGCGAGCAGATGGCGGGAGTAGCCAACGCCTTCATGCGCAAGTTCGATGTGCCCGGCCTCTCGGTCGCGATCGCCCGGAATGGCCGCCTGGTTTATGAAAATCCCTTCGGTGAGTCCAACCGTGAATCTGGCGAGCGACTTACCGTCTCAAATCTCTTTCGCATTGCCAGCGTCACCAAGCCGATCACCTCGACGAGCATCTTCACGCTGATTGAGCGCGGGAAACTTGGCCAGCACGACCAGGTGTTTGGCCTCGGCGGCGTTCTAGGAACAAAATTCGGCACAGCTCCATACAAAAAGTGGGTCGACGAAATCACGATCGACCATCTGCTGACGCACACGTGTGGAGGCTGGGACAACTGGGGCGACGATCCCATGTTTGAGAATCTCGGGATGGACCACGCCCAGCTTATAACCTGGACGCTTGACACCAAGGCGCTGAAAAACCCTCCCGGCACGCACTACGCGTATTCAAACTTTGGCTATTGCGTTCTCGGACGCGTGATAGAACAGATTAGCGGCCAACCTTACCGCGACTTCGTTCGCGAAGAAATTCTCAGCCGCTCGGGCGTTCGCGACATGCGCATTTCCGGCAACACGCTAAAGGAGCGTTTCCCGGAGGAAGTGGTCTATTACGACCAAAATGGCGAGAATCCTTACGGCATGAACGTCACGCGCATGGACTCACACGGCGGCTGGCTGGCAACTCCACGCGATCTCGTCTTGTTTTTGAATCATGTCGATGGCTTCAAATCGACGCCCAACATTCTGAAGTCCGAGACGATTAAGGCCATGACGACACCGAGTCCCGTCAATTCCGGCTACGCGCGCGGGTGGTTCGTCAACAACGCGCGCAACTGGTGGCACGATGGCGGCCTTCCGGGAACGACGACCATCATGGTGCGCACGGCCTCCGGGTTTTGCTGGGCCGCGCTTACCAACACCCGCGCCCCGAGCGAGCCCGGCATGGGCCTGGCGCTCGACAACATGGTGTGGAACATGGTGCACAAAGTCAGCGCATGGCATGCGTGATGTCAGGCGCTCAGTGATCGGCTGGCGCCGATGATGTCCGGCGAGACGTGTTCGGGTCGAAATCCGAAACCAACGAGTCGTGCTGGAATTCGCCGTAGCACCGCGAAGTGACGGATGATTTTTAGGACTAGTGGAAGCCCGGGGTGCTCATCGCGTGTGCCGGCGCTCGAGAGCGCACGCCGCAAGACATGGTTATGAATAAATAGCTGCACGCGCTGGGTCATTTGTGTGGGCCACTCGCGGCGGCGCTGAACGGCCACGAGTTGCTGAAGGGTAGGCCTGCCATCGAGCAATGGCTTGGCCAGCAAGTTCGCCGCGGCCACGGCATCTTGCACCGCCAGGTTGATTCCGACTCCGCCAACGGGCGACATGGCGTGCGCCGCGTCACCGATCGACAGGAGGCCTGGCTTCGCCCAGCGGCGGAGGCGGTTCACCGCGACGGTGAGAAGCTTGATCTTGTCCCAGTCGTCCAACTCGCCGATGCGGCTGCTGAGGAACGGCGCGATTCGCACGATTTGCTCGTGAAAAGCTTCAAGGCCAGCGGCGCGTATCTCATCATTTCCACCCTTGGGCACGACAAACGCGCACTGCCAATAATCACCACGGTTGATCATCACCAGGATGTGGCCTGCGGCAAATCGGCCGGCGGTGGCCTCGGGATCGTCGGGTCGCCGAGAGAGCCTCATCCACAGGACGTCGATCGGCGAGCCAAGATCAATCAATTCGAGTCGCGCGGCTTGCCGCAGATCGGAATGCCGGCCATCCGCCGCCACCACCAAATCGGCAAGCACCTCCAGTGAGCCGTCCTTACTCTCGGCGTGTACGCCGGCCACGCGTCCGTCTAGTTCGATTAGACGGGTGGCGCGCGCCTCCATGCGCAAGTCGAACTCTGAAAATTTCTGTCCCTCTTCCGATAAAAAGTTCAAAAATTCCCACTGCGGCATCAGCGCGATGAATTTGCACTGCGTCGGCAGGTGCGAGAAATCCACGATTTTTACCTGTTCGCCGTTTACGATGCCGGACAGTTCCTTGATTTCCTGGTGTGGGCGCTTCAGGAAACGGTCGAGCAAGCGAAGCTCGTGCATTACTTCAAGCGTCGATGGATGTACCGTGTCGCCCCGAAAATCGCGAAGAAAATCGGCGTGCTTTTCAAGGACCACCACGCGGATGCCCGCCCGCGCCAGCAAGTACCCAAGCACCATTCCCGCCGGGCCGCCACCCGCAATGCAGCACCGTGTCTCGATTCGTATCTTTGGATCTGCCAGCAAGCGCAACCCCTACGAGCGATTTTGGTGCCAACAATCTATCACGTTGTTTCGATACGTGAATCTGGCGCGATGGTGCGGTGGCAGTTCCTCGAGGGGTTCAAAATGATTCTCGGACGACTTGTGTGCAAGATGTGGGTGTTCACCCTTGCCGGTTGCCATCTTCGCTCTTTGGCTAAAGCAAGGTTTTTGCGGCCCTACAGCGTTTAGAGGATACTAGATATCGCGTCGTTGAGAGATCTGACCAAGTGGCCGGGTGAATCCAAGGGAGGCCACCGCTCCATGCTGAATCGTATCCGTGATGGTCTCGTTTGGCTTGGTGTTGTTGGTGTTCTGCTATTCTGCGCAGCGCGCGCCGTCTCAGACACACGAGCACCCACGCCGGTGACCGTACGTTACGTGGAGGGACTCCTCCACGGTTTCCTGCTCATGCGCACCACGGACGGCAACATCATCGCCGAAGGCGACTGGCTGCAAACCGTTCACGGCGATCAAGTAACCACCCGCTTGGTTTTTCATTTCAAGGACGGCTCCCTGCAGGACGAGACCACCGTCTTTTCGCAGCGCAAACAACTGCGGCTCTTAAGCAACCATCTTATTCAAAAGGGCCCGGCCTTCAAAACGCCGATGGATCTTACAGTGGACGGCGTCACCGGCAACGTGACGGTGCACTCCGCGGACGATAAGGGCAAAGCAAACGAAGCGACCGAACGTCTCAATCTTCCCGCTGATTTGGCGAACGGGATGGTGCCGACTCTGCTAAAAAACTTGCCGAGCAGTACTACGCAGTTGAGCCTTTCGATGGTCATTGCGACGCCAAAGCCGCGCTTGATAAAACTCGCAATATCCGCGGCAGGGGAGGAGCCGTTCGCGATCGGCCCCTCCACCTACAAAGCCGTCCACTATGTCGTAAGAGTTGAGCTAGGCGGCGTCGCCGGTGTGGTTGCGCCGCTCGTGGGCAAACATCCGCAGGATTCCCACATCTGGATCATGGGTGGCACGGCGCCGACCTTCCTCAAATCAGAAGGACCGCAGTTTGAAGGAGGACCCTCGTGGCGGATCGAGTTGGCCAGTCCCAGCTGGCCATAACAATGTGCGACGGCGGTGCGTCGCGGCGAGTGCGTCGGACTTGAATTCCTTCCGGCCTTTCGGCGCGGACATAGCCTACACGAACTCACTCGAGTGGCTACGAGGTTTACCCGATGGCTGGTCCAGGGTGTGTCGCCGTATCGTGATGTCGCGGCGGGACTTGTGCCTCGCAGGGCATCCCCCGGTTGCCTAGGCCCCGCAAGTCACATACAGCAACGACGCGCTAGAGCATCTGAGTCGGAGATGCGTGTCGAGCTAACGCCCAGGAGGAAATTGTGAAGATCAAGGCTATTGGTTTGTTGGCACTAGCTATGGGATTTGGCGCAGCGAGCAGTTTCGCTCAGGATACGACGAGCACGCCGAAACCGAAATCTGAAGTCAGGACGATCACCGGTTGCCTTTCGAAGGGCGACTCGGCAGGCGAATACCTGCTGACCGGCAAGAACGGCAGCACGTGGGAAGTGCGGAGCACCAAGGTTGCGCTGAGCGATCACGTTGGACACACGGTCAGTGCGCACGGCGTGGTGTCTCATGCCAAACTGCACAACATGAAGGAAGACGCCAAGGACGCGGCCACCGACAGCGGAGTGAAGAAGAATGACGCGGAACACGGCCATCTGACCATATCGTCGCTCAAGATGGTCGGCGAATCCTGCGAGAAATAATCGCATATCCCGGGAACCATCGGGTCGTAAGTCCCAGCCCGACTCCCTCAGTTTTCTTAAGGAGAACATCATGGATCTGCTCTGGACCGTCGCTGTGATTCTAATCATTCTGTGGCTCTTGGGATTGGTTACGTCTTACACGCTCGGTGGCTTCGTGCACATCCTTCTGGTGCTGGCCATCGTGGTGATCCTGATTCGGGTCATCCAGGGTCGCAGGCCCGTTTAACCCCCCCGACTTCTGCGAGTATCATTCGCAGATTGTCGCAAAGCATTCGTACGCATTCGAGTGTCCGTACAGAGATTCCACGGTTGCTGAAAACGATCCGTTACGAGTCGGTGCTATCGCGCTTTTGCGCGACGACCAACTTGTCGTAGGCTTCGCGGCGGGTAAGGCCGCGCTCTTTGGCTGCCAGTTTCAGGGCTTCTTTGCGGTCCAACTTGGCTTGGTGGATAAGTTCTTCGACGCGTTCTGCCAGGCTTTGCATGGAATTGGCAGGGGTGCGGGCGTCAGCCGGATCCTCGGGGCCGATGAGCAGCGTGATCTCCCCTTTGGCGGGGCGCTCTTCGAGCGAGGCGAATAGCTCGGCAAGTTTGCCGCGGCGAAACTCTTCGTGGAGCTTAGTAACTTCCCGCGCGATGCAGGCGGTGCGATTACCGAGAACCTCGCGGGCGTCGGCGACGCATTCGGCGATGCGGTGCGGGGCTTCGTAAAGAATGATAGTGCGATCCTCGATGCGCAGGCGTTCGAGAGCGCGGCGCCGTTCGCCGCTGCGGTTCGGCAAGAATCCCACAAACAGAAATTCTTCATTGGGCAAGCCGCTCGCGGCGAGCGACGCCAAAAGCGCGGATGGGCCGGGAATGGGAACCACGGGAACATGATGGCGCAGGCAGAGCGTGACGAGGCGATGGCCGGGATCGGAAACCAGGGGCATCCCAGCGTCGCTGACGAGCGCAATTTTGGCGCCTTGTTCGAGAGAGATGAGTAGTTCGGGCGCCCGCGTCATTTCGTTGTGCTCGTGATAGCTGATGAGGGGCTTGCGGATTTCGTAGTGGTTAAGGAGTTTTTGCGTGTGGCGCGTGTCTTCGCAGGCGATCTGGTCAACTTCCTTCAGGATGCGCAGGGCGCGCAGCGTGACGTCTTCGAGATTGCCAATGGGGGTGCCGACTAGATAGAGGCAGCCGAGGGCGGCTTCGGTCTTTTTTGCTGCGGGTCCGCTCATGTATTTGAGTCTAGCACGCGCTACGGGGACAATCTGTCGCGCGTGTTATACTTTTTTGTTTGGAGATAGAGCGGAGGGAGTAGCAGTGCCACTGTACGAATACAAGTGCCTGAAGTGCGATCGCAACACGGAAAAAATCGAGCCGGTCAGTGGTCCGCATTTGAAGAAGTGCCCGCACTGCGGCGGCAAAGTGGAATCGGTGATCACCGCGCCGGCGATTCAGTTCAAGGGATCGGGCTGGTACGTCACGGATTATGCCGGAAAGTCCACAGACGGAGGCAGCAAAGAAAACAAGCCAGCCGCGGACGGTAAGGAGAGCGGGGGCAAGGACACCGGGGGCAAGGACACCGGCACGAAAGACTCCAAAGATGGCGGGAGTGCCGAAGGCGCGGCCAAGGATTCATCGGCAAAGGAAAGCAGTTCCAAAGAGAGTTCCTCGAAAGAAAAAAAGCCCGCGAAGAAGAAATAAGCCCAGCGAGGAAACCCATGACTGACACGCCGCAATTAGCGAGCGCAGGACGAAAAGTTCGCAAGGCTGTTCTCCCTGCTGCGGGACTGGGCACTCGCTTTTTGCCGGCCACGAAAGCGCAACCCAAAGAAATGCTGACGGTTGTGGACAAGCCACAGATCCAGTATGTGGTGGAAGAATGCGTGGCCTCGGGAATCGAACACATTATTATCGTGACGGGGAAGGGCAAGAACTCGATTGAAGATCACTTCGATCACGCGCCTATGCTCGAGCGCTTCCTGGAGGAAAAAGGCAAACACGATCAAGCCGCGATGGTCAGGCAGATCAGCGACATGGTGCAGGTGAGTTACACGCGGCAGAAGGAACCCCTTGGCCTGGGGCACGCCGTCTTGGTGGCAAAAGATCTTGTGGGGGACGAGCCTTTTGCGGTTTTGTTGGGCGATGTGCTGATTCCGGGAGAGAACCCTGCAACCAAACAACTCATTGAAGTCTACGTGGCCACTGGCGTCGGTGCCATTGCGGTAGAGGAGGTGCCGCGGGAGAAAACACATCTTTATGGCATCGTTGATGGAGAACCCGCTCCGCAGCCCCCGTTCGGCGCACGGCTATTGAGAATTCGCGACCTCGTCGAAAAACCGAAACCGGATAAAGCGCCATCGAACCTGGCGATCACCGGACGCTATGTTTTGCCGCCGCAGGTTTTCGATTGCCTGGAGCGCACCAAACCCGGAGCAGGAAATGAAATCCAGCTAACTGATGCGCTCCGCATCTTGGCGCAGGAACACGGGCTCTGGGCGTACATCTACGAGGGCATATCGTACGATGCCGGCGACAAACTGGGGTTCCTGAAAGCGACCGTCGAAATCGCTTTGCGGAACAATGAATTGGGCAGCCCCTTCCGCGAATACTTGAAGACTTTGAAACTCTAATTTCGTTCGGCGAGTGTCTGAACCGGTGAGTATTTAGAGATGACGCGCATTTTGGGGATTGAATCGTCGTGCGATGAGACCGCGGCAGCGGTTGTCGCCAACGGGTGCGAGATTCTCTCGAGCGTGGTCGCGTCGCAGATCGATATCCACAGGAAATATGGTGGCGTGGTACCCGAGTTGGCGTCGCGCGAACACTTGCGGCAGATTGTGCCTGTGGTGCGCGAGGCTTTGGCGCAGGCGGGGATGACGCTTGCCGATGTGGATGCGATCGGCGTGACGCAAGGACCGGGGCTTGTGGGGGCGCTGCTCGTAGGGATTACGTATGGCAAAACGTTGGCGGCGGCGCTGGGGAAGCCGCTGGTGCCGGTAAATCATTTGGCGGGGCACGTGCACGCTGTTTTTTTGGAAGCGCATAGAGCGGGTCGCGCGGCGAAAGTGCCTGCGGTTTGCTTGATTGTTTCGGGCGGGCACACCGTTCTGTTTGAGGTGGAGCGGGGAGATTCGACCGGGTCATATGCCAGCGAGCTTTTGCGATATCGGAAAATTGGGCAGACGCGCGACGATGCGGCGGGAGAAGCCTATGACAAAGTCGCGAAATTGCTAGGGCTCGGTTATCCGGGCGGGCCCATTCTGGATCGCTTGGCGGCGGTTTCAAATCGCACGGCTGCTCCCGTGAAATTCGGTCCGACGAAAACGCGAGGGAACCCTCTGGATTTCAGCTTTAGTGGACTAAAGACGGCCGTGCTGTATCACGTGCGCGAACATCCGGAATATTCTGCCGAGATTCGAACGCGCGAGGAAGCCTTGTCGCGAGGAGAGCGGAAATTCGACCAATTGCTGCCGCTGTGCTCGCCGCAAACGCTGGCGCTAGTGCGCGAGTTTCAAAACGCGGTGGTGCGCGATTTGGTGGAGCGCACCATGCTGGCCGCGGAAGATCTGGCAGTGGAGAGCGTGCTCGTTTCCGGGGGCGTAGCGGCGAACAGCCAGTTGCGGGCGACCTTTGAAGAACGCGCGAAGAGCAACGGCATTGAAGTGTTTTTTCCGAGCCGGGCACTTTCGACGGATAACGCCGCGATGATCGCAGCGGCCGCCTACGAACGTTTTCGAGCAGGTGTATTTGGCGATGCCTCGCTCAATGCCGAGCCGGGTTTGCCGTTAGCTTGAAGAATCACAGAGAGGGTGCTGATCCCGCAGAGTGACAGAGAAGGGCCGGACGATACCGCGAAATCTGGAGCGGCCCGCGAAACGTTAAGCGCAGTTCAGATCTTCAATTGTGATTTATTCCGGTCGACAATATGAAACGTGCTCTATGGTCTTGCGCGTTGTTCGTCGGGCCACTTGCTGCGGCCGGATTCTTGATTTTTCATGCCGGTGCTGTGGCGGCGCGGCGCCATCAGGCCCCTGGGGGATCGTTCAAGCCGGGCCGCTTGCGTTCCTTTGAAATCGTTCCGCTAGAGACCGTTTCAGAAACCTCGTCAAACGCCAGCATTGGCGACTTGAACGGCGATGGCCATCTGGACATCGTCCTGGTTAAAGGACGCCATTGGCAAGTGACCAGCAAGATTTTCTTCGGCGATGGCAAGGGACACTTCACGCCAGGGCCAGCGCTTCCGAGTAAAGCCACCAAAAGCTATTCGGGCTCTTTGGCGGACATGACCAAGAGCGGCCACCTAGATATGGTTCTGAGCAATGATGCGCCGGACGCAAAGCTAGTGCTGCTCAACGATGGTAATGGCAATTTCACCATTGGCGGGACTTATGGCGACCCGAAGTGGTCGACCAGAAATGCGGCCGTCGGCGATTTGAACGGCGATGGCTATCCGGATATTGCGGTTGCGAATCGGGAGATGACGAGCTACGTTTGCTTGAATGATGGCAAACTCCATTTCGACTGCCATCCACTGCCGAATTCACCCAGCTCCGCTACCGTGGCCATCGCGGATATGAATGGAGACGGCGCAAACGATGTGATTTACGCTTGCCGTGATTCTTGTCAGAGCGACGTGTATTTCAATGATGGCAAGGGCAATTTCGCTCGCAAGGTTCCGTGGGGGCCCGCGAAATCATCCACACGCGCGATGGCCGTCGCTGACTTTGACGGTGACGGCCATCTGGACATCGCCGCTTGCCACGAGCAGTTGGGCTGCTTTGTG
>Ga0210384_10008803_pt1 | contig 10488 bp, 11 predicted proteins | sample IncBWH2MmetaG_FD_160574 | JGI IMG/M metagenome (GOLD analysis project Ga0210384, IMG submission 160574) | Forest soil microbial communities from Barre Woods Harvard Forest LTER site, Petersham, Massachusetts, United States - Inc-BW-H-2-M | ecosystem: Environmental > Terrestrial > Soil >...
ATGTCGTTGGCGACCTATGCCAGCCATCGCTTCGGCTTCAACAAGGAAGATGAAATCACGGTGGTATTTTGCGGTTCCAAGAAGAGCCTCGCCAGCGGCGTGCCCATGGCCAAGGTGCTGTTTGCCGGCAATTCGGTTGGCATGGTATTACTGCCGCTGATGTTATTCCACCAGCTGCAATTGATGGTATGCGCAGTGCTGGCACAAAAATATGCGGCCCGCGCGGTAAAGTGAGCAGAGCGGTGGGGGCCAGATAAAACCGGACGCCATTCCGCAAGCAACCAAAAACGTCGCACCGGATCATTTCCGGTGCGGCGTTTTTTCATGCGTCAAACTTATTCCTGTCCCACCTGCAGGATCAGCTTGCCGAAATTTTTGCCCTCGAACAGCATCAGCAAGGTGCTGGGGAAATTTTCCAGGCCTTGGACGATATCTTCACGCGTCTGGAATTTTCCTTGCGCCATCCACTTGCCCATCTCTGCCGCAGCTTCCGCATAGCGTGCCGCATAATCGAAAACGACGATGCCTTCCATGCGGGCGCGATTCACCAGCAGGGACAGGTAGTTGGCCGGGCCTTTGACCGGCGTCGTATTGTTGTATTGAGAGATCGCGCCGCAGATGATGATGCGTGCTTTCATATTGATGCGCGTCAGCACGGTATCCAGGATTTCGCCGCCCACGTTATCAAAATAGACGTCGACGCCATTCGGGCAATGCTGCTTCAGGCCATCCTTGACTGAGCCGCCCTTGTAATCGATACAGGCGTCAAAGCCGAGTTCATTCACCACGAAATCGCACTTATCCTTGCCGCCTGCAATACCCACCACGCGGCAACCTTTTTGTTTGGCGACCTGGCCGACGGTCTGGCCTACCGCGCCGGCGGCACCCGACACCACTACCGTCTCGCCCGCCTTGGGCATGCCCACATCGAGCAAGCCGAAATAGGCGGTCATGCCTGGCATGCCGAGTGCATTCAGATATTTAGGCAGGGGCGCCAGCTTAGGGTCCACTTTATAAAAGGCCGCAGTCTTGTCGTCGGCGGACCCGACCCAATAGTTTTGCACTCCGGTGCCACCCGATACATAGTCGCCTACCGCAAATTTGGGGGATTTGGAGGCAATGACTTTGCCTACGCCGCCGGCGCGCATCACTTCATCGATAGCGACCGGGCGGATATAGGACTTGCCTTCATTCATCCAACCGCGCATCGCCGGGTCCAGCGACAGGTAGATGCTTTGAACGACAATCTCACCGTCAACGATGTCGCGCACGGGCTCTGTCGTGACGGACCAGTCGCTGTTTTTCGGCATGCCCACAGGGCGCGCGGCGAGGCGGAATTGCTTGTTGACGAGGGCGTTTGTCATATTGTCTCCTGGATGATTTGAATAATTGCGGCGGTACTCGATTGTGCCCAGTGGGGCGTCAAGGTGCTTCACTATACATTATTTAGAACGATCGTGCTTTTTGCTTGAGTTCCTGCATGTTGATTTTGCTATTGCCAAGGCAGCAATGCACTTCCTGCTAGGTATTAGCGCTATTGGCATGAGACAATTGGAAGTTAAGTATTTCTATATTCCGCAAAATAATATTCGCTTTCAGCATCGAATCAGGCAATGATTTGACATAAGAACACCATTATGCACCCAGAATACATACTCACCCTGTCTTGCCCAGACCAAAGAGGCATCGTCCATAAGGTTTCCGGCTTTTTAGTCCAGCACGGCTGCAATATTATCGATTCGGCCCAGTTCGGCGATGCGCAGTCAAAACTGTTCTTCATGCGCGTCCATTTTTCTGCCGAAGACGCGCAGATAGGGGATGCCGCCTTGAGGGCCGAATTTGCCGCGCTCGGCGGCGATATGCAAATGCGGTGGCAACTGCATGACGCACATCACAAGCCGCGCGTGATGCTGATGGTCTCTAAAATAGGCCATTGCCTGAACGACCTGCTGTTCCGCTATAAGAGCGGCTTGCTGCCGGTAGAGATCAGGGCCATCGTTTCCAACCACACGGATTTCTACCAACTGGCGGCCAGCTATAACATTCCTTTCCATCATCTGCCGCTGGCGGCCGGGGCAAAGGCCGACGCCAAGCGCGTGCAGGAGCAAAAGGTGCTGGACATCGCCGCCGACAATGAAATCGAACTGGTAGTGCTGGCGCGCTACATGCAAATCCTGTCGCCGGAAATGTGCAATGCGCTGACCGGCAAGGCCATCAATATCCACCATTCCTTTTTGCCCAGCTTTAAAGGGGCAAAGCCGTATTACCAGGCTCACGAGCGCGGCGTGAAGCTGATCGGCGCCACCGCCCACTTTGTGAGCGGCGAACTGGACGAAGGTCCCATTATCGAGCAGGATGTGGAGCGCGTCGATCATGCGATGGCGCCGGATACGCTGACTGCGATAGGCCGCGACGTGGAATGCGTGGTACTGGCGCGCGCCGTCAAATGGTTTGTCGAGCATAGGATATTGCTGAATGGGCACAAGACTGTCGTCTTTAAATAGGCCGTAGCACGCTGGCATTCATATAAAAATCAAACCAAGAAGCATGAGAAATCTGAATACGTCTTTATCGGCCCATGCGGCCAAGCAGGGCAATTAGCATCATGGCATTAAAATCAATTATCTATAAAGCCGATCTGAGCATCGCCGACATGGATCGCGGCTACTATGCGGAACATAGCTTGACCATCGCCCGCCATCCGTCCGAGACCGATGAACGGATGATGGTCAGACTACTGGCGTTTGCGATACACGCGAGCGAAACCCTGAGTTTTGCCAAGGGCTTATCTGATGTGGAAGAGCCTGACCTGTGGCAAAAAGACTATACCGAGGCGATACAGCTATGGGTGGAAGCCGGCCAGCCGGACGACCGGCGCCTGCTGAAGGCTTGCGGCAGGTCGGAGAAGGTCGTTGTGTATAGCTATTCCAGCACCAGCGACATCTGGTGGAAGCAGATGAACAGCCGCCTGGACCGGGCGAAGAACCTGAAGGTGATGAATGTGCCGGCAGCCACCAGCCAGGCGCTGGAAAAGCTGGCGCAGCGCAATATGCAGCTGCAATGCACGATACAGGATGGGCAGATCTGGCTGACAGCCGGCGAAGAGTCGGTACAGGTGGACCTGGAAACCTTCAAGGCGGAAGGCTAGCGTTTCGTCACCGGTTTGGCGGGCAAGCTGGCGGATTCCATTTCACTAATCCGTTCCAGCAGCAGGTCGGCAACTTGCCAGCTGGACGGCTGCCATGCATGTACCACGGGGATATGTACGATATCATCCGCGCCATCCACCTGCACTTCAGAGAATGAGACTATGCAGTCATTGTCTTCATCGCCGAACGGGCTGAGCCTGCCTTTGATGCCCCTATTGCCTATCATCACGGTCGTCGGCACGGAAGCCGCAGGTATCGCCCGCATGCGTTCTTCCGAAGCCAGCAACTGGCCGCAATCGCCGGTAAACAAACGGTAGACAAAAAATTTCTGCAGCCTCCTGGCCAGGCGGGAAGGGCTGGTCGGCGAACCCAGCAGGAATAAGCGGCGCGGCAGGCGCGTGCCCTCGGGCAGTGTGACGATTGCCGCCCTGAGCAGTACGCCGCCGAGTGAATGCCCCAGCACCGCATATTCGCCTCCGGCAGCGATCACCTGCAATTTTTTGCTCAGGCGGCGGCGTATCGCATCGAAACTTTCCAGCGCCACCGAATAGTGGAAGCTGTCAAATACATGGCCGTGCTGCTGCAGCCGGATGCGGATGGGAAAACCCGATACCGGCGAGCGTCCCATGCCGTGTACGTACAGGATGCGCATCTTGTTCCTTCTCTCAGCGCTCTACCCAAGTAATGGGAGCGGGCAATCTCTTCGAGCTCAGCTCCAGATGAATCACCCTTCTATTCGAGGGCTTGGCGGCCTTGGAAGAAGAGTGTAATAGCAGCGGTTTCATCAATAGTAAATCGCCAGCCTGAACATTGCAGCTTATTGATATCTTATCCCTTTGCAAAGACTGAATTTTTTCGGAATTTAACTTTCCCAGCAAATGGCTGCCAGGAATAACTCTCAGCGCACCATTGTTTTCGTCCGCACCATCCAGTGCGAACCTCAAAGTCAGGATGGATTCAAGAATTTCCACTGGAGGTTCGACGTAATAAGTGTCGTCTTTGCAGGTCCATTTTGAATATTCAGCCACATCGGCTTTTTGATTTACGGCAATCGACAAATCCTGATGCCACGGCACCAGCCAGTTGTGAGCATGATTTTTATTGAAGAACAGGCTTCTGACTGGAGTAGCCCCAGAATACCCCAGTCCTGCAAGCAAGTTATTCAACTTTGAGTTGAATAGGGCGCCCCTGATATCGGGTAGGCGGCCCAGGAGGTTTCTGACGCCATATCGGGCCGAAACAGGCTCGCAACAATGCAATAGCGAGTGCAGCTCTCCCATGTCGAGGAAGCTCTTCACTATTGCATAACCGTTTTCCTCAAGGCCTGAGTGCATATTCGTTAGAATACTTAAGCAGCCAATACCCGACGCAGCCACGCGCCGATGTCGTCGATCTCTTCCTGGCAGACCGAGTGCTGCATCATGTACTCATGCCATTCCACCTTGTATCCCATCGAAGTCAGCAGGTCGCGCGATTGCTCGGCGCGCTGGATCTGGATCACCGGATCGCCGCGGCCGTGCGCCAGGAAGACAGGGGTATCCTGGTTGGCCGCGCTACGCTCGGCAGCAGCCACTTCGCGCAACGGTACGTAGCCAGACAGGCACAGCAGGCCCGTCAGTTTTTCCGGATAGCGCAAACCGGTCTGCAAAGTCATGGCGCAACCTTGCGAGAAGCCCGCCAGGATGATGCGCTCGGCCGGAATGCCGCGCGATTTCTCGCGTTCTATCAATTGCTCTATGGACTTCTGCGAAGCACGCAGGCCGCCTTCATCTTCACGCCGGGCGATATCCGTTCCCAGGATGTCGTACCAGGCACGCATCACGTAGCCGCCATTGATAGTGACCGGCATGACGGGGGCGTTCGGGAAGACGAAGCGGATGCCGGGGCATCCGCTCAGGTTCAGTTCATTGACGATGGGCACAAAGTCATTGCCGTCCGCACCCAGGCCGTGCATCCAGATAACGGAGACGGAAGGGTTGGGGCTGCTTTCCAGTTCTATGGTGTCGAGTAATTGATTCATGGTTTTGAACGTAAGAGGATATAAATTTTTGTCGAGGAAATAATTGCCAGGCAAGGCAGCCAGATCGTCAGCAGTTCAGACTTGACGACCTCCCAGCCTCGCGCCGTCAAGAAATTACGCAGGCCGATAGGTGATACGCGGATAAATTGCTCGGGGAAGAAGTAGCGTTCCTGCGAAATCGGCCAAAAAAATTCCACGCCCAGGCCACCCGTTGTCAAGGCATCCAAGGCGCCGTGAGATGCTGTCGCAACAAAAATAAACGCGAATACCCTGATTACGCTCACCCGCCAATACTTGGAGAAACCTGCTAGTACAACAGCGACTCCTGCGGCAAAGATCAAGGAATGCGTAAATCCCCGGTGCCCGAACTGCGATTCATAGGCGACGCCAAATTTGAACATGATGACATCCAAATCGGGAATCATCGCGCACAGCATGCCCGCTACTATCAATCGCCACGAATACCGCTCCCTGCTCAAAATGATGCCCAGCGTAAGCGGTATCACAGCATGCGAAATAACGGTCGCCATTTATTTTGGACGCACCGCCGACTTTGGCCGAAACGCCTTGCAAACAGCTTCGTTGGTTTCTATGTAAGGTCCGCCTATCAAGTCTATGCAATAGGGCACGGCGGCAAAAATACCGGACACCAGTTGCTTGCCGTCCGCATCCTTCAGGCCTTCCAGCGTTTCCTTGATGGATTTTGGCTGGCCCGGCAGGTTCAGGATCAGCGCTGCATGCCCAGGCGTTTCGCGGATTACCGCCACTTGCCGGGACAGGATGGCGGTCGGGACGAATTGCAGGCTGACCTGGCGCATTTGCTCGCCGAAACCCGGCATTTCCTTGGTCGCGACTGCCAATGTCGCTTCAGGCGTCACGTCACGTCGGGACGGCCCGGTACCGCCGGTCGTGATGACCAGATCGCACAGGCAGTTGTCCACGAGTTCTTTCAGGGCTTGCTCTATGGCCGGACGCTCATCGGCGATAAGCCGCGTTTCCATGGTCCAGGGGGTGCTGAGCGCCTGGCCGAACCATTCCTGCAAAGCGGGCAGGCCCTGGTCCTGGTAAACGCCGCTGGAGGCGCGGTCGGAGATCGACACCAGGCCGATCTTCAGGCTTGTTACAGGTGCGTCGCCGGCTTGCCGCTGATTTGCCTCACTCGTCATCTTGCTCGGCATCCTCATCTTCGTCGTCATCGCCGCCGGCATTTCTGGCCGCCGAGACTTGCTTCAGAATCTGGAATATTTCGCGATAGGCCTTAGGCGGCTTGTTTTCGGCCTGTTCCTTGCGCGCATTGCGGATCAGGGTACGCAGATGCTGTACGTCTAGCTCCGGATTTTCCTCCAGCAACTCGGTCAGGGCATTGCCATCCGTCAACAATTTTTCACGCCTACGCTCCAGCGCGTGCATCGCTGCAGTATCGGATTTGGACAAGCCTTTCCAGCTATCCAGGGTTTTCTGGATGGCGGCAATCTCATCTTCATCGAGCGTGCGCATTTTTTTGCCGACATACTGCATCTGGCGACGGCGTCCTTCATGATCCTTGATTTGCTGGCATTCCAGGATGGCGTCACGCACGTCTTCCGGCATGGGTACCCGTTTGACCCTGTCACGGGGTTGCTCGACCAATTCCTGGCCAAGCTTTTGCAGTGCGGTCATTTCGCGCTTTAATTGCGATTTGGAAGGACGATCGTACTCTTGTTCGAACTCATTGGACTGGAAGCCCACCGAGCCTCTATTTGGATTTGGCATATTTCTGGCGCCTTTATTCTATAAACTTATTGAAACGACTGCTATGATACCCTCTTTATCCGTACACCCCAAATTACACAGCCTATGAGCCAACCAGTTTTCACCCATACCCAGGATCAATTGAAGCAAATTGCGCAGGACGTATTGCGGTTTGCACGTGAAAAAGGGGCCTCTGACGCCGCCGTGGAAGTCAGCGAAGGCGGCGGCTTGTCTGTCAGCGTGCGCAAGGGTAAGGTCGAGACCATAGAGCAAAACAAGGATAAGGGCATAGGCGTGACCGTGTACATCGGTCAAAAACGCGGCAATGCCAGCACGTCCGATTTTTCGCAACAATCCCTGCAGGCCACCGTCGAGGCTGCTTACAATATCGCCCGCTTTACCGCGGAAGACGATTGCGCCGGCCTGCCGGAAGCAGACTTGCTGGAAATGCATCCCAGGGATCTGAAGCTATGCTACCCATGGCTGATTTCAGCGGAAGAGGCGATACAGATTGCCACCCGCACCGAAGCTGCGGCATTTTCAGTGGACAAACGCATAACAAACAGCGAAGGCGCCGGCGTGCACGTGCAGCAATCGCATTTTATTTCTGCCAACTCGCGCGGTTTTATCGGCGGTTATCCGTTTTCTCGCCATACTATTTCGGTCGCGCCTATCGCCGGCAAGGGCGCGCGCATGCAGCGCGATGACTGGTATTCGTCGGTGCGCAATGCGAAAAACCTGGCAAAGCCGGAAGAAATCGGCGTCTATGCGGCGCAACGCGCTTTGGCGCGATTGAATGCGCGCAAACTGGACACGCGCAAATGCCCAGTGCTGTTTGAGGCGCCGCTGGCAGCGGGCCTGCTGGGCGCTTTCGTGCAGGCAGTCTCCGGCGGCGCGCTCTATCGCAAGTCTACGTTCCTGCTGGATACCTTAGGCAGCCAGATTTTCCCATCGCATATACAGATTGCCGAAGACCCGCATGTGGTTGGCGCGGTAGGCTCTTCCCCGTTTGATGATGAGGGCGTCAAGACCCGGAGCCGCGACGTCGTTGCGAATGGCGTGCTGCAAGGCTACTTCCTGTCCTGCTATTCCGCCCGCAAGCTGGGCATGCAAACCACGGGCAATGCCGGCGGCTCGCATAACCTGGCGCTGACTTCATCGCTGACCAAACGCACCGACAACTTCAAGGCCATGTTGAAAAAGCTCGATACCGGTCTGCTGGTGACCGAATTGATGGGGCAGGGCACCAATTATGTGACCGGCGATTACTCGCGTGGCGCATCCGGCTTCTGGGTGGAGAACGGCGAAATTCAATACCCGGTGGAAGAAATCACGATTGCCGGCAACATGAAGGAGATGTTCCACCAGATCGCCGCCATCGGCGCGGATGCCCTGATACGCGGCACCAAGGAAACCGGTTCCATACTGATTGAAAACATGACCGTAGCCGGTAGCTGATTCCATGCAAGCGGGCGGCAAATGCATTTTGCGTGCGCCGAGCACTATATGAGCTTCACTGGACAAACTACCAGTATGGCCGATAATGGAATGACGGACCTGCTCGCCAGCGGCACGGTAATAATGTAGAGAAACTGCGGTGCGGGCAGTCGTTTACCTGACGAGGTGCCGCAATGCCCAATATCCATACAACATCATTTCTGATCAAATTGGCGGCCGCCATCTGCGTCCTGCTTGCCGTGCCCGCGCCGCGCGCATCGGAGCACTCGGCTATCGTCGACACCGGACAGGTCGTTGAGGCCATGCAACGTCACGCTATCATCTGGGATACGCGTAGCGCCGCCGACTACAAATTGGGGCATATACCGGACGCAGTTAATATCGATGACATCGGCGTAGTGTTGCGAGATGAAAACACCGAGGACTACATTGCTCTGGAGAAAATCGAAAGGCTGTTAAGCGCCGCCGGGATAGACCCAAGCAAGGAGATCATCGTGTACGGCGATAAGGCGAGTCCCTATGTTTACTTCGGCCTTGTGACCTTGCAGTACCTGAATGCCGCAAATGCCAGAATTTACCATGGCGGCATCGACGACTGGAGAGCCGCCGGCCGCCCGGTTTCGAACGCCGCAAGCCAGCTCCCGCCTGTCGCATTGAAATTGACGACCAATCCCGCGCTTCTCGTCGATACTGCCGAGGTTGTGAAAAAACTCCATGACCCCAGAGTACAAATCGTCGATGCCCGCACGCCCAAGGAATACCGGGGCGAGGATATCCGCGCAATTCGCGGAGGCCATATTCCTGGCGCAATCCCGGTACACTATATGGAAAACTGGGTCGATCCGGAAACACCGGGCAAGCTGGAGAAAAAATTAGCCAGCAACAAGGATGGGATGAATTTGAAATCGCGTGAGCAACTCCAATCCCTGTATTCCAAATTGGATCCGGATAAAGAGACCATAGTCTATTGCCAGAGCGGCATCCGCGCTTCGGAAACAGCGACTATCCTGAAGGACCTGGGCTTTAAGGACGTGAAGGTTTACGATTCCTCGTGGCTGGGCTACGGAAATACGCTGGACGCGCCTGCCGAGAACGTGACATTTTTCAACCTCGGCCTTTTGCAGGGAAAACTCAATGCAATGCAAAAGCGGATCGATAAACTCGAAAAAGAAGTGGCTAAAGAAAATGCCGCCAAATAGGCTGCGCCTCAATTAAAAGCAGGAGCATTTCAGCGGCGCGGGTTCTATGTCACGCCATTTGCGGGCGCAATAAGGGCAGCCTGGACAAGCGCAGCGAAATAAACAGGCTCAGCCCCAGCAGCACGGCCAGCGTCGCCACTACCCCATTCCAGCCGTCGATTTTCCAGACCAAGCCTGAGCAGGAGCCTATCAGGCTGGACCCCAGATAGTAAAAAAACAGGTACAGTGCTGAGGCCAGCGCCTGCGGCGGCTGGGCGCGGCGGCCCACCCAACTGCTGGTGATCGAGTGTCCGCCGAAGAAGCCGAACGTGAACAACGCAATACCGGCAATAATCATCAATAGTCCATTGGCGATCGTCAATAACAGGCCGAACAGCATCACCGCAATCAGTATCCACAATACCCGGCGGCGGCCGAACTTGTCGGCCAGCTTGCCCGACCAGACCGAGCTGAATATGCCTATCAAATACAGGGCCGAGATCGCGCCAACCGCACTTTGGCGCAGGCCGAATTCCGGGGAGAGCAGACGATAGCTGATGTAGTTATACAGGCTGACGAAACAACCCATCAGCAGGAAGCCGATCACGAAAAACCGCGGCAGGCCCTCATCCCTGAAATGCTTGCGTATCGCAGCCGGCATTGCTGCAAAACTCAACTGGCGCTTGCTGAAATTTTTCGAAGCGGGAAGGCTGCGCAGGAATTCCGCTGCAGCCGCCAGGCCGGCCACGCCGACGATCAGCAAGGCCGTGCGCCAGCTCAGATGGTCGCTGAGTACCGAAGCCACCACGCGGCCCGTCATACCGCCGAACGCGCTGCCGCCTATGTACAGGCCCATCGCATAGCCGAGCGACTTGGGCTCTATCTCTTCACTCAGGTAGGCCATTGCAACCGCAGGCAAGCCGGCCAGCACGATGCCGAGCAAGGCTCTGCA
>Ga0210384_10008804_pt1 | contig 10486 bp, 10 predicted proteins | sample IncBWH2MmetaG_FD_160574 | JGI IMG/M metagenome (GOLD analysis project Ga0210384, IMG submission 160574) | Forest soil microbial communities from Barre Woods Harvard Forest LTER site, Petersham, Massachusetts, United States - Inc-BW-H-2-M | ecosystem: Environmental > Terrestrial > Soil >...
CGACGTCGCAGCTGCTTCAGGCGTACGACTGGCCCGGCAACATCCGCGAGTTGCAGAACGTCATCGAGCGCGCGGTGATCGTGTGTGATTCGGACACGCTCTCGATCGATCCGCGGTGGCTCTCCGGTCGATCCCCTGGGCCCGCGCCGGTCGCCACCCTCTCCACCGGCACGCTGGCCACCCACGAAAAGGATGCCATCGAGGCGGCGCTCACGCACAGCCAGGGTCGCGTGGCCGGGCCCTTCGGCGCCGCCGGGCGGCTCGGGGTGCCGGCGTCGACGCTGGAGTCGAAGATCAAGGCGCTGCAGATCGACAAGCGGCGCTTCAAGTCGGGGTAGGGTCGTGACTCTTCGCGAGAAACTCTCGAACTGGATCGCGGTCTCCAATAGAAACCGCTGCTTAGGCTTGGCCCTCACCTTGCTCTATGCCGTCCGCAGAGGTCAATGCCGCCTCGTGCTCGACCTCGCGGAGGACATGATGGACGGATCGAGCGACCGAGCCGGGGACCGCTGATGCCGCTCTGCGTGCAGTGTACCCAGTCAACGCTCATCACAGCCGAGATCTGCAGCCACCACGAATCCGGCCACGGCGACGACTGGGCGACCGCCAACCGCATCATGTGCGACTTCCGAAGATTGAATGCGGCACCAACAAACTACCAAGAGCAATTCACCCGCAGCGTACAAAACGGAGAGGAGAATACGATGCAACTTCAAAGTGACTACCTTACTGCTTATCACAACCTAAAGCTGACACGAGATAGAAGAGGTGTGCTGGTTGCTGAATTCCACAGCAACGGTGGGCCGTTCATTATGACCGCGCAATCTCACACGGAATTTGTCGATGCCTTCTACCGGATAGGGCAAGATCGAGCCAACAAGATCGTAATTCTGACGGGCGCAGGCGAGGAGTTCATTACCGACGTCGCTTGGTCGTCTTTTGGCGACGTCGCCGATCCCGGCGTCTGGAGCCAAGTTCATGATGAAGGCGTTCAGGTTTTGGAAAACATCGCCAACATACGCGTGCCGGTCATCGCGGCGATCGAAGGGCGCGCTCATGTGCACTCCGACTACGCGCTACTTGCCAGCGTAATTGTGGCGGCGGAGGGCGCAACCTTCCAGGACGTGGCGCACTTCGCTGCGGGCGTTGCGCCGGGTGACGGAATCTTTACCACGTGGAGTTATCGCGCTGGAGCAGGACGAGCGGAGGCCTTCCTGCTGAACCCACAGCCGCTGGCGGCGCGTACCGCGAAAGAATGGGGCGTGGTTGCCGAAGTTGTGCCGAACGGTAAGGCGCTCAGTCGGGCGCGGGAATTGGCCGAGCTGTACCTGAAGGCTCCGGAAGTGACACGCCGCAACACGCGCGTGCACTTCATTCAACCCCTGAAGGAGCGCATCGTTCGCGAAGTTGGCTATGGACTGTCGCTGGAAGGAGCATCGTCTGCTGCTCTCGTGAAATCAATGCAAGCGAAGAGCGAACCTGTCGCTGAGAAAAGAAAATCCGCGATCAAAGAATGAAGCGCGGTTCGGCTTCAGTACGAGCAAGCGGTCCTCATCGCGCTGCGCGAAGTCTCCGACGCCCTCACGGCGCTGGCCAAGCTGACTGAGGCCGAAGCTGGGCAGGACACGGCGGTGCGGGCCCTCGCAGACGCGGTGGACCACGCGACGGATCGTTATCGCCAGGGGCTGGCCAGCTACTACGAGGTGATCGAGGCCCAGCAGCAGCTCTCTATCCCGCGCAGATCACGCTCGCGCAGATTCGCCAAGACCGCCTCCTCACCTATGTTCGCCTCTACAAGGCACTGGGGGAGGTTGGAGCCTGAGCGACGCCCTGTGGACAGCCCAGCAGCACGAGATGGCCAGATGAGGCCGCTACCTGGGAGGCGCGGGCTGGAGAATACGGCCAGCAGCGGGAGCACGCGCACGCGGTGTCGGAATGGCGGAGCTGAGGCCCGTCGCGGAGGCCGACGAGACCGAGGCAGAACTCGCGGCGGTGCTGGCGCCAGCCTTCAATCATTTCTCGCGAGCCGTCGTGAGAAATCCGCGAGAGCGCGCCCCGCCTGCAATAGAACCAATGGCTTACACTTGGCCGCCCCTTTGCTCTGTCCAGGAGTAGACGCTCCAAGACCCACTAGCAACCTGGAAAAGGAGAACGTTCATGCCTTCAGGGAATGGTCATGCCAAGCGCAGTGAAAAAGGCCTACTGACTCAGGACAACTGCGTCGCAGCACTCATCGATCACCAACCGCAGATGCTCCTCGGCGCCTCATATCCCGATCGCCAATCGATCATCAACTATACGGTCGCTCTCGCGAAAGCTACCCGCGTGTTCGATGTGCCCGTCGTCCTGACGACGGTAGAGACGCAGAGCTTCAGCGGAAATCTTTGGCCGCAGATCCAGGCGGTATTCCCCAAGCAGACGCCGGTCGAGCGGTCGTCGATGAACGCCTGGGATGATCAGAACTTCGTGGCCGCGATCAAGGCCACCGGTCGGAAAAAGATCGTCCTCGCGGGGCTTTGGACCGAGACCTGCGTCGCCCTTACGACCGTGCAGGCGATCCACGACGGCTACGAGATCTACCTGGTCGAGGACTGCTGCGGCGACGTGAGCCAGCTCGCGCACGACAATGCCATGAAGCGCATGATCCAGGCCGGCGCAAAACCGGTGACGTCGCTCTCCGTCATGCTCGAGTTGCAGCGCGACTGGGCCCAGAAGGACACCTACGACGCGGTCATGGACATCGTGAAGACCCACTACGGCGCTTACGGCATCGGCGTCGAGTACGCCTACACGATGGTACACAAGGCGCCGCCGACTGTCTTTCCCGCGTACGTAATCCCGTCGGCCGCGCATCGCCGCTAGACGGCCGCCAAGCGAGGATTGCTCATGAAGGTTTATCTCGTGTCATTCGGCGCCGGCCTCCTGGTCGGCGTCGTCTATAGCCTGCTCAACGTCCGGTCCCCCGCGCCGCCGGTGGTCGCTCTGCTCGGCCTGCTCGGCATCCTGCTTGGTGAGCAGATCATCCCGGTCGGACGCCAGATGATCGCGGGGAGCTCCATCACCGCCGCATGGCAGCAGATCCGGTGTAGCCAGCATGTCTTCGGCGCGATGCCTGGCCGGCATCCGGAACGGTCCCCCTCGACGACCGTCGCCGATGCCCGGGAGGTGCGATCGTGAACGACGCGAGCACGGCGGCCGGTCTGATCCTGTACAACGGCAACATAACGACGCTCGACCGCTCGAATCCCACCGCGACGGCGGTCGCGATTCGGGACGGCAAGTTCGTTCGTGTCGGTCGGGACGCGGGTGTGATGTCGCTCGCCGGCTCGGCGACGCGAGTCATCGACCTGATGGGACGCCGCGTCCTGCCCGGATTGATCGACAACCACCTTCATATCATCCGGGGCGGTCTCAGCTTCAACATGGAGCTGCGCTGGGACGGCATCCGCACGCTGGCCGACGCCATGGAGATGCTGAAGCGGCAGGTCGCGGTCACCCCGCCTCCTCAGTGGGTGCGCGTGGTTGGCGGCTTCACCGAGCACCAGTTCACGGAGAAGCGGCTGCCGACGCTGCAGGAGCTCAACGCGGTCGCTCCCGACACTCCCGTGTTCCTGCTCCACCTCTACGACCGCGCACTCCTGAACGCCGCTGCGTTGAGGGCGGTCGGCTATACGAAGGACACCCCGGAGCCGCCCGGCGGCGAGATCGTGCGCGATTCGCGCGGCGTTCCGGTCGGGCTGCTCCTCGCCAAGCCCAATGCCGCCATCCTGTACGCGACGCTCGCGAAAGGACCGAAGCTGCCGTTCGACTATCAAGTGAACTCCACGCGACACTTCATGCGTGAGCTGAACCGGCTCGGCGTGACGGGCGCCATCGACGCCGGCGGCGGCTCCCAGAATTATCCGGACGACTACGCGGTCATCCGACAACTCGACGAAGCCAGGCAGTTGACCATCCGCCTCGGCTACAACCTGTTCACGCAGAAGCCGAAGGGCGAGAAGGACGATTTCCTCAACTGGGTGAAGACGTCCACGTACAAACGGGGGAACGACTACTTCCGCCACAATGGAGCCGGCGAGATGCTCGTGTTCTCCGCCGCAGATTTCGAAGACTTTCGCCAGCCCCGCCCGGAGATGCCGGCCGAGATGGAGCGCGAACTCGAAGACGTCGTGCGCATTCTCGCCACCAATCGCTGGCCCTGGCGACTCCACGCCACCTACGACCAGACGATCAGCCGGGCCCTCGACGTGTACGAGCGGGTCGCTCGCGACATCCCTCTTCACGGGCTGAACTGGTTCTTCGACCACGCGGAGACCATTTCGGAACGGTCGATGGACCGAACCGCCGCACTGGGTGGAGGCATCGCGGTTCAACACCGCATGGCCTACCAGGGCGAGTACTTCGTCGAGCGGTACGGTTTGGCCGCCGCGGCCGCGACGCCGCCGTTCGCCCGGATGCTCAGCAAGGGCATCCGCGTTTCCGCGGGCACCGACGCGACCCGGGTCGCGTCCTACAACCCCTGGGTTTCGCTGGCGTGGCTCGTCACCGGCAAGACCGTCGGCGGCCTGCGACTCTACCCCGAGCGCAATTGCCTCGATCGCGAGGCCGCGCTCCGGATGTGGAGCGAGAACGTCACCTGGTTCTCCAATGAGGAAGGCAAGAAAGGTCGCATCGAGGTCGGCCAGCTCGCCGATCTGATCGTCCCCGACCGCGACTATCTCTCCTGCCCCGAGACCGAGATCGCGGACATCACGGCGCACCTCACCGTCGTCGGCGGCGAGATCGTCTACGGTGCCGGAGAATTCGCCCAGCTAGATGAGGCCGCGCCGCCGCCCGCCATGCCCGATTGGTCGCCGGTGCGCCGCTTCGGTGGTTACAGCGCGTGGGCCGATCGCGAGCACCCTGCGACCCGCGCGGCGCGGTCCCAGAACACTACCGCCTGCGCCCACCGCCGTACGACTGACACCGGCGCCTTCACACCCTTCTGGGGCGCCCGCGGCTGCAGCTGCTGGGCGCTATGAGGCGCCCATCCATGCACATGATCAAGGCTCTCACTCTGGCGATAGTGCTGGTCGCGAGCGCGGCAACCGCCGGCGCGCAGACAAGCGTCTCCAGTGCGCCGGTCCTGGGTGTCGGGCCACAGTACGACACCACCCACGTCTATGTCGCTCCGGACGACTTCGACAGATTCGTCACGAGTTTCGTGACGACGTTCGGCGGCCGCACGTCGAAGCAGGGCGTCTTCACCGTGACGCCGACACCGAGCAGCACGATGTCCCAGCTGGTGCTCACCCCGGTGGGCACGGTGTCGGTGTTCGGCTTCAAAACGCCGATCCCGTATCCGTTCGGCAGCGAGCGAACGGGCTATCTCGTCACCGACCTGGATGCCGCCATCCGCGCCGCCCGGGCGAGCGGAGCCGACGTGATCGTCTCGTCGTTCAATGATCCGATCGGTCGCGACGCCATCGTGCAGTTTCCGGGCGGCGTCAACATGCAGCTCTATTGGCACACGACGGCGCCGAACTACGCCAAACTGCAAACCGTTCCGGAAAACCGCGTGTACGTCTCGCCCGACCGTGCCGACGCCTTCATCCGTAGCTTTGTCGCCTTCTCAGGCGGCACCGTGACGGGTGACGATCCGAAGGCGCCCGGGGTTGAGATCGGCCGGCCCAGCGATACCTACCGGCGGGTCCGCATCGCGTCGACGTTCGGCAACGTCGCCGTCTTCGTGACGGACGGCCATCTCCCATACCCGTACGGGCGAGAGCTGACCGGCTACGAGACGCCCGACCTGGACGCGACCTTGGCCAAGGCAAAGAGTGCCGGGGCTCGCGTGCTCGTCGAGCCCTACTCGGCCGCCGACCGGCGGTCGGCCTTGGTTCAATTTCCCGGTGGCTACATCGCGGAAATCCATGCGACACTCCGCAACTGATGATGCGGCTCTGCGCCGGTCTTCTGGCCGTCGTCGGCCTCCTCGTCGCAGCGGCGAGCACGAGCTCGGCGGCGGCTGACGAGGACGACGCCGCTCGCCCCAAGATCAATTCGTTCTACCGTTGGTTGGAAGACTGGTCGGCGCTGGCCGACCCGAACCTGCGAACCCAGCCGCTCGACCGCTTAAAATACATCCCGCTCCCGTTCGATGATCCAAAGAGCTACGTGTCGCTCGGTCTCACCGTGCGCGAGCGCTTCGAGCTGAACGACGCGCCGTTGTTCGGCATCGCGGGCAACAAGAGCGACAGCTACCTGCTGGACCGTCTCCAGTGGCACGTCGACGTTCGGCCGAATGCGCACTGGCAGCTCTTCGGCGAGCTCGAAGACGTCCGTGCGCCGGGGAAAGCCGTCATCACGCCCGCCGACGAGAACCCGCTGGATCTCCGCCTGGCCTTCATCACCTACGTCGACTCGTTCTGGGGCGGCACGTTGAAGGCTCGAGTGGGGCGACAGGAGATGGCCTTCGATCTGCAACGCTTCGTCTCGGTGCGCGACGGTCCGAACGTCCGGCAGGCCTACGACGCCGCGTGGCTGGACTGGGAGCAGGGCGAATGGCGCTTCATCGGCTTCTGGAGCATGCCGGTTCAATATCGCCACGAGCATTTCTTCGACGACATCTCCAGCGAGCACTTCCAGTACGGAGGCGTGAGGGCCGAGCGTAAGAACGTCGGCCCCGGTGACCTGTCGGTGTACTACTCGCGGTTCATTCTCGACAAGACTCGCTTTCTGGACGCGCGCGGCGACGAGCGCCGCAACAACTTCGACATCCGGTATGCTGGCGCGAGCAGCGGGTTCGACTGGGACCTCGAAGCCATGGGCCAAACTGGCGACATCGCCGACAAAAGCATCCGCGCCTGGGCCGTCGGCAGCCGCAGCGGGTACACCACCGCCAACGTGGCCTGGGCGCCGCGTCTGGGGCTCCAGATCGATGCCGCGTCGGGTGATCACAAGGCGGGAGACAACACGCTCGGCACGTTCAATCCGTTGTTTCCGAACGGCTACTATTTCACCCTCGCGGGCTACACCGGCTACGTGAACCTGATTCATCTGAAGCCCTCACTCACCGTCAAGCCGATCACCAACCTGGCGCTGATGGTGGCCGCCGGCCTCCAGTGGCGGGAAACGACGGCGGACGCCGTCTACGTCCAGCCGAACATACCCGTCTCGGGCACGGCCGGGAAGGCGGGACGATGGTCCGGGGTGTACTCGCAGTTCCGGGCCGACTGGGCGATCACGCCGAATCTCGCGGCCGCCGTCGAAGTCGTGCGCTTCCAGATCGGTGATGTGATTCGCCGCGCGGGAGGCCATGACTCCACGTATTTCAACGTCGAGTTCAAGTATGCGTGGTGACGGCCGCCCCGCCGACTCGGCCTGGACCCCGCTGTCGCATCCGGTATTCCGGGCGCTCTGGATCGCTTCGCTCGTCTCCAACATCGGGACGTGGATGCAGAACGTCAGCGCGGCATGGGCCATGACCTCGCTCTCGCCGTCTCCGTTGATGGTCGCCCTCGTACAGAGCGCGACGAGCCTTCCGGTCTTTGTCGTTGGCCTCCCAGCGGGCGCGGTCGCCGATATCGTCGACCGGCGGCGACTGCTCCTCGTCACGCAGTGCTGGATGCTCCTGGCCGCCGGGCTGCTTGCGGTGCTGGCCTTCCTGGGCCTGATGACGGCCACCACGCTCCTCGCATTGACATTCGCCCTCGGCGTCGGCGTGGCGATGAACTCGCCGACCTGGCAGGCAATAACGTCAGAGCTCGTGCCGGCGTCCGAGCTCACCCGCGCGGTGACGCTCAACGCGTTGCCCGTCAACATCGGCCGTGCCATCGGGCCCGCCCTCGGCGGTATTCTGGTCGCGGCGGCGGGCCCGGCCCTCGTGTTCGCGCTCAACGCGGTGTCATTCGTCGCCGTGCTCGTCGTCGTGTATCGCTGGCGCCGCGAGGCGCCGCGGGCCCTGCTTCCCGCCGAGCGAGTGATCGGCGCGACGCGAGCCGGCATCCGCTACGCGCGTCACGCTCCGCCGCTCGTCGCGGTGCTCGTTCGGCTGGGATTGTTCATCGTCTGTGCGAGCGCGTTCTGGGCCTTGTTACCGGTCATCGCCCGTCGAGACCTGGGCCTCGGTGCTCTCGGCTACGGTCTTCTGCTGGGTTGCATCGGGGTCGGCGCCATCGCCGGCGCCGCACTCTTACCGAGCATCAAGCGCCGGCTGCCGCTCGACGCGGTCATCGGCCTCGCGACCGTCGCGTTCGCGGTCGTGAGCGTGCTGACCGCTTTCTGGCGCTACATTCCGGGACTCGGCATCGCGATGATCCTCGGCGGCGTCGCGTGGATCGCGATGATGGCCGGCCTCAATGGATCCGCTCAGACCGCGGTGCCCGCGTGGGTGCGCGCTCGCGCGCTCGGCGTCTATCTCCTGGTGTTCCAGGGCGGGCTTGGCCTCGGCAGCGCATTGTGGGGCTTCGTCGCCGAGCACGTGGGCTCGTCCACTGCGCTCGCGTCGTCTGCCGGAGGCGCGCTCCTGGGGCTTGTCGCCATGCGGCGATGGCCGTTACGGGCCGGGACCACGGCAGATCTCACCCCGTCGGCGCACTGGCCCGAGCCTCATCTCGATGTCATGCCGGCGCCTCAGGATGGCCCCGTCCGTGTCGAGGTCGAATACCGAATCGATCCTTCGCAGGCAGATGCATTTAAGCAGGCCATCCGCGACCTCGAGCCGATTCGCCGCCGCGATGGCGCGGTCAACTGGGCCGTCTATCAAGATCCAGGGGAAAAGGGGCGTTACGTCGAAAGCTTCGTCGTGGAGTCCTGGGTGGAGCACCTACGGCAGCATGAGCGCGTCAGCGTGAGTGATCGCGCCGTCCAGGAGCGCATTCGACAGTTTCACGTCGCCGGCACGCCCCCCGCCGTTACTCATCTACTTGCCGCACACTAGGGAGATCGTGACATGCAGTACGGACAATGGATCGGCCGCGCGGCTCTTGCTCTTATCTTTCTCTTCAACGCGCTCGGCATTGTGGACCAGACACGGCCCGCCCACGAGCTTGCGGCCCACGGCGCTCCCGCAGCGCTCGTGCCGACGCTCATCATTGCCGGGCGCGCGCTGCAGCTCGTCGCCGGCATTGCGCTCGTGATCGGGTGGCACGAACGGATCGCCGCGCTACTTCTGGCACTGTTCCTCATCCCCGCGACGCTCACTGCGCACGATTTCTGGGCGTCCCCCGGCCCCGAGTTTCAGGGCCAGCTCGTAAACTTCCTGAAAAATCTCGCCATGTTCGGTGGCCTATGCTTCGTCGCCTTCCGTTTGCCCACGAGCGCTGCGGGTGCGCGCCGCACTAACCCGTCCGAAGAGGGTTCGATGATGCGGGCGGCGAGAGACCATTCGACGTCGGGCGCCCCCGGCGGCTCTGTGTCGACATGAAGCGGCGCAATCGCTTAGCGCCTCAACGACGTGGCGATTCGGGCACCCGGTCGCTGCCTAACCGGTACGCTATTCCTTCTCCGGCCACAATACCGAGAACATCAGCGCGACGCCAATTCCTATGGACACTTCGACGAATCGATGAAACGCGATCTGCCATGGCGGGCCGGTCCGCGGCACCAACAGCACGATCGCCAGTGCGACGCCCCCGAACCGATATCCGGTGAGATCCGAGTGCGTCACGGTCCGAATCAGTCCCAGGACGAACAGGCCGATTCCGAACGCGAGTGCGTGCGGCCCGACATAAGTCGCCATCGCCGCTCCCACAACCGCCCCCAGCACCGTCCCCAGGAAGCGGTCCCACGACACGGCGAGCGCGGCTCCCAGCGATGACTGCGTGATCACGACGGTTGTTATCGGCGCCCAGTAAGCTTCCGGCAGTCGGAACAATCGCGCGACTAGCAGAGACACGACACACGCGATGGCCGTCCGCAGGGAATGCACCACGATCGGCCACGCCGTCCGCTGGACGGTAGGCGCCTCGCTCATCGCTCTCTCCGGGCCCCCGGGCTTCGCCCCTGGTGGTGTCTTGGCGCTTGCTTGGATGCCATTCGGCGCACGGTCGTCCACGCGCAATCCGACTTCACAAGCGGTCGCGACAAATTCGCGCAAGCGCTGAACTTGCCGTGCATGCCCGTCTCTTTACCGTCTCGGTGCGCGGCGCGCAAGCGGTAAGATGACGGTCCGGCCATGAGCTTCCTCTCGTCCCGCTCGCGCGCGATGCCCCGGGGCTTCGGCAAGCCGCTCCCGCGCCAGGAGGATCCGCGCCTGATCACCGGCCGCGGGCGCTTCAGCGACGACGTCAGCCTGCCCGGCGAGGCCCACGCCGCCTTCGTGCGCTCGCCGTACCCGCACGCGCGCATCGGCGCGATTGATCCCGCCGCCGCGCTCATCCTCCCCGGCGTGCTCGCGGTGCTGACCGGCCGGGACGCGACCGCCGATGGCCTCGCGGACCTTCCGCAACGGCCGGTGCCGACCAACCCGAACGAGTTCCCGCTGGGCGGTCGCGACGGCTCGCCG
>Ga0210384_10008805_pt1 | contig 10486 bp, 10 predicted proteins | sample IncBWH2MmetaG_FD_160574 | JGI IMG/M metagenome (GOLD analysis project Ga0210384, IMG submission 160574) | Forest soil microbial communities from Barre Woods Harvard Forest LTER site, Petersham, Massachusetts, United States - Inc-BW-H-2-M | ecosystem: Environmental > Terrestrial > Soil >...
TGATCGTCGAAGTTCACCACGATCCCGACCGCGCGCTCTCCGATGGAATGCAGTCACTGTTCCCCGACCAGTTCGACGCGCTGATGGTGCAGGTTCGGCAGATCGCGGCGGTTTTGGGACGATCAATCCCGAGCGGCGTCGAACCCGCGGTGCTAGCTGGCACATCGTCGCAGTCGACCTCGTAATCCCGAGAGGAGAGATATGACATTGCACTCTGTGTTCCTACCGCTCCTTCTGCTAAGTACGGCCATTGCTCAAGACTCTGCTCCAGTGGATTTGACGGGAAACGATCACCTTCCCATTTGTCGCGGCAAGGACACCGATGTCCCAGGCTGTATCACGGCACCGCACGCAACCTACTCTCCTGATCCAAAGTACCCAAAGAAGGAGAGCAAAGCGCATCGTCGCGGGACAGTTGTATTGGATCTCGTTGTCGATGCTGACGGCTTGCCCCGCGACATCAAAGTCTACCTTCCACTTAGTCCCGAGTTTGACGAGGCAGCTCTCGATGCCGTGAAGAAGTGGAAATTCTCTCCGGCAACCACAGACGGCAAACCCGTCGCAACTCAAATCAAGGTAGAAGTAAGCTTCCATCTCTACTGATCGAGCCACATCTGATAATCTCGTGCCTGCAGCGAGGCCACTCGTCCTTGAGAAAATTTCTGCTACTCGCCGTCCTCGTCCCGCTAGTCCTCGCTGCCGGCTGGTACTACTTCCACGAGCGCACTCTTCCCGTCTACGGACCGCTTTACCGCGAGTACGCCTACATCACGAATGGCAAGAGCAACACGGTTACTGTTATCGACCTGCGTAGTTTTCGCCCGGTAAGAACACTGCAAGTTGGTTCTGATCCCAGTGGAGTCTCTGCCAATCCAAGGCGAAACGAAGTATACGTGGTCAACACCGGCTCCTCGAACGTCAGCGTGATCGACGCCGAGCAAAATAAAGTTGTGGCTACCATCGGCGTTTATGGACGGCCTTACTTTATTGATGTTTCTCCTGACGGTCACCGCGCCTACGTTGCTAACTCCGGCTCCGCCAATGTTTCTGTGCTTGATCTCGACCGTCGTACAGTCGCGGCTACCCTTCACGTCGGCGGAAGTCCCGGACTCGCCCGCGTCTCGCCCGACGGATCCACCGTTGTCGTCAGCAATCGCGCCGACAACTCCGTCTCCATTATCGACGCCGCGCGCCTCGCCGTGCGTTCCGCCATCGCCATCTGCATCCATCCCGAGGACATCGCCATCCTGCCCGATTCCAGCAAGGCGTTCGTTTCCTGTTCGGGATCGGGCCAGGTTGCCAGCATTGATTTGAAGAACGACAAGCTACTCGCGCTCCTCGATGTCGGAAAGTCTCCAGTGAGTCTTGCGCTGAAACCGGACGGGGGAGAACTGATTGCCTTCAACTTCGACGCCGGCACCATCTCCATCATCGAGACCACGGGCAACGAAGTTTCGGGCAGCTATCTAATCGGCGCTCAGCCTACCCGCGGAGTGGTTTCGCTTGATAACTCCCGCTTGTACCTCTCTAACTTCGGATCGAATAACATTGCGGTTTACGACATCGATCTCGGCAAGGTCATCGCCTATCTTCCCGTGGGAACACACCCGGATGCGCTGGCGCTTTCGCAGAATCAGAACTATCTGCTCGTGCTCGACTCCGGTTCCGGAGACTTAGCCGTGATTCAGAAACGCCAGCCCAAGAAGCTGGAGCCGTCGGAATACTCCCTCCTGACCATCATCCCCGTCGGCATGCAACCTAACCAGATCGTGGTGAAGTCGTTCCTGGCGACGAAAATTACCGACGGGCGTTAGGTTTTTATGGGAGTGGGGTGCCCCATCCTTGGGCGTTCTGTGCGTAAGGGTGGGATTCCACGGTCGCGCCCCGCGTGGGGTCTTGTCTTTAGCCGTTTCCGCCACCAAGAGCCTCACTTGCCGGCGCTCATGAAAGCACCCGTGGTCGCGTTGATCACGCTGATGCCCTTCCTGTCCTTCTCGCTGGTACCGTAGATGACGTACCAGACGGGCACGTTCTGCTTCCGGTCCTTGAGCAACAGGTAGGTGATGGGCTGCTGCGCATTCTTCTTGAGGATGGCGTCGCCCCCGTGTTGCCGCGTGATCTCGAATGCCTTATCCGTATCGGTTTTCACTAGCAACGGCAAAAAGGCAAGATTGGCGGCGTCGGCGTTGTAGGCGCCTTCACTGCCCTCGGCTGAAACACCGAACGGCGGCGCATCCGGCCGACGGCTTCCCGAGCAGACGATGGTCTTCACAGACCGGCGGCGGGGCGAGGCAAAGAACCCACGCCAGACGGTTGATTTCCCGTTCTGGCCGGTGGTTTCCGTGGTGAGAACGGATTCCAGCCGGGCCGGCTGAGCATCCGCCGACCATTTCAAGGCGAGACCCATCATTCGATTGAATGCTTCCTGGCCGGTGTAAAGCACGGGTTCCTTACTCTGCGACGGTGCGGCGGAAGCAGGCTTTTCGGGCGTGCCCTTCTCCGCCTTATTTTCGGTCGAGCCACACCCCGCTGTGAGAACCGCCACGCTGATTGCACTAACGGCAAATGCGAGACGATGGAATTTCATAGCTCGGTTCCTCCAGGAGTACTTTGAACCCATATTCTCTATTTATCTCGACCGCTCTTTCCGCTCATCACGGTGTCTTGCGCCAGGCAGATCAGATCCGCCGCGACTCATCCCGTTTAAAAGGGAATCTCGCGGGTCAACTTTGAATCGCCCGAATTGTACTGCTTGGGAGCGGTTTTGCAAGGCCGGTACGCGGAAACCAACCGAGCTCTCTGTCCGGTGCTCTCTATCAGCCGAGTGTGATAAAAATCCCGCTGACGCATATATACAAATTACCTATCCTGTATATATGTTGGAATCAAGGAGCATCCGATGGCCGTAACCATGACATCGATCCGCCTTGACACCAAATTGGCCGACGAGGCCAAGAGGCTTCTCGGCGCAAAGTCCGGCACCGAGGCCGTCCATGTCGCGCTTCGTGAGCTTGTCGCACTGAAGCGCTTCCAGGCCTTGATGAAGAAGAATGGAGGGAAGCTCTCATTCGCCGGCCTCGATGAGTGGCCTCATGATCTTCGATACGTCGGTTCTGGTGGATCAGTTGCGCGCAGACTGCCATCGGCGACGGATCGAGACCTTAAACGGCCTTATCCGCAACTCCTCCGTTGTCATGGCCGAATTGTGGCGCGGCGTCGTAACTCCGGCGGATCGGGCGGCTCCGGTGGTCCTCGCCAGGAATCATCCTACGATCACTCCCACGCAAAAGAATTGGCTGGAGTCGGGCAAGATACTGGGAGAAATTGGTGCGGATTGCGGTTTAACACCGGATAAGCTGCGCGATCTGCATTTCGACGTCCTCATAGCCCTCACGGCCCGCTCGAATGACGCCCGGCTGATAACATCCAATCGCGCTGATTTTGAAATGATCGATAGCTACCGCAAACTCCAGCTTGAGATATGGTAGTTGTCACGCAACATGTCCACCCTCGCCATCTCGCTCCCGCGCATCGCCCGCCACAATCCTTTGGCGGCCGTCGGAGTCGTGCTGGTGTCCATCTTCGTCTTCTCCGCAGTCTTCGCGCCCTGGATCGCTCCGCAGGATCCCGCGCACATCGATCTGCCCAACCGTTTGCAAACGCCCTCGACCGAGCATTGGTGCGGAACCGATGAACTTGGGCGCGACATCCTTTCCCGCCTCATCTGGGGAGCGCGAATTTCTTTGTTCGTTGGCAGCAGCGTGGTGGCGTGTTCGCTTCTGCTCGGCCTCATCATCGGCAGCCTTGCCGGATACTACGGCGGAGCGATCGACCGCTTCGTCAACGTCGTGCTGATGAATGCGTTTCTTTCGTTCCCTGGCATTCTCATCGCGATTGCCTTCGTGGCCTTCCGCGGGCCCGGCATCTTCAATCTTGTTCTCGCCCTGTCGCTTGGAGGATGGGTCGGCTACGCGCGCCTGGTGCGCGCGCAGGTGCTGGCCGTTCGCGAGCGCGAATTTGTCGAAGCGGCGCGGGCACTCGGCGCCGGCGATCTCCACATTATTACGAGACACATTCTGCCCAACATTATTCAGCCCGTGATTGTGCAGGCGGCCATCGGCATGGCCGGCGCCGTTCTCGCCGAGGCGACAATGAGTTTTCTGGGACTAGGCGTCCCTCCGCCAACCGCGAGTTGGGGATCGATGCTGAACGACGCGCGCTCCCACCTCTTCGATGCTCCTCACCTCGTGCTCTTCCCGGCAGTGACGGTGATGCTCGCGGTTCTGGCCTTCAACTTTATCGGCGATGCATTGCGCGATCTTCTCGACCCAAGATCGCGGATTGAGGCGGGCTTGTAGCGCCTGGGTTCAGGGCATCGCTCTGGCGATGCGGAAAGTGCAACAAACGAAGCCCCTTAAGGGGTTTAGGCATCGACTTCGGAAAAATTTACCTGTCCGTAACATTCAGAAACTTGATGCCTGGTAACTGCTTTTCCGCGATGACTTTTCCCGTTTCCCCGCGTCCAATTTAATGACGACAGATTACGGAACCTTTTCCAAAGCTGGTTCGTATCAATAGACATCAAGGCAGGTTCGTATGAATAGGCATATGGAACTCAAATTTCAAGTCGAATGCTTGCAGGATGTGGCGGTCGTGAACTGCTCTGGGCGCATGGTGCGCGGCGTAGCGCTCGACGAGTTCCGCCGCCGGATCGAGCGACTCGAACGTGTCCGCGTGCTGGTGCTTGATGTTTCGGAAGTGGACCATCTGGATGCCGGTGGTTTGGGAACCCTCCTGCTGGTGCGGCGTTGGGCGATGCGGAACTCGGTGAGGATGAGGCTGGTGAACCCGCCGGTTTTCTTCCGCAGCCTGCTGGAGGCGACACATCTCACATCGCTTTTTGAGATTTCTTCGCTAAAAGAAGCAATCTGTATTTTGCGGTCGAAAGAATCCTCGCCGCGCTTCGCGGTCGCCTGAGCAAACCATTCTCATTGGGCGCGATGCTTTATAATTCGCGCCCATGAAGCCAAAGAGGCTCTCAGGTGCGCGACCAGAGCCGGTCGATGCGCTGGTCTATCCGCGATTCTCTGGTTTAACAACCTTCATGCGCCTGCCGCACGTTCCTCGCGCGCGGGAACTCGATATTGCGCTCATCGGAATCCCATTCGATGGTGGCACCACCTATCGTTCGGGGCCGCGCTTCGGTCCGCGCCATGTGCGCGAGCAAAGCGCCATTATTCGCCCGTGGAACCCGGTGCTGCATGTCAACCCGTTTGCGAATTGGCGCATCGCCGATTACGGCGACCTGTCGATTAATCCGCTCTCCCTGGACGATACCTACGACCGCATCACGAAACAGTTAAGCAAAGTGGCCGACGCGGGCGCGCGTGCCATCTGCGTCGGCGGAGATCACTCGATCCTGCTGCCCATCCTGCGCGCGGTACACCGGAAGTTCGGTCCCGTCGCGCTGGTGCAGTTCGACGCCCATAACGACACCTGGGGAGGCTACTTCGGAAGCCCGCATTCGCACGGTACTCCGGTCCGCCGTGCGGTGGAGGAAGGCTTGTTGCTCGAAGGCAGCGTTCTACAGGTGGGGCTCCGCGGGCAAGTCTATTCGAAGGACGACTTCGCTTTCGGCCGCCAGCACAAATTCAGCGTCATCACCGCCGAAGAGTTTCATCGTCACGGCCTCGCTCCGGTCGAGAAAGTGCTGAAGCGTTTTCGCGGCAAGCCGCTCTACCTGACACTCGACATTGATGTGGTCGATCCGGCCTTCGCGCCGGGAACGGGCACCCCGCAGGTGGGTGGGCTTTCAAGTTTCCAGATCCTCGAACTGGTGCGCTGTCTCAAAGGACAAAGCTTTGTTGGATCCGATCTTGTCGAGGTGTCGCCGCCTTACGATAACGGAGAGATCACTTCACTCCTGGCCGCGAACCTTCTCTATGAAATGCTGTGCCTGTTCTAGCCGGTTGTTGTGACCCAGATGTCGTTGTGTCGCAGAGGATGATCGCGAAAGTCGAATGACCCAACTCGCCCGCCAATTGCGCATCGCCGATTACTTCTCCCTTGGATGGGGCACGATGGTCGGGGTCGGCTGGCTGGTCGTCATGGACGACTGGCTGATGCGCGGCGGCCCACTCGGCGGCATTCTGGGATTCGCGATTGGCGGCATTCTGCTGCTGCCCATCGGCTATGTGTACGGCAAGTTGGTGATGGCCATGCCCGACGCAGCGGGCGAGGTTGCCTACACCGCGAAAGTTTTCCCGCGCCCGGTCAGCTTCTATACCGGATGGATGATGATGCTCGCATACTTCATCGTCTGTCCGTGGGAGGCCGTGGCCGTGGGCCGCATCGCCGCGTATATATTTCCCGCGCTCGATTCCATCGAGTTGTACGGCGTGGCGGGAAAGCCGGTTTACCTGCCGCACCTGGCGATCGGGCTCACGCTCACCGCGCTGCTGACTGTGGTGAACTATCGCGGCGTCCGGCTGAGCGCTACCTTTCAAAACTGGACCACGTTCGGCACCCTTACGCTTTTCGTGGTTTTCGTCGCCATTGGCGTCGCGCGCGGATCGCCCGCCAATTTCCCTCCGTTGTTCACGCATACTTCGTTCGTCTCCATTTTACTGGTGCTGCAGATCGTCCCTTACTTCATGACGGGATTTGAATCCGTGACCAAGGCTGCCGAGGAAGCCAATCCCCAATTTCGCGCGCAGGGATTCTCTCGAGCCATCTTTGCGGCGATCATCGTCGGCGCCGTGTTCTACAGCGTCGTGATTGCCGCGGTGGGCTTCGTGGCGCCGTGGCGTTCGCTGACCGGCGAGCCGTTCATGACTGCCGTCGCATTCGAGCACGCCGTCGGCTCGCGCTGGATCGTAAGCATCATTCTGAGTGCCGCGTTGCTGTCGCTCTTCAAAGTATTCAATGGAAACTTTGTCGCCGCCAGCCGCTTATTGTTTGCCATGGCCCGGCGTGGGTTGGTGCATACACGGCTGGCCAGCGTGCATCCACAAAATCAAACCCCAGCCGCGGCTGTCGTTTCAGTTGGAGTCGCCACGGCTCTGTGTATGTTTCTTGGCAGTGCGATTCTGGTTCCGATCTCCGAGGTTGGATCCGTTGCCTCCGCCACCGGATGGTTCGCGGTGTGCGCTGCCTATCTGTCCATGAAGCCCCGGGTCGCAGACCGCTTGATCGCTCTGCTGGGCGTATTGGTTGGTTTGGCGATGGTGCTGATGAAGTTGCTCCCATTTGTCCCGGGACACTTTTCCATATGGGAGTGGCTCGTGCTCGGGCTATGGATTATTCTTGGCACGTTGGTAGGCCGCGCGCGCGGCAGACAACTTGCAACCGGCGGCAACGCGAACACCACTGTTGATTCGCGAAAAACTGACCACGAAAGAAACTCATGACCAAATCCCGCTTTCTCACGTTGGCAGTCTTGCTGATCGTGTCTGCCCTTGCCTTCGCCGCTGACCACGCCGCTGCCGACGCACCCTTCGACCTCGTCATCAGCAACGGACACATCATCGACGGCACCGGCTCCCCGTGGTACTCAGGCGACATCGGAATCCGCGATGGCCGTATCGCTGCCATCGGCAATCTCTCTGGCGCCGCCCGCAAGCGTACTGTTGACGCCAAAGGCAGAGTCGTTGCTCCCGGCTTCATCGACATGCTCGGCCAGTCCGAGGCGACGATCCTGGTCGATCCGCGCCTGCCTTCTAAGATTTATCAGGGCATCACCACCGAGATCACCGGAGAGGGTGGATCCGCCGCTCCTTTGAACGATGCCATCATCGAGGCGGATCGCGCCGGATACGAACATTACAAGATCAATCCCGACTGGCGGACGTTTCGTCAATATTTCTCGCGTCTCGAAAAGCAGGGCATGGGGATCAATCTCGCCAGCTACGTGGGTGCGACTCAGGTGCGGCGAATGGTGCTGGGTGACGCCGACGTGCAGCCTACGCCCGAGCAACTCGACAAAATGAAAGCTCTGGTGCGCGACGCGATGCACGACGGGACCGTCGGAGTGTCGACTTCGCTGATGTACGCGCCCGCTCCCTATGCGAAAACGGAAGAGATTATTGCGCTGGCCTGGGAAGCCTCGAAGTTCGGTGGCGTCTACGCGACGCACATGCGCAACGAGAGCGACAGCGTTCTGGAGTCCATCGACGAGGCGGTTCGCATCGGCCGCGAGGCGCATATCCCGGTTGAGATATGGCATTTCAAGGTGGCTGGCAAAGCCAACTTTGGACACATGCCCGAGTTGGTGGCGCGGGTCAACAAGGCGCGCGCCGAAGGCGTTGACGTGGAGGCGGACACCTACGCCTACACCGCATGGTTTAACAGCATGTCGGCTTTCGTTCCTGCCTGGGCGCATGACGGCGGCGATGCGAAACTGATTGAGCGGTTGAAGGATCCCGCAAGCCGCGCGCGCATTCGGAAAGACATGGAGACGCCTTCCAAAGAATGGGATAACGAGTGGGACGAGATCAGCGGCCCGCAGGATGTGATGATCAGCGTGGTCCAGAATCCCGCGCTGAAAAAGTTTCAGGGCAAGCGGCTCACGGAAGTCGCGAAGACCTTGAATAAAGATCCGATGGACACGCTCTTCGATCTGCTCATTGAAGACAAGGCGTTCACCGAGTGCGCGGTGTTTGGTATGTCCGAGCCCGACGTTGTGCTGGCCTTGCAGCAACCGTGGGTTTCCATTGACAACGACTCGTCCGGCACGTCGCCCGAGGGCATCCTCGGCGAGGAGCACCCGCACCCCAGAGCCTACGGCACATTCCCGCGCATCTTGCGAAAGTATGTTCGAGAGGAAAAGAAACTGACGCTTGAAGAGGCAATCCGCAAGTTCTCGGCGCTGCCCGCCCAGCGCATGCGGCTTACGGATCGTGGCGTGCTGAAGCAGGGTATGTGGGCGGACGTGGTGGTGTTTGATCCGGAGATGGTGCGTGATGTCGCAACTTTCGACGATCCGAACCGGCTGTCGGAAGGCATGGAGTACGTGCTCATCAATGGAGTGCCCGTGATCGAGAACGGAAAGATGACTGGCGCGCGGCCGGGGAAAGTGTTGCGAGGAGCAGGGTACGAACCGTAAGCAGCTTCCAAAAACACCTGTAGAGACGGGGCTTGCCCCACCGCACTCGCGCGGCGGAGACGCGGCAAGCCGCGTCGCTACGGGGGGATCAGACAGCCGGGTTTACGGTTTGACGGTCTCCGCGCCTTCTTCCACTCGCTTGGCTTCGGTTCGATTCGCTTCCCGATGACCGACTGGCGCGACGTGCGGTTTGGCGAGCGTCCCGGTGAGCGTCCACGATTGCTCGTCACCACGCGTCAACACGAAGTCGAAACCGCTGCCCGGGGAAGCCGTTCCTCTTACCTGGTAAGTGCCGTCGCGCGATTCCAGTCTGCCGGCGGAGAGTTCCCAAGCACCTTTTTTCAGATGCAGCTCTCCGGCGAACCGATGCACTGGCAGCGGCACGGACGATCCCGGAATTTCAATATGCGGCAGGCTGCCGTTCCGCATCACGAACTGTAACTTACCATCGGCGTGCTCCAGCACCGGACGGAAGCTGTCTCCGGATCCATCCAGTTCGAAATTCCCGGTGGCTGTCCCGGAAATCCAGTCATCGTTCATCAGAGTGCCCACCTGCGCCAGCGAAATGTCTTGCAGCGTGCCGGTGCCGTGGTAGCGAACGGTCTGAGTCGACGCATCATGATTCGATACATCATGATTGGATACATCAACGATCCAGTTCCCCTGATGCGTGCCCTGCAGCAGTTGTCCGCGCAGCGCCGTCAGCGTGATCTTGCCTCGATCAACTTCCACTTGCGTCGCAACCTGGCTAGCCGACATCTTCTTCAACCCGAACCGGCCGACATGCAAGTTGCCATGCGCCTGGATCGCAAGCAGCGGCGAAGGGCCCAGGGGATCATTGGAACCGGAATTAGAATTGGAATTCAAGATGCGGTACCACGGACGCTTGGCCGGATGCGGCGTGAACCATTCGCCGAGATCTCCGGTCGAAAGCTGGTCGGCCGTGAGATCGAACTGAAACACACAAGTTGGAACGATACCCGCGACGACGGCCGGAGCGGCGGCTGGTGCGGCGCCCGGAGCCGCGCAATGCCGGGGCGCTGTAATTTCGCCGCTCCAATGAGTGCTTCCGGTCCGGGCAGAAATCTTCTCCATCATCACTGCGTCCGGATCGAGAGACATGGTCGCTGAAATAATCTGAATTGGTGTATTCAGGCCGCGCATTTCGGCCCGCACATTTCGCAGTTGAGCCGTCCCAACCGCAATCGGAGCGGCAAAGCCCTGCCAGGAACCGGAAGTAGTCACGTCCAACTGGGCCAAACCTTCTGCCGCTGGGCGGGTTGCCGGCAATCCCAACACGTCCTCCAGCCGAAACACGTCTTTCAGTTCCATGTCGCCACGAAGAGAAAAAAGGTAACCGCTGACGGACATCCACCCCGCGCC
>Ga0210384_10008807_pt1 | contig 10485 bp, 7 predicted proteins | sample IncBWH2MmetaG_FD_160574 | JGI IMG/M metagenome (GOLD analysis project Ga0210384, IMG submission 160574) | Forest soil microbial communities from Barre Woods Harvard Forest LTER site, Petersham, Massachusetts, United States - Inc-BW-H-2-M | ecosystem: Environmental > Terrestrial > Soil >...
TAAAAAACATGCCACTACCGCGGCTATAACAACACCATTGCCTCGAGCGCCCGGGTCTGCCTGTAGACCGTCAGGATAATTCCATTCACTCGTGATCCATGTTGACCTAGGCAACTCCCCGACGCTCATTTCACGACCGGAAGCCTGAGCGATCTCGTTTTGCGGTGTTCCGCTGTCTAACGATTGGCCAAAATTTCGCCCAAACCCAGACCTAAGTGGTGTCTCTACCATCGGTTCTGGGGGCGAAATCTGAGGTGGTTCCATCTTCAAATCGTGGTCGAGATTGAAGGGGCTGTCGGTGCGCTCGGCAGCAGAGGACGCTACGGCGGGCGAACTTATTTCCGCCAACCATTTCCTCAGTGCATTGAGAAATTCTGTTGATACATCGGTGAACTGCAAACCTGCCACTTTGCCTTCATCCTTTGTCCACTTAATTTCACCGTACCCTTCCAATTTCTCGGTGCCATGAATGATGAAGGAAAAGGGAATTCGACCGCTGGGGCGAACGGAGGTTACCGCGCGAAACGTAAATCCTTCTTCGGAGACACCTAACATCATGCCCCCGTTTCGGGCCTCCAGCTCGACATAAACCAATTGATCGAGCTTTATGCTAGAAAATTGCGAAGGCACAGATTTGTCAATCATTCGTCTGGCGCCTGCCTATAAGTAGTTGCGGGACCCCAATGCCAGGAACAAGAAATGACGCTCCGACGGTGCGCTCTTTAGGGCATTTAGCGGAAAACTCGCGTACAACCGACAGAGCGATCGCCGGCCCCAGGCAGGGCATACAGTGTGTCATATATCCCTCCACCAAGTGTAGCTCCGATTTAGAATCGCCCCTAGCGCTGGCCATTCACGGTGGAAAACTGTTCTATTATGAAGCGAACATTTTCCGTTTGATGCGCCGCCAAGCGCTTTTGTCCGTACTTCGGTACCAGTACTCTGTCCCTCGTGTCCCGCCTATGCCGCATAATATCAATAGCTTAGAGATTTGGCGCCTCTTTCTGAGTTTGCCGTCCTGTTGGCGAATTGGATGCATTCTTATTGGCATCAGCCCATGGTCACCGCGTCGACAATTCGAACTAATCCTCCAAACTCAGCCAACACGCCTCCTCCCGACCACGTGCTTTTTGGACAGTCCGCGGCTATGAACGAAGTTCGTCTTCGAGCCGAGAAAATATGTAAAACCAACGTACCGGTTCTGCTTTGTGGCGCAGGCGGAACTGGAAAAGAGGCCATGGCCCAGTGGATTCACGCCCGGTCCCCATTTAGACAGGGCCAGTTCGTGAAGGTAAACTGCGCCGCGATACCTGGCAATCTGCTGGAGAGCGAGCTCTTTGGCTATGAAAAAGGGGCATTTACAGGCGCACATGTTTCAAAACCAGGGCGGGTGGAACTGGCCCACAACGGAACGTTGTTTCTGGACGAGATCGCGGATCTGGAAATGGGCCTGCAAAGCAAGATTCTACATTTCTTGCAAGACGGCTGTTTTTCGCGTATCGGAGATCAGTCTGAACGAACGGTGTGTGTGCGCGTAATTTGCGCTACTAATAAGGACCTGGAACAGGAGATCGTGGCTGGAAATTTTCGCTCCGACTTGTTTTACAGAATTAATGTCGTTCGATTTCGTTTACCTCTGCTTTGTGAACGCAAAGAAGACATTCCCGTATTGGCGGAATATTTCCGCACGTTGCACGAACAACATTTCGCGATCAAATCGAAACCTCTTAGCCCGGAAATGATTGAGTATTTGCTGAATGCCAAATGGCCTGGAAATGTGCGCGAGCTTTCAAACGGTATGGCTCGCCATGTGCTGATCGGGCCGGAGGCCACTATGAGCCAAACCGTCGCAGCCGGGCGAACTTCCATCAAATCGCAAATCAGAGTGGCTGTAGGGGCGGTGCCCCTGAAACGCATCGCGAAGGCGGCCATACAGGAACTTGAGCGTAGCGTGATCCTGGATTCCTTGCGCGCCCACCAGTGGAACCGACGCAAAACTGCCGCGGCATTGCAAATCAGCTATCGAGCACTAATCTATAAAATTCGAGATGCTGGATTGACTTCCAGACGCCCAGTGCGCGTCTCAGGCCGCCCCGAACAAAATCCCCTCGCAAAGCTATAAAGCAGGTAAAGTCCATAAAGAATTACCTTTTATAACTTAGTTAATAATGCATATTATTAGCAAGTAGTAAAGACGGGGCAGCGCTTTTTGTCCCTTGGGGCAGGTACTACCTGCACCAAATTGGGACGACCCACCAGTAGTTCCAATACACGTCCGAACTTTAGTCTTCCCTTGGTGCAGCTTCGGGGGAGAAATGGCTAAGTACTATAAGGGCTGGAGGCTACTAGGGCGGGGAATTGTTGCAACATCAAACTTCGCGGGAGCGCTGATTTTATGGAGCGTGGTCCTAACAGGATTGCTATGGACGAGCGGCTGTACAGGAATGGTCAACGGCCAAAATAACGCCCAATCCGCCGTTCAGGTAATCCCCGGGGCCTTGGATTTTGGAAGCGTAGGGGTAGGCAAACAGGTTTCACACACCGCTACGATCGTGAACAATAGCAAGACAACTGTAACGCTGACGAGAGCCACCATTTCTGCAACCGAGTTTTCCATCTCGGGACTGAAATTTCCGCTTTCCTTGCCTGTCGGGCAGAAGTCCAATTTCACCGTTTGGTATAAAGGAAGCCGAGCGGGCAAAGCAGCCGGTACATTGAGTTTCAATGGGGAACCTGGCTCTACGGATCCCGTGATGCTGAGCGCGTCAACCGCCAGCCCTGCTCAGCAATTGACCGTATCACCGGCCAGCCACAACTTCGGAAACGCTACGGTGAACACCGTCGCAAACGCCGCGCTAACCCTCACGAATTCGGGCGGGGCGAACCTCACCATTTCTCGCATTGCGGTCTCCGGGACCGGCTTCGACGCAAGCCCGATCAAGGTGCCAGCGACAGTCCCGGCAGGCGGCAACCTCGTTCTTGATCTCACCTTTTCCCCAAGAACTACTGGAAACTTCTCTGGCGCCGTAGCCGTTTCAAGCGACGATGCAAATACTCCAACAACGACCGTAACCCTGGCCGGGACTGCGACGACTCAGACGATTGGAAAGCTTACTGCGACACCCGCGGCCCTCAATTTCAACAATGTAAAGGAGGGCAGTACGGCCTCGGCGGTGACAACGTTGAAAAACGTCGGGACCGCTAATGTGACCCTTTCGCAGATCAACCTCAGCGGGTCGGGATTTTCTGCGTCCGGTATTGCTACTCCACTGCTGGTCGTGCCCGGCGAAAGCCTGACTTTGACGGTGAAATATAGCCCCACGTCGACCAGGACCAGTAGCGGCGATATTTCCTTAGTCAGCGCCCAAGGCGGTATTACCAGCGTCAGTGTTTTTGGAACTGTGTCGCAGTCGGGGCTCACCCTGTCGCCGGCCAGTATTAACTTTGGTACCGCGGTCACTGGCGTAGCTAATACGCAAACCGTTCAGATCGCCAACCCGGGCAGCATACCCGTCACGATTTCGGCAGCGAATATTTCTGGCGCCGGCTTCAGCACTTCCGGATTAGCTGTACCACTGATTTTGAGCGCAGGCAAGACAGCCACCTTCAACGTGCAATTCGATCCCAAATCCGCAGGAGCTTCCGCTGGAAGCCTGTCCCTTGTGAGTGACGCCACCAATCCACCTTCTGCCATTGCCCTGAGTGGCGCGGGCATGGCTCCGGGTTTGCGCCTGGCTGTGAATCCCCTCAACGTAAATTTCGGAAACGTCAATGTGGGAACCACCGCGTCTCGCAGCGTGACGCTAACGAATACCGGCAATTCCAACGTGGTGATTTCCCACGCGGCTTTGACGGGAGCAAATTTATCGTTATCGGGTGGATCGGCCGTAACACTGTCCCCTTCGCAAAGTATTACCTTAACGGTGCAGTATTCGCCCACGACCGCTGCGTCTACTGCGGGCACGCTCGCGATCGTCAGCGATGCTAACGGGGCACCCTCAGCTATCCCGATTTCGGGGAACGGCGTAACCCCAGCCCAGCACACCGTGATGCTTTCCTGGAACGCCAGCAATTTTGCAACTGGATATAACGTTTACCGCAGCGCTACCAGCGGTTCTGGATATGCGAGGGTGAACTCCGGTCCTGACGGGACATTAACCTACAGCGATGCTAGCGTGCAGAATGGCCAAGCCTATTACTATGTCACGACAGCAGTTGACGCTGCGGGGCAAGAGAGTCCGTACTCCAGCGAAGTATCTGTACTTATTCCCTAATTCTGCGGAGTCCCACTGAGGCTCGGGGAGCCCTTAGCGAAACACGGCTCCCTGACCCGGTAAGTTAGGTCAATTTGCCCATCTGACGGAGTTCTGCCAGATAAGGCGGAAGCGCTTCGCGCCAGTGACGCACGGTGATTCCAAGCGCATGCAAGGCGGCGGGCGACAACACCGAATAAGCAGGCCTTCTGGCAGCACGGGCCGCTTGTACAGTATCTATTGGTTTAACACGGTTATTTTTGCCGACCTGCCGGAGAATCTCCTGTGCAAATTCGAACCAGGAACAGGTACCCGAGTTCGTAACGCTTACAAAGCCTCGCGCTTCAGCATGAACCAAACCCCGGATCGCCGCGGCTAGATCGCGGGTGTAAGTCGGGGAACCGACCTGATCGGCGACTACCGTCAATTCAGGACGGGTTTCAGCGGCGCGAAGTATCTTTTCAGGGAAACTCGATCCCGACGCGCCAAACAGCCAGGATGTGCGTACGATGCACCAATCTCGCAGGCTAGCTTGTATCGCCTGCTCCCCGCGAGCCTTCGATTCGCCGTACACATTAATAGGAGCTATCGGATCTGCCGGTTCGTAGGGACGTGTCCCTTGGCCATCAAAAACGTAATCGGTACTGATGTACAGGACTTTCGCGCCGTACTTCTCCGCCAGCACAGCTACATTTTCTGTGCCTTTTCCATTTACGGCGAAAGCGCCCTCAGGATCCCGCTCACTGCCATCTACGTCTGTATAAGCCGCGGTGAGCACGATCCATTCCGGACGCATGGCGGTGATCAAACGCTCCACTTGTTCGTAGTTTCGAATATCAGCGTCGCGCGAGGTGGCCGGTATTAGCTCATCGTCCCTCCACTCCTGGACAATGTCTTTTCCCAGCATTCCATTGGCGCCAATGAGGAGTACGCGCATCTGCTACTTGAATTGCGTCTCCCAGTCGTAGCCGATATTCGGGTCGTTGTATGCCAGGCGCAGCTCATCGGCTGGATTGTAGTGACGGTCTGTAAAGTACAGCAGGTTGATAGGCTCAATCCCGAGCGCCTTGTAGCCGTGACCCACACCCGGCGGAATGAGAATTTCCCAGGGACGAAAACGGCCGACATACAGTGTATTAATCAAGCCAAAAGTTTTTGAATGGCGGCGCAGATCACACAGAAAAACCTGGAGCATGCCGGAAACCGGAGCCCAAAGATCGGTTTGCTCCGAATGGTAGTGAATCGCTTTGATCGTTCCGGGATAGGTAAGCGTAAAAGAGACCTGAATATTTTTTGTACCGTCGGGTACCATCCCGGAAGCAAGTCCCTTTCCGAGGCGCGCAAGCTCCGTGAAGAAACCACGGTCATCCGGGAAAACCTGCAATGGCTCGACGCGTACGCTTTCAATCAGATCGGGTGAATCCGCTTTGGCAATTATTTTGCCCAGAGTCTTTTCCGTCCGCCCACAAATAGCCAATTCGAGGCCATTCTTGGTTCCGAGAGGAATAATTTTTTCCGATGCTTGCTGATTCGTCGATACATCCACCGGCATAATCGCATCTCCTGAAGGACTCTGATGTTGGTCTACGTTATTGAATCGCGCTAGCCGCCTGAAGTCTGTTCCAGCGCGCGGCGCGATTCGTCGGCGATGGGAGAACCTGGATTCAAACTGATCACTTTTTCAAATTGTGCGCGGGCGCGAGCGTTGTCATTCAATTTTTGATAGGTCACGCCCAGATGATAGCGGTAGGCGGCGTTGTCAGACACTTTCTTTACCGCTTCTTCCAGCAAGGGCTGGGCCACCGAGTAAGCGCCATTACGATAATACGCCCACCCTAGAGTGTCGGCGGTATTGGGCGAATTCGGCAATCCTCGCCGCGCAGCCTGCGCCAGCGTCAGCGCCAGGTTAACGCTGCCATTATGCTCCAGCAGGATGTAAGCGAGATTGTTGGCGGCCTGCGGATTATCGGGCTGCATCGATAGCGCCTGTTGGTATATTGTTTGCGCCTTTTGCCAGTTGCCGGCGCTTTCATACAATCCGCCGAGCGCTACCTGGAGCGCGGCGCTGTTCGGAGCAATTTCGATAGCGCGTCGGTAGGTGGAGATTGCCTCATCACGCGCCCCTCGGCCAGCTTGTACCTGCGCCAGCAACACCACCGCGTTTACATTTTGTTTATCAATTTGCAGTGCTCGCTCAAGCGCCCGTTCCGCCTCGCCGGGCTGCTTATTCTGAAGCAGTGCCTGAGCCTGAAGCAGGTAGAGTTGCGTGTTGTTGGGATTTTGTTCGATGGTAGTTTTGAGCAATTGCAAAGCGTCGTCCGGTTTGTTCCGCCGAAAATCCACATCCACCAACCCTTGCACAGCCTCTACTGAACCGGGTTCGTGGCTCAAGGCCTGGCGATATAATGCTTCAGCCTCATTTAAACGTTTCTGGAGAGCGCGCAACTGCCCAAGCTTTACGTAGCCCAGCGCCTTGTCCGGAGCATTAGTAACTAACTGATTGAGGTCCGCTTCCGCGCTCGCAGCATCATTCTGATTCATGCGCGAGGTGGCATCGAATAAATATCCCTCCGCTGCACGCGGCGCGATCTTTTTCAGCTCCACCGCAATGTTGTGCAACCCGGACCAGTCTCCTCGTTGCACGGCGATTTCACCAAGGGCGCGCCAGGCTTCATAAAGTGAAGGACTAAGACGCACAGCCTCGCGCAATGCGCTCTCCGCTTCCTGCGGCTTTCCTTTTTGGCGCAGCGCCAGTCCCATTTGGTAATGCGCGAAAGCGTTATCCGCGGAGGCATGCAATGCTTGCTGCAACGTTTGAATACTGTCGTCCACTTTTCCTTGTTGCAGTTGGATCTCGCCCCTGAGCGCCAGTCCTTCGATATCCTGCGGCGAGTTCTTCAGTAGATCATCCGTGAGAGACGCGGCCTCATCGATACGATGGTTTAGTACTAGCAATTGAATGTAGGTTTTGCGTACTTGCCGGTCCTTGGGATGCTGTGACGCCAGCGCGGAAAATTCCGAGAGGGCGTTGGTATTTTCCCCGCGTCCTAGATAATAATCACCGAGCATGCGGTAAGCGCCAGGATCGTCCTTCAATTGTTGTTTGGTCTCGACCAGGGTTTTTTCAGCGAGCGCATCCTGCCCCTGGTTCATATACACACTGGCCAACGCGGCTCGTGGCATCGGATTGCTCGGAGCACGGGTTATTGCTGCTTGAAATTCCTCGACTGCCTGTGTCCAGCGGCGTTGCTGTTCGTAGAAGCTTCCCAGCGTCATCATTGCGGTGACGCCGGTGGAGTCCAGAGCTTTGGCCTTCTTGAGAGTCGCTTCAGCGCTTGTTGCGTCTCCGGTCCTGGCCTGCAGAGCGCCCAGGTTCAAGAACACAATAGGCTGGTCGGGCGCCATGAGCGTAGCCTCTTGCGCCTCCCGGAGCGCCTTTTTCAAATCTCCCAGAGCCGCGTCTGCGGAGGACAGGACTATCTGTGCCTCGGCACTCTTGGGATTACTTTCAAGGATCATTAAAGCGCGATCTTTGGCGTCTTGTGCCTTCCCGCCACGCAAAGATAACTTGGCCAGCTCCAATTGAGCCGCCCAATTTTGTGGGTCCAGTTCGACAGTACGAGCGAATTCGCTATAGGCGGAGGCGAAGCTGCCCATCTTCATTTGAGACTGGGCCAGCTTGTAGTGCGCTTGCGCGTAGTGCGAGTCCACTTGCAGGACTTGGCCATAATAGATGATGGCCTCAGGGTATTTGCCCTCGTTAAATTCGTGGTCCCCGCGCTCCATGGCCTTCTGAATACGAGTGGCAGGGTCCCGATGACACGACCACATTAACGACGATGCAGATAGGAAAAGCGCGAACAGCAGCGCCAAACGTTGTAGATTAAAGCTCATATTGTTCTAAGCGGCCCCAACCGCGACCTTACCATGCAAATTTATCCTCCTCGAATACCAAATAGAAGGATAACTTCAGGCCCTAGTTCTAGGGTTATTAAACCAAGCCCCCTGAGACCGCCAGGCCGCGGACAAAGCAGCCACAATGTGGCACAACAGTTCCACTCCCCGCCATAGCTGAATTACCAGGCCGAACGCCCCTCTCAGAATAGAATGTCTGCTTGCTTAAGCCTATGATATTATTGGTCTTAGCTAACAATCAGTAGGGTCTATCGGATGGCTCGGGAGAGCCGGGTTGGCATGGCCCGTGCATCATAATAGAGCGACATCACACCACGAGTCGTACAGTGTATTATAAGCTTTCCCCGTAATTTACGAGCTCAGGAAAGAAATCTAAAGAGGTAGACATGGCTGCAAATCGCGAGCTGAATTCGACAGACGCAAAACGGGTTTTGAGGCGCTACTGGTGGATTCTACCCATCAGCACCGTCCTATTAACCATAATTAGTTGGGTTGCGGCCAACGTACTACCGAAGCGTTATACCTCCCAGACCATGGTGCTCGTGGAGGAGCCTTCCGTACCTTCCAAGTACGTCGAGCCGGTCGGCACCGATGATTTGAATCATCGCCTCGCGACTATGCAGGAACAGATTTTGAGCCGCTCCCGCCTGCAACCCATTATTGAAAAGCTAAATCTTTACCCAGAAGACCGAGGTCGGGTGCACATCGACGACCTGGTCGAAAAGCTACGCAGCGCAATCACCGTCAAGCCCGTGGAATCTATGCAGGGCACCGGACCACACCAGTTGCCGGGGTTCTATATTGCAGCGACATTTGACACTCCACAGCTTGCCCAGCAGGTTTGCACCGAAATCACCTCCATGTTCCTCGCGCAGAATGCCCGTCAGACCGAACAGCAAGCCACGCGCACCACCAGCTTCCTGGGCGAGCAACTTGCCGAAGCAAAGAAAAAATTGGACGAAGAGGACGCGAAACTCGCGGAATTTAAACGTCAGCATCCGGGCTCATTACCGGAAGACACTCAAACGAACCTGGGCATCCTGATGGGTACAAACTCGCAAATGGAAGCCAATACCCAGGCCTTGAGCCGGGCCCAGCAAGAGAAAGCCTTCAACGAATCCTTACTGCAGCAAGAGGAAGCTAACTGGAAGACGCGCACCAGTGGGGGACCAAATATGGACTCCGCGGACCAGCAGCTTACTCTCTTGCAGGATCAACTCACGGCTTTACTGTCCCGCTATACTCCCGATCATCCAGATGTGATCAAGACCGAGAGCCAGATTGCCGAACTCAAGAGACGCATGGCTGAGCCACCTAAACCGACTCCTCCCAACGCGTCCGCGCAATCAGCCCATGAACCGCCCCAGATTCAACTGTTGCGTGCCAAATTGAAGCAAGATGACTTAACCATCGCCAATTTGATGCGGGAGCAGGCACAAATCCGGTCACAGTCGGCCCAACTTCAGGGACGCATGCAAGCGACGCCCATGGTCGAGCAGCAGTACAAGGAAATCACTCGCGATCATCAAACCGCTTCTGATATTTATAATGAACTGCTCAAAAAGAGCCAAAGCTCCACGATGGCCGGCGCTTTGGTGCACACACAGGACAGCGAACAATTTCGTGTATATGACCCACCAAACCTTCCGGAAAATCCGTCCTTTCCAAAGAAGCCTTATTTTCTTGGCGGAGGCGCAGTGGGCGGCCTGGCAATCGGGTTTGGTATTTTGTTCCTGCTCGCCATGATGGATAAAACCATCCATAGCGAACACGACGCGGAACTTTTCTTGCAGCTCCCGGTGTTGACGGTGGTACCCACTCTAGCTGTGACTGGATTAAACGGGAATAACGCAGTGGCCGACCGCAAAGATCACATTTTTAGCGGAGTCTAAACGGCTACGCGGAATATGAGGAAGCAATGAGCAGGATTCACGAAGCGCTAAAAAAAGCTGCACAGGATAAAGCCGCGCAACCGCCCAGGGTTGTAACTGCCGACTTGGTGGAGGGCGCTGCCGAGATCAATCGCCACATTGAGCCGCCCGAAGACATGATGCGCGTCGAAAATATGCGTGTCCCGGGGATCGATGCGCGATTCAAGGAAACGCGCTTCCTCAATTATGAGGAGCTGATCAAACGGTGTAGCCATCCGCAGTGGACCCTGGATGCGAGAAATAGCGTTTTCGTGGGTGGTGACAGTGATCGCATCGGCGCAGAACGCTTTCGCACGCTGCGCTCGCGCTTGTACCAGATCGCGGGAACCCAGCAGTTGAAGAAATTACTCATTACCAGCAGTATCCCGGCGGAAGGAAAAACCTTC
>Ga0210384_10008808_pt1 | contig 10485 bp, 6 predicted proteins | sample IncBWH2MmetaG_FD_160574 | JGI IMG/M metagenome (GOLD analysis project Ga0210384, IMG submission 160574) | Forest soil microbial communities from Barre Woods Harvard Forest LTER site, Petersham, Massachusetts, United States - Inc-BW-H-2-M | ecosystem: Environmental > Terrestrial > Soil >...
CCCCGAAGGGCCCGCGCATTCCCGGACCCCGGCCCCCGCCCTCGCCGGGCGGCGGTGAGGGGTCCCGGCCGCGCTTGCCGAAGGGGATCGTCTTGCTGATGCGTAGGTTGACCATGACGAAGGCGGGGCCTTCGCCGAGATTGCGCGGAATGATCGTCTCGCCGCTGATCGGGCTCGGATCCAGGAGGCCATAGGGTGTCGACACCACGCCCAGCCGGCTCGGGTCGCTCGCGAAGGCGGGGCGGTCGGTGAAGAGGCTGTCCCGGTTCAGGTCGCTGCCAATCGTGATGTTGAAGGGACGGCCGGTGGAGGCGAGGATGAACGGGCTCACGCGGACTCCCCACGGTCCCGAGAAGTTGCCCCCCAGGACGAAGCGGTGGCGCACGTCGATGGCCGCCCTCCCGTACTCCCCGGAAAGGTCGTACTGGTTGGCCGGGAAGGTATCGACCCCCTCCGTGTCGCTTCGGGCCCAGGCCAGGAAGTACCGAATGAAGACCGTGAGGGTGCGGCTCAGTCGGTTGTTGACGCCCACGATCCATTGATACTGGTTGAGGCGCCCGGTGGATTCCATCTGGTAGACGTTGCCGGCGGCCGACCCCAGCGGGAGCTGGCCGTCGGGCAGGGGAGCGTTGATGTTGCGGGAGCGGAGCAGGCGCCGGCCCTGGGAGGCGATGAACGTGCCCGTGACGGTGAAGTTGGCGGGGAGCTGTTGCTCGAGGCTCAGGGACGACTGGATGGTGTAGGGAGCCTGCAGGTCGGGGGCGGCCCGCCAGGTCGTCTGGGGAAGAGCGAAGGCGGCGAGGTCCTGCGCCGAGGGCAGGCTCACGACGTTGCCATTTTCGTCGAAACGGATCCGGTCGAGAACCGCGGGGTCGCTCACCAGGTACTGCTGCTCAAGGATGCCGTTGAACCGGCGGGCCCGCAGCGTGAGGTCCTCCCCGAAGCGGTCGTAGAAGAGGCCGAAGCCGCCGCGGATCACGGTGCGCGGCTGGCTAGAGGCGCTCTTGGTGAGGGGGGACCATGCGAAGCCCAACCGGGGGGCCAGATTGAGCCGGCTGTCGATGTTGTTTTGGGTCTCGTAGCGCAGCCCGACGCTCAGGAGCAGATCCGGGCGCAGGCGCCAGTCGTCCTGCACGAAGGGGGCAAGGTCCCATTGGCTCACCTGGGCCTGGGGGTCCCCCCCCACGATCTGGAATTGGCTGGCGCCGCCGCCGAGACGACGAATGTCCGCGGAAGTGAACCCCAACCTCTGGAGGACCAGCGTCCGCTGAAAGCGTTCGATGCTGGTGAGGGGCGTCAGGAGGGGGCGCCCGTCCGCGCCCAGAACGGGCTGGTTGTTGGCGTCCAGGACGGGGCCGAGGCCAGGCGCAAAGAGCACGCTCCCGCCGAAGCCCTGGCGAGCGAGGTCGGTCTCGCTCACCGTCCGGAGGCGCGCCCCCGCGCGCAGCGAGTGTTTCCCCAGAGTCCAGGAGGTCATGTTTTGCAGCTCCCAGCGGTGCTGGTCGTTGAAGGAGGGCCCCACCTGGGCCCCCCCCCCGGTGAAGGCGTCCTGGACCTGCAGGGTGGGAACCAAGTCGTCGCCGTTCTTGGTCTGGTGTTCACTCCAATAGCGCAGGCGCGTCTCGCTGATCACCTTTCCGACCACCGCCGTCTCCGTGAGCTGGAAGGTGTGCTGCTTCCCCGAGGTGCTGTAGGCGCGCGACGGCAACGAGAAGCCGCCGATTCCCGCTTGATCCTGCCCGGATGAGGTGTAGGTGTAGCGGGCACTGAGGCTGTGCGCTTGACTCACTTGCCAATCGAGACGAGGGCTGAAGGTGGTGCGCTGCTGGGGGGTGACCACCGCCTGGCTCAGGGGGACGATTGTGAGTGTCGGGTCAAGAACAGCGGCGTTGATGATCTGATTGTCGTTCACGTCCCGCCGGTCGAAGTCCAGGAAGAAGGAAGCCTTCCCGGCCACCAAGGGCCCGGCCAGATTGCCGCTCCAGTTCCGGCGCTGGTAGGGCGGCTTGTTGGGGGCGAAGGGATTCCGGCTGTTCAGGCCATCGTCGTTGAAGCGGAAGGAGGTCTCGGCGCGGAGTTGGTCCGTACCGGCCTTGGTGAAGATCTCGATGCGGCCGAAGCCGAGACGGTCGTACTCGGCGGAGAAGGGGTTGGCGTTGATCCGGATCTCACGGATGGAGGACTTGGGGGGGGTCCGACCGCCTGTGAAGCCGTCCACGAAGATCTGCCCTCCGTTGGGCCCCGCCGCCGGACCGGCGAGGGCCTGGAGGGCCTCGACCATGTCGTCGGGGTCGTCGGGTAGGGCATCGAGGTCCTCTCCCTTGATGATGATGGCTCCCGCGTTGTTCTCGGGCTCCAGGCTGAGGGCGGGCGTCGTCTCCTTCACGGTTACGGTCTCGCTCACCGGAGCCACGGCGAGCGGAACCTCGAGGGAAGTCGTGCGCCCGGCGGACAGCCGAACCGAGGGGTTGGCATAGGGCGTAAAGCCGTCCTTGGTCACGTCGACCGCGTAGCGCCCCGGCACCAGCCCGACCAGGTTGTAAACGCCCCCCGAGTCTGTGGTTCCCTCCTTCGCCCCCTTCGGTCCCGTGGCCCGAACGGAGGCCCCCGCGATCACCCCCCCCGTGGCGTCGGTGACGCGGCCCGTGAGCGTCGCCGTCGAGGGGTTGTCCTCCGCCCTCGCCGCCCCCGCCGTGAGAACCAGGGCGAGGGCGGCAATAGTCGCCGGGGTCGTTCTCATGGTAGGCCCATGCCCAGCTCCATGAGGTCGACGGGAAGGCCGATGTCGGCCCCTCGCGGCCGGCCGGGGCGGGCCGGCGGCAGGAGGGCTTCCAGCCCCGCCACCAGGGTGATGGCATTGAGTCGCGCCGCGTCGCCCCCCTCCGTGCTGGAGACCAGGATCCGGTCTCCCGCCTTGAGATCGGCGAGGGTGGTTGGGGGAAGCCGCTCGAGCAGGTCTTCGGGTCCGGCGCCGGGGCTCCGCGGCCCCCGCCGCTCCCCCTCGCTGGCTCCCCCGGCCGGTCCTTCCCGGGCGCGGACCAAGCGCGCCGCCACCTCGGGCGGAAGACGCCGCACGCGGGCGTCCGGCCCCACCGCGACAGCCAGTTTCTTTCCCGACCCCTCGTCGCGCAGCGTGAGCTCGCTCCGTCCGGCGTCGACGGCGACGACCGCTCCGAAGACGGTGCGGAAGGTGCCGAAGACGATCTGCTCCGCCACCAGGCGGGCCCCGTCCAGGCTGCGCTCGCCTAGGGCGCGGAGCTGGTCGTCGACCCGCACCTCGTTGAGAGCGCTCGGCCGGGCGTCGCCGAACTTGACGGAGTCGGGCGCATACCGCCGGAAAGCGACCTTGCCGCTGCCCGTCTCGACCACCAGGATCGGCGCGGAGGCGGCCCGGCCAACCTGGAGAGTGATCTCGCCCTTCGCGGGGTCGATTGCCTTGACCACTCCCAGCACGCCGCGGCGGCGCCATTGCGCCCGATCCTCCTCCTGCTTGTGGGCGATGTCGTCGCGGGTCATCAAGACCACTTGGCGGGCCACGAGCGACCCCTTGTCCCCGGACAGGACGCCCCGCACCATGACGCGGTCTCCCTGCGCGATCTGCTCGAGACCGAGGGGGGTCGCGTCGGCCAGCGTGGTGGCCCCCGGTTTGGTGCGCAGGAGAACGGCACCCTCCGGGACCGTCACCAGGACGGAGCCGCCGCTGTCGGACTTGACCGTCAAACTCCGGGCGGCGGCATCGACGGCGGTGGCCTCCCCAACCAGGTAGTCCGGCTTTTTGTCCGCGCCTTGGCCGTGGAGGGGAGAGGCCAGGATGAGGACAAGACTCCCCCAGGAGGCGATGCCTGCCCGAACCAAGAGTCCTTGACGGTTCAGCATTCTGGAGCGCGAGGCGGGAAGCGGAGTTGCCAAGCTCAGAAAGGAGAGACCGGCTCCCGGCTCCCGGGGTTTAGGGACGGGGGTCGGATCCGGAGGACGGCGCCTCTCGCCCGGGTCGTCACTCCGCGGCCGCGACGTCATAGACCCGACGGACCGTCACCGGGCCAAAGGACCGTCCTTCGAGGCGGAGGATCACCACGAGCTGCTTCCGATCCGCCGAGAGGCCGAGGGTCTCCGTGACGCTCGGCCCCCGGTCCCGCTTGGTCTCGACGATCAAGTGACCGTTGTCCCACCGGGTCTTGACCTCGCCGCCCGTATCCGTCTTGTACTTCTGTCCGTCCGGGTGGAGCGTGCGCAGGCGACCGTCCTTTTCGAGAACCGCGATCTCGGCCTCGGTATGGGTGATCGTCATCTCGGCCGGGCCTTCGAGGAGACTGCTCAGGGTATCCGGGGAGTCTGCCGGGGGGCGAGCGCCGCCACCGCCTCCGCCACCCATCCGCCCGCCGCCACGGCCGCCCCCGTAACCGCCACCACCTCGGTGACCGCCCCCGGAGCCGCCCCCGCCGGGGCCGGAGCCTCCGGCCTGCCGCCCCGCCATCGCCTCGTTCACCTTCTTACGGGCGTCCTCGCTCTGCTCCGGGTTGAGGCGCCACCGCCCGGACAGGCTCGCATGTTCGGCCGCCTCGGGAGAGGGCGGAGGGCCTTGCGCGGGTCCCGCTGCTGCCGCCGCCAGCGTCACCGTCAGGATGAGTAGTCGGTCCATAGTCTTGCCTCCCGGGATGGGTTCCCGCGTCCGTTCAACACTCCAGTAGACCCGTGGCGGGGTGCGCAAGTCATTAAAGCACCGCAAAATACGTGTTAAACCCGTAAAGTCCTCGAACGGGGTCGGGCAAGTCCCGGCGAAAGCTCTCGTTCCCCGGCGAGAGTCCTTGACATGCTGAACAGTCTCTTTACGCGCTCTTAACCCATCGGTGGGGGGGCACTGGCATCATGTCCACATGAGAACACGATTCCGGGAAAGAGAGGTTCGCCGGGGGCTTCGTATCCTCGGCGTTGGGCTGGCCGTGCTCACGAGCGCTTGCGGGACCGCCGGCCTTCCCACGGGCGCCACCAGCACCCAAACCTTCACGGGGGTCTTGTCCGCCTCCGGCTCCTTCGCCCAGTCTGTGACCGTCGCGGGGAGCGGTGAATTCGATCTCACCCTCAGCAGCCTCACGCCGCAAACGACGATTACGGTGGGGCTAGGCATCGGGCAACCCGCGAGTGGAACCTGCGGCCTCCTGACCAGCATCGAGAACGCCAAAGTGGGCTCCCTGGTGTCCCTGACCGTGGTGCCCGGACCGTACTGCGTCGTGATCTACGATATCGGGAACATACAGGGCTCGGACACCTTCGCTCTCACCGTGGTCCACCCCTAAAGGGATTGTCTTGACCGGCCGACGGGGGAAGTGGACGTCCGCCGGGGGGCGGCCCATTGGCGGTGGGAGCGGCGGCGGAGATGCTGTTAAGAAGGTAAAACTCGGCCCCCGGGGGATAGGCTCTCCCAAGGGGAGTGCTAGACTCGCTTCCAGGTCTTGACGCCGCGATCTGCATTGCGCTTGCCCTCTTCCCTGACCGTGGGTGCGGTCGGGCTGGTCGGATTGCTCACCCTCCTCGCCGTCCTCCAGTACCGTTGGGTGGGCGAGCTGAGCGAGGCCGAGCTCGAGCGCCTGCAGGCCGGCGCGCACCGCCGGGCCGGCGCCTTCGCGGAGGAGTTTGACCGCGAGCTGACGCGCGCCTTCCTCTGGTTCACCCTCCCCCCCGGCGATGTCCGGGAAGGCCGTTGGCAGGGGCTTGTCCGGGCTTCCGAGCGCTGGCATTCGAGCGCCCCCCATCCCGCACTGGTGAAGGGGCTCTGCGTGGTTTGGGCCCGCAAGGATCTCCCCCCCGATCGGCTTGTCCTGGATCCCTCGGCGGGGCGCATGGTGACCGCGCCTTGGCCTTCCGAGCTGGCTCCCCTATTGGCGCGCCTGGAGAACGATCTGGCGGCCTCGCGCGCCGGCCGCGAGAGACCGTCCGGGTCTGGAGACGTGATCGACGAGGAGACTCCGGCCCTCGTCATTCCCACCTTCGACTTGGAGCTGACCGCCGAGGGCCGGGTGGTGCGGCGACGGGGCGGTTCCCCCCTGCTCGCCTTCACGGTTGTCCTCCTCGACCTCTCCTATGTCCACGACGGGTTCCTGCCCGCCTTGGAGCGGCGTTACTTCGATGGAGCGGACGGATTCGACTACTCGCTCCAAGTCTTCACCTCGCGGGCGCCGCAGACGCCGTTTTACACCTCGCCCGGAGAGGGGTCGCATCCCGAGCCCCCGGACGCGTCGGCTCGGATCCTCGACCTGCGCTTCGACGCCCGGAATCGAGACCTCCTCGAGGGCGTGGATTCTACCCTGGTGCCCTTCTGGAAGCGGCGCTTTGGGATCGAGGGACGCTCCGCCGCCCCCGGGCACCGTCCCCCCTCGTCCGGGCGTCCTCCCGGGGGCCACTCGGCCGAAGGCGAGGGGCGATGGCGGGTCGCCCTCTGGAACCGCGCGGGGGGATTGACGGAGGTGGTGACGGCCGCCCGCCGACGCAACCTGGGCATCAGCTTTGGGGTCTTGATCCTCCTGGGGACAAGCGTGACCTTGCTGGTGACGGCGGCCCGCCGCGCGGAGAAGCTGGCCGGCCAGCAGATGGAGTTCGTGGCGGGTGTTACCCACGAGCTGCGGACCCCCCTGGCGGTGATTCGCTCGGCGGGCGAGAACCTCGCGGATGGCCTGGTGAGAGACAGGGCACAGGTCTGCAGCTACGGGGCCCTGGTGCGCGATGAGGGGCGCCGGCTCTCGGAGATGGTGGAGCAGGTCCTCGAGCTGGCGGGCGCAGAGTCGGGCCGTCCGCCCGCGCCTCGCCGGCTCCTGCGGGTGGGGCCGCTGGTCGAAGACGCGCTGGCCAGCTGCGACCCCGCGCTCACGGCGGCTGGGGTCAGGGTGGAAACGGACGTACCCGTGGAGCTTCCCCTCGTGTTGGGGGACGAGGCTGCCCTGCGGCGGGCGCTGCGCAACCTGTTCGACAACGCCATCAAATACGGCGGTGACTCGCCCTGGCTGGGCATTCGTGCCAGAGCCGGCAACGGCGGGCGGGAGGTCTTGGTAACCGTGGAGGACCACGGTCTGGGAATCACGCCGGAGGACCTCCCCCGCATCTTCGAGCCCTTTTACCGGGGACGCCACGTTTCCTCCCGACAGATCCACGGCAGCGGGCTGGGACTAAGCCTGGTGCGGCGGATCGTGGAGAGCCACGGCGGGAGCGTGGTCGTGGAGAAGGGCGGCGGGGGGGGGAGCGCCTTCACCATCAGACTCCCCGCCCAGAGGGAGGCGGCCCCGGTTCCGACCGCGGAGGGCGGGCATGAAGAAGCGAATCCTGCTCGTTGAAGACGAACCCGGACTCCGATTGACCCTGACCGACCGCCTTTCCAGCGAGGGATACGAGGTGGCCACGGCCGCGGACGGAGACCAGGGCTTCCTGCGGGCTTCCAGCGAGGGGTTCGACCTCGTGATCCTCGACGTCATGCTGCCGGGCCGGAGCGGCTTCGACGTCTGCCGCGAGCTTCGGCAGCGCGGGGTAGAGGTTCCGCTGCTGATGCTCACCGCGCGGGGGCAGGTGGCGGACCGCGTCGTGGGCTTGAAGCTGGGGGCCGATGACTATCTCACCAAACCGTTCGAGGTGTCGGAGCTCCTGGCCCGGGTCGAGGCCCGGCTGCGGCGGCGGCCCGGCCCCATCACTCCTCCCGATTCCTATCGTTTCGGCCCCGTCCGCGTCGACTTTCGAAGAACCGAGGTCGAGCGCGACGGCGTCCCCCTGGACCTTTCCGCAAAGGAGTTCCATCTTCTGGGGTACTTCATCGAGCACCGCGGGTCCACCGTCACCCGCAACGAGCTTCTCGACGCGGTGTGGGGTTACGACGCCATACCGTCCACCCGAACCGTGGACGTGCATGTGGCGTGGCTGCGCAAGAAGGTGGAGCCCCAGCCCCACCGGCCCCGGTACATCCTGACCGTCCACGGGATCGGCTACAAGTTCGTGGGCTGAATGGGCCGATGCGCGGTTGCCAACGGTGATGCAGGCGCCCCTGGACGGGGTAGCGCGCCCAGAGACTCTTGCCGTCGGGGGGCGGCTACTCCTGCCGCGAGGCGCGCTTCACTTTTTGGCAGCCCCGCTGATCGCCCAGGCCGCAGGCCTGCTTGAAAAAGGGCATGGCCCGCTCGCGCTCGAGGGCGGGGCCCGCATCGTAGAGGAGCCCGAGCTCGTAGCAAGCCGCGGCCCCGCCCCCGGTGCAGGACTTCTTGAAGAGCGCCGCCGCCTGGGCTGTATCCCGCGGGACCACGGCGCCGCGCAGGTAGAGGCGGCCGAGGTTGAAGCAGCCCGGGGCCGAGCCCGCGTCGCAAGCCTGGCGGTAGGCGGACAGGGCCTTGTCTACATCGCCCACGTCTCCGTTCTCGTAGAGGGCACCGAACCGGAGGCAGCCCACCACGGAACCGCCATCGCAGGCCTCCTTGAAGAGGGCGGCCGCCCGGCCCAGGTCCTTCGCCACCCCTCCCCCTCCCGCGAAAAGGTCACCCATGTCGACGCAGCCGCGCATGTCGCCGTTGGTGCAGCCCTGCCGGTAAAGGGAGGCCGCCTCCGCTAGGTTGGGAGGAACGCCCCGGCCGGCGGCGGTGACCACGCCGAGTTCATAGCAGCCCCCACCCGAGCCTCGCTCGCAAGCCTTCTTGAAAAGGGCCAGCGCCCGGGTCGGGTCCTTGGCCGTGCCCACGCCGTCGCGGTAGAGCAGGGCGAGGCGATGGCACGCGCGCCCCTCGTTACCGTCGCAACCCTTGGTGAAGAGGGCCAGGGCCCGGGAAGCATCCTTGGCCACGCCCTGGCCGCTCTCGTGGGCGAGGCCGAGTTCGAAGCAGCCCGACGCGACGCCCCCCTCGCAGGCCTGGCCGAAGAGCGCCACCGCGCGGGAAGGGTCTTTGGCGACACCCGCCCCATCGCGGTAGGCGAGGCCGAGGTGAGCGCAACTCTCTGTCTCTGCGCCGTCGCAGGCCTTCTTGAGGAGCTCGGCCGCGCGCGCCGGGTCTTTCGGGACGCGCAATCCATCCTCGTACATGGAAGCGAGGGTGCCGCAGCTGCGCGCGATCCCTCCCTGGCAGGCCCGTTGCAGGAAGTCGAGCGCGCGGCTCAGATCTTTCGGCACCTCCTTGCCGCTGTGGTAAAGGAGGCCGAGCTGGCTACAGCCCTCCGCCTGGCCCCCCTCGCAGGCCCGCTCCAGAAGCGCGACCGCGCGCGTCAGGTCTTTAGAAACGCCCTCCCCGCTTCGGTGCATGCCGGCGAGGCTCAAGCAGCCCTGGGATTCGTTGTGCTCGCATGCCTTCTTGAAGAACGAAGCTGCCTTGGCGAGGTCCCGGGCCACGCCTTCGCCGCGATAGTAGGACGACCCCAACTTGAGGCAGTCGGCCCCGTTGCCCTTGTCGCAGCTCTTCTTGGCGAGGGCGGTCTCGCTGGACTCCGCCGGGGGCGGGCTCTTTGCCGCCTGGGGGGCCAGAAAGGTCAGGAACAGGACGCCGGCCGCCGGTCCCACCGCGTTCCACATAGACACCCCCTTTCCGCTAGACACCTCTTACCCGAGCCGACGGTAGGTCCCTATGAGCCGGATCACGGCCACCGCGCGCCGTCCGCCGTATAGAACGACCCAACCCGCTCGCCTTCGGAGCAGGAATGAGTTACCTTCTGACCAGCGAGGCTATGTCAGACACGCCCCCGAACCTCGGCAGCGCCACCAACGTCCGATGGTTCCTGGAAAGCCTCGTCGATGGCGGGAAGCAGCTGCGGCGCCTCCCCATACATCCCTTGCCCTTCAAGATCGGGCGCCGACCCGGCCTCGGCCTGACCCTCCCCTCGGAGTCGGTCTCGAAGGAACACGCGGAGATCTACCAGCAGGGGGAGAATCTGCGCATCCGTGACTTGCACAGCACCAACGGCACCTTCGTCAACCGCGACCGCGTCTCCGACTCCCTCATCCGGCAAGGCGACATCATACACTTCGCGGACTTCGAGTTCCGCCTCGGCCAGCAAACGATCGAGGAAGTGGGCGTGGGCGAGGAGTCGGGACCGGAACCCTCCACGGTCTCCCTCGGCAGTCAGCCCCTGCCGCACCTTTTCGTGCGCGGCACCCGGGAGCTGGAAGAGCTGCTGCGCGACGGCTCGGTGGAGCCCGTATTCCAACCCATCGTCCTCCTGCCCGCGGGGGCGGTGGCGGGCTACGAGGTTCTGGGCCGGGGTCGGCACCCGGGTCTTGCCTCCGACCCTTCGGAGCTGTTTCGAATCGCGGCCAGCATGGGCATGGAAGCGCAGCTCAGCCGGCTGTTCCGCAAGAACGCGATCGAGACCTTGGGCTCGCGCACCGGCCTCCCGCCCCTCTTCCTGAACACCCATCCCTCGGAGCTGACCCAGCCCGGTCTCCTGGAGTCTTTGACGGAGCTGCAAAAAGGAGCCCCCAACCTACGCCTCATCCTGGAGATCCACGAGAGCGCCCTTGCCGACACCGCGGGG
>Ga0210384_10008809_pt1 | contig 10485 bp, 10 predicted proteins | sample IncBWH2MmetaG_FD_160574 | JGI IMG/M metagenome (GOLD analysis project Ga0210384, IMG submission 160574) | Forest soil microbial communities from Barre Woods Harvard Forest LTER site, Petersham, Massachusetts, United States - Inc-BW-H-2-M | ecosystem: Environmental > Terrestrial > Soil >...
TCTAATAAAAATTACACCAGACCCGGTCTTTATTTTGATCCCTTTTAATACTTTAATCGGATTAAAGGAAGAAAGATAAAATGCAGGATAACTTCCTGCAATTAAACCTGTAACCAGGCCGATAGTTAACAACCAAGCCAGGTGTGAGATACTAAAAAGATTGACTTCAAGTGGCTTATTGACCAGGTTGCCGTACATGGGTAACACCATGCATACAATAGCAACGGCAAGAACAACCGAAATGAAAGATAACAGCAGGGATTCGCCAATAAATTGGATAATCAATCTGTTTTTACCGGCTCCCATCACTTTTCGTACACCTACTTCCCTGGCCCGTTTTTCAGACTGTGCTGTGGAAAGGTTCATAAAATTAATACATGCAATAATCAGAATGATGACAGCAATAAGAGAAAACAATTTTACATATTTAATATTTCCACCATCAGGCTTGCCATCTGCAAATTGACTTCTTAAATTCCAATCGTTCATGGAGAAAAGTATGCAGTCTGCAGAAGGAGTACCCGTTTTGGCAGTCAGGTATCCTGTCAATTTTTTGTTTATTCTCTCCGGATCAACGGAGGGATTCAATTCAACCAATGTTTCCGTTAAATTATTGTCCCACGGTTTAATCCAGTCGTTTTTATTTTCAAAAACAATGTAGGGGGAAATCCATTGAAACTTGTAAGTTGAATTTTGCGGAAAATCTTTGTAAACGCCCGTCACTGTATACAGACCGTCAACGCTATATCCCTGGTTGGCATTCATTTTTATCGTTTTACCAACGGGATTCTCATTATCAAAAAAATTTCTAGCTACTGTTTCACTGATGACGACCGATTGTAAATCCTTAAAGGCATTATCAGGTTCGCCATAAATAAAAGAAAGCGCGAACATGGATAAAACAGAAGGATCAACATAGGCTCCCGATTCTTTAATGGATTTATCATTCAGAACCATCAATTCATCCATCGTCCAGCTGAGGCGCCCCGAATTTTTTATACCTGGTATATCTGATTTAACGGCCTGGGCCATCGGGCCGGGTGTTGAACCCGATGTATTGATCTTGCCTTCATTATGATGATTTTCCATAATGCGATAGATAAAATCGCGATTTACAAAATTTTGGTTGAAAGTCAGCTCATCTTCCACCCAAAGAAAAATCAATGCGGCAGAAGCAACACCAATGGCGAGCCCCGTAATGTTTAGCAAACTATACGTCTTGTTTTTCCAGAGATTGCGGAGGGTGGTTTTAAAATAATTCTTAAACATGATAATTTTTTTATTCAGTTAAAGAGCTACGTAAATGTCAATGATGACACATGAGTCACTTTAACATACCAATACAATACCGGATAGATATTTATTTGATAGTCATAGTATTGTATTATCATAAGGCTATAGAACTGTTCGGTTTTGAAACAGGAAGTGTTCAACTATGAAATGGCTGCTGACGCAAATATGCCTGTAAACCGTTGAAACGCTATTCTGAAGCTGTAGTAAATAGCCTTCCGCCAGTTATTATATTCTTTATTGCGCGGAGGGTTAAAATGTATCGATAATAGTTTGATATTCAACTATCGGATATTTTACGGAATTCATACAATATCTTAATTTACTGTTCGAGCGTCATTTGACAATCTTACAATTTTAGAAATGTATAAATCTCTCATTTATTTCATTCATTGTTTACTTATTGTTACATCCTCCTATGCACAAGACAGTCAGTTTGAAAAAAAACTCGATGAACTTCTGAAAAGGCAGTTTAACCAATCACAACCGGGTTGTGAAGTGCTGGTTGCAAAACATGGACAAATAATTTATAAAAAAGCATTTGGAAACGCTGATATTGAATTGAATGTTGCACTAAACCCGGATATGGTTTTTAATCTGGCTTCCATCACAAAGCAGTTTACGGCCGTCGCCATTCTGCAATTGGTTGAACAAAGTAAAATTTCGCTTCAGGACAGTTTGCAAAAATTTATCCCGGACTTCCCTTCAAAAGGTCATACAATAACTATAGAAAATTTACTGACACATACTTCGGGTATCAAAGATTATATGCAGCTCGACTATCCGAATTTATTTATGGAACGATGGGATTACAGGCCTAAACAACTTATTGACAGCTTTAAAAATTATGACCTGGAATTCGTACCAGGCACTAAATTCTCGTACAGCAATTCGGGGTATTATTTGTTAGGCTACATTATTGAGAAAGTCTCAGGTAAACGCTATCAAAGTTATATAGAGGATAATCTTCTTAAACCATTGGGATTAACCCATTCATATTTCGACAGTACAGGTATTATTATTCCAAATCGGGTGAATGGCTATCGCAAAGATGATACAGTTTTTAAAAATGCAGATTATTGGAGTCCGACTATTGAATACTCTGCCGGCGGGTTAATTTCCAATGTTGATGATTTATTTAAATGGCATCAAGGATTATATACGTATAAGATACTTAAAAAGGAATCTTTGCAAAAAGCTTTTACATCTTATCAATTGAATGATGGTACATTAACAGGCTACGGTTATGGCTGGTTCCTGAAAACATCAAACGGCATCAAATCAATTGAACATGCAGGCGGGATACCAGGATTTGTATCCAATGAAATTTATTTCCCTTCCGAAGACATATTCCTTGCTATACTGTGCAATTGCGGAGTTGCACCAGTAGATGAATTGTCCGTAAAAATCTCCGGTATTGCCTTAGGTAAAACATTACAAACTGATATTAAAGTTGATACTAAAACGCTTGATAAATATGTCGGAGTTTATAGGTTGTCGATAGACACCAACAGGACAATTATCATGCTGAAAAAGAATAACCAGTTATTTGCCAAGGCTTCGGATACGGAAATATTCCCCTTATTGTTCCAGACTGAAACAGAATTTGAATTCAAAAATATATTGGATGCCCATTGCGAATTTGTAACGGAAAATGGCAAGGTTACAAAATTCAAAGTAAGTCAAAATGGACATTATGAATGGATAAAAACAAATCAATAAATTAATCAAAAATGTCATTCCCCTTCAAAGCCCAATTTATCACAGTCATTTTATGTTTTGCGTTATTTAGCGTTTGTTTTGGACAACCACTAATCAAGTATTCCAATGCGGTTGAAAGGCAGTTTAATAAAATTGAAAGCGACATTGTAACAACTGCTGAAGCGATGCCGGAGGATAAGTTTTATTTTACACCTGAAGATCTTCATATTAAAAATAGCAACTTTAAGGGAGTTAGAACTTTCGCTGGGCAAATCATGCATTTGGCGACAGACAATATTCTTATTTGGAGCGCGATTACCGGTGATTCAGTCCGTAATGATATTCAGGATGTAAATGGGCCTATAAGTATCAGGACAAAAGCAGCGGTTTTAAAATACCTGAAAAGCTCTTTTGAAGAAGGACGCAAAGCAATTTCGATGCTGACAGATAAGAATGCAATGGACATGATTGAATTCAGGGGAAGAAGACTACCTAAACTTGACCTTGCGTTTTATGCCTTAACACATGCTAATGAGCACTATGGACAAATGGTTGTTTATTTACGAATGTGCGGTATTATTCCTCCGCCAACAATTAGCGAAAGGTGAAAAGGAAGAAAAATCATCCTGAATTACAATTCAAAACCTGATATATATCTGTATAACACATCTATTATAAGCAAAGTTGTGCATTAAAAATATATTTTATAAAACGATTGTGAGTAAAAAACCATAGATACATTTGGTTCATCCCTGTTATTCACAATCGACTTTTATGATACCCGAAAACAAATTGGTTGCGGTTAAAAAAGCATTGCAGGCTTCTTTTGGCGTAAATGAATTCGAAGACATTAGTCAACTGACTGCCGGACTTTCATCAGCTCTTATTTTTCGAATAGTTGTACTGGGAAAGCCATACCTTCTTCGCATAATCACCCGTACAGATGAAGTGGCCAACCCTACGCATTATTATGCCTGCATGAAGCCCGCCGGAGAGACCGGCCTTGCTCCCCACATCTGGTACGCGGGTATAGAGGATAGAATTTCAATCACTGATTTTATTGAAGCAAAAGCATTTCAGATAAGTGAAGCCAGGATGAAAATGCCTGCTTTACTTAAGCGTTTACATTCGCTGCCTCCTTTCCCTTTCCGTGTTAATTTTTTTGATTTTGTGGATGGGTTAATTCGAAAAATTCAGGATGCGAAAATCCTGCCCGCGAGCATGACGGAGGACCTGTTCCGTCTGTATGCAAAAATCGCAAGTGTTTATCCTCGAAATATTCAGGATATGGTGTCGTGCCACAATGATCTTAAACCGGAAAATATCCTTTTTGACGGAGACAGGGTATGGCTTGTAGACTGGGAAGCTGCTTTTTTGAATGACCGTTATATGGACCTTGTCGTTGTAGGGAATTTTTTAGTTAAGAGTGATCAGGAAGAAAAGGATTATCTCAAAAAATATTTTGATGAAGACATGAACGAATACCATCATGCCCGGTTTTTCCTGATGAGCCAGGTTGTTCATATGTCCTATTTCACCTTTCTATTGTTGCAGGTTTCCGCTGCCGGGAAACTCATTGAATTGAATTCGGTAATACCAGATTTTAGAGAATATCATAATCAGATGTGGGCGGGTAAAATCACTTTGGAAAACAATAGCGCCAGGCAACAATATGCCCTGGTTCACATGCAACAACTCCGGCATAATCTTCAGACGAAACGATTTGATGAGTCGTTGTATATAGTTTCTAATAATCATTTACAAAAGAAACCCATTGGGGCTTAAGCAAGCACTAATCCTTCTTTCAATGCAAGCCCATAAACTTTCGAATTAAATTTGTAAAAAGTAGGGGACCTGTGCGCACCGATGCTCTTTTTCTCATCCAGCTTTTCCAGCAATCCCAGTGAAATTAATTTATTGGGGAAATTACTTGCATTCAGCTTTTTACCGAGCATGGTCTCGTAAAACAACTGGATCTCCTTCAATGTAAATTTTTCCCCCAGCATATTCTTCCCGATCGGATAATGATATAAATGAACCCGCATGGTGAGCAGGGCCTCCTTCACCATTTCATCATGATCAAAAGCAAGCTTAGGCAAACCATCAATCGGAAACCACACGCATTCACTCGACATAATATCCGCTTCAGGAGAAGTGTGCGAAATATCCGTTATGGCGTAAAAACCTACAGATGCAGTCCGGTCCAGTAACCAACTGTTAGCAGAAATTTTTATCCCGGTTAATTTGAAAAACCGTTCTTTGTTAAAATTCCTGTATCCATTCCTGTCGGGATCACCAAAAGTTTTGAACTGTTTTAAAAAAAGGTTTTTAATACCTGTACGCTCCTTGCTGATTCTACCCGCCGCTTCATCCAGCCCTTCTTCCCTTTTAATAAATCCACCCGGCAGGCACCAATTTGTAATGATCTTATTTTTAACAAGCAGGAGCTTCAATTCCCCTTCATGATAACCAAAAATAGCACAGTCAATACTTAGATGCGGCAGGTAGTGCAGGTACCCGTCTTTTAAAAACTCCTGCAATTCTGATAGGCTTTTCATTCAATTATAATGAGATAAATATTTATTTATTAAATTTTAATAAATGTAATGAAAATACCCATACCTTTATTTATTAATATTTAATAAATAAACAAGATCATGCCACTGAAAAAAATGTTCATCTGTACAGGAAGTCTTTTCCTGTTCATTTTTATTCTGTCGTTCCACAGAAAATCTGTCGAAAATGTATTGACGTCAGGGGTTTTATCAGAATCTGGATTTATCGAAAATATTGATGGCTATATTTTCAGGGACCTGAATAAAAACGGGAAGCTGGATGTTTATGAAGATGCCAGGCAACCCATTGAGGCCAGAATAAAAGACCTCCTGAAACAAATGACGCTGGAAGAGAAAGCCGGCATGATGTTTTACGTTCCTGCCAAAGTGAATTCAGATGGTACGATTGAAGATAAACCGGGCAAGGGAATGTTTGATGCATTTGTATCGAATGCCTTGAAGCCAATCAATGAACAGCATATTACTCATTTTAATCTGTTTGGTGTGCCCTCTCCCGATACACTTGCCATCTGGTATAACAGTATGCAGCAATATGCTGAAAAAACCAGGCTGGGCATACCGATTACGATTGCATCCGATCCACGCAACCATTTTAGTTCCAGCATTTTTGCTATGACTGCAAATTCATTTTCGCAATGGCCTGAACCACTCGGACTCGCCGCTATCGGTGATGTGAAAGTAATGGAACAGTTCGCCGATGATTCCAGGCAGGAGTATTTAGCAGTAGGAATAAGGCAGGCATTGCATCCCCAGGTTGACCTGACAACAGAACCACGCTGGCCGCGAATTTCCGGCACTTTTGGAGAAGACGCAGCTCTTTCTTCCAGAATGACAACCGCTTATATTAAAGGTTTCCAGGGGAAAAAACTGGATGCAAACAGTGTGGCGGCAATGACCAAACATTTTCCAGGTGGCGGACCCCAAAAAGATGGATTGGATCCGCATTTTGATTTCCAAAAGGGACAGGTTTATCCGGGAAATAATTTCAACTATCATTTAATTCCTTTTGAAGCAGCATTTAAGGAACACACGGCGGCGATTATGCCTTACTATGGAGTGCCGATGGGTCAGAAAGGTTACGAAGAGGTTGGCTTTTCCTATAATAAAGAAATTATTACAGGTCTGTTACGAAACAAATATCATTATGATGGAGTAGTTTGTACCGACTGGGGCCTGGTGACCGATGCAAAAATGGGACCCATCGATTTTCCAGCAAGAGCATGGGGCGTGGAGAAACTAAGCCGAGAAGAAAGGGTTCAAAGAATCATCGATGCCGGTGTAGATCAGTTGGGCGGCGAAAGTTTGCCGGATCTGGTGGTTAAACTCGTTAAGGAAAATAAAATCAGTGAAGAAAGAATAAATAAATCCGTGACCAGGCTGCTGCGGTTAAAATTTGAACTGGGTCTGTTCGACGATCCGTTCGTCGATGTAAAAAAAGCTAACCTGATTGTAGGAAAACCTGAATTTAAGAAGGCTGCGGAAGAAGCGCAAAGACGTTCACTTACACTGTTAAAAAACAGCGAACATTTATTGCCTTTGAAAACAGGCAAATTAAAAATCTACATTAAAAACATCGACCCGATGGTGGCAGCACAATACGGCACGATCGTGGAAAAACCCGAACAGGCAGATATAGCGATCATCCGTTTACAGACACCTCATTATCCGATTCCCAATTCAAATCCCATTGCCCAGATGTTTCATTTCGGGGATCTGGATTTTAAAGGAAAGGAGCTGCAAGATATCCTTACACTTTTAAAAACAGTTCCAACGGTAGTTGATATCAATTTAGACCGTCCTGCCATTATCCCTGAAATAAGTAAGTATTCAAAAGCCCTGATAGCAAACTATGGCGCGAGCGATGCAGCATTACTCGACGTGCTCTTTGGAAAATACAAACCCGGAGGTCATTTGCCCATCGAATTGCCTTCGTCTATGGAAGCCGTCCGCAACCAAAAGGAAGATGTTCCCTACGATACAAAAGATCCACTGTATAAGTTTGGATTTGGTTTGAGTTACTGATTGGTTTAATTCTGTTTCTCTGATTAATATAAAAAAGGGTGATCATTTGGTGATCGCCCTTTTGTTTTGGATATTGATGTCTCTGATTTATTTGATTAAAATAATCGATTCGGAATTTTATATAAGTATTTTATTGACCCAAAACCGTAGTTTTTACCTCCTTCCTAGGGTGATTTAACCCTTATTTTACTCGCAAATAGTCCTTTACTTTGCAGGTAAGATGGAAAATATAAAAACTACAATCGTCCTGGATGAAGGCGAAATTTTGAATTACAATCTATCCAGCAATGATCCGGGAGCGATTTCCATAGTGCAAGGAGTTGATACAGTTTTACGGCCAACAATACAACAAAACAAACTTTCGGGTAAAATAATATTGACCATTTTAAATGATCGGGTACACATAGCCTATGAGAATATTATACCTGTAGAGTTTACCCCGGTATTAATGGATCTTATTACTGCATTCGGTGAAAGCCGGTCCTTCGCCGATACGGTACTTCCATAGTTTTAGGTTGTTATAAATTGTCCATTCTGTGTAATCTATATATCAGGGTTACCTTTGCATTCTTAAGAATCCTGGGGAAACTTTAAAATTAAGGTTATGAGAAAATGTATTTTAATCTATACACTTATTTTTGTACAATCCTTATTATGTAGTATTAAGGTAATCGCTCATCCCGGGTCAGGTATTGTTGTAGATAAATATGGAAATGTTTACTTCATATATTCCCGTGTCGGAGTGGTAAAAATTTCTCCTGATGGTAAGTTAAGATATATTCATAAAGCTACCGATGGACATTGGCTATGTCTGGATGAACAAGGTGCCTTCTCAAAAACACAGCCAATTTATTTTGAAAGAATTACTCCTGATGGGATGAAGCCCACAATCATTTTTGCAGGCGGAGGTTCTCCTATTGCTGTGAACAGAGATGGAAATTTTTATTATTGCGGAGGGCAAAAAGGTGATATGCATCCCGGAGCTAAAACGCTTGTCCGGGAAACACCGTGGAAACAGCAAACAATTTTTAGCCCGACGCTTGAGAATGTGTTGGACGAACTCAATGACGGCATTACTGGTTTATCTTCTGCACCTGATGGTTCACTTTATATAGCATGCTGGAATTCTTTACTAAGAGTTAGTATGGATGGAAAAGTTACAAAAATAGCCCACCCCGTTGTTGTAAGTGATTGTGACGAAGACCCGGCTGATCACAGAGAAGCTAACCGGGGAATTCCTCTATTAAGAGGAATAGATGTTGATTCCGCCGGAACAGTTTATGTGGCAGCAACGAGTTGCCATTGTTTACTAAAAATAACGCCCATTGGGATAATAGAAACTATTTTAAAAGCTGAACGCCCCTGGTCACCTACTGGTGTTGCTGTGCGGAATGGAGATATTTATGTACTTGAATATACCAATGCCAATGGTCCTGCAACTGAAGGATGGATTCCCCGTGTACGCAAAATAGAAAAGGATGGAAGAATTAGTATAATGGCAGATTTCTCTTCAAAAACGCTATAAGTATATTCAAATAAGGGAAAATCAGTTCTTATTATTTTTACCAATAATGTCAAACGGAATTTTTGTGTCGGCATACACCTGCCACAACTTGATTTTGTTTTGACTGACGATCACCTTCCATGCTGCGGGCAGTCTCCAGTAGTTTTCATTTTTGTCCGTTCTTATTCCTTTAAATGTCCCGCTTGCAAATCCGAAAGCAGCTGTTATTTCACCATTCGTGAACATGTCAGTAATTTCAATTTTATAGTCAGGGAACCACTGAAAATATATGGCCCAGCCTGCTTTCATTTTATTCCTGTCCTTTATTTCATTTCCGTGTGCATCTATGAAAATATGGTCATCCGCCATGAGTAAATAAATCGTTTCAACGTTGTGTTCGTTTATAGCTTGGACAAAATCATAAATAACTTTATCATTCATTTTATAAATTTAAATAATGCTCATTTCGGGCCAAACTTTGCAGCTCTTTTGATTACCATATTCGGAGCAAAGCGGTTAAGCCAGAGAACTATCTTCTCACCACTGAATTTTCCTATATAGGATTCATACGAACCTTTTTTAATGGCGTTTAATATCTGAACAGCCGCCCGCCCGGGTGATAACCCGTTTGCTATATTTTCAGACTGTACGCCAAGCTTCGCCCCGTCTTTGGTAAGCGCGTGCAGGGAAATACTTGTGCGGATATAACCCGGCGTTAGAATGGTTACTTTGATATTGTCGTCTGATACTTCTGCTCTCAGGCAATCAAAAAATCCATGTAATGCGTGCTTGGCTGCAGCGTAGGCCGACCGTTTAGGTGTACCTATTTTCCCCATTATACTGCTAGTAACTACAAAATGCCCTGATTTACGCTGCGTGAAATGCGGAAGCAGTGCTTTGGTAATGGCTACATAACTGAAATAGTCCAGCTCCATTACCCTGCGATGTACTTCCAGATCTGTTTCTATGATCAGGGACCGCTGTGAAATGCCACCGTTATGCATCATTATATCTATCTCTCCGAAACATGCGATGGCCTCAGCCGTTTTGCCTTCCAATGAAGGTATGTCGGATAGATCCAGCGGAAGAATTTTTACATTTTCAGGAGCGCGACAGGTATGTTTAACTCTTTCCAGTTCGTCATATCTCCTGCTTGATAATATCAGTTTTGCTCCTCTGAATGAAAATGCATAAGCAAGGGACTCGCCAATACCAGATGAAGCGCCGGTTATCCAGATAACTTTATTATTAAAATAATTGTTCATAAAATAATTCCAAATTAAAAAATATACATGCAATCATTCACTCAAATGTAAATAGCAAATAACTACAAAAGCTATTTGATGAATATTGCATAATCTAACAATTGAATTGCCGGAGATGATGGTCGGA
>Ga0210384_10008810_pt1 | contig 10485 bp, 9 predicted proteins | sample IncBWH2MmetaG_FD_160574 | JGI IMG/M metagenome (GOLD analysis project Ga0210384, IMG submission 160574) | Forest soil microbial communities from Barre Woods Harvard Forest LTER site, Petersham, Massachusetts, United States - Inc-BW-H-2-M | ecosystem: Environmental > Terrestrial > Soil >...
CGTCAGCTTGGTCTGGGCCAGTTGCTGGAAGTCTTGCGCATCTTTTTCAAAATTGCGGAAATATTCAAAGCCTGCGCGCATGCCGCCCGGTTGAGCATACGCGGCAGCGTAGATGCGGCGGTTGGCTTCCGGTACCGAATGGTTGCGGTCGGCGGCGAAGTCGTTCCAGAAATGCTCGAAGTAGATGCGTTCGCGGCCTTCGACCAGCGCCAGCGGCACATCGCCATAGAAGTGGAAGTGCCACAGGTCGCGCAGCAGCCACATGTCCTTCCAGTTGCCTATGCCGGGCAGGAAGGCGTCCATCAAGACCAGGCGATCGGTCTCTTGCGGATATTGTGCTGCATAGGCATACGCCACCATCAGGCCGATGTCATGGCCGACCACGGTTGCGTGCTGATAACCGAGACTTTGCACCAGCGCGTGGATGTCCTGCGCCATGGTTTGCTTGTCGTAGCCGCCGGCCGGTTTTTCAGAGGCGCCCGCGCCGCGCAGGTCGGGCACGATAACGGTATGGTTCCTGGCCAGGTCGGGCATCACGGGCGACCACATATAGCCGGTGTCGGTATAGCCGTGAAGCAGGACGACAGGGCTGCCTGTGCCGCTGATCTGGTAATGCAGTTGCACGCCGTTGACTTTGACGTCGTGGGCGCTAAAGCCGGCTGTTGTCGGCGTAATTTCTTGCCGGGTTTGTGCCTGCGCGCCGAAAGACAGGCCGATGCCGATGGCGGCGACGGTGCTCAGGATGCCGCGTAGCAGGCTGCGGCGGAGCGGGGTGTTTGCTTGTTCCATAATGATCTCCAGGTTGAAGGGCCTTGCTGTCGACGACAGTGCGGCCGGTGAACACAGGATAGGATTTATATATTTGTGCATCAATGCGGTAAATATTCATAAACCATTCATAATTTATGAATTGATGCATGGCGATTGACAGAAAGCTGGCTGCAGTGGGCGAAGGCAATTTGGGCACCAGCCCATGGGGTAACGTTTCCGGTTACGGCAGCAGCAGCCCGACATGGTTGTGGAATTATGTCAGCAACGGCGGCGCCGATTTCAATACCGTCTACTTTACTGCGGCTATCAACTCGGTTCCAGAGCCGACTTCCGTGGCGCTGCTGGGCTTGGGCTTGTTCGTCCTGGCTGCGGGTCGCAAACGCAAGCAAAAATAATGATGCGGAACCTATCCCGTCAGCCGGATAGCGCATGAAGAGCCGCTAGCGAAAATAGCGGCATCTGCAGTAATTAAAATCCCTGTACCTCTTCGTACAGGGATTTTTTTATAGGGCTTACGCGGAACTATCTCAGGCCGAAAATGTAGACTCACCACGTCATTCCCGCGAAAGCGGTGCAGCAGGGGTTTCAAGCAGCATGCTGCTTGCCTGCGTAACGGTCTTGCCTTGCAAGGCAAGACTCCCTCCCTACAGGGACACAGGGGAATCCATTTTTGTGCCGGAGTCGACAATGGGTCCCCCTGTGTCCCTGTAGGGAGCGCCGTTATGCGGGGTGCAGCAGGGAATTCAGACGGCATGCCGTCTGCCTGCGTAACGGCACTGGCTTGCAAGCCAGTGTGCGCCCTGCAAGGGAGCAGCATGCTGCTCGAAATCTCCCGCTTCACCGCTTTCGCGAGGACGCCGCTATGGCACTTGCGGCGCCTCCTATTTGCGTAAGCCCTATTTTACCTATTTGCTGAGGTAGTCCGCCAACGCGCCGAAGGCGCTATCGGTCAAAGGGATGTTGGCGATATTGCCGGCGATAGGGTGGGAGGAAAGCTTGGCGATCACCAGCTCGGCCTTGGGGTCGATATAGATGCGCTGGCCGTGGATGCCGCGGGCATCGAATACGCCGTGCTTGTTGTTCGACACCCACCACATGCTGCGGTAAGAGTAGCCTGTGCCGTAACCCAGCACGTCGGGATAGCCGGCCTTGGCGAACTTGGCCGGGTCGCCGCTTTTGCGGATGTCTTCAATGACCGATGCGGGCACGATTTGATGGCCGTTGAACTTGCCGCCCAGCCGCATCATCTCGCCGAAGCGGGCCATGTCGCGCAATGGCAGGCTCAGGCCGCCGCCGCCGGATTCTGAACCTATCGAATCCACGCTGAAATAGGCATCGTTTTCTGCGCCCAGTTTCTGCCAGATTTTTTCCGACATCAGCGCCGCTGCCGATTTGCCGGTGGCGCGTTTGATGATCCAGGTCAGCACTTCGGCATTCACGGTTTTATAGGCAAAGCCTTCGCCGTGCTGGCCTTCTTTTTTCAGCTTGACCAGGAATTCATAAAAATTCTTGGGGCCGGCATAGCCTGGCGGCACGGGCAGCATGCTGCCGGAACGCGCATAGTCGAACACTTCGGCTTTCGGGTCTGCATAGTTCTCCGAATACTGCACGCCTATCGTCATGTCCATGACCTGGCGCACGGTGGCGTCGCCGTAGGCGCTGTCTTTCAGCTCCGGTATGTATTTGGTGACCGGCGCCGCAGGGTCCAGGCTGCCTTCGACGGCCAGCATGGCCGCCAACGTGCCGATGAAGGATTTGGTGACGGAAAATGCCGAGTGGGGCAATTGCGGCTCCGCGCTGCCGCGATATTTTTCATAGATCACCTTTCCCTTGTGCAGCACGATGATGCTGTCGGTGTAGGTGCGGTCCAGCATGTCGGCCCAGGTCGCCTTGGCGCCCTTGTCATCGGTGAAGCTGAGCTGGTCCAGATTTTTCAGCGCGACAGGCAGCACCGACGGGGCGCCAGGGCCGCGCCACACGTTCACTGTGGGGACCAGTTCGCGCATGTGCGAGAACGACCAGCGGGTGCGCGGAAAGCTGTAAAAGCTGCCGTTGCCGAAGGTGATGATCTTGTCCGCAGCGGGTGGGAAACCCTGCATCCAGCCGAGCGCCTTGGGGTCTGTGCCGGCGGGGTCCGGCAGTGCCGGGGCGGTTTGCGCCAGGCAGGCGCTGCTGATGGCAAGGGCGGTGACGGCGGCCATAGATACTCTCATTTTGTCTCCAATGTTGGGTTTTATAATTTCTTTTTAGCGTTCGTCATTAAACCTGATCGCCTGAAATAGATCAACCGTATTATTTTATTTGTCCGGGTTTTGCGCAACAGGCCGGCAGCACTGTGGCGCTGTTCGGTTAAGGAGGATGTTTGAAGAGCGGCATCGCCGACAGCGCTGCTTTTTCACTCAAAGAGCCGATGGCGGGTAAAGCGGCTCTATGTTTGCGTGGCCGGCCGTTGCAGCTCGTGCTTGAGGACTTCGACCAGGTCGCCCAGGTCATAGGGCTTGGCGAGAATGCGCACGCCGGGCAGGTTGACCGCGTTCTCCGTGTAGCCGGTGGCCAGCACGATGCGGGTCGTGCTGAAGTGTCCGGTAATCGCCTTTGCCAGCGCAATGCCGTTGGTGGCGCCGGGCATCACGATGTCGGACAGGATCAGGTCGAAGCCGATGCCGGATTCGAGTAGGCGCAGCGCTTCGTCGCCGTCCCGCGCAACGGTGACGTTCAATCCGGCCAGCTCCAGTGCCGGTCTGACGGTCTCCCTGATCAGGAGATTGTCTTCCACCAGCAGCAGCCTGGCAGGCGGCATGGTTCGCCTGCTTTCGTCCGTGAGCGGTTTTGCCGGAGGCACATCCTCGGGCGAGCGCGGCAAGTAGATGCTGACCGCGGTGCCCTCGCCGGGTTTGCTGTTCAATATCAGTGTGCCGCCGCTTTGCCTGGCAAACCCATACGCTTGCGGCAAACCCATGCCGGAACCTTTGCCGGCAATCTTGGTGGTAAAGAAGGGATCCAGGGCCTTGCTGGAGATGTCGTCGCTCATGCCTGCGCCGGTGTCGCTCAGTATCAGGCAGACATAATCGCCGGCAGGCAGCGGGTCCATCGGCCTGGTCAGGATTTCGTTATGCACCGACAACCGGATGCTTCCACCCTGCGGCATGGCATCGCGGGAGTTCATGATCAGGTTAAGCAGCGCGAGCTCAAACTGCAACGGGTCCACGCTGACCGGCCAGATGTCTGCGGCCAACTCCAGCTTGAGTTGCATGCTGCTGGGGAGGGCGCCGTTCAGCAGCGGCGCCGCGCTGCTGATCTGATGCGCAATGTCGACGGTTTCCAGCTTTGCTTCCTGTGTGCGGCCAAAGGCCATCAGTTGCGAGGCCAGCTGGGTGCCTTGTTTGACGGCACGCTGACAGGTCGCGATCAGGGCCTTGATCTTCTCTTCCTTGCTGGTCATCGCCGCGACCTGTAATCCCGTCGTCAGCGTCTGCAAGACATTATTGAAATCGTGTGCGATGCCGCCGGTCAGCCGGCCCAGGGATTCCAGTTTCTGCCCTTGCAGCAAGGCTTGCTGCGCGCGCCGGGCATCGGCCACCGCGGCGTCGACGCGGCGCTCCAGCTCCTGCTTGGCATCGCGCAGTTCAACCGCAGTCTTGCGCATGGCGGCGTGCACCGCATCCATTTCTTCTATCTCGAAAGAGTGCGGCGCAATGTCTTCGCCGTGCCCCAGCCCTTCCGCCGCCAGGCGCAATACTTGCGCCGATTTGCTGGTGCCCGCCGCCACCCAGAGTGCGGCCCAGATCGCGCATCCCAATAAACACAGCGACAGCAGGCCCAGCATCGCCGTCGCGTCTATCGCGGTGTGCTGCAAATCCTTTTGCGGCACGCTGACGACGAAGGTCCAATCCGAATTGGGCGCCTTGCTGAAAAAGGCGGCAACCTCTTCCCCGCTCAATGCCGTGCCCTCGTTGAAGCCCTCCCGGTCTTGCCTGATTTTTTCCATGATGGGGCCGTTTGCCTGGCGCCCGACAAAATCTTGCGCCTGCTTGCTGCGCGCAACCACGACGCCAGCGCGGTCGACGATGGTGCCTATCCAGTTCGACGGCAGGCGCTGCTCGTCGAAAACGGATTGCAGGATATGGGCAAACATTCCCATGTCCAGGTAATACATGACTTGGCCGTCGCGTAGGACAGGGATCTGGATGGAAAAGCTGTTGCCCTTGCTGATGGGGGCAAAGTACAGGTTGGAGATAATCGTTGCGTCGGGCCCGTAGCGCTGCCGCAGCTCCCTGATGATAGGAATGGCCGGCTGCTGCCTGGCGCCGAAGGGGAGGCGCGTATTGAACAATACGGCGCCGGCCTTGTCGTGCAGCACAATCGACGTATCCATGCTGCCGGCAATTCTTTGCGCCTGCGCGTAGAACTCTTGCAGATCGCCTTTGTCCAGGCTCTGCGAGGTGCCCAGCGTGCGCAATATGGCTTCGCGCCTGGCGATTTCCTTATCCACTACCAGCGCCAGTGCACGCGTCACTTCGCGCATGCTTTGCTTGTTGGCTTGCTGCGCCTCGGTGTAGACGTAGGCAATGCCGGCTGCTGCAGTGATAATTGCAGGAATCAGCACTGCAAGGACCAGGATCAGCAGCCGGGAGCGAATACGCATTTGTTCATTTCGCAATGGAGGTTGGGCTAGTCTATCAAATTCTGCACATTGGGTGGCGGCGATGCAAGTTTGTGTCTTTTGGGGGATTTGTTTAGCTGCTAGAATAGGGGCGACGCACTACCGGTACCACGACATCGAGAGAGCCTGTCCATGGTAAGCAAGAAACATAAAATCCACGGCATTATCCATACCGCTGCCGCCGCTTGCGCCGGCGTCGGCGGCGGCCTGGCCCAGGTGCCTGGTTCGGATGCTGCGGTCATCGTGCCTTTGCAGACGGCGATGATCTCCGCCATCGCTGCAGAGCATGGCGTGACGCTGACCAAGGCCGCCGCGGCCGATATCCTGCTGACCTTTGCCGCCACTACCGGCGGGCGCTGGGTCAGCCAGTTGCTGGTCGGCTGGGTGCCGGGCATAGGGAATGCGATCAATGCCTCCACCGCGGCAGCGGTAACCGAGGCGGTGGGCTGGGCGGCGAATACCTATTTTTCCAAAAACGCGACGGATGTCTCTACCACTTAGCCCGCCGGCCTGGGGCGTAACCTGGCTAACGGCTGAGTAGCAAACCTAAGCGGCAACCGTCTTTGCATTGACCAGGCCCGCGCGGCCTGCGCCGACGCCGAACAGGGCAGCGCCGGCGCCCAGCGCGATAAACAGTATCGCCGTCGCGTGGTGGTTGCCGGTCCAGCTGTGCAGCAGGCCGACCATCAGCGGGCCGGTGGCCGCGAGCGTGTAGCCTACCGCCTGCGACATGCTGGACAGGTGGGCGGCGATATGCGCATCCGGCGAGCGCAGCACGATCACCGTCATCGCGGCGGCAAACAGCCCGCCCTGTCCCACGCCCTGCAGGCCGGCCCACAGCCATATCCAGCCGCCCGAGATCGGCCCGACGGTCATCGCTACCAGCGCGGTGACGGCAATTGCGGTAAGTGCGGTGTTGATCAGGCGCTGGTTCTTGCATCGGAAGGCCAGCGGCGGCACCAGCAGGCAAGTCGCCACCTGGAACATCACCGATACCGATACTGCCAGCCCCGCCGTGACGCCGTCCATGCCCCTGGAGCGCAGGATGGGCGCGAGCCAGCCGAACACGCAATAGGCCAGCGCCGATTGCAAGCCCATGAAGAGTGTCACCTTCCAGGCCAGCGGATCGCGCCACAGGCCTTGCACGGTAAACCCGCTGTGCTGTGCGTGGCGCGTGCTGGCCAGTGCCTGCGGCGCCCACATCAGCGCAATCACGATCGCCGGCAGCGACCAGACTGCCAGCGCCATCGGCCAGGAGTTGTTCAGTATTTTTTCCATCGGCACCGTCAGGCCGGCAGCGCCCGCCGCGCCGGCGCACAGGGACATCGTATACAGCCCCATCATGAGCGCGGTGTTGTTGGGGAAGTCGCGCTTGACCAGGCCCGGCAACAGCACATTGCCGACCGCGATACTGCCGCCGGCCAGGCCGGTTGCAAAAAACAGCAGCGGGATGCTGGCCAGCCCGCGCATTGCGGTGCCGGCCGCCAGCAGGATCAACATGCCCAGCAAGGTGCGCTCGGCGCCGAAGCGGCGCGCCAGCATGGGAGCCAGCGGTGCAAACAGGCCCAGGCATAGCACGGGCAGCGTGGTCAGCAAGCTGGCCGAAGCCGATGACAGGCCGGTGGCCGTCATGATCTCCGGCAGCAGTACCGAGAGGCTGGAGAACACCGGACGCAGGTTGAAGGCGATCAGCACCAGGCTGGCGCCCAGCAAAATCTGGCTGCTGCGGCTGCCGGACCCGGTCGGCGCCGGTGGCGGCACGCTGTCTATTTCTGCATCAATGGCCTGTATGTCTATCTTGTCGAGCATTGGCGGGGCGGGGGAGCGGTTCGTCATGTCATTGACCTGGTTGCGAGCGAGGCTCAGAGGGTGTGGGGGACGCCAGCAAGCGATCAAGCTCATCCAATATCGGCGTCATAAATGCGTGCATCGCCGCCGCGGCATGATCGGGGTTGCCGCTCGCGACCGCGTCGACGATGCGCTGGTGCGCGGCCTGATCCGGTTCGGGCAGCTCATTTTTCAGCGTGGAGGCGATGGTTTCCTTGACCGACGCAGAGAAAAACTGGTAGATCTCGGAGAGCGCGACATTCCCGGACAGCGCGATCAGGCCTTTGTGAAAATCCAGGTCGCGCGCGATGAACGCAGCCCTTGCCGCATCGTCGGTTTCGTCGTAGGAGCCTCTGGCGTCTGCCAGGGTTTGCAGATGCGCCAGGCTTTTCTTGTCATGCCTGACGGCGGCCAGGCGTGCGGCCTGGACTTCCAGCGCGTAGCGCACCTCAAACTGGTCGCGTATGCCGGCCCGCTTTGCCTTGAGCATGCCGGCGGCAGCGTCCGCCACCGCCCGCACGTAGGTGCCCGAACCCTGGCGTACTTCCAGCATGCCCTGTGTCGCCAGCATTTTTACCGCCTCGCGCACGGTGCCGCGGCTGACTTGCAATAGCTCTGCCAGCTTGGGTTCTATCGGAATACGCTGACCCAGCGGCCAGTTGCCGCCGCTAATCTCGGCGGTCATGGCGGCGGCGGCGGCGTCCACCAGCGACGAGCGCGATGCATTTTTAATCATGGGATATATAATTCATCAAATCATCCGATGATTTTATGCCGATCGATTTTGGGAGTCAAGCTGCCGCCGGCCCGCCATAGCTGCTCCGGCGGCAGCCCAGCAGCATTGGCCTTGCGTGCCGCGCGCTATCTCCGCGATAATGGGATGCAGCATCCTGTAGGAAATTTGCTCACATTTTTCTGGGAATCGCATGCCATTGACTATTCCGCGCAGCATACGGTCAGCCCGCCTGACTATCCGGCCCATAGAGCAACGCGATCTTATGGCTGTCTTCGCTTGCTACAATCACCATGAGGTCATGCGCTATTGCCCGCCGACCCGCTGGGGCACGCTGGAAAATGCGTGCAACTGGTTTGTACGCATCCAGCAGCGCGTCGCCGACGGCAGCGTGATGCAATTCGTGATCGAGTTGACGGAGCAGGCGAGGGTGATAGGCACCTGCGTCCTGTTCAGGATAGAGGAAGACAGCTTGCGGGCCGAGATAGGATATGCGCTGGGCCGCGATTTTTGGGGCGCCGGCTATATGCATGAGGCGCTGACGGCGCTGGTGGAGCATGCTTTCAGCAAGTGGCACCTGCACCGGCTGGAGGCGGAGATTGATCCCAGGAACGTGCGTTCGGCGAACAGCTTGCTGGGACTGGGTTTTGCGCTGGAAGGCACGCTCAGGGAGCGCTGGATAGACGATGACGAAATTTTCGACGCCGGTCTGTATGGGCTGCTGGCCCGGGATTGGCGGGCCCGCCGTGAGCGCGGAAATTCATAGCCAGCGCCGGACTTTTTGCTTGTACTGCAGATACTGGTCGCCAAAAATCTCCTGCAGGAAGCGTTCTTCTCCACGGATAAAATTGGCCTCGATCACCCAGATAAAAAATGGGATCGGGATCAGTGCGCCGACGGAGCCAAACAAAACGCCTGCGCCGAGGAGTACGATTGTCATGCCGAGATACATGGGGTTGCGGGTATACCGATAGAACCCGCCGGTGACGAGCGAGGTCGACTTCTCAAAAGGGATGACCGGGGTTCCTGCCTTGCGGAATGCGCCTGCGGATACGCCTGCCAGCACTATTCCCAGTAATATCAAGATGAACCCGGCATAGGAGAGCGGCGGCCAGATGAAACGCGCTATCGGTAGCAGCCGGTGCAAGCCTGCCATCGCGACCAGCGTCAGCGCCAGATAGACCGGCGGAATGATTTTTCGCTTTTGTTCCACGGCGTGCTCCATGGCGGTTGGGCTTACAGGATACCGGATTTTCTTTCCGCCATCGAAAAAATGAGCGATATAGCTATTGGCTTGCGCTTTCGGTGGGGCCGGGCGCATTTTTTTGCGGATGAAAACTTTCACCTCTCGCCATCATTTCCAAGATGGCTTGCATGCGTTTTGCACGGGTTTCCGGTTTCTTGGCGGTTTGCAGCCTGTACGCGATCGCATATAGATTCGCCTTGCTCAAGCTTGCAAAAAAAGCCGCGGCTTTTTTATTCTTGTTCAGCTCGGATAAAAAATCTTGCGGGATGCTTGCGCTGCCTTGCGAAGCGTAGGCTTGTTGCAAGCGGCCGTCTTCTTTTGCCGCTTGCACTTGCGCCAGGCCGCTCGCCTGCATCCTGCCTTCCCCGATCAGGCGCTCCGCGTGGCCGACATTGATGGCGGACCAGCCGCTTTTGGCGCGGCGGGGGCTAAATTTCTGCAGCCAGGACACCTCGTCGCAAGCCTTTTTCTGGCCGTCTATCCAGCCGTAACAGAGTGCCTCGTCCAGCGCCTCGGCGTAGGAAACTGTTTTAGTGCCGGAATCTTTTTTAAAAATCTGCAGCCATATGCCTTCGGCCTGCGCGTGATGCTTTGCCAGCCATTGCTGCCACTTCTTTGCAGAGGCAAACGGAATAACGACTAAGTCTGTCTTGCCGGGCATGGTCCTTGGCTCCTTGTGGTTTCGTGCACATTGACTACTTGGTAAAGTTTCTTTGTATTTTATCCATGTTTGCATTTGAAAGCGGCCGGCAGGAGCCGGTTTTTCTGTATCTGCTGCCAGTTAAAGATATTGCTCTCCGACGGCGCAATGGACAATGCAAACAATTGTGAAAATTGACATTATGCCGATAATTTTCTGTATTGTTCGAGACTATCATTCAAGATAGGGAACCGGTTTTTTTCGGACGGTTGCTGCCGTGAACTGCTTTTTCAGGAGTGCGCAATAGTGAATTCAGTGCGTTGGCTGAGCAAGACGATTTGGTTGCCGATAGTGATATTGGCGACGGGTGTCATGCTTTCCGTTGCGCTGGAGGTCAGGCAACAGGCCGGCAATGCCGATCGCGAACGGCGGAATTTTGACGGACTGGCAGACCGGGTTGCTACCCAGATCAGCAACCGCATGCAAAAGTACGAATACGGGCTGCGCGGCGCGCGCGGTGCGGTAATCGGGGCTGGCGGCCTGGCTGTTTCGCGCAGGGCTTTTCGCGAGTACGGGCTGTCGCGGGACCTCGACCGCGAGTTTCC